>Ga0209187_1002857_pt1 | contig 15497 bp, 8 predicted proteins | sample BantaG_FD_187430 | JGI IMG/M metagenome (GOLD analysis project Ga0209187, IMG submission 187430) | Marine algal microbial communities from Bantry Bay, Ireland - BantryBay_4 metaG (SPAdes) (version 2) | ecosystem: Host-associated > Algae > Red algae > Unclassified | place: Bantry Bay, Ireland... | reverse complement strand
TTCAGTTAATAGAAGTAATCGATGATGTAGCACCTACAATAGTATGTCCTGATGACTTTACTGTAAGTACAGACGACGATTGTGCAGGGTCAGTCGCGATACCGCCAATTATAGCTACAGATAATTGCGGCAACAATGGTGTAATAGTATCAGTAGATTATCCATTAGGATTCTTAAATACTAACGGAGGAGATGCAGTCTTAGAAGTCGGTAATAACTTGATCAGATACATCGTAGCCGATTCATGTTATAACGATACGACATGTATGATCAATGTGTTAGTACAAGATATGACGGAGCCAGTAGCGATATGTGAGTCGAGAACAGTAGTAAGCTTAAGTCAGTCAGGAAACAGCTTTGCCTTTGCGACAGCCTTAGACGATGGTAGTTGGGATGAGTGTGGTTTAGACAGATTTGAAGTAGCAAGAATGGATAGCAGCTGCGTAGCATCAGATACATTGTTCAGTGAGAAAGTCGCCTTCTGTTGTACAGATGTGGGACAAGAAGTGATGGTGATATTCAGAGCTATAGATAAAGGAGGCAACTTCAGTGACTGTATGGTAAGAGTAGAAGTACAAGATAAGCAAGTACCATTAGTGACATGTCCACCTAACGATACGATCGATTGTAGAGTGCCATATGACTTAAATAATCTGTCATTGACATTTGGCGGACCTAATCTTAATGATAATTGTCCGAGTACACAGAATATCGTAGAAGTAGTAGAGCCAGATGTGAATCAGTGTGGAATAGGAACGATACTAAGAAAGCTACAATTATTAGATACAGATAATGTAACGATACTGAGACAATGCGTACAGACGATAACGATAATTAATGATACACCATTTGTATTAAGTAATATCCAATGGCCATTAGATATAGATACGACAGGCGCATGTATGATAGCAGATCTTAATCCAGAAGACCTACCAGCGATATATGGTTTCCCTACCTTCTTAGGAGGGGATGATAACTGTAGCCTGTTAGGATATGATTATGAAGACAAAGTATTCTCTACGACAGGTGGCTCAGGCGAGTGTGCACATATAGAGAGAACATGGACAGTGATTAACTGGTGTGATCAGAGCACAGGCGGGTTTACACAATTTACAGATCCTAATGGACCACAGATCATAAGCTTAACGAATAGTGTAGCACCACAGATTGTAGCACAAGGTGCTGTAATAATAGAGTCAGGCAATATAGATTGTGAGAGTGGAACGATAGAGATTACGAGAACAGCGATAGATGATTGTCCTAATGCCTTAGACTGGGCATACACGATCAGAGATATCAATGATAACATAGTAGGAGCTGGAGACAGTCCTTCATTAGTAGATACATTATTAGCAGGTAACTATACAGTGACATGGACGGTTAATGACTTCTGTGGCAACTCAGACGTCGACGTACAAGATCTAAGGGTTATCAATACTAAGACACCGACACCAGTATGTATAAATGGCCTTAGTGGAATGTTAGTAGCTTGGGACAGTACAGGAGATGGCATGATAGACAGCAATACATTTGAGCTATGGGCAAGTGATGTCGATGGAGGTAGTTCACATAGTTGTAATAATGATATCGTACTGAGCTTTACACCAGATACAACGGTTACAAACAGGACATTCGATTGTGATAGTGTAGGCATCAGACCTATCAGATTGTATGTAACAGATGTTGTTACAGGCATGCAAGATTTCTGTACTACATTCATTAATATCCAGAGTAATGGCAATTGTGACTTGTTAGGAACATTAGTAGCTGTAGAGGGAGAAGTATTTACAGAAGAGTTAGAGAAAGTGGATGAAGTAGAAGTAGGTTTAGGTAATACAGGCATCATGGATATGACTGAAGAAGATGGTATATATGCCTTCAATGATATGCCGATGGGCGGCAGCTATGCAGTAGCGCCGACTAAGGATATCGACTACTTGAATGGTGTAAGTACATTAGATATCATTGTGATTCAGATACACATATTGAATCAGACGCCGTTTGAAAGTGGCTACAAGATGATAGCAGCAGATGTGAATAATAGTCAGGATGTATCTGCGATTGACTTGATAGAATTAAGGAAATTAATCTTAGGCGTCTATGACGAGTTACCTAATAATACGAGTTGGAGATTTGTAGATGCAGACCATACTTTCCTTGATGTGTTGAATCCATGGATTACAGACGTTCCAGAAGATTACATCATAACTAACTTAAGTTCAGATATGAAGATAGACTTCGTAGGAGTGAAAGTAGGAGATGTCAACGGCAGTGTAATTGCTAATGCACATAGTAAGAGTGTAGATACCAGGTCTTCCAGATGGGGACTTGAGTTTACATTAGAAAACGAAAAAGTAAAAGCAGGAGAGACCCACACAGCTTTTATTAGATCAAGTAGTTATGAGGATATTTCTGGATGGCAAGGTACCTTAGAATTTGACTCTGATAAGATCGAAGTATTAGAAATTAGAAGTGATATGTTAGATTTTAAAGATGAGAATTATAATATGTTGCATCAGACAGATGGATGGGTGTCTATCAGTTATCATGACCTTAAACCAAAATCTATAGGTAAATCAGAAGCTATATTGGAGATACGTTATAAGGCGAAAGAGGATATAAGTACTAAAGGTTTATTTGAAATGACGTCGTTAGTTACTCCTCAGGAAGCATATAGAAAAGATCATATTGTCAATATAAATCTAAGTTATGTTATACCTGATAAGTCAGAAATCATTAAAGCTAATCCGAATCCATGGATTGATAAAACGACTATAGATTTCTTGATGGCTGAGAGAGAAGAAGTGAAGTGGGAATTTTATGACGTTAGAGGTGTATTACTCCATTCATTCAAGGAGTTCTATGATGCAGGTAATAATTCGTTTACTATAAAGAGGTCGGATATACAAGCTTCAGGAATTGTCTATGTGAAGATGACAACTGAGAGAAATATGTCAGAGTACAAGATGATGTTGGTTGATTAATGACCGACACAAATAACAAGTAATTAGTTAGCACTAAATATTTTTTAAGAGCTCTCAGTAATGAGGGCTCTTATTTTTTATCATAGATGACGAAGCTCGTCTGGATTATCCACGATAGCTTAAGCTCATCGGGATCAGCCCCAACAGAGTAAGTTCGTCAGGTTTATTAATTCTAATAAACGAATATGCATAATAATTATCCTAAATAACGAAGCTCGTCTGGATCAGCCAGTATAGCTTTAGTTAATCGGGATAAGCACTACCGGAGTGAATTGACCATTAAATAATTCGTGGAGATTTGTAGATGCAGATTATCAATTTAATATATAATTGAACCCATTTATATCCAAAGGCATGTTCATAAATAGCGCAAAAGCTTTAAAATCAAGATATTAAGTATTATCTTAATGCAAAAGAAAACCCCGTTTTTTACGTTGGTAGCGGAAAAACGGGGTAATCTAAAAAGCAATAAGATGAAAATACGACGAATTTCTGACTTCCAATCGAGAATATCTTTTCCAAATTTTGACAATCACTACGATAAGCACCTCCAATCTTTTCGATCCACAGAACTTGGTTTAATTTATCAAGCTATACCTTGGATGGACTTAGTCCATGCATTAGGTTTACACAAAAAAATGAAAGGACCTGAGAGCATTTTCTCTCCAAGGGGAAAGATTGCCTTAATGTTTCTGAAAAATTACTGTTGCACTTCAGACAAAAAGTTAATCGAACAGTTTAATGGTAACATACATTACCAGATTTTTTGTGATGCTCTGTTAGAGCCAGGCCAGCTTATAGAAAATTTTAAGATCGTTAGCCAAATTCGTTGTGAAATTGCACCACACTTAGAAATAGATGCATTAGAAAAGATACTGATGGATCACTGGAAGCCATACATGTCTAATCTATCAAGCATCACTTGTGATGCCACATGTTATGAGAGCAGTATCAAATATCCTACGGATACAAAGTTGCTTATGGATTGTGTCATGTGGACCTATTGTACAATACAAAAACTAAGCAAACTACATAAGCTGAGAATGCCAAGGACGAAATACAAGAAATGGATATCCAAAGGTATTAGCTTCAGTAAGATGAAAAAGAAAAGAAAGAACAAACGCCGATCATTAACCAGAGGACTGCTGCGACTACTCACTAAGTTAATAGGTATACAAGAGGAGCTGGAGAAGCAATATGGCTATCACTCTACAAAAGCCAGATATCTAAAACGTCGAAATACAATCCGCAAGATATATGAGCAACAAAGCGAAAAGTTCTATAAAGGTATACGACCAAAACACGCCATTGTATCGATAGATAAGCCACACATAAGACCTATTGTAAGAGGAAAAGAAAACAAGTCAGTTGAGTTTGGAGCTAAACTCCATAAGCTACAAATAGATGGAATCAGTTTTATAGAACACATAAGTTTTGATGCTTTTCACGAAGGCAATCGGTTAAGCAAAACGATCTGGAAAGCACAGAAGTTAACTAACAAGCGAGTCAAAATATTAGGAGCAGATGCCATCTATGCAACTAACGCCAATAGGAGACATGTTACCAGTAGAAAAATAGAAACTGACTTCAAACCAAAAGGTAGATCAGGAAAACACAAAGCTCATAAAAAACAGTTGTCAAAATTAATCACTAAAGAAAGAGCAAGTAGATTGGAGGGAAGCTTCGGCACAGACAAATCTTACTTTCTTCTGAATAAGATAAAAGCTCGAACCAAAGAGACAGAAATATTGTGGATATTTATCGGAATCCACACTTCCAATGCTCTCAATATCGGAAGACGGATGACCAAATCGATAGCTCAAGCAGCATAAAAAACCTAAAATTAGATCTGAATATTATCAGCATGGGACAAGTATGTTCTTACTCCTGAACATCCCTAATAACGAATGTAATGATCGATTGATAATGAATTTTATAATTATTGAAAATTAAGTTAATACGCATGTACAACTAAATCATTGATTATTTTTAGCTAAGTTAAGTATATCTTTATTGGCTCATTTAATGTTTTAATAATCTTATATGCATCTTCAGAAAATTGGTATAATTAGTTTAATCGCACTCATTCTCTTCGCTTGGTCATGTCAGGAAGACAGTCCATTAGAAGATACTAAAAAGTCTTTAGGATTTAGTATACTTTCCTCAGATAAGTCAGGAATCACTTTCTCAAATAATATAACAGAGAACGAAACTAAGAACTACTTTAATTTCGAATACATCTATAACGGAGGCGGTGTTGCCATAGGGGATATTAACAATGATGGCTTAGACGATATATATTTCTCTGGTAATGAGGTAGAGAATAAGTTATACCTTAATAAAGGTGATATGCAATTCGAAGATATCACAACATCCGCAGGAGTCGCTGTGCCAAAAGGATGGAAGACAGGTGTCAATATGGTAGACATTAACCAAGATGGGTACTTAGATATATATGTCTGCAGATCTGGGTGGAATACAATGGATCCGAAACTTAGAGCCAATTTACTATTTATAAATAATAAGGATAATACGTTTGAAGAAATTTCTAATACTGTAGGCATAGACGAAGGAGGTTTTTCTATACATAGTAGTTTTTTTGATTATGATAAGGATGGGGACTTGGACTTATATGTAACAAATCACCCTTTTATTTATAATCTTTCTTTAGACGAAAGAATTAAAAAAAGAACCAATCCTGACGAAGCAGCAAGAGATAAGTTGTATCGAAATGATGGCGGTCTTAAGTTTACGGAAGTAGCACAATCAGCCGGCATATATAATTACGGTCATGGCTTAGGTATTGTAACTTCTGATATTAATAATGATGGATGGACTGATATCTATATCGCAAATGATTATAAGGAGCCTGATTATTTATATATCAATAATAAAGACGGCACGTTTACCAACCAGATAAAAGAACTGACTGGACATATCTCATTTCATTCTATGGGTATTGATGTAGGTGATATTAATAATGATGGATTGGAGGATATCTTTATCACAGAGATGTTGCCTTCAGATTACAAAAGATCTAAGACGAATATGGCTTCTATGAATATTAAATTATTCGAAGGTATGAAAAAGTTAGGATTACATTATCAGTACATGCATAATGTTCTATTACTTAATAAAGGAAACAAAAGATATGTGGATGTCTCACAGATTACTGGGACAGCAAAAACGGATTGGAGTTGGTCTTGTAATTTTATTGATTTTGATAATGATGGGAATCGAGATCTTTTCATCACTAACGGATATAAGCGAGATGTCTTTGATAGAGATTACAAAATAGAAGCTAATAGAATAGCAAAAGAAAATGGCGGTAAGCTTAACTTAGACGAGTTATATAAGATTATGCCAGCTACTAAGTTGTCTAATTTCTTATTTAAGAATAATGGAGATTTAGATTTTAATGATGTTACAAGTTTTATGGGGCTGGATAGGTTGAGTTTGTCTCAGGGCTCTGCTATCAGTGACTTAGATAATGATGGTGATATAGATATCGTGGTTAACAATTTAGATGAGACCTCTTTTATAATAGAGAATAATGCAGCAGGTAATTACTTACGTATTAATCTAGAAGGATCAGCATACAACAGAAGAGGACTCAATTCCAAGGTTGAAATTCAATATGATAACGGAAAGAAACAATATTATGAATTGAAAACGACCAAGGGTTACTTGTCTTGCTCTGAGAGCATAATTCATTTTGGGTTGGGGGACATAAATGTTATAGATAAGGTATCAGTCATATGGCCAGATGACAAGGTTTCGACACTCACAAATGTGCAAGCAAATCAAGTCCTTAATATAAAGTATTCGGAAGCAAAAGCTAGTAAGCCAACAAAAAAGGAAAGTAATACGATCCTCAAGGTATTGAATGTAGCATCCACATACAAGCATAGCGAAAAGACATTTAACGATTACAAGACTCAGATATTATTGCCGCATAAGTTCTCCCAACTCGGACCATTCATTTCGAGTGGAGATATTAATGGCGACGGCATGGAAGATGTATTCGTGGGCGGTGCTTCAGGTCAGGCTGGAATGTTTTATATGCAACAAGCTAATGGTGACTTCGGAGAATTACAGCCTGCGGCACTAGTAGAAGATAGAGCTTATGAAGATATGGGAAGTGCAATAGAAGACTTTGACGGAGATGGAGATAAGGATATTTTTATAGCAAGTGGTAGCAATGAGTTTCCAGCTAAGTCGTCGATGTATAATGATAGATTATACCTCAATGATGGCAAAGGAAATTTCACTAAAAAGAACACCTTACCAGCTAATATATCTAGCAGCATGGATGTATCTGCTTGTGATTATGATGCAGATGGAGACATCGATATGTTTGTTAGTGGTAGAATATTTCCAGACTATTATCCATATCCCACGCCAAGCTTACTGCTGGTGAATGATGGTAGGGCCAACTTTACCGATGTCGCTCGTACACAAGGTCAAGGGCTAGATATACAAGGCATGGTTACGTCTTCTGTATGGTCAGATGTGGATACAGATGGAGATAAGGACCTTATACTTGTAGGGGAGTGGTTGCCGATTACCATATTCGAAAATAATAATGGTACGCTATCTAATGCAACCAGTAAGTACAATCTCCAAAACACAACAGGCTGGTGGAATAAGATTGTAGAGTTAGATTATGATAGCGATGGAGACATGGATTACATTGTAGGTAATCTAGGGCTTAATCATAAATTCCAAGCCTCTCCAGAGAAACCCTTCCATTTATACAGCGGCGACTACGATGATAATGGTAGTATAGATGTCGTCTTAGCTAAGTATTACGAAGATAAAGAAGTGCCTGTCCGAGGTAAGGAATGCTCGACAGAGCAGATGCCATTTGTATCTGAGAAATTTGGTACTTACAAGGAGTTTGCTAATGCTGGGGTGTTAGATATCCTCGGTGAGTCAGTTAATAAGGGTATCAAGTTATCAGCGACAATATTTCAAAGTATTGTTCTTGAGAAAACACCTTCAGGATTTATAATCAAAGAACTGCCACGTGGTGTACAGTTGTCTCCGATGAATGGTATTGCACATCACGATTTTGACGGTGATGGCAGACATGACCTTATCATCGCAGGTAACATGTATGAGACAGAAGCAGAGACTACAAGAGCAGATGCCTCAGTAGGATCTGTGATCCTAAATAAAGAGTCAGGATTCGAAGTTATGGATATGGCATCCTCTGGATTCTATGCTCCAGGAGATGTCAAAGACTTGATCAAAATAAAATCTAAAAACGGGCATACATTTGTTGTATCCCAGAACAATGAGAGACCTCTTTTTTTTAGCAGTAATTAGTAAGACTTAGCATATAATACAGTTTGCTTCGCAGGTTCTCCGCTTAAGATATCTTTGCCAGATCCTAATGTATTTTCTTCATCGATACATCTTATCGTTGCTTTGGTTTTTTCTTTGACAGCAAGTTCTGTTTCTGTGGTACCATCCCATAGTGCTTTAACGAATCCACCTTTTTCTTCTAATATAGTGGTCAACTCATCCATTGTCTCTGCAACGGAGATATGATCATCTCTATATGCTTTGGCTTTGGAGAATAAATTGTCCTGTATTTCCTTTAGTAAATCATCGATATACTTTTCTACTCCAGTTAGCTCTATGGATTTCTTTTCCTTCGTATCTCTACGGGCGATCTCTACTACATTCTTTTCTAAGTCTCTCATTCCAATCCCTATTCTTACTGGAACGCCTTCCATTTCATACTGAGCAAACTTAAATCCAGGACGCTTCTGATCATCACGATCTATTTTGACTCGGATATTTAATGCTTTGAGTTTATCCGCAATTTCTTCTGCCACTTTCATGATCTCTTCTTTTGGCTTAGGGATCGGTACGATTACGACCTGAGTGGGTGCTAACTTTGGAGGTAGTACAAGTCCCTCATCATCAGAGTGTGTCATCACTAGTCCACCCACCAGTCTCGTAGATACTCCCCATGATGTAGCCCAAACATACTCCTGCTTGTTATTGCTATCTGCAAATTTAACATCAAAAGCCTTAGCAAAATTCTGTCCTAAGAAATGAGATGTTCCAGCTTGTAGTGCCTTTCCATCTTGCATTAATGCCTCGATAGTATAAGTTTCTACAGCGCCGGCAAACCGTTCGTTAGCTGTCTTGGCACCCTTTATCACAGGCATGGCCATGTATTCTTCTGCAAATCTCGCATAGACTTCATGGATAAGTTGGCTCTCCTCCATGGCTTCTTGCTTAGTCGCATGAGCTGTATGACCTTCTTGCCAGAGGAACTCCGCCGTTCTAAGGAATGGTCTCGTTCTCATTTCCCATCTGACAACATTCGCCCATTGATTTATAAGTAGTGGGAGATCTCTGTAAGATTGTATCCAGTCACGGTATGTATTCCATATAATGGTCTCAGAAGTAGGCCTCACGATTAGTTCTTCTTCCAGCTTAGCAGTAGGATCTACTACTACACCAGGTCCGTCGGGATTATTCATCAGTCTATGATGCGTTATAACTGCACATTCCTTAGCGAACCCTTCCACATGCTCCGCTTCTTTGCTTAGAAAGCTTTTAGGTATAAATAGTGGAAAGTAGGCGTTAACATGACCAGTTTCCTTAAACATTATGTCTAACTGAGCTTTCATATTCTCCCATATCCCATACCCAAGTGGTTTAATGACCATACACCCACGGACAGCAGAATTGTCTGCCAGTCCTGCTTTTTTCACTATATCATTGTACCATTGAGAATAATTATCTGCTCTTGAAGTTATTTCTTTAGCCATATCGTCTTAAAAATTATTTTTTTTCTTGTCCTAAATTTAATTATCGCTATATCATCTAATATCTACGGCAAAGCATATTACCTATAATTTATGTCTGAGATATATACGTGTAAGAATTAAATAACATTTCCTTAATCCGCATCAAATGTAATGGTAAGACTTTAAGAAAGTATAGGATTCCTTATATTTAGGTAGCTTATGGGCAGATATATGTTAAATTATGTATAATCATGCATGACTTCGAACCCATGGGTCAAAATTTTCGTCTTAATTATGTAACATTAAAAAGTTGAATGTTAACGAAGATTGTTAAAATAATTAACCTTGTTAAGGTCTATATTTAAGTTATTCATAACTGCTTATAGATTGATAATCCCTTAACTTGAGGGTGTTATTAATAACGATCATTAGCAAACTAACAAAAAATAGAATTATGAAAAAGTATAATATTCTAAGCCTACTATTCCTTATGAGCATAAGCCTTGGCTTACAAGCTCAGTTCGATGATCTTTATTATAATCCAGATGCAGAGGAAGCTTATACATACGATGATGTAGACTATGATGATAATTATGATAACGACTCATACATAGATGACGATGAGTATGAAGATTACGAATACTGGTCTGAGTATGAAGACAACTACTATTCTAACAGAATAAATAGAAATAGAAGAAATAATGTAAGATTAACATGGTTGAATTCTTGGGCTAATAATAGTTACTTCTACAATCCATACGACTTCTACAACCCATATAACACAAATTATAGAGGTGGATCATTTGTATTGATTAATATCGGTAACACAGCTGTGTACAATAGAAACTTCTACAATCCTTTCAATCCTTTCTTCTCATACATCCCTAATGGAAGATGGGCAAGATCTAATAGATTCAATAGAGGCTATGGAAATAATTGGGGTGGAGCTTGGGGAAGTGGTTTTGGTAGCTATGGAAACAATGGTGGATTTGCTGGAGGCGGAGGTGGATTCGGTGGTGGTTTTAATAGTAACCCTTACTGCCCAGGCGGAGCTACTTACAATCCATCTAATAATAGAGGAGGAGTATTCGGAAATACTACCGGAACAAGATCTGGAAATACGAGAACTCCAAGTCCAAAAGGTACTTATAATGGAAGTAGAAGAACGGGTGTAGCAGGTGGTAACAATGGTGGTACGATAAGAACTACTGATACGAATCAGAGAGCAAGAACAACAGGAACGACAAGAACTGCACCTAAGTCCACAAGAGATTATAGTTCTACAAGAAGATCTACATCTCGATCTACAAGATCTACACAAAGAGCAACTAAGGACAGTGGAATAAATAGAAGTTCTCAAAGAACAAGTCAGAGAAGATCTACAAGGAAAAGATCTAATAACTATAATAATAGAGCATCGAATAATTCTTACAATCGTAATAGATCTAATAGCACAAGGAAAGCGACAAGATCTGGAACTCGTAGCAATTCTACTAGAAGTTCGGCGCCAAGAAGTTCTTCAAGATCTTCTGGATCTTCATCAAGAAGAAGAGGATAATATTCCATATAGTTTAAAATAGTACAATGGCGGATGATTGAATAAATTGTCCGCTATTTTTTTGCCTCAGAATTACTGTTTTTGGTGATGGAGATCTGTTAGCACTTACCTTTCGTAAAGTAGATTATTGCTAATAACCAAAGGTCTAATAATTATCTACCTCATAGACGTAGCATATACTTATATTTGAGAACATAAAGCCAATATTTATGACACTTTACTATAGATTGACTATTATAATATTTACATTTTTGTTAGCCAGTAGTAGCTATGGGCAATCAGTTAATGATGCATTAAGATATGCTACTTTATACCCTGGAGGATCAGCTAGAGTTATAGGTGCTGGAAGTTCGTTCGGTGCTATGGGTGGTGACTTCGGTTCCTTGAGTATTAATCCTGCAGGATTAGCCGATTTTAGATCCAGTGAGATTGTGTTTTCATTTTCTTTTAATGCGGGTAAAACTTCTTCAATGCTCAGGGGAATCCCACAAGTTACTGATCATCAGGTAGAGCCTAATATAGAGAATCTCGGACTTGTAATACATACTTCACCGATGGGAGGTATATTTCAGACTAGTAATTTTGCTATTGGTTTGCAACAGTATAATTCTTACAATGAGAACTTCAGTTACAGTGGTCAGACAGAAGGAAGTATTGCTCAGCGTTTCCTAGAAATATCTAATGGATTTACCAGAGATGAGTTGGATGCATTCGAGGGAGCATTAGCACTCGAAACTGCGGCCATCTTAGAAGAAAGTGAGCGTGAGTACATATCAGATTTTATCCCTTCTGACTTAGTGAATAAGAGCCAAGAAGTATCGAGATCAGGTAAGTACAATGAGTTCGTATTAGCGTGGGCTGGAAAGATGCATAATAATCTAAGTATAGGTTTAGGCGTAGGAATACCGTTTGTTTCATTTGAAGAGGATAAAGCATATTTTGAGAATGACGTGCAAGATTTGGTTCCATTTTTTGATCGATTAAGTTTTACTGAGCGGTTATCAACTTCTGGTGCAGGTATAAATGCGAAGATCGGATTAGGTTATACAATTAATAGAATTATAAGGTTAGGCTTGTCATATCAGACGCCTAGCTACCTTAAACTAGATGATAATTTTGATACGGCATTAAGTTATACGTTTACGGATGTAGATGGAACTGTAAGTAGTGATGCAGTATCCCCCGATGGAAGATTTGATTATAGACTCAGGACACCATCGCGGATGGTAGCCAGCATAGGAACTCTAATTAATACAGATGGTATCAAAGGCTTTCTTAATGTAGATGCACAATATATTAATTATGGAGGTAGCAGATTTAACCTAACGGCATTCACTGATGATCCTGGAGAATTAGCATTCCAAGAACAACTTAATGGTCTCATCAGTGACCAATTAGAATCCACTCTTAACCTTAATGTAGGTGGAGAATTAGCATACAAGAAACTGAGGATCAGAAGTGGAATAGGTATCTATACAACTGGAGAAGTCGCAGACCAAAGTGGCAGTAATAAGATCTATTCTGCTGGACTGGGCTTCCGTGAAGATAAGTTTTATATAGACCTATCATATCAGAAGAGAGACTTTAGGGAACAATACGTTCCTTATAGATTATCTGATGCATCTCTACAGCAGACAGTTGATAATCAGACAGATGTGTCAAAAATCACCTTTACGATAGGCTATAAAATATAAGTGATTATATTAGGGTAGATTTAATACATACATTATTTAGATTATTATGGATTTTAGAACGGAATGGAGTAGTTTTTTGTTATTGATACTGATGGTGGTTATACAGTTTGTAACCTATGCTGTAGACATATCAGTCAGCATTCCTAACTTTCTTGTGCATATCATTGGTATACCTATATTAGTTGTAGCACTGGCTTGCATTCCTGTGCTGATAATTTGTTATTTTATAAAAGTCATTCCTGATATAGATTATTCTATCAGATTGGCATTTGTATATTTTATTTATTTGATAATAAGACATTTTATATAGAATCATGTTTGGACGAAGACAACAAGGCGGTGGTCGTTATTACGGAGGCACAGGAGATCCTTACAGCAGAAAAGGAAGAGGTGCTGGGACTAGTAGGTTTAAGTTATTTCTAATTATAGGATTAGCGATGGCAGCTTTCCAAGCTTTTAAGTACTTCACTAATACTCAGACTAACCCACTTACTGGAGAAGAACAACGAGTCCAATGGACACCTGAAGAAGAAGTACAACTCGGTCTACAATCTGCTCCGCAGATGGCTAATCAGCATGGAGGATTGCACTCTGATCAGGCAGCACAAGATCTGGTAGATCAAGTAGGCGATCGATTAGTTAGAAATAGTGTTGCTAAGCAATCGGGCTATCCATACGACTTCCATTTATTAGCAGATGATCGGACAGTTAATGCATTTGCATTACCTGGAGGACAGTGCTTTATCACAGCAGCTTTATTCGCAAGATTAGAAGATGAAGATCAGTTAGCTGGAGTACTGGGTCATGAGATAGGACATGTAATACACCGACACGGGGCAGAGCGTATGGCTAAGTCTGGCTTTATCCAAGGCCTCATCCAGAGTGTGATGATAGGATCAGGTGGTGATCATTCTATGATGCAAGTCGCTAATGTAATAGGACAATACTCTAGTATGAAATACGGAAGAGACCAAGAATTAGAATCAGATGAATGGGGTGTTAGACTCATGATGGAAGCAGGCTATGATCCATACAAACTGATAGACGTAATGGATATATTAGAAGAAGCGTCTGGTGGAAGTAAAGTTCCAGAATTCCAATCTTCACATCCAAGCCCAGAGAATAGAAGAGAAAAGATAACTGAAGCCATAAAAAAATATCAAAAAGAATTAAACTTAAACTAAGATAATGAAACTATTAAAATCAAATAATCCAATGCTAAACAAGAAAGCGATTGCTAAAACAATTGCTTTAGATAAGGATAAAACAAAGCGAGGTGGTGGACCGATCATAGAGACACTCGATCACATGACGGTCAGTGGTGCTGTCACTAAGACAATAATACTGACTATGATCATGTTTGCGGTTGCATGTGTAACATATCAGATGCCCAGTAAGCTATTCATGACAGTGGGAGCACTCGGTAGTGCTGGCGTATATTTCCTAACGAGCTGGAAACCACATCTATCACCTATGACGGCTCCAGTATATGCTATTCTTCAGGGTCTGTTCGTGGGATCTGTATCTGCGGTATATGCTGCAGGTTATGAAGGCATCGTCTTTCAAGCAGTATTAGCTACGGTGACTGCATTATTAGTCATGCTTGTAGTCTACAAGACTGGATTGATTAAGGTGACTCAAAAATTTAGAATGGTAGTAAGTATGCTCGTAGGCGCTATTATGATCGTATATCTTGCAAGTTGGGTAGGGTCATTATCTGGCTGGTTCCAGGTGCCTTTCTTACATGAGAATGGACTTATTGGAATAGGGATTACATGCTTCATATTAGTAGTTGCATCGCTTAATCTATTGCTTAATTTTGACAGCTTCGAGCAAGGAGAGGCGATGCAAGCGGCTAAGCATTATGAGTGGTATTTTGGTATGGGGTTACTATTTACGCTAGTATGGATGTACGTAGAATTCCTTAGGTTGATAAGCAAATTACAAAGCGACTGATTGTCGATATATACAAGATATAAATACAAAGAGGGCTCTTGGATTCTTCCAAAAAGCCCTTTTTTTAATAATTGTACTATACCTTTTCCTTTATGATACTTAGGGCTTGCTGAATTAGTCAAAATGCATTTTCAAATGAATAGGCAAATTTGTGTTTAGCTGTATTGATAAAGAAGGTTTCTTTTAATAGGCATTAAATATTTTACAAACTGCTTTTCTGTATTCACTATTGTGGTTTTGAGTAGTGTCAATAAGAGCAAAAAACTCTTATTTAAAAGAGTTAACATATTCATTGCCAATGCTATAAGGTTTATGGCACATAGACTGCTTTGTACTGTCTTTGTTCTCAGGTTATCCATTCCAAATTTCTGTTTTCCTTGGCCTATTTTTCCTTCTACATGGTTTCTTTCGTTGTTCTTCTTTTTCATTTTTGCTCTCATCCCTTTGTCGATCGGTTTTGGGCGACCCAATGGACTGCCAGTATGTTTGATATCGTTCTCTTTCATGAACTTACGATTGGATCGGGTTAGAT
>Ga0209187_1002856_pt1 | contig 15500 bp, 24 predicted proteins | sample BantaG_FD_187430 | JGI IMG/M metagenome (GOLD analysis project Ga0209187, IMG submission 187430) | Marine algal microbial communities from Bantry Bay, Ireland - BantryBay_4 metaG (SPAdes) (version 2) | ecosystem: Host-associated > Algae > Red algae > Unclassified | place: Bantry Bay, Ireland... | reverse complement strand
GGAATCAAGAGGAGCGGTGGCGGATGACGCGATGTCTCGCGAGCCGCAAGATTCTTGTGCGCTGGGCCCACACGATGCGCTGGCCTCTCTGATACTGGCCCAGCTCGCCAGAAGCAGGGGTTGCGGCTGGCGAGGTGGTCCGGGCGCCGACCATGTGGTCGGTTGACACAAAAAAGCAGGGTTCGTCGCTCCGACAGTGCGAGAGGTGGTGGATTTGATGGGTGGGCCCTCGTCGCGATGCCGACAAGGAGGTGGCCTGGAGCCGTCTGAAACGCCAGTGTGTGGGTGCAACAGTGGAAGAAAGCGTCAGAAAGTGGGGGGGTGGGGGATCGATCGGGGGGTCGGGCGGGAGGACTGGCGAGGTGCTGTCACCTCCCCCCGTTCCAGATCGGTCGGCTGGGCCGGTAGGGCGCCGTCGCCGGCGTCGCTGTCGGCGACGTCCTTTTTGTCGACGCTTCGTGATCGCCGTCTTCATGCCGCACGATATCGAGAGTTGTATCACTACCTTTTTTGTCGGTGTGCACACCACGTGCATCTTCGACCTGTGCACGACTGACCGCTCTTAAGGACTCCCGCTTCGCGGTACGTATGGCAGGGTTCTCTCTCTGAAGCGAGGAAGCTTCGTATGGACGATTATTACCACTGATTGTGAGGTACTCGAAGAACGGGGAGACAGCTTCTACAACTCTTTACGGCAGGGGCAGGTTGCTGATCAACTTTCCACGCTTTGAATGGATTGCACTGTTGCATTCTTACGGTTCCCTTTCCACACAGGTGCTTCTGCCAGCCTTGTGGAAGCGGTGGCGGCAGCACTTCGAAAGGAGCAGCCGCCGCGCCGCGGCCGCCTCATCGGCGTCGCGCCGCTGCCGCCGTGGCATTTGTGCGATCTTGCGTACCGGCAAAAGCCCGTAGGCCGGCGCGCGACGACGCGTCGCGGCACCCCCGTGTCGGCGAGAGGAGGCGGCCGCCGTGCGGCCGCCGTCCCACGCGCGTGGCACCCGGCAGCGGTATGAGATGGTGGGGTGTAGATTGATGGGCGAGGCGTTGTGGGGCGTCACAGCCTCTTGGGCCGTAGTAGTCGAGGGTGGATGGGTGGGCGGGCGCGCAGCGGCACGCCCGTGAGCGGCCTAAGGTCGGCGCGCACGGCCTGTAAGCGGCGGCCACGGTGGGCCGCTTCTTGCGCCGTCGACCGACAGAGCGGGGGCGTTGCGGAAAAGAACGTGCGTGGTCGGTGGGGGGGGACGCACCAAGGGGATGGAGCTGGTGGGGGGCCCTGCTCCGCGTGGCTAGAGACAAGAGCGCAGGCGGCGATGACATGAGGATGCGAGGAGGGGGTTCCTCTCGGGTCTAGTGCGTGTGTGTGCTCGACACCAGCATAGACGAGACACACTCGGAGGGGGGGGGTTGTGCTTTTTTGAGGTCATTCTTTCTCCGCCGTAGCGCTCTCCTGGTCGCAGTTTTTCGAATGGCATTTTCCTAGGCTGTTCGTTGCCCATGTTCCTTCTGTGAGAAGAGGTCGTTGTCTTGATGCTGGGCTTGGCCGGGCTATTCCCAGCCAAGCCCCTCTCCTTGTAAAACCCAGCGGTACGCCCCATCCCGGGCGCGCCCCGCTGTCTGGCATCCGTCCAATCACGGACAACACCACCGGCGGTCGTCCTCGCGCGCGTCCTCGCGCTCGGCCTCGCGCTCGTCCTTGCGCTCGGCCTCACGCCCGTCCTCGCGCCCGGCCGCGCGCCCGCCTGACGGCGGACACGGTCGGCCGGTACAGTGAAAGCCACCTCTCGCACATTTCCTTTAAAGTCCCCGTGGGTTTTGGTTGCCCCTCTCGTCGCTCTCCTCGCCCACTTCAGCGCGGTGGCCGACAGCGGCACTTCGCGTGCTTCGAGATTGTGCAGCGTTGTGGCCAGAGCGCTTAACCAGCTACTTGCAGCTCGCTCATATCCACTCCTCAACTGAACCCTGATGACCTCCCACAGGGCTCTGTCGCTTGAGACCCCTACTCCGTGACATCAGACCTTACTGCCGTTCTTTGCGGGCCGCATTGGCTGCCCTCGAGATTCCAAAAAAACGTGCCTGCAACGGTGCCAGCACAGCGCGGCGGGGGTCGCGGAGGTACCTCCGCTGCGCCTGGGGCGGTCACGGGGGCGTTGCCGGTGGGCGGGAGTCCGCCGCGGCCGCGTTTGTAGGTGAGGTTACGGCCGCGGTCGCACGCCGCGGCCGCGTTTGCTGCTGGGAGTACTGCCACGGTCACCATTAAGGCGACGACAGGGACTGGGCCGGTGGCCGCGACCGCACACCTGTAGAGGCGAATGTGTGCGCCAGACGTCCCGTCCACCACCAGGAATGCGCTCCCGGCCTCTCGTCTGTGCAGACGGTGGCCGCCACAAACACCACACCGCGTGGTGGCGTCGCAGCCGCCAGTGTGACCCTCAGACCCCCAAAGAGTCCGCCCAGGACGCTGGATGCTCGCTGCACCACACCATGCCACCGAGGCCAACATCGAATCCATCCTGTGGCCAGGACAGGCTCGCATCTCGACCGCGCTCAGCCATCCACGGACCAGTCACTGATCCGGGCCTCTACGTAAGGGCCCGCCAGCGACGAGAAAACTGCGCTGCGGCGGAGCTCACCTCGAGAAAGCGTCGGCCTCAACTTCGAGGCCCAAGTGACACGCCGCACACAATATTCTGGCTCTGTGGAGCTGTCGTGGCACTCCGATTGGGGCCGACTGAGACCAGATTTCGGGCCAGACAGCTGTATTGCGGCTGAAATGGGCATTCGAATAGGCTACGTGTCACATTTCGAAAAATGATCGACAACGATCGTAGCGACAATCGCACCCCAACCCGTTGCTCGCCCACTTTTGCGTCAGGGTAGCCCACGATGACGTGTACTCCTGCGCTACTCTTGAAGCTGGCGCTTTCACACCAGATCAGGTCACGCCGGAGACTGTCCGGATCCTGTCCGCATATATCTTCAACAGTAGCCCACTGTAGCCCCCCCTCGGGCGTAAGTCCACGCTCGTTTCAGCGGCGCTATCGGGACGCCACCCGGACCCAATCAGCGGCCGCCACGCGCAAGCCAATTGGGAATATTTTAAGGGTTCGTACAGCTGTTGTTGGAACCGCCCTGAGTCTGCCACGAGGCGAGACGAAGAGTCCTTGCTGGCGCTTTGCAACGGTCGAGACAAAATCGAATAATGACTGTAGTGCAATGACAGTGATTGATTGGTGCAGATCGCCCGATGTCATGAACCCAGTGCCGTCATTGGCCGGGAAGGCTGGTCGGCATTATCGGGTTCTTTTCCACTGTCAGACTTGCTTCTTCTGCTCATAGCTCACGGACATGGTAGGCACTGACGAAGAAAAAAACACGACAATGTTAATATCACTCTCAGCAGCTTCCCAGTATGCTTTGTTTCTCCTGGAGCGCACTGGTGCCCGTGCTCTGAGAAAAAGTGGTCAACATTTGGCCCGTACTAGCTATGCGGGCGATCTCACCATTTTACCGACGCCATCCGAACCATTTAGAGCGAATCTGTGCCGTGTCACGACCAAGCTGGCGACCTCGACGACCGCAGCGGTCACCACGTGTGTCCCGTTTGATCCCAGATCTATCCCACCGCTGGAACAGACATCGCAGGCGGCTCGATATGCGCGCGAAACGTAGCCGCCGCAGTTATGTTCCCGCTGGGCACTAGAGTTCCGGTCCCTGCCGAGAATCTAAACGGCCAGACCTTGCATTGCCCCTTTACTCTCCCCCCTTGACACCTCGTCGGTCCACGCATCAAAAACAACGAACCGTGGAGGACGCTTGGAGAGCTCCACTTGGCATCACCTGCCCCCCACCCGCAGGGGCCCTCACTGTCTCCCGAGGACTGTTGAGAAGAGCCGGGCCGAGCGCCCGCGTGGTCCGGAAGCACCTCGTGGAGGGCCCGGATTCACGCGATCACACTGCGTTGCGGCCACGTGAGGGCCGGTGATGCCAGCTCGGCACACTGCCCGCATCGCGTGGCGGCACCCCCGCGAATGCCCTCATATGAGGGGGTACACTGCAGTACGGCCATAAGGGAGTCGGTGAAGCCGGATGAGCTGACCTGGGTGACCACCCGGGCCAATCAGGCTCGCAACGCCCTCGCTTATTTGAGGGCACGGGCCCGGCGGGTGACCGTGGCTGCAGCCAGGATACCGACGCGGTCGTGGGGACCACCGATGATTCTTGCCCCCGTCCAGCCCACGCTCTGCCCCACCGTCGTGCGCACCACCGTCGTGCGCAACACCGTCGCACGCACCACCGTTACGCGCACCACTAACGCGCGCACCACCGTCGCGCGCACTACCGTCGCGCGCACTACCGTCGCGCGCACCACCGTCGTGCGCACCACCGTCGCGCGCACCACCGTCACGCGCACCACCGTCGCGCGCACCACCGTCGCACGCACCACCGTCGCGCGCACCACCGTCGCGCGCACCACCGTCGCGCGCACCACCGTCGTGCGCAAAACCGTCGTGCGCACCACCCTGGCGTGCAAAATCGTCGCGCGCATTACCGTCGCGCGCATCACTGTCGTGTGCACCATCCCTGTGCGGACTTGAACCGGACCGCTTTACTTGAGGACCCGCACCGGACCGCTCCGGTATGGACGCCAGGGCGCGTTCGGTTGATGATGTCCAATTTTATGAGGACCTCGACGTGGCCATGGTGCTCGGGGCCAGGGCTGGCCTCATTGTGCGGAGGGCTCTGCGTGCCGCCCGTGGGCGCGTCGAGAAGCGGCCAGTGCGAGGTTCTCGGCCGGGACGTCGACCCAATCGCCACCGTGACTTCGAAGTCGGAGCGCACTCGATCATGCGCGACTACTTCGGCGTCGGGAGCGAGCCGCCTGTCTACAGCGAGCGGGATTTCTAGAAGCGCCATCGCATGCCGCGGTTGGTATTAAAGCGGCTCTACGTGGCCGTGCGCGACGAGCCGAGGTGGAGGCGGTCCGCCCACGCAACCGGGCGCCTACAGTCCCATCCGCTTCAGAAGCTGGTTGCGGCGCTACGAGTGCTTGGGTATGGCGAGCCGTACTACCGCTCTGATGAGTACTGCCGCCTGTCGCGGGCCACAATCGCCGAGGCCACGAGACGCTTGACCGAGTTTATTGTCAACAAGTGGGAGCCGACGTACCTGCGCTGTGCAACAGAGGAGGAGCTCAAGCACATCCTCACCCGTAACGCGGCCCGTGGCATGCCGGGATGCATTGGCGCCATCGATTGTACGCATTGGCAGTGGATGAAATGCCCCAAGGCTCTCCCGCGCCAGTACCAAGACCGCAAGGGTAAACGTTCTGTGGTGATTGAGAGCGTGTGCGACGAGGACTCCTACATCTGGCATATTTTCATTGGGGCGCCTGTGAGTTATAACGACACGAATGTGCTGGCGTCTTCCCCGCTAATGCTTGATGTCAGTGCTGGCGTGTGGCCGCCGCGGAACATCTCCTACACACTGAACGGCCGGACTCGTCGCTTGCTCCTTTACACAGCCGATCGAGGTTATCCACGATAGGCCTTGTTTGCGACACCCCACCCCATTCCCGACACCCGCAAACTTGCTTTTTACAACCGCCTTCAAGAATCTGTCCGCAAAGACGCCGAGAGACTGTACGAGGTGATGCCCTCACGCTTCAACATTGTCTTGCGCCCGGCGCGCTTCACGTCTGTCATCCGCATGATCAACACCGGCACGGCGGCGGCCATCCTGCATAACATGGCCATTGAGTGTACCAACGAGGACTTTGTGGCGCAGCAGCGGATGCAGGAACAGCAGAGCGCTGCGCACAACGAGGCCATTGGCGGTCAAGGTGCCTTTGGGGGGGGCGACCAACCGGCGTTTGTCGTTGACGACGGGCCAAGTGGCGGTGGCGTGTGGGGTCCTCCTGTGTCCATCGAGACGGGCGGCCAAAGCAACTCCAACGGCCATGAAGCCGAGCACGACATGGCCGTCGGCTCGCTACGGTACACCGACGGGGAAGAGTGTGAGGCCAAGGATACGTACGCTCATTTTGCGCTGCTACATGACCTTTCGGAGCACATGCATGCTAACCGTGGCCGCTTATTGCTGCCGTATCTGTGAGCTGGATCTCCCTTGTGAGTGGGAGGTAGCGGTGGGGTGGTGGGGTGGCGTGCCTATCGCAAAGAGCAAGCCATTAAGGTTTTTTTTTCCCGCTTTGCGGATTTTTTTTTCTTCGACATCATTGCTTTCCTTTGTTTTTTCGCCGGCTACTACTGGGAATGATGCCCACAGCACAGCATTCAGTAATTACTGGATAAGTCAAAGTCCCCGTTGCCGCAGGCGTGCGGCCTGGAGCAGGCTTTTATCACGCCGACAATGAGCACCTTGTGTTGCTTCACAAAGTGCAGTGAGTATGTCGGTCTTTGCCTGGATGGGCCTCTGTAGAAGCTCCTATGCAGTCTGTGCTACGCGTCAGATTATGCGCTTGCGGTGGGCGGGTGCGATCGTGCGCTGGGGCATGTGTCGGGGCTTGGCGGCTTCAGCAGGTGTGTGAGTGGATACGTGCACGCGCTGCTCTGCGCTTGCCAGCGGCAGGCGCGCTAAAAAAGAACTGTGAAATGACTATTCCGTGCATTTGGGAGTAAAGAGGAACATTTTTCTCTTAGCTGTTCCAGACGTTCTTAGACCATGAGAAAGTACGAAGCTGGTATCCATGGCATGTGTACTCAGGGAAAAAAAAAGGCGCCAAAGGGGTCTTGTAGAGCTCAGATACACCGAGGTGTGTTTCTGTCTGTCGAAAACCGCCCCTAGTCTTCGTCTCAGGCGATCCGAAACGGGTCCTGACCGGTTTCTGATAGAGACGCCGAATCAGTGCAATTCCGCGTACTAGGCTGAGGCATGCTACTTGAGTCACTGCCCAGATCTTGTGCCTGGACCTCATCCGTCTTGCGGGGGACGTGAGTCCATTCGCAGTGTCAGGCGTGTAGCCCCCCCCAACCAAGTTTGCAATTGCCCCGTGCTGGAATCTGGCATCGAATGGACAAGCGCTTTCCTCACACGTCCAAGAGCATCAACCGCCACCGAAACCGCGTATGTGCGCCAAAAATGTGGTCCAGACATCCCTGAAGCAGGCTCCAGAACTCGTGCATGGTGAGCGTAAATGCCTGTGTCATTGCTAAGCTCTCGGGGCGCCAGTATGGGTCACGTCCAAGCCGTGCGCCTTAGTGCGCGGCAGTGGACGTTGTGGTGACTCTGAGAGGCAGAAAATTAGTACCGTACAGCTTTCAGGCGCTCGTGAGCCAAAACAAATGGAAAAAATCACAGAAAAAATCACAGAGACACGAAGACCTAGTAATAGATGAGAAAAAACACAGAGGCAATGTACACAACTGCTATCAAGGTTGTCGCACTGGTCTATTCAATAACTTGGCGTGGATGGCACGAACGGTGGCCATCTTGTCAATATCGGCCACGATGGTGGTGGTCGTCCGGCGAAGTCGCGCAATCATCGTCTCGTCTTTTTCATCGGAGCTCGACGTGGCGGCGCGCGCCGCAATGAACGCGGAAGTCCGCACGCACAACCCACTGCGCACATGGTGCAGCGCCACAGGTGGGCGGCTACCACTGGTAGTGACTCGACCGCGTCGAGTGCGGCCGCCCGAATCCTTCTCATGCGCTTCAGGGTCCGAGAAGCAGTCGCCGTCCACTTCGGCTTCGTCCGCGTCGGTGCCTTCAGAGTGTAGGGCCGCAGATGCAGTAGCTCCGCGGCCTCGGTGGACGCCAACGGCGCGACCACCTCTAGCGCGGCCAGAACTGCCGTTGTCCTCCTCCGTCAGGTCCTTGTCCGTCCGTGCACGTGCGTCAGTGCCCAAGCCCTCGTCGCTACCGTCAGATTGCAAAGTGGCCGCTGCGGCCGCGATCATAGCGGCCGCGCCCGTCGCGGCCTCCTCAACGGTAGTGCTCGGCGGCGGGTGGCGGGGCATGGGGACTTGAGAGGGGGCATCAGGCGTTTGCGGCGGCACTTGTAGATGGTCATCAGCCATCGTGTAGACCTCCTCATTATCGAAGTCGTCGTAGGGCGACGTCTGTGGCCACGTCTTGTCCAACGCTTGGTCGTGAGAAACAGGCGGCGGAGAGGTTGCAGAGGACGAAAACGATGAACAACTCCCGCCAGCCGCAGGGACAGTCCGCGTACGCTTGCAGCGTGCGACTCCGACGGAGACAGCGCTACGACCACGACTGCGCCCACGGCCTCGAACGCGCCCGCTCCACCTGCTACCAGCACCACGGCGGCGCCCGCCACGCGCCCAGCATGGGGGCTCGTCCCAGCTCTCGTCGTCGTCCATAGCAGGCCCCAGCTCGTCCCGTCCGCGGCGGCGCGCGCCGCCGCCGCCGCGGCTCAGGACACGAGATGTGGCCTGGGCGTTGTCGTCGTCCCCTCTCCCTTCTTCCCCGCCACGCCTTGTGCGCTTCTCCGCATCGTTCTTCTCTGCCTCCTCTAGGCGCCGGTGCATCTGCAGGGCCCACCACTTGCCGCCCTCCTCGGAGTTGGCGGCCTGTGGTGCCTCCCAGAACGCCAACGCGTTGCGCTGCTCAGCAGACCTGGCCAGGGACTCAAGCGCGGCCGTGTTGGCGGCCGCCTCACGGTGTAGGAGAAGCTCCGAGCGCGACGCGGCCTTAGAGGTTTTGCAGCCGGGCGGCCGCTCTTGAAACAAGCTCTTGATGCGAGCGCTTCTGCCCCGTGCGAAAGTAAAAGAAAGCGGGGCGCTCCCATTGCCGTTACCTTGGAACTCGTCGTCATCGACTTTGTCGGCGACTCTGCCGAGCAGCGCGAGCGGATCGGTGTCAGGGCTCTCAGAGCCAGGCACAGACTGTGCGAGCGGACCGTCGTGCTCCCTCGACGCCGTCCCTCTGAGCGCCACCACCGTCGCGCCACCCCCAAAATTGTCCAGGTCCCTCAGAACGCGCCAGTTGCTTAAAGGCGGGCACAAAAGCTTGACGGCCAAAGAAGAGTTGAGGCCGTCTTACGGGTTGAGGCCATTGTACTTGACCTTGGCCGCATTGATGAGCTGCTCCGGCGATGCGTGGCCAGTCATCTTGAACTTGAGAACGGCCAGGTAGCACTCCTTGAAGCGATGAACGGCAGGGAAAATGCCGTACCGGAGCTCCTTCATGATGGCCTGCGTCGACCGGGCCCGCCGGCGCGCCACTTTGGACATGTCGCTGGGTAGGCGACGGCGGAAGCGGTCGGCCACGATCTCATCGAAAGTCTGCAGAGTCTGGTCCACCCCGACCTCGGCGTTGAGCGTCGCCTCCTTGTAGACAGCAGAAAGAACGTTCCGCTCCGCGTCGGTCCACGAAACACCACGTGTTCCCCGGCCCCCGGTGGCGTGTCCGCTAGCCTGGGCAATGGCCTGTCAATGGCTCTGCTCGTGGCGGCCACGCGCCGCCGCAACCTCGGCAAGGAGCTCTGAGATATATCCTTGCAGTCGCTCTTCCTCCATCGGAAGCAGCGGACGCTCCATCTGTTGCGCCCGCTGCCGCACGAGCACACCGGCGTCCGCCCCCATCTGCTGCAGCGCACCGTCAACGGCAGCGGCCGTTGTCGCTGGCGCTGCGTCGTCAGCCTCCGACGCTGCCACCGCGGTGCCGTTGAGGTTGTTGAGGTTGATGCCGTTGGTGAAGTCGGGGCCGCCTTGTGCGTCGCCGTCGGCCATGCTCTGGCCAACCGATACCGAAGTGGCAACGAGAGGCAAAAGTGGTACGGCCGGGACAGCGAAGGCCGCTCGGGTTGTCAGGGAGGCCTAATGCCACCGCGGAAGAGGCAGGCGGCCAAAAGCCCTGGGCTCCTACCACACAGGCGGCGCGGCAAGGTTTGCGTTGACCCAATACTGCTCGCGCCTGCCCTGGCCGTCGGCAAGAGAGAGGCGGCGTACCCATTGTGGTGGCTGCTGCCGCGCTCGCTCCTCGTCCGCAGCGCGTCTCTCTGCAAGCACCCGCTCGTGGATCTCCCAGAAAGCTGACCGCTCAACGCCTTTCTCGTCCGGGGGTAGCTTGACCATGGGGGGAGACGCCCTGGGGCAATGGCACGACGGCGGGCACAGAGGGTGATCGTCTCCGACCGTGAGAGCGCATCGACAAAGAAAGCGCATGCGCCTGTTCGCCCGCCGGTCCACCGTGCGGCTATGAAACGCAGCGTCTCCCTTTCAGACCCACTGCCAGCCCCAGCGCGGCTGCGCCGCGGGCCGGACAGCCCAAGGGCACGGGCAATCGCCAGGGCACATGGAAACGTTGCTGCTAACGCTCTGAGACCTCTTACAGGCGGTGAAGATGCTACGCAAGCTCCGCTGCAATTGGGTCTCGGAGATGGTCGGAGCGCGCGGGCCGTAGCGTGGGCGGGGCGTGTACGCGAGAAACGCTTTGTGAGGGCACGTCCTGGCCGTCAGGGGCAAAGCGGCAGTGTCAGCGGCTTCCGGCATGACCGCCGCGCCGGCCGGGCTTGCAGAGGCACTAGCCCTTTCGTCACCTGCCGACCCACAAGCAGCGGCCACAGTGTGGGAGCTGGTGTCCGCGTGCGGTCGGGCGGGTGACGACGCTCCAGCTGCGCTCTGCCCGGGTGCCGGAGACAGCGGAGCGCGCACGTGCGATGGCGTCGGCGGAGGGGTCGTGCGGAAAGGCGGGGGGGTCGAAGCCATCACTGCCGCTCGGCTGGAGTTCGGAAAGAGCCGTAATTTGTTGCTGGCTCTACGGATCCGATAGCGACAACACCAAGCGCAGCTAGGTGGCAAACGCTCGTCGCGTAGATGCCGCCGGCGCGCGCGCAAAAGTCGATGACCGCGGTCAAAACAAGCGGCTGCTGCTTGCGAGCGGCCGTATCAATCAAATCAACTGCGCAGGACAGCCCCAGTGGCGTTGTGCGATCGAAATGCGACAGCACAGCAACGTCGAAGGGGCAATACGGCAGTAAGGCAGTGAAGCAGAGTGCGCGCTCGGCGTGTCGATGACGGAGCGTGCGTGATCGGGTCGGCGAGTGGCGAGCGCGGCCAGTTGGAAGGTGCGAACCCCAATTCCTGATGGTCGTTCTGGTGCGCACGCGGTGGTACGGCCTTTGAGTGTCTTCGCTGCGCCCAGGGAGGTTTCTAGATGGCCCCACGGCGCGGACCATTGGCTGCCTCAAGAGAGTCTGCCACAACGCTCCCTGTCTGGCCCCACAGCTCGCCGCTTGGGCCTGGAACGTGTGGCGCCCGAGCGGGTCAGAACAGGTGTTCCTCCGAAGTCCTGACAGCCTAGTGAGGCCGGGATCGTGGCACAGGCTCATGAGGAGCCAAACGCGCGCCGATGGCCAGGGCAGCCGATATGAGGACCACCACGCCCTACCCCAGCGAGCTGCATATGAAGCAATTACTGTCTGCTTCCAGTCATGATTCACGCGCGCTCTCTGCGTCAGAAAAATGTGGAACTCTCTGCGCCGTCGGATTTCCCTGCATCGTGCGAACCGAGGCGACCCGGTCACCCTGTGGAAAGGACAGCGCGACCACTGGCCGACAGTCCAGATGGAAAACAGTTTCACAATCTCGGACGCCCTCTCTCGGGCGCCAGATTGGGCGACCCGTCCCAGACAGGCGGCCTTCACGCAGCGTGGCCACGAAGCGGCCGCCTGTCCCATTCAGCTGCGAGTGGGGGACAGCCTCTTACTAGGGGCCGCGGCGCGGTGCTTCCATCGCTAAATTCTGGCCATGCCTCGCAGGGCCGATCGTGTCTCGGGGAGTGCGCCGGCCATTGGACAGGGACTGACGCTCCTTCACCACCGATGCGCGCATCACGACGCGGCGCCTTAAGATCTTCGCGATCTCTTGTTGATAGCCAATCAGAATCCACCATTTGGTGATCCGGGCCACGCTGCCTCTGCTGTCGATCTCGTGGTGTGCAAGCGGAACATCCGGTCACCGCTTTGCGCCGTCCCACTGCTTTTTCTGAGCCAAGCAGAACCCGCCATTGCATGATCCGGGCCATGCGAGCTTCGCTGCCGGTCTCGTACTCTTGAAGTGTGAGAGTCAGTCAATAAGTAGCGCCGTGCCATCTCTTCATGTAAACCATTCAGAACACGCCATTGCATGATCCCGGCCACGCGACTTTTATTGCCGCTCTTGCTGTTGTGACGCGTGAGGGGGGGGCTTACATGGGATCGCCTGTTGACACCTGTGGCCCCGATTCTTGGCTCGCACTGTGGACAGCGCACTCCGCCGCACCCATTCATTGCTCGGAAAACGTGGCGATCGGCATCAAAGAAGCAGATCGATGACAAGGTGGGCGCCGCCGGTTTCAGGACGCGTCCGAGATACAATGGGACATGACAAAGAAAACTTTTTGACTAATCCACGGGTCGGACATGTACAGAAGAACAGACTGAGAGCGTGCAGCATTGTTAGCCCTGGCGAGCGAAAAGGCCGGAAGGGTGCTGGAACCTTGTGCTGCACATTGAAAGGCAGGTAAAAATCTCTGGCCTCTGCATTGCCCGACAGGCTCTTCGTGTTGCCCACCATCTGTCGAACCACAGAAAAAACATGAAGCAATGAATGTAATGCAAAAGAGTAAGGCATCAACAGATGATGGCGAAGCGCTAGTTCAACCAGTGTCTTTGCCAGGAAAAGAAAAACCAGACAATACAAAGAACGACTCCTTCAAATGCGAGAACATGAAGCAGGCGCGCAGCATCTACCAGCATTGGCCGAAGTGCCGACTTCTGCTACGCCAATGGCAACGCCAATCGCTATGACTACTGAACAATACACGGCAGCGATGTACACGCGGCCGCTCGCGAAGAACATAACAAGCATTCTCACAATCGGCCACCCGGCAACTACACAGTACGCGGCCGCGTCGTACAAGCGGCCGCCCCACAATCATCACCATTTTTCTCGGCACATCCCCACAAGGACACAAAACCCGTCACTCGCCCAGCCACGAGGCCCACTCCGGACCGTCAAGGTCCTCGTATCCCAGCACACCTGCCACAGACGGTCAAGACCCAGCCCGATGCTCCACACGAGTCTCTGCCTCGTCCTGCGGAGGCTCATGTCTGGCAAAGCAGCCTCGGCCGACCTCGTTGGCTCGCCCTAGTGCCGCTGCCGCCCCATCCGCCTCACCCCCTGCGGTGGCTGGCCCCCAAAACGTCGCCATCTTTGGCTTACAAGCTCCCTGAAGACCAGTGAAACCCCCAGCTGCGGTCTTTCTCGCGAGGAAAACGTTGACAACGACCACGTCATCGTCGTCCGTCTCGACCGCCGCGGCCGCTGCGGCCTTGCCCATCCCCGCTGACTCTTCAGCAGCCGAGGCCGCGGCGGCCTTGCTCATACCCATCGATGCCGCGGCGGCAGTTCGCTGGACTGTCCCATGCGCGCCCGCCTGGGCCGCGACGGCCTTGCCCTTCCCCTCATCTGTTTCAGGTTCCACCGCTGCCGCCGATGCCCCTCTGGCCTTGGCAGCTGATGCGGCCATGGCCGCAATTGTATCAGGCTTGAATGGACCCTGGTACCCGTCCTTGATGGCCTGGCTGTTGACGTAGGCCATTCCATGCTCTGCCCGAAAGCCTCCGCTGCCTTGAGGGCCAAGTGCGACTGGCGCGCCACGTTCGAGTAGAATTTTGCTGCGGCTTCCTTCCGTAGCTTGGCTGCGTAGATATGCTGGGCCAACAGGAATGCAATGGCGCGCTGCTCCATGGTAGCGCCGCGGAGGACCGCTCGCTGCGCGCGCGTTGACCACTTCAAGACCAGCACGTCTACGGCCTTGAGCGCACGAGTAAAATCGTCTACAGGGAACTTGTAGCTCGCGGCGGCCGCGTCAACCACGTCGGCCCTGTGCGAGGCCGACATGCCGGCCACCGTCTTCTTGGCCGTTTGGACGGCGCTGTCAGAGCCGTTGCGCGCAGCCCCGCCCTTACTGTCCGCGGCCTCTCCGTCCACCTGAACCTTCTTATCGGCCAATTCATCGACCACGTCGTGGCCGTCATCTTTTCGCTTCCCACTCCCGCTGCCACCGGCCTTTCCCGAGGCCAGATATCGCGTGATGGCCAACGCGCTGGCCACGCCCTTGCCCGTAGTCGGGGAATCACGCTCGCTCTTGATCACGGTTACCATCTTCTTGGCCGCGTCATGGCCAGTCTTGGTAGCTTCAGTCATATCACGCTCGTACATAGCTTCGGCCTCCAGGCGCAAAGCGCAGCAGAGATAAGAGGGAGAAAGAAGCAGCCGTGACGAGTGTAGCCTTGTAGTAGGCCAGCCCTTGGCAGCGCAGAGGAAACGTCACGGCAGGGGAGTGGGTTCGGTAGAGGGGATGGTGAGCGGGACGTCAGACCCAGGAGCGGCAGCGAAAACGGTCGAAGAGTGGACAAGAACTGGTGGGCACGCCTGTCACGGTGAGCGCTGTTGCAGAAAGCAGGTCAGGTGAGCGAGAAATTTGCTTCCATAAACAGCCTTTCTCTGTGCCCTGGCACCCCTGGATGATAGGCTCCGAATGGCCTGTGAGGCGGTCCCGTCGCGTGCCCTAGTCGCATGGTCACGTCCAAAAAGCGCACCTGCGCTCGGGGCCCAACCAATCACTGCACTGCAAGCAATAAAGCAAAGCTCGGCAGTGTCAGGCAGGCCCCCATGTGGGGAGGAATGTCAGCTACGGGTCACGTGCCACGCTCTGAGTGGCCTACGAATGGACTGTCGGACATTTCTGTGTGATGTCGTGCTGTGGTGCCGTGCCCGCAGCAGAGCCGTGGAATGGGTGGTCCGAAAGCGGCCAACAGGGGCGCGCCGAGGATTCTTTCGTGCCGTGCCCGCGTCAGCGTCGGGGCACAAGTGAGGCGAAAGAGGCTGATAGGGGCCTGCCCATAATAGCTTCCGGACCTCTTCTGTGCTTCTGTGTGGCCACGCACACTGCAGTGATGGCCCCACGAACCATGAAATACCACCACAAAGTGACTGGCTAAAAATGATTCGGCCGGCACAAACACAGCATGGCTACTCGGGTGCCCGTCGGCCGGAGAGCGCCTGTAGGGTGCTCAAGAAACATCTGACGAAGCCCTTTCCAGAGGATGTCCCACGTGTACCCGTATCTACGTGACGTGTACATCTCCATGCCTCCACATACCCGTGGACGGCTAGCACCTCAGTTGCTAATCCTTTACAAACACGGAGGAACGGGTGTTCTTCATGCCCAGAGCACCATTTTTGCGATGCTTTGTACGACAGGAGTGCCCGTCGGCTGGCTAGCGCCTGAAGGGTTCCACAGAATAAGGTCTCGGGGCCCTGTCCAGAAGATGTAATGGATGTCCCCGCTATGACACGAAGTGGTCATCTCCTCGCCTGTATATTCTGCACTCCCAATCATACGACAGTGCCGCGACTGCTCCATCATTCACGCTTCGCACTCCATCTCATTTACCGCTCCCACACCAACCTACTCCACCCCACCTCGCCCGAGAAGACCCGACCCGACCCGACCCGACCCGACCCGACCCCATC
>Ga0209187_1002855_pt1 | contig 15507 bp, 15 predicted proteins | sample BantaG_FD_187430 | JGI IMG/M metagenome (GOLD analysis project Ga0209187, IMG submission 187430) | Marine algal microbial communities from Bantry Bay, Ireland - BantryBay_4 metaG (SPAdes) (version 2) | ecosystem: Host-associated > Algae > Red algae > Unclassified | place: Bantry Bay, Ireland... | reverse complement strand
TGCACGACGATAAAATTAAAATGGAACAAAAATAACCAAATTGAATACAAATCTTTTTCATTAATTACATTCTCGGTCATATTTTTAAAACTGTGTGTGAAACTTGTGTTAATTAACACAAAACAAACATATCGATTTCTCGACGTGTTTTCTCTAGATCACTCAGAGAATCACTCAAAGTGAATTTGAAATTTGATTTTTCATCTAATTGAAACCAATGATTCTTCAAGGCAAGCTTGGAAAAAGTTTTTATAGAATGAGTGTTCTTAGCTTCAATAGAGAAATCGTCTCTTTTCTTCGAATAATCAAGAAGTTCTTGAATAAACTCTTTTTTCGAAAGATAAAACTGATCTCTAGTTAGTAAAAACTGAAGGCACAAAGACAAAGACCCCAGGAAGTCCCTGAGTACTTTCTCCATAAAAAAATCTACTTTTCTACAGTCTAAATCACAGAGTTCCTTGTGGAATTCTTTCTTTTCAGGAAAGAAAAATTCAAACTCTAATAGGTTTCGAAGTATTTCAACTTTTTTCTCATCACCCTTTGTTAAAGACTTAAAGGCTGGCGAAAGAAAAGCATGAATACATGTGTTTTTATAGTACCAAAGGCTCAAACGTTTTTTATCGAGAACTCGAAAAGACCCCGCCTTTACCTTTTCAACCATGCCTTCTCGAAGAAGTCTTGCTAGTGCACGGCTCAGTGCTTTGTCTGGGAGACCTCTCAAAGCGAGTTCAGCTCGGAAGCCACGTCCCTCAACAAAAGGCAGTAATTGTCGAGCCAGCGCAAAAAGCTCGTCTTTATGGATGACCTCTTTTTTTTCTGTAGAAAAAATTAAGCTCAGCAACGAAAAAGCAGTCACGGGCATTTTTTTGTTAATACGATTTGAGAGTTCAAAGGCGAGCTTGTAAACAGCTTCTTTTCTATTTTGATCCGACTCAATTTTTTTTTCAACTTGAACGCCATGACCATCAGCCCAAGAAGACAAGAGAATCTCTTTGCCAAAAGACACATGAACTTTCCCGTACTTTTTTAACACTGTTGAAAATGAAGAACGAAATGTGTTGAAGATGTTTTCCTTTACTTTGGCGCCACCTTCTAATTCATGTTGATAGGCAGCGTCTTCAGTGACGCAATCATAGCCAATTGATACCGGTATAAAATTAAGTTCCGATCGCAACGCTCCTTTTTCATAGGACTCAAGAATCATGTTGAGCATCCCATAGCGCGGAGGCATGAGTTTTCCGATTCTTGAACGAGTTCCCTCAATAAAGAACTCTAAGCTCTCTTTGTTATTAATAAGAGCCGCTAGATAGCGCCCTAAAACCTCTTTATAGAGCAAGTTGTCTTTAAAACTTCTCCGAATAAAAAAAGCTCCACCCCTTTTAAAAAAATTTCCCACTGGCCAAAAATTTAAATTAATTCCTGCAGCAACATATGGTGGCGCCATTTTTTGATCATAAAGCAAATATGATAATACTAAGAAATCCAAATAGCTTTTATGATTGGGAACAAAAACGATACAAGAGTTTTTACTCAGTTCTTTTAATTTTTCTAACTCTTTTTTTTCAAAATGAATTCCATCGTAAATAGTATTAAAAATTTTATTAAAAAACCAGCCCAAGAGCTCCAAAGTGCTCTGAGAATAAACTGAGGCAATTTCAAAAAAATACTCTTTTGCTTTTTTTCTCAGTTCAAAAAAGGACTTCCCTTTCTTCGAAACTTGCCCTTGCAGAAAACGAGTAAACTCAGGTCGATACAAAACTTCATCGGCAAAAGAAGTACTCATTTTATAAGAAGCTCCCAAAATAACTGATTTTTCATGTTGTATACTTTGCAACGCTTTTCTTTTTAGATTTCGAAGGCTCATTCCTTCTGAAGAGAAACTTTCACCAAGAATGACGGCACTTGAAGAGTAGCCACGAAGAAGGACCAATGCCTTCCTGAAAGCAGTTGGGCGATAGGCTGTGCCAAAAAAAAGCTCCCAAAAAAACTTTATAGGGCTCAAGAAAACTTTTTTAAATCTTCCGTAAACACTAACGTTCTCATTGATTTTAACTTTTTCAGAAGAACGACGCCAAACAAAAGACAACGGAAGAGCTTCTACGTCTTGCGCCTTTTGTAAAGAATCCTCAATTTCTTCCAATTCCAAATCTGCCTGAGGATCATAAAACACATCTTCATCAGAAACAATATTCACCAACAAGACACTGTGTGTGGCGAACTCATCTAAATACCTGCTTTTTTGTTTTCTTTTTTCATTTGAAAATGGATACTTTAAAAAATTTTTAATAAATCCACTAACGCCTTCAACTAAGAGTCGATGAAATCCAATGCTTTCTTGAAACTGAAATCGCCTGGGATCGACTTCACTTAAAAAGCAACGTAAAGCAAAAAGTTCCCAAAAGCCTCCATCAAATAAAAATAAAAGTATTTTCTTATTCTTTTTTTCTGAAAGAATTTCTTTAATTTTTTTTAAGAATTCTTCTTCAGGCTGAAAACTTCTATAGAGAGCTTTTTTAAAAAAATTTTTCATAATTCTCTAAGTGACCTCTTACCGAAGTCTATTTTCTAACCCATTGGTCAGCATAAATCAGCAAAGGGTTTTTGACACTACGCACCTAAAGCGCCGAAACAAGCCCCTTTATCGGTGGAAGGCTAAGAAGTCTTTTTTATGCTTGAATTGCTTGCCCATATAATGGAAAAAATGAGTCTATATTATGGAAATTAAAAGCACTATGAGCGGAACAATCATCGAAATACTTGTTAAAGTTGGCGACGAAGTCAAAGTTGATCAAGAGCTCTTTCTCCTAGAAAGCATGAAAATGGAAATGCCCATCCAAAGCGAAAGCAAGGGAAAGGTCAGTAAAATCAATGTCAAAGAAGAAGATTTTGTTCAAGAAGGCCAAGCCCTCCTTGAGTTAGATTCATAGTTAATATTCATGAAGAATTCTATTGAAGTTTTTGAAGTTGGTCCAAGAGACGGGCTTCAATCTGAAAAAACTCTTTTTCCGACTCAAGACAAAATAGAATTCATAAAACTTCTTTGTCAGGCTTCTTTTAAAAATATCGAAATTGGCTCTTTTGTTAAAAAGGACTCGATTCCTCAGTTAAGCGACACACCCGAAATTGCCGACATCGTTCTGCCCTGGAAAGAAAAAAACTTTCCAGAAATTAATTTTTGGGCTTTTGCTCCAAACCTTATTGGAATGGAAAAAGGTCTCGAAAAAAATATTGACGGCATTGGATGTATTGTTGCTAGCTCAGATTCTTTTAACAAAAACAATGTCAACCGAAGTCAAAAAGAGCTCCTTGAAGAAATTATAAAAATGAACGCTTTGGCTCTTTCTGAAAAAAAACTTTTTAGAGTCTATCTTTCTACCTTATCTCACTGTCCTTTCGAGGGAGATATTGCTCCCCACAAAATTCTTAGCCTCACCAATCAGCTTGTTGACGCTGGGGTGAAAAACATTGTCCTCAGCGATACAACTGGTCGAGCTCACCCCGAGGGCTTAAAAAAAATTTATGAACTTCTTTTAAAGGAACACTCCCCTGAACTTTTTAGCCTTCACTTTCATGCCACACATGCCCTCGCCCTGGTGAATGCCTATGAGAGCATTCAGTGGGGATTTTATCGCTTTGATTCAAGTCTTGGTGGTCTTGGCGGCTGCCCTTATGCTCCCGGCGCTAGCGGTAACCTCGCTACCGAAGACTTGCTTAATCTCATTCAAACTTTAGAAAATAAAACCATGAACAATTGGTCAGCCATTAAAACAGCTGCTCTTTTTATAGAAGAAAAATTTAAAATCCAAAACACGAGTAAAATATATTCCGTCTTGAAAGCAAAAAATGAAGTTAGTCAATTTCCAAATTAATCAGCACGTCGCTCTTGTGGAGCTCAATCGTCCCGAAAAACTCAACGCCTTAAACTGGGATCTCATTGAAGACTTGAGTCTTTGTTTTAAAAAGCTCAGTGAACATAAAGAAATTCGCTGTCTTGTTTTGTATTCTGCAGCAGCTCCGAAATCTTTTTGTGCGGGAGCTGATCTTAAAGAACGATTAGGAATGAATGAGGAAAAGGTCGTTGAGACTCTCGATAAACTAAAAGATCTTTGTTTGCTCATTGAAAATTTTCCCATGCCAAGCATTGCGGTGATAGACGGTGTCGCCTTTGGAGGTGGTCTTGAACTTGCTCTTTGTTGTGATTTAAGAATTTTTGCGCCTCACACAAAAGTGGCCCTGACAGAAACCAGCCTTGGTATTATTCCCGGAGCAGGAGGCACCCAAAGGCTCAGCAACCTTGTTGGCGTTGCTCGCGCAAAAGAGAGCATTTTCACTTCTCAAATTATTGAAGCCGAAAAAGCAGCAAATTGGGGCCTCTGTAACGAAATAAATAAAGACCCTTTTTTAAGAGCTCAAGAATTAGCAAGCAATATCAGCAACAAAGGGCCCGTTGCCCTGAGAGCAGCAAAAAAATCAATCGACGGCGGCCCCTTTCTCAGCAGAGAGGACTCTCTTCAGTGGGAGCGGAAGTGTTACCTAGAGACACTCGAAACTGAAGATAGAAGAGAAGGACTCAAAGCCTTTGTAGAAAAACGAAAACCCCTTTACTGTGGAAAATAAAAAGAAAAACTCTCATGAAAAAAAATATCAATAAAACAATCTCTTTCTCTATTTACATTTTTTCCCTGCTCTTCTTTTTTTCTTGTGCCAATCAAGATGAAATTGCAAAGAATCTATTTGTAAGTATTCAGCCCCTTAGCTCCACGCACCCTCTTTACGATGGAACTATGAATCAAAATGCCTTTCGCATTGATCAACTTGAGGCGCCTCTACTTCAAAACTTTTATGTTGGTGAAAAATATGCCTTTTTTGTCAACACAAACAACAATCAATCTTTCTTTATTAGTTCCAGTAATCCTTTTTTTAACAACCCAAACATTGTTGCTGGAAGCCTGAATAACTCTGGAAGCTCAAGCTTTATCTGGGAACCTACCGCAACTCAAACTTACTATTACGGAAGCAACGACCCCTTCGTTATCGGCAACCAAATTATTGTCACAAACGCCCCTTAAGAAAAATAGGAATTAAAAAAAATGAGTCTAGAAAAAAACTGGGAAACAAAAAGACAGCAAAACCTTAAAGGCGGAGCTGAGAAGTATCATGAAAAAAATCTGTCCAAAGGAAAGTTTTTTGCAAGAAAAAGAATTGATCTTTTAATCGACAAAGATTCTTTCATTGAAGACGGACTTTTTGCCAATCAAGAAGCTGGGGGCTCTTTACCTGCAGATGCTGTTGTAACAGGTTTTGCTAAAATTAACGGAAGAGCAGTGGGCGTTCTTGCGAGTGATAGCACTGTTAAAGCTGGTTCTTGGGGCTGGAGAAGTGTCGAAAAAATGATTCGTCTTCAAGAACAAGCCGGCAAGCTCGGTATTCCCATTTATTACTTAATGGATTCAGCCGGAGCCAGAATTACCGATCAAATTCAAATGTTTCCAGGTCGTCGAGGCGCAGGAAAAATTTTCAACATGCAGTGTAGACTCTCTGGATACGTCCCTCAAATATGCGTTCTTTTCGGACCATCTGCTGCAGGTGGCGCCTATGTCCCTGCATTTTGTGATGTGGTCATCATGGTTCAAGGAAATGCCAGCATGTATCTTGGCAGTCCGCGGATGGCCGAAGCCGTTATTGGCGAAAAGGTGACGCTCGACGAAATGGGTGGTGCAAAAATGCATTGTTCCACGAGTGGAGTTGGCGACATTCTAGCTGACAACGAAGAAGAGGCTCTTGCACTTGCAAAAAAATACCTCAGTTACTTTCCACAAAACTTTTCTGAAGATCCTTTTTTGGAAAAATCTACTCAAGAAAAAACTCCTCTCAATATTGAAGAAATTCTCCCCGATAATCCAGCTCGAAGCTATGACATGATGAAAGTCATAGACGGTGTTGTCGATGCAGATTCTTTTTTTGAAATAAAAAAATTATTCGCCAAAGAACTCATCACAGGATTCGCAAAAATAGATGGAAAAAATGTTGGAATTGTTGCCAATCAACCTCGACAAAAAGGCGGTGTCATTTTCGTCGACTCTGCAGATAAAGCCGCACGCTTTGTCACCCTTTGTGACGCCTTCAACATTCCTCTACTTTTTCTTACGGACGTTCCAGGCTTTATGATTGGTTCACAGGTCGAAAAAGCTGGTATCATCCGTCATGGAGCAAAAATGGTTTACGCTATTAGCGAAGCCACCGTTCCAAAAATTTGTGTCGTTATTAGAAAAGCTTACGGGGCAGGGCTTTATGCCATGTGTGGCCCTGGCTTCGACCCTGACTGCACCATTTCTTTAGCAGCAGGGAAAATTGCCGTCATGGGGCCTGACCCGGCAGTCAACGCAGTTTATTTTAATAAAATTCAAGAGCTTCCCCCAGAAGAAAGAAAAGCTTTTATCGATGAGAAAAAAGCAGCATACGAAAAAGATATTCATCTCGAAAAACTAGCTTCGGAACTGGTCATTGACGCCGTTGTAGACAGTAAAGTTTTAAGAGAAGAACTCTCCAAGCGTTTTGATTTTTATTCGAATAAAGCTTTAGAGTATTATCCTAGAAAACATGGCGTAAGACCCGTTTAAAGAGAATCAGTTTAAACCTTTAAGAGTCAGGTAACGCTTCTAGAAGTTTTCTTTTGCAATTTGTATAGTGATAAAGGTCACCGTTCAAAGATAAATTAATCTCACCAAACTGTGACGGTTGAGACGGCTGAAATGGAGGCCACGACCTTAGCTGAATTATTCCTGAATCCAAAGTGACCCCATGAACACGCTCACTGTTTTCTGGCCTCAGCTGGAAAGAAAGTAAATCATGACGAGCAACTTTTGAGCTGTCTTTTCCATTGTTTATTTGATCTAAAAATACAAAGTGAGGTGTCTCGACACTGCTTTTAAAAAAATAAACCTCAGAACTATCGTTTGGGTATTGAACTTCTAACGAAGCACCAGATCTGTCCGCAGTAAAAGAAATTTCTGCAGAGACGTTTGAGCATTCCAATTGAAGAAAATAAGAAGAAAATGAATTAAAAGAAATGAAAGTAAATAGGAACAAAGTAATTTTTTTCATATTTGAGCCTCCCTGACCTGCCCCATTATACACGTCAAGAGGCAGAAATAAAGAAGATACTCTGCAGAAAGTCCTTAAAAAAACATACATCAATAAGTCGTTGATTTTTCATAAAAAAAGATTTGTTATATATCTACCGTGACAAACACAACGACTCATTACCTTTTAGCATTGACGCTTTTACTTTTCACATCGCTCTTCGCTAAAAGCACTTACAGCGAAGAAAACTGTCGAGGCATTTGCCACTACATTCCAGGCATTGAAAACTCTCTAGACACTCATTTTCAGGCAAATACAGATCAGACTCCAAACAAGCTTTCACTTCTTATTTGGAATATTTATAAATTTAAAAAAAAGTCTTTTGCTAAAGACTTTGTAAAGCTTAGTAAAAACAAAGACATTATTCTTCTACAAGAATTTGTCGACAAAGAAAATTGGCTGAACATTTTTTTTAAATCACTCAGAAGAGGCGAGTTGACTTTTGCAAAAAGTTTTCTTTATAAAAACAATACTGCTACTGGTGTCGCAACAATTAGTAGTGGAAAGACGGAGCACACACGCGCCTTAAGAAGCAAATACAGAGAACCCGTGCTACTGACTCCTAAGATGTCTCTGCTGAGTTATTTTAAAATTCAAAACAAAAGGCTCTTGGTCATGAATGTTCATGGATTGAATTTTACTCGAGAAAAAGCTCTTTTTTCTCAAGTAGCAGATCTTGCACAAGAAATTTCTAAACACCGTGGACCAGTAATTTTTGCAGGCGACTTTAACACAAGAACAAAGTCAAGACTTGCTGGAGTCGACAGAATTCTTGAAGCAGAGCAATTGAGAAGGCTTGAAATACCTTACTTCGAAAGAACTAAAAAGCTAGACCTTATTTATACTCGAGGTCTAAAAAACGCTGAAGCTTTCTTTGATTTTTCAGCAAAAGGATCGGACCATCCTCCAATGATTTTAAAGGTAGAAATTTAAAAAGAACTTATCCACAACTTATCCTTTACTGTGGATAAGTTAATAATCATATATTGACGAAATAAATTAATTTAACGACTATATGTAGAGTGTTATTAAAGTTTTATTTAAAAAAGAAAACCAAATTTAAAGATCACTAAAACAATCCACAACTTATCCTCAAAAATATCTTCTTTCCAAAAAGTTGCTATCTCTATATAATTACAGTGACTTAAGTCTTCTTTCGACCTCATCCCAATTCACAGTATTCCACCATGCACCAATGTAATCTGGTCTTCTGTTTTGGTAGTTTAAATAATAAGCGTGCTCCCAAACATCTAGGTTTAGTAGTGGGTTTCCCTTAAAATCTGAGCAGTCCATTAGTGGGTTATCTTGATTTGGAGTTGATCCAACAGCCAATTTACCGTCTTTTTCAACAAGCCAAGCCCAACCACTACCAAAACGGGTTCCAGCTGCTTTCGTGAATTCTTCTTTAAAAGCATCAAAACTTCCAAAGCTAGAGTTCATTGCTTCAAGAAGATCACCTGTTGGTGCTCCTCCCTTGGAAGCTGCCATAGACGCCCAAAATAAGCTGTGATTATAGTGTCCACCACCGTTATTTCTAACAGCAGGAGAGTGACTTGAGCATTCAGACATTAAAGCCTCTAAACTTTTATCAGCTAAAGGGCTTCCTTCAACTGCAGCATTTAACTTAGAAACATAGCCGTTATGGTGCTTAGAATAGTGAATTTCCATTGTTTTTGCGTCGATATGAGGCTCTAAAGCGTCAAAAGAGTAATTGAGTTCTGGTAATGTAAATGCCATAAGTGCTTGTTCTCCTTAAAAAAAAATAAATTTGAAGCACTAAAAGTGACAGATGGACATAAACTTGTCTAGTAGAATTAAACAAAGTTAATTTTAGATTCTTAATGAGAACAATTATCATTTAACTTTTGAGTAAATGCTGATATAAATGGCGAAACTTATGAAAAAAGCACTCCTCATGGCAACCTTTTCACTGTTATTCTCAGTTCCCGCAACTTCTCTCGAAAAAGAAGTTGTTCGCGTTTATAGTTCGCGCAAAGAACACCTTGTCAGCTCTCTCTTTAAAGCCTTCGAAAAGGAAACAAATATTAAAGTTGATTATTTGACCGGAAAAGATGCCCCTCTTTTACAAAGACTCAAAACTGAAGGCAAAAACACTTCTGCCGACCTTTTGATGACTGTTGATGCAGGAAACCTCTATTTTGCTGAAAAAGAAGGATTACTCCAAGCAGCAAAAAAAACTGACAATTTATTAGAAATTCCAACACATCTCCACTCACCAACTCTCTCATGGTTTGCTCTTTCTAAAAGAGCCAGAACCATTGCCTACAACCCCAGCCTCGTAAAAAAGTCTGAACTCGAATCCTATGAAGGATTAGCAAATAGCAAATGGAAAAATAAACTTTGCCTTCGAACTAGTAAAAAAGTCTATAATCAGTCCCTTGTTGCCATGATGATTGGTAGACTTGGGGAGAAAAAAGCGGCTGAAACTATTCAAGGTTGGGTTAGTAACTTAGCCCACCCCGTTTTTTCCAGCGATACAGAACTCCTCAAAGCTATTAACGCCGGAACCTGTGCACTAGGAATCGTCAACACCTATTATTTAGGTCGAATGCAAAAAAAAGACCCCTTTGTAAACATTAAACTTTTTTGGCCAAGTCTTCAAAATGGAGGAGTTCACATTAATATTTCAGGTGCAGGCATTACAAAACATGCCAAGAACAAGGAAAAAGCTCAAACTCTTTTAAACTGGCTCAGTGGGAAAAAAGCGCAAGAGCTCTATGCGGGTCTCAACCTAGAATACCCCGTTCTACCAGAAACAACTCTAGATCCGATCGTTCAAGCTTGGGGCGACTTTGAAGAAGATCCCACTCCACTCTATAAAGCTGGTGAGCTTCAAATTGAAGCCATTAAACTCATGGAAAAAAACAATTATAAATAATAATGTCCCCATTTGAAAAAATAAAAAAAAAAATTTTTCAAGGAGTCTATTTATTTATTCTTATTTCTTTTCTTTCCCCTGTATTTTTTATTATTCATAAAGCTTTTTTTTCGCAATCTGCAACCCACTGGCCATATCTCGTCGACGGCCCACTTTTTAGAAGCTTTCTTCTGAGTCTCTTTTTAGTTTTTTTAGTAAACATCTTTTCATTATTCATTGGCGTTAGTTGTGCTTGTCTCGTTTCATTTTACAAAGTGCCCTTTAGAAAGTTTTTGCATATAACCTTAATTCTCCCAATCGCAATTCCAAGTTATGTCTGTGCCTTTATTTACTTAGGCTCACTAGATTCTTATAGTTTTTTTGGGAAATGGATGAGCGAGCTCTTTCCTCTTTGGACCAAAGTACTTTATAGCCCCCTAGGCGCGTCTATCTGCCTGTCTCTTTGTTTCTTTCCTTATTATTATTTACTCGCCCATGCGGGTTTTCAAAAACAAGGAAAGAGCCAAGTTGAGCTCGCCCAAACAATGGGAAAGAGCCGGCTTCAAGCTCTCATCAGTTTAGCCCTTCCTTCTATTCGCCCCTGGCTTTGGACGGCATTTATATTTGTCAGCTTTGAAACACTTTCAGACTTTGGAGCCAGCTACTTATTCAACATTGAAACGTTATCGTTGCTTATTTATAAAACCTGGTTCAACATGTTTTCATTTGCAACAGCCTGTCGAGTCGCACTTCTTCTTTTACTTTTTTCTATGATTATTTATCTAAGTTCTCATAAAAATAAAAAAGAAAAGTTAAACTTCTATCATCTTGAAAGAACTAAAAAAATAAAAAACCCTCTTTTAGCAATTCTCGCTTTTAGTTTTCTATTTTTAATCGCGTGCTTGGCAACATTTTTTCCAGTTCTACGCCTCTGTCAATGGGCCATTGAAAGCTTTCAAGTAGAGTTTAGTGCAAGATATTTTAAACTAGCTTTGCATTCTTTTTCTTTTGCAGCCATGACTGCCCTGTTGATTATTTTAGTGTCACTATTTCTTAACTCCTTCAAAAAAAATACTTTTCAAAAAAAGACCAATGCTTTGCTTTATTATGGATACGCATTGCCAGGGGCCGTTCTTGCCGCAGGCGTTTACTTACTCAGTGGAATTTTTCAATCATTTATTTCCTATGGATTTACTATGGCAATGTGCCTACTTTCCTTTGGAATGTTACTTCGCTTCCTTGCCGTCGGAAAGTCCAGTACGGAGGCCTCCATAAACAGTATGAGTAAAAACTCAGAAGAGCTTGCAGAAACGTTACTGAGTTCGAAATGGCTCCGTTTAAAAAAATTCTACTATCCTGCTTGTAAAAAAACTTTAGCTTTGGCTTGGTTTTTAGTTTTTATTGAAGTTCTCAAAGAGATGCCTATTGTTTTGATGACGAGACCCTTTGGTTTCCATAGTTTTTCAACTAGAATTTTTGACCTTATCTCTGAAGGAGAATGGTCCAGAGCAAGCATTCCTTCCCTTGGATTACTAGGCCTTGGATTTTTAGGTTTGTTTTTTGTATACTCCATGAACTCAACGACAGCAAAGGCTTCGCAATGAAAAACTTTATAGAAATAAAAAATGTTTCATTTTCTTATCAAGAAGAGATCATTCTTAAGAACCTCAATCTTTCCATGAAGCATGGAGAAATCCACGCCATAGTCGGATCTAGTGGAGCCGGGAAAAGCACCCTGATCAGAGTCTTAGCCGGTTTTGAAAAAGCTAAAAAAGGAGAAATGAAAGTTGAAGATCAAGTTTATTTTTCAAAAAATTCTTTTTTAGAGACACCACAAAGAAACATTGGAATTGTCTTTCAGGATCATACCGTATTTCCACATTTAAAAGTTTGGGAAAACATTAGCTTTTCATACGAAAAAATGAGCAAAGAAAGAAAAAAGCTTGAAGCCCAAAAGCTCCTTGGCCTCGTTCGCCTTGACGGGTTTGCTGACCGATACCCCCATGAACTTTCAGGCGGCCAAGTTCAGCGAGTCGCTCTCGCCATGGCTTTATCCAAAAAACCAAAACTTTTACTCTTAGACGAACCTTTTTCAAACATTGATCAGCAACTAAAACTCGATTTGATGTTTGAATTGAGACAAATTTTAAAGTCATTAAATCTCAGCTCCATCCTCATCACTCACGACCTCAGAGAGGCTTTTGATTTTGCAGACAAACTTTCACTCTTAAGTAACGGACAGATTCTTCAATCAGGAGAGGCCGATGAACTTTTTCACATGCCAAAACACCTCAAAGTCCTCAAAGCTATGCAAACTCCAAACCTTCAATACTGCTTTGTAGAAAATACGTCCTATCTCAACACAAGTTTTGGAAAAGAAGTGCTCCCAGCTGATTGCTATCTTGGTCAAAACTTAATTTACTCATACCTTCCTCATGAAATTGAAATTTGCAGAGTCGGCAACGAGAACTATGAACTCGTTGATCATAACTTTTATGGCACCTATTGGCTCCACAAATTTCGTGACAAAACTGGCTGCGCATACTCTGTAGCCATTAAAGAGAAACTTCCCAAGGGAAACTACTCACTCAATAAAAAGGAAGATGCCTCGGCGATGATTTTTAAAGAATCTGGCGAAAGAATTAAGTAAAAAAGTTTTTAAAATAAAGCCGGAAAACTAAGAGGCAAGTTTGGACTTTCATGACCAGCTCTTATTCCTGAATACAGATAAAGCTTGTTTTCTTCCGCCCATTTTTTAAAAACTTTTTCAAACCCCTGACACCTAGTGAAATGACCAAGGCAAACACCAATACAATTTTTGAAATAGGCACTTTTTTCTAACTGCGTAAGCATACGGTCAATTTTATAAGCATTTTCACCGATATCTTCTAAGAAAAGTAAAAACTTTTTATTAAATTTCAACTCATGCGGAGTTCCCAAAAGGCTGAGAATACTTGTGAGATTTCCTCCAATCATTGGAGTCATACCTTTTTTAGGCTGATCTTTTTTAAGTCCTTTATTTAAAAGTTTTAATCGAAATTTATTGAGAACACATTCATCAGAGGAAAATATTTTATTCCAAACAAGCTCTTCCCTTTTATTCGGTTGAAAAAACGACTCTGAGGAAAGCATTGGGCTATGAACCCAAGGCCAACGAAACCTTTTAAAAAAATAATGCTGAATAACTGTCGCATCTGAATATCCCCAAATTCTTTTAGTGGGACTTTTTTTAAAGTGAACTTTATCGAGCAAAGAGAGAATGCGTATGTTGCCATAACCACCACGAGTACATAAAATATCTGTAATACGAGGATTTCTAATCAGCTCAATAAGGCTATCGGCTCTTTCTTTATCTGTTCCAGCCAAGAAGGGTCGTTGACTGGAATTTTTCTGAGCCATAATTTTTTTTGTCGTCGGGCTTAAATAATAATCACATGAATTATCTTTTAAATATTTTAAACCATTTTTAATGTCAGATTTTTTTGCAGGAGATGCCCCAGACCAAATACCGACTAACGAATCTTTAAACATAGTGATTATTAAAAAGCGTATTCAACGCCTAAACCGATGATGGCAAGACTATCTTTAATATTCACGTCATATTCGGCAATCAATGCGAATGGCCCTAGAACAGGGTTCTTCCAACGTGCTCCAAGGGCAATAGAAAGTGGATAGCTATTTCCTCCACTAATAAAAGCCCACTCAATCAACAATGTTGCGAAAGGATCGATAATGCCTATAGCTGTCTGGAGCTTTTTAGAAATAGAAATTCCGGTGTTTAAAAGAAAAAAAGTCTCAGCGCTAGGAAAAATATCATCACGAATAACTGCAACTCCTCCTAAAAAGGCCAAAGCAACCTGCCCTGGTAAGTCAGGTAATAAGTTGAATTTTACAAAAGTCCCTGCAAAGAGATCTGTTTTACCTCCTCCAAAAAAGACATCAATATCGAAAAGATCATCGTAAAGACCAGTTTGAAGGTGAACACTACCGTTAAGGCCTCCTCCGTTATTGGTTACAATGTCAAATTGTCCACGAAGGTGAAAATCGCCAACACGAACAACTTCAGCGTTTTGCTGTAAAGTTCCCACCAAACCTGAAAAAGCTGGCGCTGAAAAAAAGATTGAAAAAAATGAAATTAAAAATAAATTTTTTGATGCCCTCATGACTTATAAAGTATCATTATTTTAAATGTGGTCAAAGAAAACTCAAGAGAAGCTTAAAAATAGTGTTCAGAAAATAGCATCTGATTATTGTGGCCATGTGCTTGTATCTGACCTCGATAAAACATATTTAGAAACAGATACTCACTCTCTTACTGGAATTTGGAAAGCTGCGACAGACTCACCCGAAAAGAAGAAAACTATCACGGGTTTTAATCTTGTTTTACGTGCCGTGCGTCGTGAGCAAGCTCCCCCCTGCCCTTTGTTTTTTTTAAGTGCTTCGCCGCCTCAAATCGAAGGAAAACTGCTCACGAAGCTTCATCACGATGGCGTGGAGCATGACGGACTCATCCTCAAAAACCAGCTCAAACACTTGAGAAATGCCGAATTTAGCCGTCTTAAAAACCACCTTTCCTACAAACTCATGTCCTTATTGCTGTTGAGCGAATCTCTACCAAAAGGAACTCGCTTTTTACTTTTTGGTGACGACTCAGAATCAGATGCGCTTATTTATGTTTTATTTGCAAAAATTCTTTCTATGAAATGCTTCCCTCTTGAAGTTTCTCGAATACTTCAAAATCTTCAAGTCCCTAAAAAAGAATCACTTCAAATTGCCTTAAAACGACGAGCCATTAAGAATACTCAGCAACAGGTTGATTTTATTTTTATCAATAGAGCTTGTGGAGTAAAGTCTTCTTTATTTTCTGCAATGTCTTCTCAAATTGCTGCAACCGACAACGCTCTTCAAATTGCGCTCATTCTTTACGAAAAAAACATCATTTCAAAAGATGCTCTAATCAGTATTGCGCTATCCTTTAACTTAAAAAAACTAAGCTCAAAAAAGCTTCTTTTAAAAAAATTAATAAGTGGAGTCAGAAAAGGATTTTATAAACCCGAAAGTATTTTGGAACTTTGGGAAAAGCTAGGACGCAGAGACAAAAGCTTCCTGTTTTTTTCAAAGAAGCAATTTGAAAAAGTAGATTTCAAGATGGGTCATAATTTTTCTAAAATCACATGGTCTCTAGACAAAAAAAACCTTTCGCTAAGCAGATTACTGCGGATCCTAGAAAACATTTAAAGCCAATTTAACGTTTGTGAAATTAGAAAAGGGGCTCTCTACCAATCTTCAGAAAGGTCTAGTTTTTAGAGTAAAGCTTGTAATCCCCACTTTTTTAGAGGAATATCTAAGGAGGGAAAGGTTAGTTTATGAATAGGCATGACCACGGTTATAGTGACAGGACAGCTTTAAAATGAAAATAAGATCGTACGAACAAGGTAATATTATTTTCAAGCATTTTCCTATAGGCTTTGGTCCTGGAGTTAAAC
>Ga0209187_1002854_pt1 | contig 15509 bp, 12 predicted proteins | sample BantaG_FD_187430 | JGI IMG/M metagenome (GOLD analysis project Ga0209187, IMG submission 187430) | Marine algal microbial communities from Bantry Bay, Ireland - BantryBay_4 metaG (SPAdes) (version 2) | ecosystem: Host-associated > Algae > Red algae > Unclassified | place: Bantry Bay, Ireland... | reverse complement strand
AATGTCAGGTGTATATGTTTGCAGTTGCCTAAAGAATGGATTGAAAGCATAGATTATCCAACTTAGGACTCCATCGTATTTCGCAAAAGGTTGATCTCTATCTCTTGGTATTGGTCTGTACGTTTTTATATCACTTTCTTCATCTTCATACCTAGCCCATCGCCACTGATCTTCGTGTCTATCCCAATCTTTGATTAATAAATCAAACAACCTGGAGCGTGCGACCCATTTTTGATCTACCTTATGATTCCAATTTTTTTGAAGTTTTTCTACAAGATCTAGGGTACTTATTATATCGTCAGAGTTGCCAAAGCTATCCAGATCACTCCATTCTTCTGAAGGTCGCTCCTCTACCAAATAAACATCTCCTCCATATAGATCATTGTTAAAAGTAAGCGCTGGTTGTTTTGGTACGTAATATAGGTGTGGATTGGTGTGATATACATTGGCAGCTTCAGCGATGTCAGGAACCATTAATGCCGCAAATGGGTGAGCGGCCATAAAATTGTCCTGCAATATATTCTTGGCACCTACCATTTGATTGATAGGATAGGGAAGTGTCCGAGATGCATCTTTGGTCAGTGCTCGCATACTGTATTCTCTACCATCAGGATCTGCCAAACGTAGCGAATTGGTTTGATTGCCACCGCCTCTTTTGATGGGTGTCATCCCTCCTTTAAATTTGCTAAGATCCAACACGTCAAATTCATATTCTTTGAGATATAAATTAGAGTAGTGCTCACCCAGGAAAAGCTTATGCATAAAACCAACTTTATCAAATTGAAAGTTGGTAGGTTTTCGTGTCTTTTTTTCTGCCTGCAAATCATATTCAGGATAATCTTCAGGAATATTTTCTTTTGAAATCTCAAGTTTCTCTTTTATTTTTTTTCTATACACTTCATTCATTCCATCTAGTTCATCGTTCATCGCATAATAGTGCAACCAAGCTGAACCATCTTTGTAGAAATCAATTCTTGAATACCCAAGTCGACCAAATCCAAATTCTTGTCCTGAAGTCAATCCACATGCATTTTCTTTGGAGCCAGCACCACTGACTATAAATTGTTGTCCATCTCTTTCTATATATTGTAAAGTGTGTTCATGACCAGCAGCTACAATATAGTTTCCATTTTTAGTCAAAGCAGCCATGATGGCTTTACGCATTTCTCTGTTTCTTGGATTATTCACATCTTGTGGTAGACCTACTGCTCCTCTTGCGAATGCGACGACAGAACCTAATACAGGTAATGGGATGTAAAGCTTCTTATTGATAAAGCGCAGTGGAAACATATGATTATCAAAAGTATAATGCCCTCCATGTTGTCCACCTGAGTAAAGTGGATGGTGCATGGCGATGACAACGTTTTTGTTTCTATGTTTTCTCACCATTTCTTCAAACTCACGATAAAATTGAGCTCTTGTTTTTATATCGCAGCCTTCGTTAATGTATGGGTCAGAATCCCAGTTTCTGATCCACCATTCACTATCGATATAGATGACAACTAGTTGATCATTTATTTCGACTAGTTTAGGGTCGCCACATCCTTTTTTGGGATAGAAATGTTCTTCCCAGTTCTCGTCATCTTCATCAGCTATGCCATTTCTTTGGAGGTTAAGTTTCTTGTTGATATATTTTTCTTGGCGGTTGAGACCAGAGAGGCCATATCTAGACCAGTCGTGGTTTCCAGGTACGAAAGTGACGTTTCCTTTAAAATTATCAAGCATTTCTAATTGAACATCAATTTTGTGCTCAGCTAGTGAGCGCCAGTCTGCCTCATACTTTGGTGGCATACCTATAGGATAAATGTTGTCCCCTAAAAAAATGATGGAATTGTTTTCATCTCTATTGTCAAGTTCTTTTTTAAGATATTGGAACATGTAGATGGAACTATCCCTATTGGCATTACCAGTATCACCAATCAAAAACAAAGAGTGCCTGATCTCTTGATCTGTAGCAGGTTTCTTTTTCTCCCAACCTTTAGCTTCATTACTATAATTTAATTTGTAATTAGCGCAAGTCTGCAGCCCCAATATAAATACTAAGCAATACAATATGCGTGAGAGGATAGGTAATTTCATTCGATTTTCTTTCTTTTATATAAAAAGTTAAGCTACTAAAATATGCTTAAAAATTAGGCGATAAGAGCAGCAAATATATAGTATTTGAGCTTGGCAGACTATTCTTATTTTGTTACAGAACTCCTTTTTATCAAATTGAGAAATTATAGAACCCATCTACAATGCTGTTGTGAAGTATTTTTTGATCCTGAGTATCTAAAATAGGTTAGCGATTATTTTATGATTATTATAAACCTCATGTGTATATTTTGGCTGAGGGGTAGTAGCGAGCACGCAATGGTGCAGGTGGGCAATGAAGCCCAGTATAGCTTGGCTCAGAGAGACAAGATATACTGATGGCTGAATGCGCTCCTGTGCTGTGAAGTAAAGCGTATGACCCGACCATGGTAGAGCCTTTTGCGGTGGGCATGGGCAGCCCCAAAGACAATTATGAATTATAAATGATGAGTCCACTCCGAAAACTGACGAATTGCACAAAATGGAATATTTTGGATGAGATTTTTGATTTTGGAAATTCAGTGATGCCTGAGCATCTGTGGATTGAGAAAATGAAAAATATCGCCAAAAGAAACATTTTTGATTTTGTGAGTTTTCGGAGTGGACTCAATGATGAATTATGAATTTGCCAAGCTGATGTATTCCTCCGTAAGTAAACTTATGCCTATGTGTGTCAATAAGCAAAATCAATAAAGAGCTTCGAGTACTAGCCAATAGCCAACAAAATTCCCATATATTCGTATTATTTATCATATAAATAATGTGTATTGTCAACTGAGCCACAACTAAGTATCGTCGTGCCTGTCTATAACGAGGCGGCTAATCTGGAGGTGCTGTATGCGAGTCTGCATGCGGTGTTAGAAGAGATGGGGCGTAGCTATGAGGTGATCTTTGTGGATGATGGCTCCTCGGATGGGACATTTGAGGTGGTGAAGCAATTGCATGAGCAAAATCCTGCAGTAAAGGGATATTCTTTTTCGCGGAATTTTGGGCATCAGACGGCTTTGTTCGCAGGACTGTCTAAGTCAAATGGAGAGGTGGTGATCAGTATGGATGGCGATATGCAGCACCCACCCGATATGATTCCTGTACTGCTAGAAAAATATGAGGAGGGATACGATATCGTAAATACCAAACGGATAGATGCAAAGAGTACGGGCTTATTTAAAAAGTTAACTTCGCGCTGGTACTACAAGATGCTGAACGCGCTGTCGGATGTGCCGATTGAACCTGCCGCGGCGGACTTTCGCTTGATGAATAGAAAATCGGTGGAGGCTTTGAATAGCTTACCCGAAACCCATCGCTTCACTAGAGGGTTGGTAGGTTGGATAGGATTCAAGCAAGCGATCATACCGTATCAAGCTGCGCCGCGTCATGCAGGTTCATCGAAATATACTTTTTTTAAGATGTTGCGCTTTGGATTGGATGGGATTGTTTCTTTTTCGGTCAAGCCATTGCGTATCGCATTTTATACGGGCGTGATGGTGAGCATCGCAGCTCTGTTGTATGCCATCTACGCTATAATGCAACACATACTAGGTAGTACTGTGGAGGGATGGACTTCCATCTTGGTCTCCGTATTATTTATCGGTGGAGTGACGCTCTTGAGTCTCGGTGTGATCGGCGAGTATATTGCTCGGATATTCAATGAGGTGCGAAGAAGGCCGATGTATTTTTTTAAGGATCAGACAAATGATGACTGACCGTGGAGTGGATTCACTAACAACATTCAGGTCAATCAATAGATAAGATAAAATGGCAAAGACAAAAGATAAAAAGAAACTCAAAAAGCAGAGTAAGAAAAAGCAAGTGCAAAAAAAGCAGGGTATCCAATGGGCATTCCTATTAGTCGCCATAGTGGCAGGTGCGATTGTGTTTTCTACCATTTTTGATAATGCTTACCTCAACTATGATGATGATGTCTATGTACACGAGAATCCACTGATTCGTAACTTGGAAGTGGGGACTTTATTCGGAGGTAGTTATCTTTCTCAGTATTCGCCAATGGCGATGACCCTCATGGGAGTGCAATATAAAATATCTGATAGTACTGGCTTCATTAGATTTGGAAGTTTATTGATTCATTTGTTGAGTGTGCTTTTTGTGTTTCTGATATTTAGGAAGCTCACCAAGGAGGATTGGATGGCTGGTCTGATAGCAACCTTATGGGCAGTGCATCCAATGCAAGTAGAGTCTGTGGCATGGTTATCTGCGGCAATGAAAGTGGGTAGTTATACCATGTTTTATTTTATGTCGATCTGGATGTACTTAAAGTATTTGGACAATACAGAAGATAAAAAATGGTGGATCTTTTCTATCCTCATCATGGCAGTCAGTGCCATGTGTAAGGAGCAAGCGGTAGCCCTGCCCGTGATGCTTTTAGCTATTGACTATTTTTATAGAAGAGATGTTTTTTCAGCAAAGGTGTTGATAGAGAAAGCACCATATATCATCCTCTCCGTTATATTTGGTGTGGTGACACTTCGTGCTACAGCGGGCGCATTAGATGGAGAACTAATTGCCGATGGAGGCAATCAATTTAATATGGCTGAGCGTTTTTTCTTAGCTCTACATACACTTATCGCATATATACAGAGAACAATAGCGCCCATTAATTTATCTTTTTTCTATACCTATCCTCTCAAGGGGAGTATTCCCGCTACGGTCTATCTGAATGCTGTTTTGGCACTGGGTCTCATCGGGACTTTGGTAGTTGCCTTACTCAAAGATATGCGCTGGTTGGCCTTTGGATTGTTGGTGTTTTTCATCAATGTATTTTTTCCAACTTTGACTTCCTTGATGTCGGTGCGTGATGTGCTCATGGCGGATAGATATATGTATGTGCCTATCGTCGGTTTGTTTTTTCTCTTCGTCTATGGCTTGAACCAAATGAAGGGCAAGTTACCTTTTGAGCCGATGATTCTTGGTTATGTGTTGGCCTTAGTTTTTGCTGTCATCGGTTTTATGCGCGTCCATATCTTTCAAGATAGCGGTACACTTTTTAGCGATGTGATCAAAAAAGAATCTTATAGCAAACCACCTCTCAATCCTCACCTTGCGCTGGCATTCAACAATCGCGGGATCTTTAGAAAGAGAGCGGGCGACACCAAAGGTGCTCTAGCGGATTATGAGTTGGCGATCCGTAGCAACAAGGCTTATCCTAACGCCTACCTTGGTCGTGGTAACATTTATTTCAATGCTGGTCAAGATGATAAGGCCCTTCAAGATTATAACAAAGTAGCGGAGCTGGATCCTGAAAATGGATACAATTTTTCTGCTCGTGGTTCTGTTTACGGTAAGCGAGGGGAATACGAAAAAGCATTGGCCGACCTGAACAAAGCAATAGAGTATGAGCCCTATTTAGTCGATGCCTATTCTAATCGTGCTTTGATTTACCTTAGTCTTGGTAAGCCTGCTGAGGCCATCACAGATGTGGATAATTATCTTAGACTTAAACCTAATGTCGCAGATATGATTGAGCTGAAAGGAGTAGCCTACATGCGTATGGGTAAGTTCAATGAAGCCGTCCGTGCAATTTCAAAAGCAATCAGTATTTCTCCTAAACCGAGTTTTTATGGTAATCGTGCGAAGGCGTATGATCAGTTGGGGATGACGGCTGAAGCGCAGGCGGATAGGCAGCGCGCGGGCACGAATTAGTTAAAAGTTAAAAATTAAAAGTTAAAAATTCTGCGCTAGCTTGTTCTTTGTCATTTATAGCTTTTAGTAGATTACTTAATGTCGTTTTCTTTATAAAGCGTACAGTTTTAGTTTTGATAGTAAATGTCAACGCTAAATTTATCCTAACTTTTAACTCTCCACTTTTAACTTTTAACTAGTTTTTAGGGGCGCTAGTATCTCGTCATCCGCTTGTATTCGGCAGACTCTTAGACTGTACTGCTAACACTTCATAGCATCTTTACTCGTTCCTCGTTCAGCTACTCTTCAGTGAGCAGTTCTAGTCTGCGTGACTACCTCATATCGCTGCTACCGAGAGCGCAGATTTTTCTTTAGTTGAATTTGAGGATGAAGAAATTAAAGGGTGCATTCCCACGTTAAATCTAAATCATACCAGCAATGAGTCGAAATAATAACCAGTTCGTTTTTCTTTCATTTGTGATTATTCTCTTGTGCGGATGTTCCACAGGGGAAGAACGTACTTGTGAGATATGTGAAACCTTTTTTTCGGAGAATGACCATTATCCCTACCCAAAACGTAAGCATACAACAATTTACAGTAGCGCTAAAGAAATGATTATTAATGGTAATGGCAATAGTATTTTTAAAATAGATAGTATTCCAAATTTAAATGAAGACCAAATTTCTCAAGACAGACTGCTTACACCAAAAGAATATGAAAATTTACAGAATCTAATGTTCTGTTTTATTGGGAAAGACTATGAGATGGTTTTGTCATATTTTAAAGATTTTTATATTACTACTTCCATATATCATAATGATTTACCTGATGTTCAAGTCGATTATTTGGATTTGATTGTTTGCACAAAAAAATATAAATCAAAAGACACTTTTCGATGCCGTGATGATAGATATAAGCGAATAGATTTGTGGCATACAAATGTAACTGGAAGGTATATTTTTTTAGGAAGTAAGTCAGATTCTCTAAATCTTAAAAATTGCCTGGAAGATTAGTTGAAAATTGATAATAGAGAGTTGATAGCGCATTTTTTTGCTCTCCATTATCAACTCTCCACTATCAACTAAATTTAAACCCAGCACCTCATATCACTACTACCGAGAGCGCGTTTTTTTTAGTTGAATTTGAGAATGAAGAATTAAAAGGTGCATTCCCACGTTTAATTTTTAACTAAACAGACTATGGGTCAGTATAACTATCAGTTTCTTATTCTTTCATTTATGGTGATTCTTTTGTGCGGATGTACCACACAAGAAGAACGTACTTGCGAAAAATGCGAAACTTTTTTTTCAGAGAATGATCATTTTTCTTACCCTGAGAGAACTCTAGAAAATGAAGATAAAGGGGGGTTACTTATAAGTGTTCCTATTGAGATATTTGATGAAAGACTTAATGATAGTCTCATAACTATAAGTAAGAAAAAATTGACGAGATTACTAACTCCAGAAGAATATGATGAAATGATGAGTCTCTTATTCTGTTTTATCGGAAAAGAGAGAGAATTTGTTTTGACTTATTTTAGAGATTTTTGGATAGCTGAACCAAAATCAGTTTATTCTTTAGATTCGCTTTCTACTAGAACATATACATATGTAAATATTTGTCCTGAAAAAGTTTTCTCAAAAGGAAACTATGAAATCATCAATGGTAACCGAGGCAAGGAAGTAAATTTGTGGTTTAATAAAATAGGTGATAAATATTTTTTTTTAGGAAGTAAATCAGATTCTCTAAATCTCCATAATTGCCTCCAAAATTAGTTGAAAGTTGATAATGGAGAGTTGATAGCGCATTTTTCGCTCTCCATTATCAACTCTCCACTATTAACTAAATTTAAGCTGGCTGAGCCACCTTATTCGTCAAAAGCTGAACTCGGTTAACCATCTTGACCAAATTTTCTTCAGAAGTAATATCGGAAACGTAGACTTTATTTTTAGTTAAAGCAACCAATGCTTGACCAGTCGTATTGCCGATAGCAATCAATTTTTGGTTGTCCTTAGGTGCATGATTTTCGAAATATGTTTTAGCGTTTAGTGGAGAGGTAAAACATAAGAATTCCGCATCAGAAGCTTGAGTAGATTCCTTAGGCACATTTGTATAGACAGGGATATCTACAATGTTAGTTTTGTTTGCAATCTTTTTTTGAATAGACTTCAGTGAGTTGTCTGCTCTCGGAAAAGCTACTGTTTTGCCTTTTGCCATTTCCAAAAATTGCTTTGCTACAGCAGTGCTATCGCCTTTGCCGTGAAAGTCTGCTTTCAAGCCGTGTGTCTCCAAGGCCTTAGCGGTGCTGCTTCCGAATGTAGCGATTTTTTTATCTTTGATTTGTTCTGGCTTCGTCTTTTGGAAGAAGTATTTTACTGCAGTCTTGCTGTAAAAAAATAACCAATCACATGGCTTGTCCATTTTAAAATCTAGACCAGAGAACTTGACCATAGAGGCACCTTCGGTTTCAAATCCTTGCGCTTCAAGAGCGGTCTTGAATATGTTTTTGTCTGTAAGAGTTCGGGTAATAAATGCTTTTTTCTTCATTCGAATAATTCTATTGCGTTTAAATCTAATAAATGAAAGAATGAGAGTGCGGTAACTGCGACATCCGTTTGTGCTTCACCAGGATTGTCATATTTCGCACCATAAATCTTTTGATGTATTTCCTGAAGGCTTGGCCATTTATAGCCAGGCCCATCTTTTTCTATTTTGCAAAACCAAGTAGCTTCCTCCATGAGACAGTAGCTATTGCTCTTTTCTAAGGAGTGGCTAACACTAGCTCTATATAACTCTGCACCTACGACACCATTATTGAAAGTCTGATTAAAACATATAATATACTTAGCTTCTTTTAAAGCCTCAGCGAATGGTATCAAAGCTTCCTTTATATTAATACCCGATTCTTCAGCCATTTGTTGGCTGATTTTATGCTTTTTCTCAGCAGATTCTGTAATCGTAAATCCTTTTGGCTTGATAACATCGTTTCTACTACTTGTTAGTTCACGATCCTTGTTATATACAAGCCAAGATAAGTGTATCATTCTTGGCCAATTAAAAGGATTATTTATGGGTGCTTTCCAATCTTTGGGAACTCCGTTAGCGGAAGTATCGAAAAATAGGTACATAATCTATTCTATTTATTAAGACTGCAGTTCTTTGAATAAGTCATCTGCTAAATTGAAATTTGTGTTATACGATAGTCTTTTTCTTACGATCGGTCCATCCCAGGTCTTGGCAAAGCCCGCAATCGCGTGAAAATTTCCCATAACATCTTTTTCACAATATACACCAAGCGGCATGTGACATCCACCCTCAAGAAGATTGAGCACTCTGCGTTCTACATTGGTGCATTCTGCTACCTCAGGGTGGTGTAAATTTTTAAGGATTCTTCTGAGTTCTATATCATCTTCCCTCACCTGATGGGCGACTACCCCTTGTGCAGGGGCTGGTATAAATTCTTTGGGATGACATTTAAAAACTTCAAATTCTGAAAGGTCAATGTCTAATCTGATCAAACCTGCAGCAGCCAACAAGATGGCATCTAAATTTCCTTCTTGCAATTTTCTTAAACGAGTAGGGACATTGCCTCTAATATCTTCAAAGGTAACGCCAGGACAAAGATCTAGTAACATAGCTTTTCTTCTTGCCGAAGAAGTTCCTACTTTTGCTTTAGTTGGGAGATGAAGCGTATTGTCATTGTTATAACTTGACTTCTTTATTATCAACCAATCAGCAGGGTTTTCTCTTTTAGACACACCTGCTACAACAAGGCCTTCTACCTTTTCTGTAGGAAGGTCTTTCATAGAGTGTACTGCCAAGTCTACTTCCTTTTTAAGGAGGGCAGCTTCTATTTCTTTGGTAAAGAAGCCTTTACCTTCTATCTTGTCAAAAGAGAGATGCTGTATCTGATCCCCTTTGGTCTTAATGATATGTAGTTCACTATCCACACCGATATCCGCTAAAGCATGTTTAGCGAAATTAGCTTGCCATAAAGCCAATTTGCTTCCTCTGGTGCCTATTTTTATCCTTCTTGCCATAATTTAATAAAGACTTGTCAATCGATTTGCTAAGACGCTACAAATGTAGGTAATACTGTATCAAGACAGAGTTGCAAATCCCATTAATTTAAATTTTTGACTTAACTAATCAATATAGAGAAAGCCCTATAATGGACTGGAAACATTAATAATTTACTAACTTTACTCCATGCAAATTTCTGCCAAAGATTTAGCCCATTTACTCAACGGAATTGTAGAGGGCGATGAAACCATAATGGCCTCTAAAGCCAGTAAGATTGAAGAAGCAACTACAGGTTCAATTGCTTTTCTTTCAAATCCCAAATATGAATCTTACGCTTATTCCACCGCAGCTTCCATATTGTTAGTATCCAAGGATTTTGAGCCTAAGGAACCTGTGAGGGCGACTTTGGTTAGGGTTGATGATGTCTATAAAAGTGTTGCTTTTTTATTGCAGCAGTTTGGTAATCAGGAAAAACGAAGTGGTATTTCGGAAGGAGCGCATGTCGACGATTCTGCTAGTATTGATGCCACTGCTTATGTTGGAACACTCACCGTAGTTGGTAAAAATGTGCAAATCGGAGCAGGAAGTCAAATCGAAAGCCAGGTCACCATTGCTACAGATGTGAAAATTGGCAAAAATGTACAAATCTATCCTGGTGTACGAATCTACAAAGAATGCGAGATAGGGGATAATTGTATACTACATAGTAATGTAGTAGTAGGATCAGATGGTTTTGGTTTTGCGCCTAATCCAGATGGATCATATAGTAAAATTCCTCAAGTGGGAAATGTGGTAATAGAAAGTGATGTTGAGGTAGGTTCCAATACGACTATCGATAGAGCGACCATGGGCTCCACCATCATCCGCCAGGGTGCTAAGCTGGATAGTTTACTAATGATAGCCCATAATGTTGAAGTGGGACAGCATACTGTAATTGCAGCCCAAGCTGGTATCGCTGGAAGTACTAAAATAGGTGACAGATGTGTCATTGGCGGTCAAGTGGGCATAGTAGGGCACGTAGAAATTGCTAATGGTACCCAGGTTCAAGCACAATCAGGGATCAATAAATCACTAAAAAAGGAAAACGGAAAATGGTACGGTTCTCCCGTCATTCCTTACATGGATTACCTAAAATCCTTCTCTATTTTTAGGAAATTGCCTAAAATCGAAGAAAGACTTCGGAATTTGGAGAAAAAAGAAGGCTAACTGTGTTCGACGCCTATTGATAATTAGTAGATTTACACGAATTTTGCAAACTTAGATGAAACAACATACTCTTAAGAAATCTTTTTCCTTTACTGGCTTCGGTTTGCACACTGGTGCAGAATGCACTATTAAGTTCAATCCAGCTCCAGCTAATCATGGTGTTAAATTTAAAAGGACTGACTTAGATGCAGAAACGCTTATAAAAGCGGATGTAAATAGAGTAAGCTGCACAGTAAGGTGTACTACAATCGGAGTGGAAGAAACATCCATAAGTACAATAGAGCACGCATTATCAGCTTGTTATGCTTTAGGTTTAGATAATCTATTAATAGAGTTGGATGGGCCAGAGGTGCCAATCTTGGATGGAAGTGCGAAAGAAATTGTAAAAAAGATAAAGAAAGCGGGCTTAGAAGAGCAAGATGTGGAGCAAGAAGTATTTGTGATCACCAAAAATATTACCTACAAAGACCCTGATACGGGCGCCGAAATTACGGCCATACCACATGATGGATTCAGCTTGACGGTTATGCTTGATTTTGATTCAACAGTATTGGGTACCCAATACGCTCAATTAGATAATCTGGCAGACTTTGCTGAGCAAATAGCACCATGCAGAACTTTCGTTTTCGTTAAGGAACTAGCTGCTTTAATAGATCAAGATCTAATAAAAGGAGGGAATTTAGATAACGCTATTGTTATTGCTGATACATCCTACACTAAGAAAGATTTAAAGAGTCTGGGTAAAAAATTGGGAAAAGATGATCTCAAAATCGAAAAAGAGGGTGTACTAAATACTACAAAATTACGTTTTCAAAATGAGCCAGCTAGGCATAAATTGCTAGATTTAATAGGGGACTTGTCCTTAACAGGTACTAGAATCAAAGGAAAAATCATAGCAAAGAAGCCGGGCCACAAGATAAATGTTGCCTTTGCGAAAGAATTAAAACAGCATATATCGGAAAATAGAAAGCTTCGTGGTAAGCCAAATTATAATCCTACTATAGAACCTATCCTCACCACAGAGGATATTAAGCGTATGATCCCCCATCGATACCCTTTTTTATTGGTGGATAAAATAATTGAATTATCAGATAGCCACGTTGTGGGAATCAAAAACGTTACTTTTAATGAGCATTTCTTTCAAGGCCATTTTCCAGGAAATCCAGTGTTTCCAGGAGTTTTACAAATGGAAGCTTTAGCTCAAACAGGAGGTATCTTAGCTCTATCAACTGTCGAAGAACCAGAATTATGGGATACTTATTTCATAAAAATTGATAAATGTAAGTTTAAAAACAAAGTAGTACCTGGAGATACCTTAATTTTGAAAATGGTATTATTGGCACCAATCAGGAGAGGAATAGTTCAAATGGAAGCCATAGCCTATGTAGGTGACAAAATTGTTTCCGAAGGCGAACTGACAGCTCAAATTGTTAAGCGTAAATAATTTAAATGAAAACCACAGAAAAAGTTAACGGCAATCTTGCTTATATCCACCCTGAGGCCAAAATAGGCCACAATGTGAGTGTTGGCCCTTTTACATATATTGACAAAGATGTCACTATTGGGGATAATACTTGGATTGGACCTAACGCTACAATTTTTAATGGTGCAAGAATTGGCGCTAATTGTAAAATTTATCCAGGAGCTGTCATTGCGGGTACACCACAAGATCTAAAATATAAAGGCGAGGAAACACTTGCTATTATCGGTGACAACACTACCATCAGAGAATATGTTACCGTCAATAAAGGAACTAGCTATGCTAATAAGACCCAAGTCGGTAGCAATTGCCTTTTGATGGCATATGTACACATCGCGCATGACTGTATCCTTGGGGATAATGTTATCCTTGCTAACAATGTAAACCTTGCAGGTCATGTAGAGATCAATGATTGGGCTATACTTGAAGGTTTAGTTGCTGTGCAGCAGTTCCTAAAGATAGGTGCGCATAGTTTCGTAGCTGGAAATACTATGGTGCGTAAGAGCGTTCCTCCATTTGCTAAGGCAGCAAGAGAACCTATCTCTTATGCCGGTGTAAATTCTGTGGGTCTTTTACGTAGAGGTTTTACGGAAGATCAAGTCAAGCAAATTCAAGACATCTATCGTATACTCTATATCAAAACCAATAATACGACACAGGCATTATTAGAAATTGAGACGAATATTGATGTAACTAAAGAACGAGATCAAATTCTTAGTTTTATCAAAAGTGCAGACCAAGGTATTATGCGTGGTCTTCGTTCATCTAAAAATAAGTAGCATTGTCTTGTCATAAGCTTGTATTAGATGATGTAGGAAAGAAATTTCAATACAAGTGGATTTTTAAAGGTGTAGACATTGAATTGCAAAGTAGGGACATCCTATCAGTTCGCGGGGATAATGGCTCTGGTAAGTCTACCTTACTAAAGATTATCTCTGGTCATCTATCTCCCAATCATGGGCAAGTGAAATATTCAGATAATCAACACGATAAGATTGATAGGGATGATATCTATCAAGAAATCACCTTTGCAGCACCCTATATCAATCTATTATCAAGGTTGGAGCTTACGGAGTGCTTAGATTTTTATCAAAAATTTAAACCCCTCAAAAGTGGACTGGATACAGAGCAGGTCATAGATATGATGGGATTAAAAGCATCTGCACACAAGCAATTACGATTTTATTCGTCTGGAATGCTTCAACGAGTAAAGCTAGCTATGGCAATTTGTGCCGAAAGCAGCTTACTTATTTTGGATGAGCCTACCTCTAATCTAGATGATGCAGGTATCAAGTGGTATCAAAAAACCTTACGGCAATATAGCCATGATCGTATCGTCGTCATCGCTTCCAATGTTGAACATGACTTCGAAATGTGTAATAAATCAATATCAATTCTAGACTATAAGAAAAAGAATGCTACGCTTGCATAAAATGTATTATAGCTTTTCGCTAATATCCTGAAGAAAACCTTTGAGCTCATTAAGCTTTTGTAGCGCCTGGTATTTTCTTTCTAATTTTGTTTTGTTGGATTCTATTTCTAGTTGGGCACCTTTGAGTGTGAAGCCTCTTACTTTTACTAAATGGTAAATAATACTAAGTTGCTCGATATTTTTTTTGGTGTACTTTCTTTCACCCTTACCATTCTTATGTGGCTTGAGAATTTCGAACTCCGACTCCCAATATCTGATGAGGGATTTTGAAATATCAAAGAGCTTGGCTACCTCTCCAATGGAATAGTATAATTTTTCGTCGCTTAGTGTTTTAATATCCATAGGTGATAGGCATAAGTTTCCTAAAATTAATTAATCCACACAACTAATTGAAATTTTAGCTTTCTAATTTTTTGATTAATAGACTATTAGTCTTTTTCGGATTAGCTTTTCCTTTTGAACGTTTCATGATTTTACCCATGAAAAAACCTAGCAATCCTTTTTTACCTCCTTGGTATGCGATCACCTTATCGGGAAAATTTTGGATAACCTCATCTATCCATGTGTCTAACTCACCTTGATCCGAAGATTGCAGAAGTCCCATTTGTTCAGCTAATTTTAGAGCAGGTGTATCTGGTTTGAAGATCATTTTTTCAAATAGCTTTTGATATGCAATGCTAGTACTGATGGTGTTTTTCTCTATCAAAGCCAGCATTTCATCTAAGGGCGCATATCCTAAGGCAAGCTCATTCAATGGCATCTTTTTGTCATTACAAAATGGAAGAATTTTATGGATTAGCAGATTAGCAAATGCTTTCGGCCTAGTAAAATTTCGAGCGTAGTCTGAAAAGTACTTAGCCACTTTAGGTTCAGCTCCAATGATCTTTGCATCTGCTCGACTCAGACCATACTTTTCGATTACTACAGCTTCAAACTCCCAAGGAAGAATCCCTAAGTTCTCTTTCTCTAGATCTATTTGTTTTTTACTGATCAAGAGTGGAGGTATGTCTGGATCTGGAAAATATCGATAGTCAGGGGCATCTTCTTTAGATCGTAGTGGTGTAGTTATACCTGTATCGGGGTTGAAGTTGAGTGTATTTTGAGAGACTATGCCTCCCTCATTCATTATCTTGATCTGTCGCTTCGCTTCATAGGTGATGGCCTGCCGAGCAAACTTCATGGAATTTACGTTCTTGACCTCACATCGATTGTTGTATTCTTTTTGTCCAACTGGCCTCACCGATACATTGACATCACAGCGTAGAGAGCCTTGCTCCATATTTCCATCGGAGATGTCCAAGTATCTTACGAGTTGTCTCAATCGATGTAGAAACTCTTCGACCTGTTCACCAGATCTAAAGTCGGGCTCAGTTACAATCTCTAATAAGGGTGTTCCTGCTCTATTGTAATCTAAAAGCGTCTTCTGAGGATCGAGGTGGTGAATGGATTTTCCAGCATCTTCCTCTAGATGAGAATGGTGCAGACGTATCTGGTGCTCATCGTCAAGCTGTACACTCCCACCAGTCAAAACAGGATTCCCATCCTGAGTAATCTGATAACCTTTAGGTAGATCAGGGTAGAAGTAAGCCTTACGATCAAAGGTGCTACTTGGGTTAATTTTGCAGCCTAGCGCTAGTCCAAGACGTATCACTTTA
>Ga0209187_1002852_pt1 | contig 15521 bp, 14 predicted proteins | sample BantaG_FD_187430 | JGI IMG/M metagenome (GOLD analysis project Ga0209187, IMG submission 187430) | Marine algal microbial communities from Bantry Bay, Ireland - BantryBay_4 metaG (SPAdes) (version 2) | ecosystem: Host-associated > Algae > Red algae > Unclassified | place: Bantry Bay, Ireland... | reverse complement strand
TACAATCTCGATTAATAAGGATAGAAGAATTTCAGCCTTGAAAATAATTTGGTTTTCAAGGCTTTTAAGAAATCTCACTTACACAAAATATTCTACAGTCTCAAGACTCAAAAGGTGCGGACCACCTTTTGCCTTAAAAATGAAAAACCAGTATGAAAATTACTGGTTTTTTTACGTCAAAAATTTGTCAAAATAACTCACCAAGGCTCAAAAGGTGCGGACCACCTTTCATCGGCTACGCCTCTAGATGACGACCCCACCGAACAAGGTAACGGACACCTTGATTAATGCTACGCCAAAAAGTATTTTGGTAGATAAACTGAACTCAACTCGAATATATTTTTCTCAAGCGCAGTTCTGCCCGCAGGGCAGCTGTCTGAGCCCCTTCCACGCCAAAAAGGATTTTAGTAGATAAACTAAATTCAAGTCCAATAAGATTTACTCACGCGCAGTTAGCCGAAGTAAGCACAGCCTACGTTAGGCGATAGATTAAAACCTTGAGAGTGGAGCCGCCAGGCGAAACGAAAAGACATACGTTGACACGTTGGGATCGCGAAGCGACCCAATGTGGCTTGAGCATGTCTGAGCATGAGTAAAACTTATTGGCCTTGAATGCCTAGTTTAGCACTAAAGTAATTATTTAAATTTATTTACGATTTCTTTATAGTAATTCCCACGCTCAATATAGCTATCAAATATATCAAAACTAGAACAACCCGGTGAAAGAAGTACGATGTCATCAATACGGCTTTTTTGGTAAGCCATATGAATGGCTTCTTCAAAAGTTCCGATTAAAAAGGTTTCACTGTAATCACCAATATCTCTATTGATTCTCTCTTTAGCTTCACCAACTAAAATTAAGTTTTTAACTCTCATTTTAATGTCGTCAATAAGTGGTGAGTAGTTGAGGTTTGTATCTTTACCACCCATTACTAAAATAATATTTTCATCAAATGAGTTTAAAGCACGCTTTACTGCATGAACATTTGTGGCTTTAGAATCGTTGTAAAATAATACTCCGCCCACTTTTCTTACGTACTCAAGACGATGCTGAAGGCCATTGTAATTATCAATTACTTTTTGAATACTTTGTGGAGACACACCATTTTCACTAGCAGCAAGTGCAGATGACATAATATTTTCTAAGGAATGTTTACCTTTCATTTTTACATTTTTAACATTAAAAGTTTTTATTTCTGGGCCTGTACGTAATTTGATTTGATCATCAACCACTACACAACCACCAATATTCATGATTTGTGGCTCAAGAATTGGACGACGTGAGAAGTAAAAAATACGGCCACGCTGTACTGATGGGTCTCTTGCCAGCTCAACTACTGCGTTGTCATCTGCGTTTAAAATACTGGTCGTATTTTGATTCGTGTTTAAGAAAATTTTTCTTTTTGCATTGATATAATCTTCCATTGTTTTGTAACGGTCTAAATGGTTTTCAGCCATATTAGTGAAGATAATATTTTTAGCTTTAAAGTTTTCTACATGCTCCAACTGAAAGCTTGAAACTTCAGCGATTACTATTTGGGCTGGTTTTTCAGCTAACATATACTCAGACATTGGAGCACCAAAGTTACCACCTAACCAATTAGTAATACCCTCTTCGTCAAACATGGCTCTTAACAAACTACTTACTGTAGTTTTACCGTTAGTACCAGTGATCGCGATGATTGGCTCTTTAATGTATTGAGTAACAAACTCGAACTCACCAGTTACTTTTACACCATGGCTTTTAGCATAATCAAAAAGTTTTAAGTTTGGAGAAATACCTGGGCTTAAAATAATTATATCTTGCTGCAAGAAAGTTTTAGGAGTGTGACCACCTAGCTCATAAGTTACATCTAAGTCAGCCATCTTATCTAGTGAGTTAGATAACTCAGCTTTTGATTTATGGTCACTTACTGTAACTACAGCCCCATGTCTAACTAGAAGGTGACATAAAGCCACGCCGGTTCTAGCTAAACCAACAACTAAAACTTTTTTTCCTCTGATTTCTGATATCTCTCTTGTCATCATTATACTACCTCAGCTTTAATGTACTTAAACTCAGTACTGCTAATAAAATTGATATTATCCAAAAACGAACAATAATTTTGTTCTCAACTAATCCCTTTAATTCAAAGTGGTGATGAATAGGCGCCATTTTAAATACTCTCTTGCCAGTAAGTTTAAAAGAAACCACCTGAGTAATAACAGATAAAGCCTCAACCACAAAAACTCCACCCAATACTAATAAAATTAATTCATTTTTGGTTACTACAGCCATTACACCTAAAAAGCCGCCTAAACCTAAGCTCCCCACATCACCCATAAATACTTGTGCTGGGTAAGCGTTAAACCATAAAAAACCCATACCAGCGGCCACGATACTCACAGCCAAAGGCGTAAGAGCGCCGGCTCCAGATATGTGTGGGATACTTAAATATTCGGCGATTTGAAAATGTCCAGCGAGGTAGGCAAACAAACCCAGCGTAATAGCTGAAACCATTACAGGCACAATTGCCAAGCCATCTAGGCCATCAGTTAAATTCACAGCATTGGCACAGCCAACAACCACAAAAGATCCAAATAAAATATAGAAATAACCTAAATCAAAATATAAGTTTTTAAAAAATGGAAAGTGAAGCTCAGTACTTAATTGGTTATTCAATACTAAATATCCAATAACTAATGCCGAAACTGAAAACTCTAAAAACAACCTTAACTTCCCCGGAAGCCCTTTCGAACTTTTGCGCTTAATAGTTAATGAGTCATCAAAATAACCAATTAAACCAAAACTCAAAGTTAAAATTAATACTGAAAGTAAATAAACATTAAAAATATCCATCCATAAAAGGGCTGATACTAAAATGGAAATCATTATAAGAACTCCACCCATTGTCGGTGTGCCTTGTTTTTTAAAATGAGATTCCGGGCCATCTTTACGAACATTCTGCTTAACTTGTTTTTGCACCATTTTTTTTATAAAAAACGGACCAAGAAACCAACATACAAAAAATGCAGTAAAAAAAGATATGAAAGATTTAAAAGTTAGATAACGAAATACATTAAAAAATGTATACTCATCAGCAAACTGAAATAACCAATGTGATAACAAAAAAAGACCTCTAACTGACTTTCCAGGCCTCAAGGATGGACTCTAATTTCATACCCCTGGAACCTTTTATTAATACTAGATCTTCAGGGTTTAACATAGAATGGAATTTCATTGCAAGAACTACTTCATAAGTACTTGATAAGAAAACGTTTTTTCCAATTTTATCGGCATCGAACAATCGGTGGATTGACTCAGTGTGCTGCCCTATATACCAAAGGCCATCATAATAAGGCTTAATCTTTTCAATAACTTGCAAATGAAGCTGCTCAGACTCTTCACCCATCTCGAGCATATCGCCGATAATAAAGTACTTTTTACCCTTATAATCTAGCTCATTAACAGTGCTGTGAAGAGCTAGGACACTTTCTGGGTTTGCATTATAGGCATCAAAAATAACATTATAGCCCTCTTTAGAGTTTTTTATTTCACTTCTGCCCCAAGTTCCTTTGATATTTCCTAGTTGGCTCCAAATATCATCAGCACTCATACCACAGGTTAAAGCTAAGCAAGAAGCCACCATCACGTTATAAACATTATGCTTTCCAAATATGGGAACCCAAGCTTCCGAGGAAACTCCATTTATATGGCCTTTAACTAATATTCTGCTTAACTCAAGTTTTTCTGCATACAAAAATACAGTTGCATCTTTGTTCTTATTAGAAAAACTCATTTTATCTTTAGCGGAACTCTCTAAATAAATTTTGTTCGTCTCTTTGTTATCTAAGTTAAATATATGCTGAGCACCTGGTGAGAAATCATAAAGTTCTTTTTTAGCTTTAACTATATTTTCAAAAGAGCCCACTTCACCGACATGGGCACGGCCAATCGTTGTTACCACAGACACATCTTGTTCGGCTATTTTAGAAAGGTTTTTAAGCTCCCCTAGATGGTTCATACCCATTTCAATGATTGCAATATCATCATCCCTATTCACACTTAACAAAGTTAGAGGAACTCCCCAGTGATTGTTAAAGCTGGCCTGGCTTGCCGTGACCTTATAGTTTTGACCCAACAGGCACTTGGTAAACTCTTTAGATGTGGTTTTGCCATTGGAGCCAGAAATAGCTATAACTTTGGACTTTAATTGCTTTCTCCAATATAAAGCTAAGTCTTGTAGAGCCTTAAGAGTATCACTAACTTTAATAATGGAAACATGGTTAACACTACAACTAATATCTTTATGAGTAATAACCACTGAAGTATTTTGCTTAATGGCGGCCTGTATATAGTCATGCCCATCAAAGATATCTCCTTTTAAAGGAAAAAAACATTTACCCGTTAAATCAAAACGACTGTCAGTACCTATACCATTAATTTTAAAATTGGGGTCACCTTGAATCAATAGACCACCAACTGCGTTTACAATTTCATTTACTGTTAAATCACAGGCCACTTAAGGCCTCCTTAACTATTTTATGATCGCTAAAAGGATATTTTTTTTGACCTATAATTTGGTAATCCTCATGCCCTTTGCCAGCAATGAGTAATATGTCATTATCTTTGCACATTTTTACTGCCATTTTAATTGCAGTTTCTCTATCTTCTTCAATAAAAATAGTTTCTTTATCTTCTTTGTTGTCCGTTAAAATATCATTAATAATTGAGTAAGGCTCTTCTGTTCTGGGGTTATCAGAAGTAATAATTACTACGTCTGAGTTTTCACTCGCTGCTTTAAACATTAGAGGTCTCTTAGTTTTGTCACGATCTCCACCACAACCAAATACCGTAATAACTTTAGAACCCAGGCCAATATTTTTTTTAATTTTACCTAAAACTTGTAACACTTGCTTTAAAGCATCATCAGTGTGGGCGTAATCAACGAAAACATTAATACCAAAAGAATTCAAAACTGACTCTAAACGACCAGGGATAACTGGTAAGTTTTTGATAGCATCTAAAATATCTGTAATTAAATATCCCTGTGACCATAGAGCAACTAAAGAGCCCACAACATTATACACGTTATGTAAACCAACCAATGGGCTTAAAAATTTATAACTTTTATTTTGGTGCAATAACTCTACTTGGCAACCAGCAAAACTTTGATATTCAATTTTAAAAACAAAATCATTATGCTCTTTCAAACCAAAAGAATACCTTTTACCCTCTGAAGGGATAATTTTGTGGGAGTGGCTATCATCACCATTAACAACAGAAACTGCATTTTTTCTAAGACGCTGACTAAATAATTTTCTTTTTGCCAAAAAATAGTCTTCTAAGTTTTCATGGTAATCAAGGTGATCAAGGGTTAAGTTCGTAAATATTGCCACATCAAATAACAGGCCATCAACCCTCCCCTGATCTAATGCATGGCTTGATACCTCCATAGCAATAGAGTGAGCGTCCGCCTCCTGCATCTCATTGAGTCGTTTATGAAGTTTTATTGGCCCTGGAGTAGTTAATTGGCTTTCCCAAACTTTAGCGCCCAATCTATGGTTGTTGGTTCCGAGCACACCTACTTTAACATTCAAATAATTTAGTAAACTTTCAATTATATAAGTTGTGCTCGTTTTTCCGTTTGTACCAGTTACTCCGTAAAATACCATTTTTTCAACTTCAGGTGAATAAAAGTGATGACAAAGTAAAGCTAAGGCTTTTTTAGATGAAGGAACTTTAAAGGCAATGCCGTCATAACTTGTCGGGACAGCCTTTTCATTTTCAACTACAACCATTTTTGTTTTCTTACACACATCCCCTAAAAATACATGACCATCCACTTTTGTACCCTTTATAGCCACAAATAGAGTGCTTTCATTAACTTCTTTGGAATGACTAGTGATATTACTACAGCTTAGCTCTGCAGATAAATCAGAAATATTACCAATAATTTCTGCATTAATTAAACATTTTATGTAGCTTAAATTGAAGGTCATATAAATCTCAGTATTTAGTAAAACAGTACCCTGTTATATTAACCCAACTAAAATAATATTCAAGAGACATTTAAGCTTAGAAATACAGTTGAACATTATTGTGAAGCCCAATTGAAATTACCACAAGGCTTGCAAAGCTATGCAAATCACTTAATAATTATTTATCAATTAATAATTGGAAGGTTAAACCATGAAAATATTTTTTATTTTAGTCGCACTAGTTATGTCTGTTGTGGTATTTGCAGACGAAGCCATAGACAGTAACCAGGTTGAGTTTATTGAAAGTCGCAATGATTCCACCGGGAAGTATCGAAAAAGTGAAGGTAAAAAATTCTTACATACCCAAAAAAATAATGGTTTTAAATTTTCAATTGTAAAAGAGGGTAGCATTTTTGAGAAAATGGGCTTTAAAGATGGTGATGTTATTAAGTCATATAAGGGTAAACCTATTAAATCAGCAAAGGATGCCATGAAGATGTACTCAGAACTTATGAAAAACGGAAACATCGATTATCTTGAGATTCAGAGGTAAGTTTACTAGCCTGCGCGATGTCCATTTTTAAATTAATTTTATAACTCATTTTGAGAGTTTTATTTTAATTTTTCTACTTTTACCAAGATCTTTGCCTGCCTCAGGCCATGTTTTTACTACCCGACCAGAACCATTAATTTTTATTTTTAAATCTTGGCCGCTAATTCTTTGATAAACTTGCCTTAGGCTTAGCCCATTTAAAATTGGCACGCGTGTGATTTTTTTATCATTGATAAATCTTATTTTTTTAAGTGCAATTTTTTGCTTCGTCATAATCTCACTTTGCTTTTTATTGATTATGTCCTCTTCGCTAAGTAGTACCGGCGGCAGCCCTTCTTTTAAAACAGCATAACTAGCTACCTTGGCAAAAACGGGGGCTGCAACCTCAGAGCCGTAGTACTTTAAACGAGGATTATCTACGGCAATATAAATTACATACTTTGGCTTATTAGCAGGCACAAACCCTGCAAAGCTTGCCACATAAGAGCTTTTTTCGTAACCACCTTTAGGTGATACTTTTTGCGCTGTCCCTGTTTTTCCTGCCACCGGAAAGCCATGAATTCTGGCATTGAACCCAGTTCCACTTTTAGTTGTGGTCCCCATAAGCATAAGTCTCATAGTTGCGGCATCTTCTTTTGTAAGCACTCGTCTAACTAAGTCTGAGGTAAATTCTTTTTTCTCGCCAGTTGAATGGTTGTAGCTACTTTTCACTAAGACAGGTTTTTTTAATAAACCGCCATTGGCTATAGAAGTATATGCCGCAGCAATTTGCAATGGCGTTGCCGTCATGCCATGACCAAACGAAATATTACTTAACAAATGTTTTCGCCATGGGGTTTTATGTAAAATACCTGCAGACTCGCCAGGAAAGCCTATTTGTGTTTTTTTACCGAAGCCAAAGTCTTGCAAAATACTTCTAGTTTTCTTTGCCCCAAGTTTTAGTGCTACCTTTGCCGTTCCAATATTTGATGAGTAAGCGAGAACTTCTTCAAGAGTTATAACACCAAAATTATGATGAGGGTCAGACTCTCTAATATAATGTTTTCCAATTTTAAATTTACCTTTTTCACAATTCACTTTAGAGCTAGGTTTAAATTTACCACTGGCAATAGCTCCAGCTAGTACAAAAGTTTTCATTGTACTCCCCGGCTCAAAAGCATCAGTTATACTTTTATTTCTACGGTTTACTGCCTTTGAACTAAAGGGTGTATTTACATCAAAGGTAGGTACATTTGCTATTGATAAAACTTCTGATGTTTCCACATCCATTATTACACCAACAGCTGAGTCTGCTTGGAAGCGACTAACCGTTGATATAAGTTCAGCCTCTAATTTATACTGCAGCTCACTATCAATGGTTAAGCTGTAATCAATGCCATCTTTATTATCTGTAAAAAATTGACCACTCAACAATAATGGCCGACCTCTGGCGTCCCTATTTAGTCTAATTTTACGTTCTTCACCTTTTAAGTCTTTATCTAATTTTAATTCAAGCCCTTCTAAACCTTGCTCATCAGAGCCAACAAAACCTAAGGTTTGAGATAACAAAGATCCTTTTGGATAAATTCTCTTAGGCTCTTCAATTGTTTGTATACCTTTAAGTTTAGCATTAGATATTTTATCTTTTATTTCAGTACTTGCTCTCCGTTTTAGCCATACAAATCTTTTTTTCTTATTTTTAATTTTTTTGTATATTTTTTTACTTGGAATTTTTAAAATTTTTGCTAATTTCCGCGACGTATTTATAGGGTTTTTAATAACCTTTGGGTCGGCATAAACTGAAAAGGAAGTAACAGTTACTGCTAGTTCATTTTCTTTTCGGTCATAAATAGCTCCGCGCCTCGAATTTAAAGTGACCGTTTTATTAAATTGCCTTTTTTCAATATTAGCTAAACGCTCATTGGGCAAAACTTGCACGATTGCCGCCCTAAAAATAACTGAGCCCCAGAGTAATACTAGGGCGAAAAATAGAATAACAATGCGAGATTTAACTATTATTGTTTTAATGCTATTTTCTCCCCAGAAATTTGTATAATTTGCCCAAGCTCCGCCTCGGACAGAGTTAAATGTGTTTTTGCCATCATCCTTAACCTTTCAGGGCTAGTTATTCTTGCATACTTAATAACTTTTAAGCGATGCATATCTTTCATTGTCTTATACTCTTGTACTTGCTTTAACATGGAATAACCCATTCGCCTGACTTCCATTTTAAAAAATACAAGTGAAAATAATGTCATTATGATTATTAGCACACTAATAAATGGCTTCACCTCTGACCTTGTTTTAGTTGACATAACTCCCCCTTTTAAAAACTCTTAATTTTGCACTACGTGCTCTTTTGTTTTTCTTTTTATCTTCCCAAGTTGCTTGTATTACTTTTTTAGTTAATATCTTACCTTTAGTTTCAGCTAATTCTTTAAATTTGTATTTAACAATTCTATCTTCCAGTGAGTGGAAAGTAATTACCAATAACAACCCACCAGGAGCTAAACAGTCTAGTAAGGTTTCAATTGAGTTCTCAACAACTTCTAACTCTTTATTTACTTCTAAACGCAGTGCTAAAAAAAAGTGTGTAGCTGGGTGCTGGCCTTTTTTTCTCCAACCTAGGCAGTCTTCAATTAAATAAGAAAGCTCATCTGTTCTTTCAAATTTTTTAAGCTTGCGCTTAGCAATAATTTTTTCAACAACCTTTTGCGGTCTTCTCACTTCACCTTTTTCAATAAATAAGCTAACTAATTCATCTTCTGACCATTCATTTACAATTTCACTGGCTGTTAAATTTTGCGTATGATCCATACGCATATCTAAAGGCCCATCTTTATAAAAACTAAAGCCTCTAGCTGCATCGTCTAGCTGAGGAGAGCTCACACCTAAGTCAGCAAGAACGAATGCTACACCCGTTTCTGCAGAAAATTTATCAATCGCCTCTTTATAATCCGTTAATTTCGAAAAATTTGAGTGTATAAATAGTATTTCTTCACTTTTAAGCTTGTCTGCAAATAACTGTTTACCGTATTCAATGGCCTCTTCATCCTGATCGACGGCAATAATTTTTAAATTATCAAATAGCTTATTGATTTCTAAGGCATGTCCACCACGCCCGAACGTAGCGTCCAAATAACTCCCCGACTCTAGCTCACTATTTTTAATAAAATTTAAAACTTCTGGGAGCAATACTGGAATATGTAAATCTAAATTATTTTTCATTCATCAACTCTGATACTGTTTCAACAATTTGGTCAAAATTATTATTCATATTTTTATAAAGCTCAGACCAAACTTTTTCAGACCAAACTTCAAACTTACTTCCTAACCCTACAATCATTACATCTTCATTTAAATTTGCAAATTGCCTTAAACTCATTGGTATTAACATTCTGCTTTGGCTATCAATTTTTACCTCTAAGCCTCCAGCCATATAGAACCTTTGATAAGCCTGCACCTCAGGCTTTAGTCTAGGAAGTTTAAGTATTTGCTTTTCTAGCTCGGTCCACTGCTTTAAAGAATATACATCTAAGCACCTATTGCCCTGATATAAACTGTTTGTCACAATTAGCGTTTCGCTTTCACTCTTACCTCTAAATGCTGATGGCAAACTAACACGTCCTTTATCATTTAAACGACATTGAAAGCGACCTCGAAAATATTTATGCTTCGGCTTAGTTGCCATTTATATAAACTCCACTTTGTTCCACTTTATTCCACTTTACCACATGGGAGCTGCGCATCAAGTCTGGTTAATTAATCTAGGCTCTTATCTATGATTTATGTTAGACTAAAGGCAGTGCATCTAACCCCTTAATATAAGGCATTTTTGATGATTGTTTGTGGAAAGTGTGGCTTTACACAGCCCAAAGATGTTTACTGCGCCAACTGCGGAATAAACCTCGAAAATTACAAACCTGAAAAACCACCAAAGCTAGTCCAGCTTTTAAAAGACCCTTATTTTCAAATTTCATTCTCAATCATTGTAGCCATAGCTGCATTCTTTATTTTTATCAATAAACCCAGTGCTCCTCTAACTGAAGACGTTATTCAAACCCCAGAAGTAGAGGTGACAGATAGCAAAGCTGACCTCACCAAAGGGAAAGTTGTTAAACTAAGTGATGAACAACTTAAAAGTGCTAAAAGCCCAAAGGCAAAGGCCAAAGTCCCAAGTTTTAAAAAGCAATTAAAAGCTATTGCAAAAACAAAACCCAAGAAAAATGTCATTGCTAATAAAAATGAGTCAGCAACTACTAAAGAGCTGGGTCAAGAGGAAAGCTCTAGCAAGGCCACTCAAGCGCCCCTAACCCCTGGCGGAATAAAACGGGCAACTTATAGCTTTTATGAAGTTTTACCAACCCAAGTTGAAACTTATTTTACTAGCGCCTCGAAGGTTGAAGCTACAGTTATAGTTGGCAGTGAGCTCGACATCCTAAACTTACCCTCCACAAGACTGCCAATAGAGCGAGACTGGAACCTTACCACCTCTAAAAAAAGCCAGCTCGATTATATGATAGAATCCATTCAAGATGGGGAATTAAAAGGCATTAGATTTACACTGTCACAAAGAGGGCAAAATATTAATGTTCGAGTTAATGCCAATATCCCCAACAAAGAGGGGGTTGCATCTTCGATTGACTGGTCTAGGTCTTTAAAAGTAGAAAAAGAAAAAATAATTTTATTGAAGATTCAGCTGCCTAAAAATGAGCTTCCGGTAAGTTTTTTAGAAGCTAACTATAATTCACCACTAAGCATCATGGGCTCGCCTCAATTTTTAGAGCAAAACTCTCAGCTCTTAGTTATTATAAGGTTTGAATAATTACTTTACTAGGGCTGCTTTAAATAAGATTAATAATTTAATTGGCTTTTTAGCTAAAAAATATTAAAAACTAAGGGTAGTAGTTTATTTTATCGCCTTAACGTAAGCAAAGCTTACTACAGGAATAGTTTATTTTCTCCGGTTGGCACCTACGAAAATAATTTTTAATTTACCGCCTTAACGTAAGCAAAGCTTACTACAGGAATAGTTTATTTTCTCCGGTTGGCACCTACGAAAATAATTTTTAATTTACCGCCTTAACGTAAGCAAAGCTTACTACAGGCTAACTAAGGAATGAAAATGGACATGGATCACATCAAACTATCACCACTAATCAATGAAAAACAAATATCTGACCGAATTTCTGAGCTTGGAAAGGAAATCACTGAGAAATATGGAGATAAAGACGTTATTTGTGTTTGCATTCTAAATGGCTCTTTTATGTTCTTCTCAGACTTAATTAGAAGCATGGACTGTGATTTCACATGTGATTTCCTTGGCCTTTCTAGCTACTCCGGCACGCAAAGCTCAGGCGAAGTTAAAGTAACTTTAGACTTATCCCAATCAATCCAAGGTAAACATGTAATCTTGGTTGAAGATATCATTGATACAGGAACAACTATCGAAGCTGTATATCAAATGCTAAAAACTCGTAACCCAGAAAGCATTTCAACGGTGACATTACTTCATAAACCAGAAGCACAAAAAAATGACTTTAAACCTGACTATGTGGGTTTTTCAATTGGTACTGAATTTGTCGTGGGCTACGGACTAGATTATAACCAACAGTTCAGAACACTTCCTTATATTGCTCAGGTACAAAATTTAAATTAATGAAAAAAGGACTTTTTCTTTTTTTCATAATTATTTTCTTTAGCCAGTATAGCTTTGCTAAGCTGTTTAAAAATTCATTTGTTAGCTTCCAATTGCCCTCGAGCTGGACCTGCCAAGTTACTGGCAGTACATGGAACTGCTCTAATCAGTATGAAAAAAAAATTAAGTCGGCAGTAATAATTATTGCAGCCAAAGAAGTGGGCCCCCAAGACTCTTTAGATTTATATATAAAAGAGATCAGTAATAAGCCTGGTGTTACAATTAAAGGAAATAAGCACTTTAAAGCTAAAAAGTTACAAGTTAAAAAAACCAATATCAATAACCAAACATGGGTGGATGGACTTTCTTACAATAGCGAAGCCCCTGTTTTTTATACACGTTACCTAGCAACAATAAAAAATAAAATATCTATTTTAGTTACTTTTACTTCACACAAAGACTACTACACTGTTTACGTAAATGATTTTTTAAGTGCTATTTCAAGCTTAAAAGTACTCTCACCGACTGACAATAAACCTAAAGTTACTGAACCTAAAATTACTAAATACAATGAGACTAAAACTGATAACGACCTTGTTGATGACAACTTTGACACTGCACCAACTGAGCAAGAAGAGGAAACTTTCTTTACAAAGAAAAATATTGGGCTCGGACTTGTCGGACTAATTATAATATTCTTTCTAATTAAATTTTGATCTCGTTTACTGGTAAATTACCTGGTTAGCTTAGAGAATAGATAAATTATCAAAAGACTCTAATCCGAATACTGCACATAAAGAAAGCCCAAAGCTAATATAGTTACAATCTAATCGTTCAAAAAACTGCATATGTTCAAGGTATGAATAAACCAACTCTATTAGGCTTGCTTATTTTTATATGCACGCCATATCTACACGCAGAAAAGTATATTATTAAAGTGAGTGAATCTATCTTACTTCCTATCCATGCTAAACAAAAAATTAGTATAAATGGCAGTAGGTATATAAAGTGGATTGATAAGGGACGAAATTTAAAAGTTATCGGCCAAGTTGAAGGGCTTGTTGAAATTAAAACTTTAGCAAAAAACTATGAAATCCAAATCATTAGTAAAAAAAAGTATAATATCTATATTAAATATAAAAAACTACTGAGCTCTTTAAGAGGCCTTGAAATAGACTTCATTGATAATACCCCTGCAATTAAAGGGAATTTATATCGCTTTAAGGATTGGGAAAAAATTAATACAATTACAAACAAACACCAAATTTATTACTTAATGAATGCGGTCATTGATGATGATGTTCGTGACATAGCTATTCGAAAATTCAAACCATTACTTTTTCAATACTCCCAACTTATGCCTGAGATAAAACTAATCCCCTACCCAACGATATATAGGCTGAAAAACTCCTCTTCTGATGACTTTGACCACATCTTTAAACTAATGGGTTTTCGTATAAAAGAAAAAATTAACTCTAATATTTCAAAACAAATACGCATGACCTTAAACTTTATTGAGGTGAGTAAAGCTAAAAGCTCCAACTTAGGCCTAACATGGCTAGGCGGCTTTCAAGCCAAGGTTTATCCAAATTATATCGACAACTCTTCAATCGATGCACTATTAAATCAGTCTTCAAGTGATGGCGATACTAATATAATTTATAAAACTCAAATTGTTTGCGAAATAAACCAAGAGTGTCAGTTCAGTGAAGGAGGCCAATTCCCTGTAAGGACATCTGGGTATATTAACAGCAGTATAACATGGAAAAATTACGGGCTAGTTTTAAAGTTCACTCCCAACTTACTAGCAAATGAAAGAGTTAAAATTAAACTTCAATATGATTTATCACACATAGATAGCCAAGGAGATGGCGAAGTGCCAGCAATTAAATCTAAGACTATGCTCACTTATGTAAATACAAAAAATAATATGCCAATAGTTGTAACTGGCCTTGAAAATTCAATTTCAAGAAATAGTGGTAATGGCCCTTTTCCCATAAAACAAATCCCTCTCCTTAATAAAATTTTTACAAACAATACTACTAATAAGTCTGAAACTAAGATGCTTCTCGTTATTACTCCCTCTTTACTTGATGAAAGCGAATAACTATTATGTTACAAGAGTATTTCTATAAAGAAGCAGAAAGTATTATTAGTAAACATGATTCAGAGTCGACACAAATTGATTTAGAAAAATTTTTAAAAGATAATTTTAAAAACGAACCCCTAGAGGTACAAAATAGAATTATAAATGAATTTTTTGGCTACGGACCATTACATTCTATTTTAGGTAATACAAATATAACTGAAATTATAATAAATAGTCCTAAAAATATTATCTATGAAGAAAATGGTACATTCATAAAACACACCGACTCCTTCTACAATGACAAAACTTTTGATAATTTTATACATAAGCTAAATTTTGAAACACAAACTCAAATTAATTTACACAAACCCCATTTAAATACTAACTGGAACGGCTTCAGAGTTCATATTATTATTCCACCAATATCTAAATCTAGCTGTGTAACAATTAGAAGACATTCCCACAGTAAATGGAACTTTGAAAATTTAATCGCATCAGGATGGGCGCAAGAAAGCCAAATTTTATTTTTAAAAGAACAAATTCAAAAACAAAAAAATATTTTAATCGTCGGTCCAACTGGCTCTGGGAAGACTACAATTTTAAATTGTTGCTTACAATCAATCCCCCCATTAGATCGCTGTGTGATTATTGAAGATACAGATGAACTAATATGCCCGAATGCAGCTAGTACTAAATTACTCACACGCCTAGAGCACTCCACAGATCTTATGGGCTACTCGCAAGCAGACTTATTAAAGCAAAGCCTAAGAATGAGGCCCAACCGCATAATAGTTGGAGAAATCAGAGGTGACGAAGCCAAAGATTACCTAATGGCACTATCAACAGGACACGAAGGAGGACTGTGCTCTCTCCATGCCAATCACCCCAAGCAGGCCTTACTCCGCCTAGAAATGCTCATTCAGATGGGAGCCCCCCAGTGGAGTCTGCTAGCTATCAGGCAACTTATACAACTTAGCCTAGACTTAATTGTTACCGTAAACATAAAAAACAATAAGAGGGAGTTACAAAGCATCGATAGCTTAAGCTCTCTGGAAGATTCAGGATTTATTCTTGAGTCTTTATTTAATAATGAACAGGATAATAGTTTTAAGCTTTTGAATAACTGTGCTGAGTAGCTCATACTTATTATTACTCAAATCTCTAGATAAAATTTAAATAAAATTCTTCTTTGCCTTTCTACAGGCATCGTGTCGCGCTTCGCGTATCCGCGTCTGCGTCACCTGAAAGGTGATGAAGCGCGAAGACGCGATGCTGCCGTAAGCGCGCTTGTAGAAAGGCAA
>Ga0209187_1002851_pt1 | contig 15536 bp, 7 predicted proteins | sample BantaG_FD_187430 | JGI IMG/M metagenome (GOLD analysis project Ga0209187, IMG submission 187430) | Marine algal microbial communities from Bantry Bay, Ireland - BantryBay_4 metaG (SPAdes) (version 2) | ecosystem: Host-associated > Algae > Red algae > Unclassified | place: Bantry Bay, Ireland... | reverse complement strand
ACCGAAATCTTTGTACCAATGTCCTCTTTTGTGATGCCGAGTTCTTTTTCGACATTCAACTCAATCGGCAATCCGTGCGTATCCCAACCGCCTTTTCGCTCGACCAATTTCCCCTTCATGGTATGGTAACGGCAGAACAAATCCTTGACCGTCCGCGCCATGACGTGGTGGATGCCGGGCTTGCCATTCGCCGAAGGTGGTCCTTCGTAGAAGACGTAGGTTTCCTTGTCTTTGCGATTGTCCATGCTTTGGTCAAAGACTTTGTTTTCTTCCCAGAACGCTAATATTTCTTTGTCTATTTCGGGGAGATTGAGTCCCTTGTATTCGGTATATTTTTTCATTAAAATCGTGTTGTCGTGTAGTGGTATTGTCGTTGTTTTTTATTATAGATATTCCTTCAAAATATTTTCTTTCTTTCGTGGAATTTCATTTATATTTAGCTGTAAATCAGCGATTTGTTGTTCGGTAACTTCTATTTGATTGACGATTTTTTGTTGGTCGGTAATATTGGGTAAAAAGACTTCGTAAGATTCGACAAATGGCTTGGGAACTCTTCGATGCCCCGAAGTTCCGGTCATATTTTTTTCCGCTTTAATTCTGAAATCTTTAGATTGTGAGATGTAGAAAAGCAATTTGGGATGTATGTGTTTTTTATTTGCTCGTAAAACAAAAAATTCTGTACTGCCAAAGCCAATATTATTTTTTAGCCCTTTTACTAATGCACCTTTACCGTTTTCGGTACAAGGGGTGATTTTGGCAAAAAGTACATCATCATTTTGAAAAAATGTATAACCCGTTTTTACGTTCTTTAATGTTCGTGATTGAATTGTTGTAATTTCACCTTCATTGCTGATGTCTGCCATTGCCAAAAAAGAAACTTCGGTGTTTGGTGCGAGGTTCTGAATGCTTGCTTTTTTATTTGGATTTATAGTTTCCAGATAGTATTTCAATTCTTTTTTTTCAGAATTTTGAATATCGATAAAATTAAGTATATGTTTTTTTAACGCTTGAATTTTGTTTGTTGCTTCTTGTTCTTCTTGCTCTAAAAGCCCTATTTTTTCTACTATTTTTTCTTGAACATCGACAGGCGGCAGAGGAATTTTGATTCTTTTATATCCGGTGAGGTCAATATTGAGTAATCGTACTCCATTTTGCAATGATTCCGTTCCTCCGTCATTATAAAATTTATTCAAGATGAGCCATAAATAAACGGGATGTAAAACCGATGAATCGTTGACGCTGATTCTCGAACAAAAATTTGAATACGAATAGACCTCTTTATCTTTTTTATCGAATAAAACAACCCTTCCGATTGCCTGCGTATCGCTTCCGCCCGATCTTTCTAAAATAATATCTCCGAATTGTAATTTTCTAGTTTCAAGTTGTTTAGTCTCCACCTCTATTTCGGCTACATCATCGTAAGATAGTTTTCCGTTATTGAGTTTGAAGTTCGTATTTCTTAATACTTTAATACTTGTTAAATCTCCTTTTTTCCCTGTCCACAACCCACTTTGAAATGAGACGAGATTATCTAATATTGCTTCTTCCCACTTGGTTTTAAACGTCACTTTTTTTTTAGCGGTTAGCGAAATATTTTTATTAAAATCGGTGCGGTCAAAGGTCATCATGTCCACAAGGTTTTGGTATTGAATGTTCTCGCGGAAGTGTTCTGGAATATCAAGGTCAAGATTGCCCCTGAAAGCATTATAAATGAAGTAACTTGCCTTGTCAGAATTTTCAAATTTATTGGCATCATACAGTTGAGTACATTCATCTATGGATTTACCTCGTTGGATGGGATGAATGCCTACTGTGCGTCGTCCTTGACTAAATTCATAGCCCAAAAATTGTTTTTCCTCGTTTTTTCTTCCCGTTTTTAGTAATACTACTTTTTGTGGATGAGCAAGGATGAAATATATTAATTTTTCCTGTTCCAAGTTTAAGATATTCAGCCACTTATCTTGTCCTTTTTTGACTTTTATTTTCTTTTCGTAAGCCTGATAAATCTCATGTTGACAGATATTGTCGTTGGGTGTTTTTTGGAGTAAAGTCTTGTAATCGTCAGGCGTGATCTCCTCCCATACATGCGCGAGATATTTGTGCAAAGGTTGTTCTATACCGTTGATGGTGACATCCTGCATATTCGTAAACAGGCGTTTGACAGCTTTAGTAACATTAACGGAATCTGCGTTATTTCTCCGACGTAAAAATAGCGTGACCGTATTGGCATTGGTTGCCATGAAAGTCTTAGAACCCAACTCTGTGATAGCCACGATGTCAAAATACTTTAAGATGATTTCGCGGGTTTGAATATAGATACCATCACGGCTCAAAATAGTATTAGGCAGAATGACACCCGCTACACCACCGTCTCGCAGTAGTTGTTTGGTACGTTCGACAAAAAGACACTCAATTTCGCTACTTTGGTCGGTCAATCGGGTGTACAAACCAAAGGCTTTGTGCGCTGTATTTCCATCCATTTGCCCTTTAAACGCTTCAACGGAATAGGGCGGATTAGAGATAATAATGTCAAATTGCTTATTATCCTGCGGATAGGTTTTATCAGTTTTTCGTAACAGTTCTTTATAGCCTTTCTCGGTACTAAAATTGCCTAATCCATCGCCATGAATGATGGTCGCAAGTCCGTCTCCGTGTAGGTAGCAACTGACTTTGGCTGTCTTGACTAAGCGATAGTCTTTTTCGATACCGTAAACGTAATCTCCTGCCCAGTCAAATTGTACATTCTTGAACCCTGTGAGCTGTTTTTGGGTGGCCGGCGGGTAGTTTTGTGGATTTATTTCATCCAAATATTTTTGGATAATCTCCATAGATTCGGTCAGAAAATGCCCGCTTCCTGCCGCATAATCAATAATCTTGGGTAGGAGGTCTCCTTTGTTACCTGCTTTGATTTTTTGTTGCGTAATTTCCAAAATAGGTAGGCTACGCAGTATAAATCTTGTTATTGGAACCGGAGTAAAAAACTGCCCGGATTCCTGTTTTAAGCTCGTGGTCAGGAGCGATTCAAAAAAATCACTAAGGAACTGCTGACGATAATTATAACGAATTTTATAGTTTTGCAATAACTCTACTACCTCCTTGACGACTTTGCCATTTTCTATAAACGAATCATCATCATAGACTTCTTTTATGGCAAATTCATTGTTTTTCTTCAAGCGAATTTCGGTCAAAATACGTTTAAATTCGCGCTGATATTGTTCGTCAACTTGCTGAAATCGCTTATCCAACTCATCATCACTAACATCGGTAACGTTTTTTTCCAATAATTCGCGCATTCCCTTACCATACAAATCCGTCAGACGTTTTTGAAAAGAAATGTGGTCGTCTATACCTTCAAGCCATTGAAATTCGAGTTCTTCGTTATCGCTTTTAGAATATTCATCAACGATTTTACATAAAAATAAAGTAAATATCTTATTGAAGGCATTGGGTTTATCCGATACGACATTGTGTCGAAGAATTTCGAGAAAACGATTAAAAATATGGCTGCTGTCTTCTTGTTTTAATATCTGTAAATCTTGCTTGGTGAGGGCTTTACTTTTGAATTGATAAGGAGCGACCCATGTATCAAAAATACCATTGGTCTTGGGGCTTTTATTCCAACGTTCAAATAGGTCTTTTACATTGGCGGTCTGTCTATAATCTTCCTCTACTTTGATGATGTCATTGCGGTATTCGATATTATTTTCATTAAGCTGAGAAGCGTACAACATCAGTACATCCGCTGCTTTGTCTTGTTGAAAATAGGTAAATAACTGTCCGCCGTTTTTATGGATATTTTTCAATTCTTTTTCGTATTCCTTGCCCCACGTTTTACATTCAAGCATCAAATACGCTGTACCATCATCGCGTGTCACCAAAACATCCAAACGCCCGCTTGTTCCATGTCCTGTTTTCCATGTTTTTTCTAAAGTAATGTTTTCTGGTTTATAGCCTTTTTCGAGCAATCTATCTACACATTCCAGCACGACCCAGTTTTCAGCTTGTGAAAAATTGAGTGTCGTTTTGCTTTCTGCTTTTATTTTATTGCCAAAGTTGAATTGTTTTTTTTCAAGATTTACCTCCACGGCATAGTCACCATATTTCTTTTGAAATATGCCGATAACATTCTCTTTAGGCGCGAAACCTAATGCTTGTATCAGTTTTTTTTCTTGCATGGTGACAGTGTTCTGGATTTGTTTTTATTTGAAACACAAAGATACAAAAATGTACCGATAACGGTGCAGATTTTATATTTTCATTGACGGTCAAAACCGTCGGTACGGAAATGCAAAACGCGCTAACAGATTCAATCTGTTAGCGCGTTTTTATTTATTGTAAATACATTAGCGGTTCACAGATGCTTGTAATCGTGAATTATAATAATGCTAATGATAATATTTAATGCTTGTGTATTCATACGATGCAAATGTACGATTTTTTTGAGTGAGAAGCAAACGGTAATGGCTTTGCTAAATGATGGATGATAAACTTAAATGAAATAATTAATTTAGTTTTTTTTATTAAAATAAATAAAAAATATTTTTGTTTAGAATTTATTTTCAATTAAATACAAATTAAATAACATTATTTATGGTAAAATCTATGCTTTTTGAGGTACATTTTACCACCAATCATTTCCTATTGGGGGTAAAATCCGTCGCGCTACACCTCATTTCACTCGCAATTCCTTCTTCAAAATTTTCCCCGTAGCACTCATCGGCAGCGCATTCAGAAACTCAATTTTTCGCGGATATTTGTAGGCGGCAATGCGTTCTTTAGTCCATGCCATGAGGTCGGCTTCGGAGAGGGAAGCTCCTTCATTGAGAACGACATAGGCTTGTATTTCTTCGCCAAATTGGTCGTCGGGAATGCCTATCACCGCTACGAGCGAAACGGCTTCGTGCTTGATGATTACTTCCTCTACTTCACGCGGATAGACATTCAGACCACCGCGAATAATCATATCTTTGGTACGGTCAACAATGAAGTAAAAACCGTCTTCATCTTTGATAGCAACATCGCCGGAGTGCAGCCAACCGTTTTTGATGGTTTTGGCATTGGCTTCGGGTTTCTTGTAGTAGCCTTTCGTGACGTTGTGACCGCGATAAATGAGTTCGCCTTTTTCGCCGACAGGCATTTCATTACCTTCTTCATCAACGATTTTTACTTCGACGCCCCATACGGCTGTGCCTACGCTACCCGGCTTGCGCCCGACATCCAAATGATTGAATGTAACGACAGGCGAACCTTCCGACATCCCATAACCTTCGAGTATTTTTGCATTGAATTTTTTCTCAAAATTCTCCAACACATTAACAGGTAAAGATGCACCGCCGGATGCACACATTTTCAAATTTGAGGCAATGGCTTCCAAGTCAAAACTACTGGTATCGACATTGAGCAAACCCCAGTACATGGTCGGTACACCCGCAAAAATGGAGACTTTGTGTTTTTGCATCAAGCTCAATACTGCCTCACCGTCGAATCGTGGTAAGAGTACGTTTTTAGTGCCTTTATAAATGCCTGCATTCATCAAAACTGTCATCGCAAATATATGAAATAAAGGCAATACGATGAGTTGTACATCATCTTCTGTACAGTTAGTGATTCCAGTACAAAGAATGGCATTGAGCAAGAGATTGGAGTGGGTGAGTTCTGCGCCTTTCGGTCGTCCGGTAGTGCCGGAGGTGTAAATGATGACCGCCGTATCTTCTGCGCCTGTTTGGGTAGTTTCGATGGTGACGGCTTGACCGCTCATGAGCATACCGAGCGTTTTTGTGTCGGCTATCGGTGAGGGGTCGGTAGGTTTGGCGGTTATCATGTAGAAGTGTTCGCAAGCATCGACTCGCTCAAATCCTGCGTGACCTTCTGCGCCCATTGGCAAGGCATCCGTCCCCTCAAAACAGAAATAGGCTTTGGCATCGGAGTCTGTGAGGTGGTACTCGACTTCATCGCGTTTGAGTAGCACACTCAATGGCACGACCACCGCCCCAGCTTTCAAAATCCCGAAATATATCATCGGAAAGTAAGGCAGATTGAGGCAACTCAAACCGATTTTATCGCCTTGCCGGATGCCTGCGGCACGCAATCCATTGGCAATTTGATTGGCTGCGCCATTGATTTGTGCGTAATTGAGGTGGGTGTCCATGAATACGAAAGCGTCTTTGGTGGGGTATCTTCTTGCGCTGTCTTCGAGTATGACGGATAGGTTTAGCATAGTTCGTTCAATGAATGAGTGAATGAATTTTAAATGAATGAATGAATGAATGAATTTTGAATGAATGAATGAATGAATTTTGAATGAATGAATGAGTGAATTTTGAATGTTGAATAAAACGAAATCCCGCACTTAATTTGGGGAGTGAATGATTTTTAGTGCGTTAGGGAAGACGAAAAAAATAATCTACCCGTCTGAATTGTTCTTTTTCATTTGGGGTAGATTATTTTCTTCCTCTTCCCTTAGTAACGAGCAAATAATAAGTTTATGATTTCGACGAGGTTATTTTATCCTTAGTTTTCTTCCTGAAAGCGGGAGTTTATCTGGATAAATGACTGTTTTTAAGGAGGAAAATAAGGGTTAAAGAATCCGTCCAAATCGTGAAGTTATTATTTATTCGTTATTTAATGGCTCACTTATTTATTTTTGCTAAATTACGTTATTCCAAATATAATTTTTAATTTTTCACGAAATAAAAACATAAGAATGGTGTCTCTTGCGAGAAATTAGGTGAAATGTGAAGTAAGGGAAGACGAAAAAAATAAATGGTTTTTTGACAAATTCCGTGATTGTTCGTTTTTCTGCTTTGCGATTGTTCGTCCCTTGCGTAAGGGATAGTAGGTGTTGTTTGAACGTAACGTAGCGATAGCGGAGTGGAGAGAGTGCCGGATAGCCCGACCCTCGACTGATAAGGAGAGGGATACGCCCAAATTAATATTCACTTCACTGGATTTGTTAAAGAACCTTTTTTTATATGTTTGGCTAAATTTTTAATTTTGGAGAAATGCTTCGCCTACCCCAAGCGCCCTCACACGTAGCCTGATTGTGGGAGGACTCCCCTTTAGGGGCTGTGGGTGTACGTTGAAAATTTGTCCTGCATCCAACTTTAGGGAAGACGAAAAAAATAATCTACCCGTCTGAATTGTTCTTTTTCTTATATGTTTCACTAAGTGAAAGAAAAAAAATAACTTCTTCATTTGGGGTAGATTATTTTCTTCCTCTTCCCTTATTCAAAAATATTGAGTAAATTAGTGTTATGAAAAATATCAAGAATCAGTTAGTTGTGCTTTTTTTCATTGCTTTTACTTTTCCTCACCTCGGTTCTTCGCAGGATAGTTTGAACTTTGAATTGAGTTATGAAGTCAATAGGGTTTATCCCTCGCTTTCGATTACAAAAGAGAAATTGAATGAGGCACGTACCTTAGTTGACTTGAATAAATATTATAAACCTTCATGGGTAAAAGAATATATTTCGGTGGAGATTTTGCTGACTTGTAAAGGCAAGGTAAAGAAATTTGTGAGTAAAAATGATACCATCAGTCAAGTACAAAAAGACTTCATGGGCAAGGCTGACGTAGGCACAGACATTTCGATTAGTGTTGAGTATATGCCCAAAAATACATTGAAATATAATGAGGCAAAGGAAAGCAATTTTACATTTACGGTAGAGCCTGAAAATCAAGCAAAATATATCGCTGGAATACGAGAGTTGAGACAATACTTTAAGGAGAATGTCATGGATAAAATTTCGCCAGACAGTTTTCAACAATACAACTTAACTGCCGTAAAATTTGCCATTGACGAGGCAGGGCAAATAGTGGATGCTCATGTTTTTGAAAGTTCTAAAGATGAAAAATTAGACAAATTATTATTGGAAGCGGTTTGCAATATGTCAGGTTGGAAATCGGCGGAATATGCCAGCGGTCTTAAGGTAAAACAGGAGTTTGTATTGACCGTAGGCGACCATACAAGCTGTGTGATAAATCTGCTAAATATCCGTGAAGCTTGACCGTCAGAGGGGAAGGTAAGTGAAAAGGAAAAATGCTTGATTTAAAAACTTGGTAGTGTTCGACTAAAGTAAGGGAACACCACCGATTTGTCAAAGAATCATTATTTTTAATCGCACAGCTTGACTGGAGTCGCCTTTACGAAACGAAAATGCACTAACAGTTTGAGACTGTTAGTGCATTTTTTTATTGGAATTTGAGATTTATTACGGCGTCACAATGAGTTTAGTTCGTTTGATATATTCGCCATTTGTCATCGTGACGAGGTGCATGCCTGCCGCGAGTTGAGGCATGGCGAATTGAATGATTTCTCCTTTGAGTCCTGAAAAATTGCGGCTCAACATCAATTGTCCTGCTTCATTGAATATTTGTATCTGCAAATCGCCGTCCGTGATAGCGACGAGTGATAGGTTTTCATTTTGCTGACGAATCGGATTGGGAAATACTTGTACGCCCACAGCGTTGCCGCCAAGTGAAGCCGAGACGATGGGCGAATATTCGTATTTGCCACTCGTTTCGATGGCTTTGATGCGGTAATAATATATGATGTCTTTATTTACATTGGTGTCGATATATTTGTAATCTGTAGAGATGGAGCTGTTTCCTTGTCCTTCTACCCAGTCAATACGTTCAAAATTGGTGGCATCGGTGCTGCGTTCGAGGTCGAAGCCCATATTATCGGTTTCCGAAGCGGTTGCCCAATAGACGTTGATATTTTTTCCGGCGACTTCTGCCCAGATACGTTTCAATTCGATTGCTAGAGACTGCGATACCCCTACGATGTCAAAATAAGATAAGCTGCTCAGATTATCAGCTTCCAATGTCGTAGCTTCGGGGCAACTTTGTGTCAAAGTTCCGCCTTCTGCGATGATATTGTCTGCTACTCCGTGTTCGTTCATCAAATCCGTACCCGGCAGCAAGGTCACATCATAGGTGTAACCTGTTGTTCGCGAGGGTGTTGTTACCCAACGACCTGTTGACCTACTTGATTCATAATTTATACCATTGCAATTTGTCGTTAAATCTACTGCATCGTTTTGTTGGTTTTGAAAATAAGTCAAGACATTAAAATCCTGTGGTGTAGTGTGGAAGCTCAATTCAAAAGGTTCAGGTCGGTTTATTCCCAAACCGATATTAAAATTGTATGTATTTCCTGCGGAAATTTCTCTACGCAATTTCCCTTCAATATGGGTCACAGAAGGGTTGCCGAGTATTTGTAAGGCATTGGGGTCGGGGTTGTTGATGTATAATTCGTTGGCATAGAGTGAGCCGTCTTCATTGTGACCAAATTCATCTGTGCGAACGACAACATTTGTTAATTGTAAACTATTTGTCACTTCAAGGTTACCTGATTTTAATTTGAATAGAGAACCTAAAATCGGACTACTTACTTTCAGGTTGCCGATAGCATTTGCCCCCGTAAAATCTCCATTAACGGATTGCCCCTGCGTAGTCGGAGTGTGTTGGTCATCAAATACTAATGTGCCCATTCCCAAATCAGTGTACAGCGCATCATTTGTTTTGTATAAATCGCCTTCGAGCAATACCATGCCGTCATTATTCAATTTGCCAGAGGCACTATTGATATGCAAATCGCCCCAAACATAGATGCTCGCTCCTTGTTCGATGTAGAGTTCGCCACCAATAAATAACTCATTATTTTGTTGGGCGCGACCTTGTGCAAGCAAACAGCAAACAATCACTGTCGCCAGTACGAGTCGCAATATATTGTTTGAGTATTTTGAAATTATTTTGTTGTTGTATTGTTGATTTTTTTCCATATCTAAATTAGTTTGTTGAGTTTATAGGATATATTGAGTTTACAAAGTTTGTAGGATTTTTTAAGTTATATAAACTTCGTAAATCCTATAAACTTCGTAAACTCAATAAACTAATCACGAATTATTCCCAAGCCATCCATGAAATCGCGAGATTTTGTGTCCATGAATGATCGATAGCACCATTATCTGCTCTATAGATGTTGATAGTCACACCGTTGGAGTTGGCATTGCGTACCGAAGCCACAAATACAGCATCGGATTCTAAACCAGTATCTGTACCTTTTACGGTCACAAGTACATTCGGAATAGTCGCGTAAAATGTTGGGAAAACAATATCAAGTGTAACGACATTGCCTGTTGGGTTGCCGCCTGTGTACGTTTCAGTACCCGTACTCATTTGTGTGAATGTCGTGACTGCTCCCGTATACGGACTGACGAGTTCGAGTCCTGTGGTTCGAGTTACACCTCGTACATCGAGCATTTGTGTGGGCGTATCTGTCCCAATACCTACCAAATTGCTATCTGTATCTACAAAAAATAAGTGGTCGATACCATCACCAACAACACGCAAATCACCTTTTATATCCAATAAATACATTGGAGTGGCTTGCCCAACACCTATATTATTATTGTCACTATCTATGTATAATAAATGGTCAATACCATCACCCACAACGCGCAGGTCACCGCCTATATCAAGTAAATGTTCTGGATTGTTTTTTCCAATACCAACTCTATTACTTCCACTATTGGCATACAGTAAATGGTCGATACCATCACCCACAACGCGCAAGTCGCCGCTTATATCAAGTAAATGTTCTGGATTATTTTTTCCAATACCAACTCTATTACTTTCACTATTGACATACAGTAAATGGTCGATACCATCACCCACAACGCGCAAGTCGCCGCTTATATCAAGTAAATGTTCTGGATTATTTTTTCCAATACCAACTCTATTACTTTCACTATTGACATACAGTAAATGGTCGATACCATCACCCACAACGCGCAGGTCACCGCCTATATCAACCAAATAATTTGGTGTAGCTTTTCCTATTCCTATGCGGTTGGTAGCCGGGTCAGTGATCATGAGGTGGTCGATACCGTCACCAACAACTCGCAATTTGGTGCTTTCGCCATTCTCATTAATGATAAATTCATTTGCCGTACCGTCAGCTTTGACAATTTTTTTATTATTGGCAACAACTTCCCACATATCTTCGGCTGAAAACCCCATGTAGGTATTTTCGTTTACATCATTGTTGCGATAGATGTAATCATTAATACCTATTTGACCATTGACATCAAGGGTGTAATCGGGTGTGGGCGTTCCAATGCCTACATTTTGTGCATAAAATAAGTATGGCACTAAAAGTAGCATGATGATGAACAAAGTGATTTTTCTCTGCATAATGTTTATTTTACGTACTTAGTAAGGGAAGACGAAAAAAATAAATGTATATTCTCGACTTGTTCTTTTTCCTCCCTAATTTGGATGGGAAAGTCCACTACATATAATTGTGTAACAGGACAATCGCTTTTGTGAAGTTACAAAAAGCAAATATCCAGTGTTCTGCGAAAAAGTGAGATAATGTGACAGTATAACAGATATTTATACTATAAAAGGAATTGTAAAGTGAAATGTTGTACCAGTTTCCTGTGTCGATTCTAACCAGATTTTCCCGTTCAACCCATCAATAATTTTCTTGCATGTTGCCAAGCCGATACCAGATCCCGAAAAATGTTTCCTCGAATTGAGTCGTCTGAATATTTCAAAAACCTGTTCTTGTTGGTCTTCGGGTATACCTATGCCATTATCTGCGATGGAAAATAAGTAATCGCCCGTTCGTTTCTTACAAGTGATTTTGATGAGGGGTGCTACATCTTTTTTGCGAAATTTGATGGCGTTGGCAATAATATTCTGAAAAACCTGCAACATGGAAGAAGGTACAGCGTGTACAGTTGGGAGTGGCTCATACAAAATTTTCGCGCCTGTTTCTTTTACTGTCAGTTGCAGATTATGTTCTATATGGACAAGGATGTCATTGAGGTCAATATCTTCTTTTCTGGCATTGGCAGCTCCCGAACGGGCATATTCTAGCAGTCCGGTCAATAATTTACTCATGCGTTTGGCGGCACTCCGTATGATTTCGACGTACTCGCGCCCGTCTTCATCCAGATTTTTCCCATATCGCATATTTAGCAAGCCGCTATAACTGCTCATCATACGCAAAGGCTCTTTGAGGTCGTGCGCTGCTTTTCCGGCAAAAAGTTCGAGTTCGTTATTAATGTCGATGAGGTGTTGCTGATGCATGTTTAGTTTTTCTATTTTGAGGTCTTTCTTTTCGGCTTCGTATTTTGCCTGAATTTCGTTGATGGCTTTGGTGCGTTCTTCACTAAACAATTCATCTTTTACATTAATGTAGTCGGCAAGGTAGCGATAGCCTTTTTCGTAATCGCTTTTAAGCGCGTATGTTTTGGCGAGAAATTGATAACTTTCTTTAGCAAATTCTTTCGAACCGATTTCGAGATTTATTTTTAAAGCCCTGCTAAGGTATTCGATGGCTTCATCAAATTTGCCGATAAGCATCAGGGTTTCACCGATTCGATTGGTGAAAAAACCAATGCCGTTGAGCGAATCAATTTCTTCGCTAATAGCAAGGGCTTCCATATAATTTTCGAGGGCTTTATCATATTTGCCTTGTTGTTTGTGTGCTTCGCCTATCTCGCGGTAAGAAACCGTCATACCGGTCTTATCGCCCAATTCTTTTTTAATTTCAAGCGATTCGGTCAAATATTTTAAGGCTTCTTCATTGCGTCCTTGCCGATTATGAATGAGTGCGATATTATTATAATTATCTGCCAGCACATTTCTGTTATTACTTTCGCGATTGATTTTTTCGGCAACCTGAACGTATTCGAGTGCTTTCGGATAATTTTCTTGAAAGAAATATAAAATACCAATATTATTATAGGAATTTGCAATGCTGACTTTTGGGGCTTTATTTTTTTCTTTTATCTCCAGTGCTTTATGATAATAAGTGGCGGCTTTTTCATAATCACCCCAATTTTTATAAATCACCCCAACATTATTATAAAGACTCGCAATAGCCTCTGCATCTTCGGCTTCTTGAAAAAGCTCTAATGCTTGCTGAAGATGTTTGAGTGCTTCGTGAAAATCTCCTCTTCGCAGATTGGCATTGCCAATACCGCTGAGCGATCTGCCGATACCTTTGGGGTCTGACAGCGATTGCCAAATATCCAGAGCTTGCTCATGCGATTCTATTGAACCTTTATAATTACTTTTATACCAATTTGCTGTACCTCTTATATTATATGCTTTGGCTACCTCAATCCATAGATATTGCTCAACTCCCTTCCGAATAATATCATCAGTTTGCCTCAATGCCTCGTCAGGTTTTTTAATAGAAAGCTCCTCTGCCAACTCATTGAGTTTTGCCAGTTCTTCTGATTTCTTCGAATCAGAGGCACGTTTGTGCGTAGCCAATGATATATTTTTTCCGCTCACATTCATAATTAGGGATGACATTGTCAGTATATTTTACGCTACTTTTTTTTTTTTGTTGGCTTTTAAAGAATTAAACACAAAAAAAAAAAATTATACGGAAAATCTATTCTACACTTCGATTAGAACATATTCAAATTTTTTCTGTCTGATAATCAATTCCGATAGCTATCAGGATGGTTTTGACAAAGCATCAAAAAAAGAGTTTGCAGAGATAAGTAGTGAGACATTGGTTTTCAGGCAGAAAAAATTTAAATATGTTCTAAACAAAGGCGAACTTAGTAAGGGAAGAGGAAGAAAATAATAACTTCACGATTTGGACGGCTTCTTTTACCCTTATTCTCCTCCTCGAAAACAATCATTTATCCCGATAAACTCTCGCTTTTAAGAAGAAAACTAAGGACAAAATAACCTCGTCGAAATCGTAAACTTATTATTTGCTCGTTACTTAGTACACTGTTTTATAAATTTATTTACATTTTTTGACGTTTATTTTGAAATGAATCGAATCAAAAATGACGCGAATACTCACTGTATTTAAGGATTTTTTGGTGAAGAGTCATTTTAAAAGAAATACTCAAAAAAGTAAATAAATTTGTGAAACAGTGTACTTAGGCACTTATTTTGCCTCTCCTTTAAAAGTCCCTGTGAAAAAAGCAGGCGAATTAAACAGAATTGCTAATTTTGCAGCGAAATAATGATGTTTCTTTGACAAATCCAGTGAAGTGAATGAAAATTTGGGCGTATCCCCTTCCTTATCAGTCGGGGGTCGGGCTATCCGGCACTCTCTCCACTCCGCTATCGCTACGTTAGGGAAGAGGAAGAAAATAATCTACCCCAAATGAAGAAGTTATTTTTTTATATGTTTGGCTAAATTTGACGCGCATAGCCGAGCTACGTAAGGAAGATTTAGTGAAAGAAATTAAATAAATTGTTCCATAATGCGCTGTAATTTTTTCTTCTAAAGAATTCAAAAAATCGTTGCATAGCCATAGCTACGGAACTATTTTTTGTGTTTTTTAGAAGGGAAAAGAACAAGCATAATGGGGCAAGTTGTTTATTTTCTTTCACTAAGTGAAACATATAAGAAAAAGAACAATTCAGACGGGTAGATTATTTTCTTCCTCTTCCCTTACCTAATACGCAGAGCCCAGTTGGCAACGACCGGAAGTATAAAGAAGGCAAATCAAAAGTTTAACAAATCATGAATTTAGATAAATTAGTAGCCATAACAGGCAAATCAGGCATATTCAAAATGCTCACCAACAAAACCAACGGCATGATTGCCGAAAATTTGGATACTCGCAAAAAAGGATTCTTTTCCACGCGGAGTTATCAATTTACGCCATTAGAATCTATCTCTATATACACGACAGATGAGGAAGGCGGCGCAACACTAAAAAAAGTGTTTACCAACATGCTCGCTGGAGGCGATATACCCGAAACAAAAGCTGCAGCAGATGACTTGCGTGCTTACTTCGCAGAGGTCTTGCCAGAGCACGACCAAGACCAAGTACACATCAGCGACATCAAAAAAATCATTAAATGGTTTAAGTTTTTGAATGAACGCGATTTGCTTTCCGGAGAGGAGGAAGAAGCCGAAGAAGTAGCTGCGGAAGAAAAAGTGGAAAAAGCGGAAGAAGTGAAAGCAGACGAGAAAGAGTAGGAGAAATGTAAAATAATAAATAGACTTTATTTAAAAAAATTTTGTATGCAGCTAACTTTGTCTTTTTCCGATACTCTTCACCTATTTTTCGCCCCGTACCGTAGGGTATGCGGCTCAAAATGAGGCTTGATTATCGAAAAAATACAAAAGTTCCATGCATACAAAATATTCCTAAATAAAGTCTAATGTAAAATGCAAAAGTGTCGATAGTACGTGTATAAATTATTTGTTTTTTTTATTTTGTAATGAATTTAAAATCAGTCAAATACAAGGAAAATTCATTTGTCTCGCGCCTACACATTTTACATTTTACATTTTTTTAATTTACAATAAAAGTATCAACTACTTTACTAAAGGAGCAGTCAATAGCGAGTTTTCGTAAGTTGAATTCAAGGTTTTTACGAAGTAAAAAACTCGCTACTCACTAACTTGACACTTGCCACTCTCTAAAACATATTTTTGCCCGCTTTCTTCGCAGCTTGCTTTGCCTGTTTCGTCGAAATGTAAGCGGCAGCCCCGTGCGCTCATCCAACCGATTTGGCGCGCCGGGTTTCCG
>Ga0209187_1002849_pt1 | contig 15543 bp, 17 predicted proteins | sample BantaG_FD_187430 | JGI IMG/M metagenome (GOLD analysis project Ga0209187, IMG submission 187430) | Marine algal microbial communities from Bantry Bay, Ireland - BantryBay_4 metaG (SPAdes) (version 2) | ecosystem: Host-associated > Algae > Red algae > Unclassified | place: Bantry Bay, Ireland... | reverse complement strand
ACTTCACTCAGGATGACACTCCCTCGACTTCGCTCGGGATGACATTTTCGACTTCGCTCGGGATGACACTCCCTCGACTTCGCTCGGGATGACAATTTTCGACTTCGCTCGGGATGACATTTTCGACTTCGCTCGGGATGACACTCCCTCGACTTCGCTCGGGATGACAATTTTCGACTTCACTCGGGATGACAATTTCGAATCATTTCCACCCTTAACCTTAATTCGTCCAATAAGCATATTCATCCTCTTTAGTAAATCCCTGTTTCAAATGTTTATCCATAGGAATAGGTGACTTCGTAGCGCCTTTCCAAATTGGTTGAATCTGTTCTGCGAGCAGTTCTTGTCTTAGTTTCGATAATTCTGTAAACTTTTCTGTTTCGGTAGTGGTTAGATTATTTTGTTCGGTTGGGTCAGTATTTAGGTCGAATAACCATTTTTTATTCTGTTGTTCATCAACCTGTAATTTCCAACCATTTTTAATTACAAAAGAATAAGTACCACTTTTACAAAATAAGGGTCGGTCGGGTTCGCCTTTTTGTTCGCCCGAAAGGAATGGAAGAATGTTAGTGCCATCAATTATCCTATCTGTTGGCAAAGTTGCACCAGCTAAATTTCCAACGGTAGAAAAAATATCTAAACTTGAAACTCGACCGTCATAAGTTTGTCCTGCTGCAATACCTTTCGGATAACTGACAATGTAAGGAAGATGTACACCGCCTTCAAAAAAAGACAATTTCCAACCACGATAAGGTTTATTCAGGTCAGGCATTCCAACATAATGTGGGGCACCATTATCACTTGTAAAAATGATAATCGTGTTATCGTCAATGCCATTTTCCTTGAGTGTCTGACTAACTTTTCCAACGCCTCTATCAACTGCCAAAACCATTGCTGCTTGAACTCGTTCTGCATGGTCTTCGATAAAATCCAGTTTATCATAATCCGATTTTAAGGCTTGAAGTGGTGTATGTACTGCCCAATATGCCAAGTACAAAAAGAAGGGTTGATTCCGATTTTTTTCAATGACCTTAACCGCTTCATTAGTTAAATAATCTGTCAAAAAACCATCAGGATGGAAACGACCACTATCATTAAATCGAACATTGTGCGATAAGTTTCCCCAAAGAAATTTGTCTATTGGGTCAAAAGGCAATTTGGCATTCACCACATTAGGGTCGTCCTCGGGCAAAAACAAACTTCCAGTTTCTATCCAAAGACTTTCATCAAAGCCATGTTTATTCGGCTGAAAAGCGTCAGCTGCTCCTAAATGCCATTTCCCAATAAGAGCAGAATGATAGCCTTGCGACTTAAGCATTTCGGGAATGGTGATTTCAGAAGCAGGCAATCCCATCTCATCGGTATGAGGTAATTCATTATCTATTTCAGCATTATAAATTGGTGGAACTTCATCCGCTTCAGCCATTTTTGCCATAAGCCTTCCAAATCCTTTGGCCGTTGGTGTAAATTCATAACCTCCTCGTGTTGGATATCTTCCCGTCAACAAGGCGGCTCTTGATGGGGAACACACCGCCGTAGCAGAATAACCATTGGTGCAGAGGACACCGTCAGCAGCTAATTGGTCAATATTTGGCGTTTTGACTTTGCCATTGCCTATGCCGCCACCGTAGGTACTGACTTCATTAAACCCTAGATCATCTACCAAAACTACGATGACATTTGGCTTATCTGATGTTCGTAAAGTTGGTCCGTCTTGCCACTCAATTGGCTGATTTTTGCTGGTTGGATTTTTAATACTCGCCATAATCCCAGGCATTTTATACCAATTGTATTTGAACCAAATAGCACCAATTATAAGGATGACAACCAGAGCTCCAAGTATACTTAATAAAATTCTTTTCATTTTCTTAGTCGAATAAGATATTGTTGATAAAGCGACAAGCAGCTTCAATTGTTATAAATTTAGGTTTTAATTACTAATAATTAATGTTTTATGGGATGCAATTTGGTTAAACTGCATCGTGCATATGTTCCCAAAAGTGAGCCTGCGAATGTCCCAATAGTAAACTTGATATCATAATCATAGAATTAAGCTCTTTTAAAATGTCAGACAACGAATGTTGCATAACCCTTAAAAATTCAATGCTTACTATTGATATTGCTACTCATTGGTTAATGAAATCCTAAACTCTCATTCTCTGTTTACTTCCGACTTTCCAACACCGTCTTTGTTACAACTAGACATTAATCACTCACTAAATAAAATGCTTATGAAATGGATTATTTACACAATCGCACTATCGACCATCATAAGTTCTTGTAGATCTGTTCAAGAACTAGTTGACAAAGGAGACTATGATGGCGCTATTTATCTTGCTGCTGAAAAATTACACGGTAAGAAAAATAAGAAAACCAAACACATCCAAGGACTAGAAGAAGCATTTGCAAAAGTGAACAATAGAGACCTCGCATATTTGGAATCTTTGAATGCTGATCTGTATCCAGAGCGATGGGATAAGGTGTGTGATATACTGGCCGAAATACAACGCAGACAGGATAAAGTAAGTCCATTCTTGCCGTTAATAAGTAAAGATGGTTACGTGGGTCATTTTGATATGATCAACATCTATCCTTCGTTAGAAGAAGCAAGTATTAATGCCTCCAATTATCATTATGCATATGCAGAACAGTTACTGAAAAATATGACCTACAAACGCAAAGCTGATGCGACTGAGGCGTATCATTCACTACAGAAGATTGACAGGTATTTTAATCACTTTAAAAATATAGACGCACTTAAGGAAACTGCTCATCACTATGGCACAACAAGAGTGTTGATTGAAACTAGTAATACAGCTGGTGCATTTATTTCACATGATTTACAAGAAGAATTGTTAGCTGTAAACATACCATCCCTGAATTCATTTTGGACAGACTTTTACACCTCTGCTCAAGGCGACTTACCAATGGACTATAACGTTGTCTTAGACATAGACCAATTAGATGTCAGTTCAGAAAGAGAGTCGGAGCGAATATATGTGGAGACAAGAGAAGTAGTTGATGGATTCACTTATGTGCTTGATCGAAATGGGAATGTCGCTAAAGATACATTAGGTAATGACATCAGAGAAGACAGATATGTTGACATCAACGTGGAGATTGTAGAATTGCTACGAGAAAAAGCGGCCTACGTGAAAGGATCATTAAAAATAATCGACATAAATAAACAGCAATTGATTGATGAGTTTCCAATAGCTGCAGAATCTACATTTAAAAGTTATGCTTCAAGATTCTTTGGTGACGAACGAGCTTTAACAAGCAGATCGAGAAATCGTCTTCGTAATGAACCAGAGCGTTTCCCAGCGAATGAAGCATTAATCTGGCAAGCAGCTGAAGATGTAAAATCTGCAATGGTCGATTATATCCAAAACATCAGATATTTTTAAATACAATAAAATTTAAGGTTTTTATATAATTGGGTAGGAGGTCTTCAACATTGGAGACCTTCTTTATTTTATTGAATCATCTCTTATAGATAACTTTAGAAATAATCCTATATTCATTATGATGAAACATTAAAACAGATATGAAAATTGTAGCTAATTCTCCAGCTGATTACATTTCAAAACTACCTGAAGATAAACAGTCAGCTATGAAAAAATTGCGATCTACCATTCGCAAACAGTTACCAAAAGGATTCAAAGAAGAAATGAGTTATGGCATGATCGGATATGTTGTGCCGCATTCTAAATATCCTGACGGCTATCATTGCAACCCGAAGCTTCCGTTGCCCTTCATAACTATAGCATCACAGAAGAATTTCATTGCATTATATCATATGGGTATTTATGCACACACCCCTTTATTTGATTGGTTTGTCAAGGAGTATCCAAAACACTGTACGCGCAAATTGGATATGGGTAAAAGTTGTATTCGTTTTAAAAAGGTTGAGGAGATACCCTATGACTTAATCGGGGAATTGGTCACTAAAATGGATCTTAAACAGTGGATTGATATCTATGAAGCGAATGTAAGAAATTGAGCACTTCATTACTTCTAGTTTCATTCACACAATTGAATTCTAATTTCAAGGTTTAATCTATAATGATCAGACTTAGTTTCTTTTTATTTGTTTGTATTGGATCTATATGCCAAGGACAATCTGAATGGAGAGAGGTATCCTTACAAAGCATAGATAATAACATTACATACATCAATAGCATAGATAATGCTAGCAAAATAGAATTACTAGCCGTTGATGGCAGCAGATACGTTTATAATGGACAATCATTTTCTACTTTACAAGAAGGTGAGTCAAATAAAAGAGAATATATAGACTCTATGGGTGTGGGTCCTATCAGTAAAGTTACCCCATACCAAAATGGTCAATTAATTGCTACAATAAATAATGGATTATGGCTAAAAGAAGGCCAAACAATCAGACAGTTTAATGCCGAAGGGTTTGAATTCCCAATTGGAATTTTCGATATAGAACAAAAGGATGATGAACTGCTATTACTCGATGGTAAGAACTCAATCTTACAGTGGAATACTTCTACTTATGATGCTCATAATATCTCCATGCCCATAGGTGAATATATCTCTGATATTGCCATTGATGTGTGGGGACAGCTTTGGCTGCTCGGCGAAGATGCACTTTTTGTAAAAGAACAGTGGCCAAGTGAAATAGGACCTATACTATACATTGAAAAAAGTGAATATAAATTTTCTCCTATTGCAAGTTCAGATAAGCCTATTGAATTTGATAGTAAAGATTTAATCTTAAGTTTCAGTGCTAACTCCTCCTTCTTGAAGAAAGATGAGATTACATACGCTTACAGACTAAAGTATAAAGGCGACTGGTTCCCATTAGAAGGTAGCCATGTAAATCTGACGAACTTAGCTCCTGGAGATTATGAATTCCAGTTCAGAGCAAAAGCAGGTAAAAGCGACCTTAGTTATTCTGAAATGTTTTCTTTTTATATCAAACAAAATTTTTGGAATACAATCTGGCCTTGGTTATTTGGGGTGCTTAGTTTTCTTTTATTACTTTGGTTATTTTCATATAAAAATCAGCAGCAAAAATTAAGTACACTAAAAAACTCGGCCAATAAATATAGACTGGAAAATCAATTGCTTAAATCAAAACAAGAAACAAAGCAATTACAGATGAATCCTCATTTCTTATTTAATAGTTTAAATACGATACAGGGACTTATCGCACAAAATAAAAATAAAGAAGCCAGATCTGTCTTAGTTGATTATGCCGCATTAATGCGTTTACTATTAAATCAATCAAGAGAAGATAACATTGAAATAGAGCAAGAAATTGAATTTTTAAGCAAGTACTTACAGTTAGAAAAAACAGCAAGGAACGATTCCTTTAACTATAATATTCGTGTTAATAAACAAATAGAGGTCTATATTAAAATTCCACCAATGATACTCCAACCAATTCTTGAGAATGCAATCATACATGGGATGAAAGGAATTAGTTATCAAGGAGAAATAAACATTGAATTTGAAGAAAACGACGCTGAAATAATTGTCACAATTGAAGACAATGGTATTGGTAGACAAACATCATCTAGTCAAAATGTTTCTCACGGAACGACAATTCTTAAGGAACGTTTACAAAGCTATTTACCATTAAGTAAACAAGCAAATATTCAGTATATTGACAAGCAAGATGGAGGAAAAGCAAAAGGAACAACCGTTATTACACATTTACCAAAATTGAATTAAAACAGATGAGAGTTATTATCATTGACGACATGAAAGATGCAAGAGCAGCACTTCGTCAAGACATCTTGGATTACTGTCCTGAGTTACAAATTGTCGGAGAAGCAGATAGTGTAATTTCTGGATTGAAACTCCTAAAAAGTACCGAGACAGATATTGTTTTTTTGGATATCGAATTGGGAGATGGACTTGGTTTTGATATTTTAGATTTACTAGATAAAAAATCATTTCAAGTCATCTTCACAACTGCATCTCAAGCGTATGCCATAAAGGCATTCGAAGTCGCCGCAGTTGATTATTTATTGAAACCTATTGACCCAAATAGGCTTAAGGATGCTGTTGAAAAAGTAGGACAGGCACATCCACATATTAAGGAACAATTTGACATTATTAAATCTGGACTCATAAAGAATGAAGACTCAGGTAAAATTGTGTTACACACACAAGAGAAAATTGTCAGCGTCCCGCATGCGAGTATTTCACATTGTATTTCAGAGGGGAATTATACCACATTTTATTTTACAGATGGAACTAAATTACTCATCACTAAAACGCTAAAGGAATTTGACAAGATTCTAAGTAATCATGGTTTTGTACGAACTCACCAATCTTATTTGATCAATGAAGCAGAAGTAAAAGAATTTGTGAAGACAGAAGGTGGTTACATTTTACTTAAAAGTGATGAACGGATACCAGTTTCCGTGCGTAAGCGAACAGAAGTATTGTCTATCCTAGGTATGAGTTGAAAAGTATAATAGACTTGTCTGAAACTTATCTCGTCAGAATGATATAATCATTCAATATTTGTTCGAGAAACTCTGTAGAACCCATCCCGTCTTGCTCAAGATTCAATTCCTTTTTAATTTTTAAAATTAAAGTCATTGCGATTTCTCTATTGACAGCATTCGGTTGCCTTCTCAGCCTGTTAATGACATCTTTGACAAGCAGCATATCAGTATCAGAATACTTAGTTATGTTAGGAAACATCACTGTATGTTGTTTATTTGAAATACTTTCAATATCATCAAGTTTGATAAATTGACTTCCTTCTAATTTTATAACAGTTGTATGAGCGATGATGTCGCCGATTCGTTGACTCTTGAGTGTACTCAATATAGCCACGACTCCTATCATACCAAGAGAAAAAGTGATGTCAACCATACGGAAAATCCACCGCAAAAATAGATCTGAAATCTCAGGTTTTCTGCCACGAAGGCTGACAACTTTAATTTTCATTACTCTCTTACCAAGAGATTGTCCATCATTGAAGACCTCCAAAAGGAAGTGATACAATAAAAGTACAGGAGCAATCAACACATAAAACAATATGAACTCCGATCCTATCAAAGAACCAATCAGAACCGTATACATACCAACAATAAAAACATCTATTAATGTTGCCAAAAATCGCTCTACTGTAGTTGCAACTCCATATGCGATTGAAATGTTATGACTCGTTACAATTTCAATTCTCTTCAAAATTTATTTCTTTTTTCTATATTGCTAGCCTTATGCAAAGATCAATTTAATTTTGACAGAAACAGACTTTATCAATCAAAATAAGGAAAAATGGATCGAGTTAGAGCAACTTTTGATAGCTGAACAAAAAGATGCCAACAAACTCAATGATTTGTTCATGAAAGTGAGTAGCGACTTAGCCTATGCAAGCACTTATTTTCCTAATAGATCTGTCAGATTATACCTAAACAACTTAACCAAAGAAGTTTTTAATGATCTACCAAAACAAACAACCAAAAACAGTAAGGATACACTGATCGACTTCTTTAGGCTTATATTACCAGGAGAGGTCTACAGATCTAGACATGCTTTTTACTTATCTTTTTTTGTATTTACAATATCGTTGCTCATCGGAGTTTTCTCTTCACAACAGAATCCTGAATTTGCTTCCACCATATTAGGGAAGGAGTATCTCCAAATGACTAACGAAAACATTGAAAACAATGACCCAATGGCCGTGTACAAACAAGAGCGAGAAGTGGACATGTTCTTCGGTATTACAGTCAACAATATCAAAGTGGCTTTTCTTGCTTTTGTCCTCGGCATAATCGGGAGTTTTGGTACCGTATTCATTTTGATTCAGAATGGCATAATGGTTGGCGCATTTCAATATTATTTTTATACAAAAGGTCTATTCTTGACATCATTCCTAACAATATGGATTCATGGTACGATTGAGATATCAGCCATCATTATCGCAGGTGCTGCCGGAATAATTCTTGGAAATGGCGTCTTATTTCCATCTTCTTATTCTAGAATTCATTCATTAAGTATTTCAGCCAGACGATCATTAAGAATACTTTTGGGTACTATTCCATTGTTTATTCTTGCTGGTTTTCTAGAATCATTTGTCACTAGATATACAGAGTTGCCAACCATCGTAAAAGTCTTAATCATCCTGCTCTCTGCCTCATTGATTGTGTACTTATTCATATATCGACCTATTGTGGTATCAAAATCAAAAAATTATTTAGAGGCTATTCAGGTAACACCTAATGTCATTCAAAAAAGAGATATTAATGTTTATGCTAAGCAATCAATTCTTGATATTTTTATAGCAAGTCTCAACAACTACCGAACCTACATGAGCAATCAATGGGAAACAATATTCTCCTTGCTGATTTTCTCATTTGGATTTATCCTACTTTTTAGTCAAATTGCGCCTATTGAAGAATATTTACTACATGATGAACAAATAAGTTTTTTCAATTTACAAGGTGGGAGTCTATTTGTCCCCGTATTCCTTTTTCTATTATTGAGTTTCTTATTATCAAGTCTGACTGTACATTATTCTACTGACTCTTATAGCCTAAGGCAAGTCCTTGAATTTTCGAAAGTCAATTTTCTAAAATCCATAAGCTGGGCTGTCATAATTCCAATACTTTGTTTTCTATTTATTCCTAATGGCTATGGAGCCTTTATCTCAATAGTTGTCTTTACTACTATCACAATACCAGCGTTTATAAGTAATGACAATTCTGATTCGGTGTTTACAGCCAAACCTATGGAGAATATTAAATTAGCTTTCAACCATTTGTTCTCATTTATCCCATATTATTTACTGCTAGTTGGGTTATATTTAACATTCGGTTTATTGGTCAATTCACCTATATCGGGATTAATAAGTCAATTTATATCATGGCATCAAGTTGGTGGAAATATTGTATACTCCAAAATAATTATCGACCATTGTTTACAGCTTTTTTTTCTCTTACTTCTCTTGCCATTTATATTTTACCTTTTCATAAACGCATACAACTCTATTATTGGAACCAAAACAGGCCATCACATAAAAAGCAGAATAGAACAATTTGGTATATATGAATAGGTATCTAATAATCATATCAGTATTCTTTATTTGGTTCACGTATAATGTATATGGACAGTTCCAAGTTCTTGACGAACCTAAATATGATGAAATCGTAGAGAACTTAGATTACAGTAAAACAAAAAAGAAATTAAGATTAAAAGAGTTCACTTTTGATAAAACAGAAGAGGAAAATGAAGTAAAGCTAGATTCAGGTGCCTTAAGGGCTTTTGCTGGATTAATTCGACTATTTGCATTGGTATGTATAGCTGCATTAATAGGATTTATACTGTATAAATTATTTATGTTAATTGAGACCACTGACAAGTCAATAGAATTAAGTGAAACTAGTGAGGTGGAACAAATAGAAGAAATAAAGGAAGAAGATTTATTGCAGAAAGCATTAGATGAAGGAGACTATAGAACTGCAATCAGAATGAAATTTATACTCATTTTACAAGAATATAATAAGACGGGATTAATTAAATGGAAGGAAGAGAAAACCAATCGGGATTATTTAAACGAACTGCGGCAAACCAATAAATACGCATTCTTCAGAGAAGCTAGTTCAATATATAATCTGATCTGGTACGGCAACCATGGCATCACTAAAGAAGACTATGACAATCTTGCACCTAAACTTGAACTAAGCTGATCATGACTTTGGACAAGAATAGTAAAACATTAATAATTTCATTGATTGCGCTTATCATCATCCTTCTTGCAGTTATGCTGGAGCGCAGAGATGTTCCAGTAGTTAAGAATTGGAATGAAAATTATCGTTACGAGCTGAAAGACCCCTACGACACATCAGCACTGAAAGAAGCTCTGGAGTTTTCATTTGGTGAAGACAACATCTCATTATTTAGAAATATTGATTCAATCCAAAACTTTACGAAAAGTCTTTATATCAATATTGGCTATGATATTTACTTAAATGAAAATAAATCTTTAGAGCTCTTGAAATTTATGGAAAATGGTAATTCTGTGTTATTAATTACCGACATTGTAAGTTCTAGCGACACTCTTATAAATGACAACGATGTCTACATCGATTATAAGCTTGATTCATTAGACCAAGTCGTATTTTTAGATACAGACAGTCTAATGTGTGATTTCAAATATTACTATAAAAATACTGAAGAAGCTTATGAAAGATCTAGTAATTATTTTAGTACAGAAATAGAACTAGACAGCAACTATGTTACTTTAGCTATGGTGGATACAATGGTTGTTTTTCAAAAAACAGAGATAGGTCAGGGGACTTTATACAGATACACATCACCATATCACTTTAGTAATATTGCAAGCTTGCAAGATGATTTTCGATCATTTTACAATCACATTTTTCAAAGATTCGATGTCACAAACATTATTATAGATCGACCACAACTAGCAGATCGAATTGAGAGTAACGCAAATAACAGTCCAATCAAATACATTTTAGCTCAACCATCTCTTAAATGGGCTTACTATTTAACCATTCTATTGGCATTATTGTACATCATATTTAAAGGAAAGAGAAAACAGAAAATAATACCATTACAACCAAAAAATGAAAATACTTCACTTGAATACGTAGACACATTAAGTCAGTTATTTCTAGTTCAGAAACAAAATGTAAAATTAATTGATCACATGGAAGATCAATTCTATCATAAAGTTCAGAAACGATATTTCATAGATAAAAGAAATACAAATTTTGCTGATTTACTTAGCAAAAAGTCAAAAGTTGATACGATAGAAATAAAAAGAATAATGGACAGCTTTTATCAAGCGTCAGCTGGTTATGCATTCACGGATGAACAGTTACATCGCTTGTTTAATAATTTGAATCATTTGTATACAAAATGGAAATAAATGGATGATATAAACAGACCAGAAGAATCAAATCATGAATCGTCAAATCTTGAAGCATCAAATCTTGAAGCGTCAAATGTTGAGGCGTCAAATGTTGAAGCGTCAAATGTTGAATCGTCAAATGTTGAAGCGTCAAATGTTGATAATAATAAATTAGCAGTGCAGTATCGCAATCGCATTGATGTCACACCTGCACAAGAAAAAATAAAAGAAGTCCTGAATGAGTGTCAAAAAGTGATTCTTGGACAAAATGAATTAATTGAGTTAATGATCGTCTGCCTCATTTGTGATGGTCATATATTATTAGAAGGAGTGCCAGGAATTGCAAAAACCTTGTCAGCTAGGACAATTGCAAAAGTCATCAAATCAGATTTCGCTAGAATACAGTTCACACCAGATTTATTGCCAAGTGATATCATTGGCACATCTATCTATGACATGAAACAGTCAGAATTCGAATTTAAGCAAGGGCCAATATTCTCCAACATTATATTGATCGATGAGATTAATCGAGCGCCGGCAAAGACACAAGCGGCATTATTTGAGGTCATGGAAGAAAAACAAATTTCCTTTGATGGCAAAGAATATCAAATGGAACATCCTTTTATTGTCATTGCCACTCAAAACCCAATAGAGCAAGAAGGCACCTACCGCTTACCAGAAGCACAATTGGATCGGTTTTTAATGAAATTAAATCTGACCTACCCATCTAGAGATACTGAGTTAGATATTTTAAAACAATATAAAAATCAAATCGGTAAAATAACTCTAGAAAACATCAGAGCCATTATCAGTTCAGAGGATATTAAACACATACAAGAAATATTAACTGAAGTATATATGGAAGATCAACTCCTCGGCTATATAGCAGACATCACACAAGAGACTAGAAATCACAGTAAGCTTTATCTAGGTGCTTCGCCAAGAGCTTCTTTAGCTATGATGCGTGCGAGTAAAGTTATTGCTGTTATGCAATGCAGAGACTTTGTTCTTCCTGACGACATACAATATGTTTGTCCTTATGTGTTGAACCATAGATTAATTCTTTCTCCAGATGCTGAGATGGAAGGAATAACAACATTTGAAGTTATTGAAGACATCTTAAGCTCTCTCGAAGTACCGAGATAATGTCATGACAAAAAACCTATACTTAAAAAATAGACTTTTCATTTTATTCGCAGTAATAATCCTTGTCTTTATTCTCGGCTATTCCTTTTCCCTTTTAATGCTGGTTGGAAAAGTTCTTCTTATACTTTTATTACTCATGGTATGCTATGACTTTTACCTTTTAAAACAAGCAATTTCAGGCATAAGCATTACCAGGTCTGTCGGCTCTACTTTAAGTTTAAGTGACGAAACAACAATTAAATATTTAGCTTCAAATAATAGTAATCAAACGATTATTTTTGATGTGATTGATGAATTACCAGAGCAACTCCAAATACGAGATTTCAATCAATCTTTAACACTATTACCAGAGGATACAAAAAAACTCAGCTTAACCATAAGACCCGTCGTCAGGGGAGAATATTATTTTGGCAACATTAATGCCTACATATCGACGCCCAAATTATCATTGCTAGAATACAGATGTATTGTCTCAGATGAACAGTCAGTTAAGGTAGTTCCTTCTGTGGAACAAATGAAAAAATATGAACTACAAGTACATTCTAAAACAGCGATATTAGCAGGTATTCGTAAAATCAGAAAAATAGGAGAAAATGACGACTTCGAACACATCAGAGCTTATGCTCAAGGTGATAATATAAAAGCCATTAATTGGAAAGCGACTTCAAGAAGGCAACAATTAATGATCAACCAATATCAAGATTCTAGATCCCAAGCTGTCTTTTCTGTAATTGATAAAGGAAGGTCCATGAAAATGCCATTTCATGGTCTTACATTATTAGACTATGCCATTAACAGTGTATTGGCAACAACTAATATTATTCTCAAAAATTATGACAAAGCGGGTCTGATAACGTTTTCAAATAAACTGGACAGCTTCATGGCCGCTTCATCCAAGCAAGGCCAATTAGAACGAATCTCAGATCTATTGTATCACCAACAAACAGATTTTAAAGAGCCAAGTTATGAAGCCTTATTCTTTACTTTCAGAAGATTTGTCAAGAGAAGAAGCATTGTATTGTTGTACACTAATTTTGAGCACAAGATTGATCTAAATCGTCAACTTAAATATTTAAAAGCCATAAGTAAACATCACGTTTTAGTCGTCATTTCTTTTATCAATTCTGAACTGGATGAATTTAGAGATCAGACTCCTACAACAACTTCTGAAATATATAAACATACGATGGCAGGAAAATTATTAATGGAAAAAGAACAAATAATGAAAATGCTCAAACTTCAAAATATCCACACTATTTTGACGAGACCTGAGGACTTATCTATTGATGTTATCAATAAGTATTTGGAGATAAAGTCGAAGAGGTTGAATTAGACATCATATAAAATCAATCACTAAATCCACAGATCCATAATTTATCAAGTTTAATTTTATCAGGAACAAATAATCTTGTATCTGTTTGAATTATTAATTTTCAACATCTATATTTATCTCACATAATTTATCTATTGTCTTATCGTCAATTCTTTATAAAATGTTTAAAATAAAAGTTTACACTGACAAACACCTTAGTTTATTTCGATTTTTAAATGACTTACTTATTCACTTATTCAATGTATCAAAAAAACGCTATGTTTTCAGTTTAGGATTTTTATAATCTAACCTTTTATTATTTACACTCCATTCAATAGCTTTGTGGGCATGAATTTTTCCTATATCAAATATTGGAATATCTACATCAGATGCTGAAATTAAAATGGGTAATTCTGTACACCCTAAAATAACGCCTTGTGCTCCCAAGCTCATGAGTTCCTGTATGATCTCAACCACTTATAGTTTGGATGATTTTGTAAATTGACCTTTAACTAATTCGTTATAGATAATATCATGGACTACTTGCCTGCCATTTGTATCAGGAATTAAAATTTCAAGTCCAAAATCGTCATTTAGAGTCTTCGTGTAAAACTCTTTTTCCATTGTGAACTTTGTACCTAATAATGCTACCTTATTTAAACCTAACCGCTGGATAGATTCACCAGTGGTTGTTGCTATATGCATAAAAGGAATACTTACATTTTCAGTAATATAATGGCTTACTAAATGTATGGTGTTTGTACAAAGCAAAATAATATCAGCTCCTGCTCTTTCCAACTGTTGGGCAGCTTGGCTCATAAGTTCGCCTATAGCTTCCCAGTCGCCGTCAAAAGTCAACCGCTCTATGACTGCAAAATCGACTGAAACAATAGCATTTTGCAGAATGTGAACTGCCTAATACATCTTTTATTTCAGTATTCAAAAACTCGTAATACAGTTTTGATGATTCCCAACTCATTCCTCCTATTAATCCAATTGTTTTCATACTCATTCGTCTATTTAACAGTCTTTTATATTATTCTCTCTATTATTCAGTATTCAAATTATGCTGTATTTCAATTACCAGTTCTGCTTCTTTCATCATTATTACCTGTCTTGTGTTTTTTGCATTTTAATCCTAAAGTACCAAATTTATAACTTATAGATAATTGAAACGATCTGCTAACAAAGTAATATCTTCCCGTTTGTAAAACCCCATTAACAATACTTTCATTTCTCTCTGCTGAAGACTTAAATAGATCACTTCCTCTTAAACTAATATTCAATTTCGTGTCAAGTAATAAGTATTGTAAGGATAATTAAAGTGAGCTTGCCTCCTTAACTTCAAAAATACCATTAATCCCTGGTAAACTATACCAAAAATTAACTCCTATTAGTAAATTCTTAGTTAAATTGAAATCGTTGTAAGTTGAAATAGTTGTATTTATTCCATCTATATCTTCCTGTCTTTCAGTTAAATGAAATTGTGATTTAGCGTAATTTATATCCAGATTGTTATTGCTACTCCACCAGGATATTTTATCAAAAGTATAATTTCCTGAAATTCCAATACGGTGTGTATTAATAAAATTCTCATTGGTGAAACGTATAATGTTAGTCGTAACATCTGCTAATGGAACTTGTGAAAACAAATTATCCTCATAGCTATTATATATTTTGGTTACAAAGTTTTTATAGGTATGAGTTAGTTCATAATTGTCAATAAATTACGGTTGCAAAAATGCATTTCCCTCAATAGTTTGAAATGGGTTGACGAAATAGATATTTGGATTCAATTCAAAAAAACGGGGTCTGTCAATTCGTTTACTATAGTTCAATGAATTGAATTTTCATTTACATCATATGAGAGATAAATTGTTGGAAATAACTTCGTGTAAGCGTTTTTTGTTGACAAATTTAAATTATCAGATTTAGAATTGGTCTGGGTACCTTCAATTCTAAATCCAACTTGCGTACTCCGTTTGTCATTGATTTTTTTTCTGGCGGAGAAGTATAGGGCTTGAACATCTTTGTTATCAAAAATAAGCTCTACAAGACAGCATGGGTGGCCTATGCTAAAAAAGCTTTTGGCGGTCCTGATCAGGTACTAGAATATCTGGGTCGATATACACATAAAATCTGTATCTCTAATTATCGAATTTTGAACATATCTAAGACTCACGTGACATTTAAGTATCTGGATCGCAAAGCAAAG
>Ga0209187_1002848_pt1 | contig 15549 bp, 6 predicted proteins | sample BantaG_FD_187430 | JGI IMG/M metagenome (GOLD analysis project Ga0209187, IMG submission 187430) | Marine algal microbial communities from Bantry Bay, Ireland - BantryBay_4 metaG (SPAdes) (version 2) | ecosystem: Host-associated > Algae > Red algae > Unclassified | place: Bantry Bay, Ireland... | reverse complement strand
GAGCAGTTAATGCTCCGAAGATTTCAACTCTTTTAATTGAGTCAATTCCTAAATCCGCTTCCATATCCATTCCTAATTCTAACATTTCTGAAGGGTAACCCGTTTTTTCAGAAACCACTTCTAGTAATGCTGCTTCCAATTTTGACGTATCACCATCTGTACTTGAAATTGATACAGTTGGAGCAGGAGCTGGTGTCTTGACAGTTGTGATTGCTTGAGGAGTTGAAGTTGTTGTTGCATTATTTGCAACTGCATTCCCACCTTTTGCAGAAACGTAATCCACGATTTCACCAAGTGTTCTTAACTCCGTTAATTCGTTTGGATTGATTCCAGCCATCTCAGGATATTGGGCAGTTAATGCACCAAAGATTTCTACTCTTTTGATAGAATCAATTCCTAAATCTGCTTCCATGTCCATTCCTAATTCTAACATTTCAGCTGGGTAGCCAGTTTTTTCAGAGACTACTTCTAATAATGCTGCTTCTAATTTTGAAGTATCATTAGCAGTTGGTGTAGATTGTAACGTGGCTTTGGCTTTAGCCGAATGACTTATAGTAGTTGTATTTTGTCCATTACTGCTGTTTTCGGCTGAAGCCAAAGCCACATGAGAAGTGTTACTCCCATTGCTATTCCCGTTTGAATAACCTGAAGTTTCATTTACAATTGGCGAAACTTGAACTGAAGCACTTTGAGTAACAGCTGTTGCAACTGGTGCATGAGTAGTTGCACCCATTTGCTGATTCAATAAATTCAACAATTGTTGTGATTGTTGATTTTGGTCGCTCATGAATTTTTCGAAAATTGCGAGTGACTTAGTTTGGTTGGTATTAAAAGATTCCAACGCAGATTTGATGATTTCTAATGCTTGCTTATTCATAATTTCTTCTTCTGATTCAATTTGATTAATAAAATTTTGTGCCGCTGGCACTTCAACTATTTTTTCAATAACTTTTTCTATAATTTTAGTTTGTCCACCTGACACTTGAAAGCCGTTGTCCATTGCATCGACATATGCTTTTTTGGTTGGAGGAGAAACATAATTATTACCGCTGATTTCTACATTCATTTTTGATTTGGCTGGAAGGGTTATGAGGTCTTTTTTGTATGGGTCAACATTATTTAATTGAACTCCTAAAACTTGCAGCTGCGCAACGGCTTGTCGAAATTGTAAATCTGAATCCTTTTTCCCATTGGCATTCATCGCTATTGCTGTGTGGTCTTTTTCTTTTAAAATATTTTTTACCAAGTTGGTCAAAACTCCTTTGGGACCGAACTCAATAAAAATTCGCCCACCTGCTCCATGAATGTTTTCAATTTGATTTTTAAAATAAACAGGATTTAAAATCTGTCCTTTTAAAATTGTTTTTAACTCATTCAAGTTATCAGGATAAACTGTTCCAGTTGAATTGGCATAAACTGGAATTTGTGGTTTGTTAAATTTTTGAGAGTGTACAAAACTTGCAAATGGTTGCTGTGCATGTTCCACAAACTCTGTATGAAATGCTGCCGAAACAGGTAATTGAACTACTTTAAAACCTTGTGATTTTAAATGTTCCATTGTAATTTGAATAGCAGGAGTACTGCCACCCAAAACAACTTGATTGTTAGAATTGATGTTGGCAATTTTTACTCCTTTCAATCGAGCAATCGCTGGTTGAACTTCTTCCGCCGAAGCTTTTACCGCTAGCATTGAACCTGCATCTGCTTTTGGATTTTCAGTTGCCATCGCAGCGCCACGAGTTTTTGCCAAAGCTAAAAATGTTTCATCATCATAAACTCCTGCTGCCCAAAGTGCTGTCAATTCTCCAAAGCTATGACCAGCCGTAAAGTTGGGTTGGAAACCTGCTCGCTGTACAATTTTATATTGAGCCATACTCATTGCACCGATGGCAGGTTGAGCATGTTGAGTTTGAGTTAAAGTAACTTGTTGTGCTTTTCTTTCTTCGTCTGAGAAAACAGGAATTGGGAAGATGGTCTTCGATAAGGCAGGTAAATTTTCTTTATAAAAAATTCCATCTACCGCTACAAATGCTTCTCTTGCTTCAGGAAATGCGTTCGCCAATTCTTTTCCCATACCCACATATTGTGAACCTTGTCCTGAGAAAAGTGCGACAATTTTTCCATCAGTATCCATTCCGTTTGGTCGGTAATAAATACCTTTTGGATGTGACCATTCTTTTTGATTGGCTCGTAAAGATTGAACTGCTATTTGTAAAAAATCAATGCACTCGTCATTATTTTTTACCACAAAAGAAATACGTGCATTATTTTTTTCAAAAATAGTTGCCTTAGATTTTTTGACTAAATTATCAAAAGCACGTTCCCCATTTTCCAAAATAACTTCAGAAGTAATCGTTAATAATTCGATTAATTTCGCAGGAGTTGTTTCTTGTAAGCGTATTGTTTTAAATGGTTCATGCAATCTGTAATTAGATTGTTTTTTTCCTTGATATTCTTCCATCGTAATGTGAACATTGATTCCACCAAAACCGAATGCACTTACACTTGCTCGTCGTGGATGACCATTTTGCAACCAAGGTCGAGCCTCCGTATTGACATACATAGCGGTGTCTTCGATGTTAACTTTTGAACTAGGTTTGTCCACATTAATAGTAGGCGGCAAAATTTTATGATGTAATGCCAATACAGCTTTGACCATTCCAGCAGAACCAGCAGCAGCTTTGGTATGACCTACTTGTGATTTGACAGAACCCAATGCGATGTGTTGTTTATTCGGATTGTTTTTCCCAAAAACCATATTCATTGAGGTGAGTTCAGCAGCATCACCTGCACCAGTTCCAGTTCCATGCGCTTCGATTAAGCCAACCGTATCAGCTCCATATCCAGCATCTTCATAAGTTCTTTCCATCGCCATGGCTTGACCAGATGGGCGAGGTGCGTAAACAGATTTGAAGCGACCGTCACTTGAAGTTCCGATACCTTTAATGACGGCATAAACATTATCACCATCTCGTTCTGCATCTTCCAATCTTTTTAAAACCAACATTCCCAAACCTTCCCCAATTAACATTCCGTCAGCATCATCTGCAAATGGAGTAATTTTTCCAGACTTAGAAAATGCAGGAGTTTTGGAAAAACTCATATACATAAAAGGAGAATTATCGGTATCAACTCCACCTGTCAACATCATATCACATCGACCTTCGACCAATTCACTCAATGCCATTTTCATGGCACTCAAGGAAGCTGCACAAGCTGCATCGACTACACTATTAATTCCACCAAGGTCAAAACGATTCGTAATTCTTCCCGAAATTACATTACCCAACATCCCTGGAAATGAATTTTCATTCCAACCGATGTAGGCTTTTTTCATTTTATCAATGATGGGCGGAATATCGTTTTCAGCAATCCCGCTTGACCGTAAGGCTTTTTCCCAAACTGGATATTGTAATCGACCAGTCAAAGGAGTAATCAATTTTTGACCACCACCGACTCCAATTACGACTCCTGTTTTTGCTTTTAATTCAGCGGTAAATTTGGCAGATTTTTGACCATATCCAGCATCTTCAAATGCGTCACGCGCAGCAACTAATGCTAACAATTGACTTGCATCAGTTACTTCTAAAATATTGGGTGGTAAACCAAATTCCATTGGATTGAAATCTATTGTTGGAATAAATCCACCCACCTTACAGTAAGTTTTGTCTTCGGCAAACATATCGGGGTCATAATAATCTTCAATCAACCAACGGTCGGCTGGTACTTCTTTGATACTGTCTTTGGACTGTAAAATATTAGTCCAAAATTCTTCGATGTTTTTTGCATCTGCGAACATGGCAGACATTCCAATGACTGCTATGGGAGTTTTAGATAAGGAACTATTGATGTTCATAAATTAATGGTTTGGCTTCTAAAGAGAATTTCATTTTGTAATGATTTTTTAGGAGCAATAAGTTTTAAATGGATATTTTAAATAATTCTTCTTGTTTTGCTAAAAGTCGAACTCCTTTTGGAGTGCATAAGCCTCTCAAATAAGGAACTAAGGTTCCGAAAGTGAGGCGTTCTTTACTGTATTTTGATATGGGGAAAAGGCTGTTGTCTTTAAGTAATTTGAGTAAAACCAAAACCGTTTTACCCACCACTTCGATATCCATATCTTCTTGGAAAATACCATCTTCGATTCCCCATTTTGCAATGTCAAGAATTTGCTGATGAGCGAAATTATTAGCATTTCGATAAGACTCTTCGAGTAAGCCTGGGTTATAATGAATGATGTCGCTGAAAAAATTGGGATTGACTTGGTAAGTTCTTTTGACGATTTCATGTTGCATACTGCCGAGTGCTGCGATAGCATTTGGAGCGGCGTTGATAATCGTTTCGTTTTCCGTTTTTATTTTTTGATGATAGACTGCGAGGCAGGCTCTGAGCAAATCAGTTTTGTTTTCAAAATGAGAATACATCGTGCGTTTAGAGATATGTAACTGTTTAACGATTTTGTCAACAGTAACTGTTTTTACGCCATTTTCTACAAATAACTGAGTGGCATTTTGAATAATAAGTTCTTTTGTAACCATCTTTTGAACCTCTTTTTGTGAATGTTTACTAACGAAAAATCGAGTGGTAATATTTTAGTTCCGCCAGTACCACAAAGAAACAAAAGATTTATCAGAAAGTTGACAATGCTATCATAATTATTTTTTTGAAAAAAAAAACCTTATTTAAAATCCAACAACATAAAAAAAACGTATCTTATTTTAGAGATTAAAAAAAACTGTGAACAAAATAAGACTTTGCTGTTTTATTCAAGTAAATTGCGGATTTAAACAAACAATGCTAACCAACCTCCACACTTATCGGTCTTTTCTTTTAGGTTTACTGATGTTCAGTTACGCATTTAGTATTTTTCAAAAACCACTTCTCGAAATCACTCATTTTATTTCGCACTTTCAAGAATTTGCACTTGCTCAAGAAAAAATACATACTTATCATACCCATGACGGCAGTAACCATAAACATGATAATCTGTCCCTTTTGGAAGATTCGTTGAATAATGAAGACCAACCACAGCCATCCAAAAAGAAAGTAGATATAAAGAAAAAAGTAGAATTGGTGGACACCTCTCTACTTTTTCAGCCAATAGATAATCCACCCAGGATTACCAATTTTTTAATTATTTTACCTACTCAGATTTTTTTTATAAAAAATCCTAGTCCTCCTCCAAGGCTGGGATAATCTATCCTTTACATTTCTTTTATTAATTTTTACGACTATTTAAGTACTGCCAAAGTATTAAGTACTCTGTAACAAAAGTTGTTTGATATTAAGAGCTTTGCATTTTTATTCAAATCGAGAAACGAACGGAACCTGATAGCCTTAGCTATCAAGGTGAGTACGTGACGAAGAGTTGGATGAAAAGACATGCTCATAATATTAAAGATTTTCTGTTACAGAGTATTAAGTAAGAGTGCAATATTTAAGTGTAGTTTTTAAGCGCATTTTTTCGCTATTTTTCCTCAAAAAATAATTCCATAACGCAGGCTATGCAATGATTATTTAAGAAAAATTATCAAAAAAATCTTAGACTTAAAATACTACATTTTAATACTGCTCTCTTGCTTACACTTTGGGGATTTTTGTATCGTAATTCAGGGATAAGATTTAGATAAATCTGATTCTTGATTGAAGTTGATTGGTCAAAATTACCTGACCAAATCAGATTATATTTTTTATAAAAACAAAATCATGAAAAAATTATTACCTCTTTTATTATTAATACTTTTGGGAAATACCCTTTTTGCACAGAATCTCCGAGGCATTGTTTTGGACGAATCCGAAGCACCCGTTTCTGATGCATACATTTATATTACGACTGGTGACGGCTACACTCTGAGTAACCAAATTGGACAATTTGAACTCAAAAATGTTTCTCCTGGCGATGTGATTAACATTACTTTTTTGGGATTCAAAACGATTGAATATCCAGTCGGTGAAAATGATTTGGGAGGCGAAATGGAATTTGTCATGAAAGATGAATCCATAGACTTGAGACAAGTTACGGTGACTAATTCTTCACGCGCTACTCATACTATTGCGACGCTGGATCTCAAGGTAAATCCTGTGAATTCTTCGCAGGAAGTGCTACGAAAAGTGCCTGGTTTATTTATCGGTCAACATGCGGGAGGAGGAAAAGCGGAACAAATATTTTTGCGAGGATTCGACATTGACCACGGTACTGATATTGCGATCAATGTAGATGGAATGCCTGTCAATATGGTTTCTCATGCACATGGTCAAGGCTATGCAGATTTGCATTTTTTGATACCTGAAACGGTTGAAAATATTGATTTTGCGAAAGGACCATATTATGCTGACCATGGAAATTTTACCACGGCAGGTTATGTAGATTTTAGAACGAAAGATAAATTAGACCAGAATATTTTTGGAATGGAGGTTGGTCAATTTAATACTTTTAGAACAGTTGCTGCTTTAGATTTATTGGATAAAAAGGAAGGTCACAATGCCTACATTGCTTCTGAATTTTTGTTAACAGATGGTCCGGTGGACTCTCCACAGAATTTTAAGCGAATTAATTTGATGGGAAAATATACGATGGATTTAAAAAATCGAGATAAATTTTCTGTGTTATTTTCTCATTTTCAAAGTAAGTGGGATGCGTCGGGACAGATTCCACAGCGGTTGGTGGACAATGGTACGATTACCCGATTTGGAAGTGTGGATGATACGGAAGGTGGAAATACAAGTCGTACTAATTTGGCTTTGTCTCACACTAAAATTATCAATAACAAGTCATTTTTAAAATCTAATTTCTTTTATAGTAATTATGATTTTGAGTTGTTTTCCAATTTTACATTTTTCTTAGATGATACTATTAATGGCGACCAGATTCGACAATATGAGCAACGAAATATTTTTGGATTAAATAGTACTTTATTTCAAAATCACTCTTTGGATCATGCAGATTTGGAAATGAGTTACGGAGTTGGTTTACGATATGATGATGTCAACGACAACGAACTTTCCCACACCGCTAATCGTAAAACAGTCATTGAGCAATATGCTCTGGGAGATATAGATGAAGCTAACTTTTATGGTTTTGTAAATGCTGAGTTGAGTTTCAATAAATGGATGATTAATCCAAGTGTGCGAGTGGATGCTTTTACTTTTGACTATCAAGATCGGCTGGCTCCGACCTACACGAGTCTCTCGGAGCAGAAAGCAATTGTTTCGCCACAGTTAAAAGTAATTTATAATCCAAGTCCGACTTGGCAGTTATTTGTGAAAGGAGGAAAAGGGTTTCACTCCAACGATACTCGGGTAGTTGTAGCAAGAGACGGTAAGCAGATATTACCTGCGGCGTATGGTGCGGATTTGGGAGCAGTTTGGAAACCATTGCCAAGATTATGGTTGAATGGAGCCTTGTGGCATTTATATTTGGAACAAGAGTTTGTGTATGTGGGTGATGCAGGAATCGTAGAGCCAAGTGGCGAAACTCGTCGTCAAGGAGTTGATTTCGGAATGCGATACCAATTGGGAAAATATCTTTTTTTCAACGCTGATATAAATTATACTTATGCTAGAGCTATCGAAGAAGAGGAAGGAGCGAATTATATTCCATTGGCACCAGACTTGACTTCGGTAGGTGGATTATCGTTTCAGCATCCTAAAGGATTTTCAGGAAGTCTTCGATATAGGTATATTAAAGATCGTCCTGCCAATGAAGATAATTCAATCGTTGCGGAAGGATATTTTGTAGTAGATGCCAATGTAAATTATACTTTTAAAAAAGTAACCTTAGGTTTGAGTATTGAAAATTTATTAGATACAGAATGGAATGAAGCACAATTTGCGACGGAATCTAGATTGAGAAATGAAGCGGAACCAGTAGAAGAAATTCACTTTACGCCAGGAGTACCTTTTTTTTTGAGGGGAAGTGTGAAGTATTCTTTTTAGGAAATAATAAAAAAGTTGAATTTATTAAAGCTGAACATTGTCTCAATGTTCAGCTTTTTTTATGCGAAGGTGAAAAATATTTTAAAAAAATAACTTGCTTCAACCCCCGCAAACATTAGACTTATTTAGGGTTGCAAAAAAAAAGTTAAGAAAAGCTTAAAATATATTAGTTCTGCATGAACTTATTTGAGTGCATTTAGTTATAATAGTAAAGCTATCAAAAAAAATAGTTTAAGTATTGTTTAGATTTGTTTTGCTTTTATTTTATCACCTTATTAAAATGAGTAATTATGAAAAATACAATTTTTTTTCTTGCCGTAATTTTTGTTCTTCAGACTAATACAATCATGATTGGACAGAACAACAACTCATTGTCAAAGGATTTTAGATTGCTTCAAATACATCAGATTGATTTAGTTTCAGCTGAAATGATGAGTATCGTAAGTATGATGTTGAAGGAGACTAAATTACTTGACCAACACAATGATATAAACAATTTAAAACCTCAATCTTTTGAGGTGACATTATCAAGTACTTTAACAAGTGAAGCAAATGAATTTAATTGGGATGTTCCAGATTTCTCAACCGTTGCTCACAAAGATTTTCTTTCAACAGAAAGTGTTGAGCAATTTGAGGAGTTATATACAATCAATACCGTTAAGGATATGAGATGGAATGCCTATAAAGTACATTTAACCAATATTAATTTTCAAAATTTTATTGGAGAAAATGTTAAATCATTCATGCAACCTTCCGCTGCTTTTCGCTGGATAGAATTGGAAAATAATGACTGGACTCCATCTGGTGTCGCACCAATTCCAACTAATGAAGTTCAAATTAGTAACTGGCAAGGTCAACTTGGAGTAGGAATAGGAAGTTACTATTAAAAAAAATCATATTAATCCGATATTTAGAAATTAGCCTCAATGGAGTTTCAATTTTGAAATATTAATTGAGGCTATTTCTAAATTTAAAAATCAAATACCATGAGAAATTATGATAATCTAGTCGAAGCACTCAATGATCTTAAATCCAAAGGGTATAGCTATGATTTTAATTTATTAGACAAAGGACTGCGTTGTGAAAAATTAGATAAAGATTTTTCGCCAGTAGAATTTAATGTCGAAGAAGTTATTCATTTTGAAGGCGATGATAGTAGTGCAGATTCTCGATCTATTCTTTATGTCATAGAAACGAGTAGTGGAATCAAAGGAACACTTTTGACGACTAATTCGATTTATCATAATAATTTATCGAAGGAGTTAATTGCTAAGCTTAGATAATAAAATCAACTATAAATTTTTGATCTGAAAAGGGCTAAATATTGCATGCACAGCAATATTTAGCCTTTTTTATTTTTAGAAATTGAGAATCATTTCCTAATGTTTATAGGCTTTCCCAAACATTTTATTCCTATCTTCAAAAAAAATAAAAAACCCTACAACCATTTCTAACCAAATCCTCGTTGTCTTAATTGTAGTCGAAAAACACCGAAAATTTTGATAAAAAGTTTTCACAACAATTCAAAAGTTTGATTCATCTAACAATTGAACTTTTGATATTCAAACCATTCTTTTACTATTTTTTGTCAAGCTGAGATGGAAATTAAAAACGACCGAAGGAAGTGTTAATTTATATTTTAGCTTGACTCAGAAAAAAAATAGTTAAAGAATAAATAAACAATATGTATTCACAACAAAGTACAGACGAAGCCTTAATCCAAGGATGTCGAGAGCAAAACAGGCTCGCTCAAAAGTACCTCTACACGAAGTACTATGGGCGGATGGTTGTGATTTGCAAACGGTACACCAAGAATGAGGACGAAGCAATTGATGTACTAAATCGTGCTTTTCTAAAAATTTTCAACGCAATTGGTGACTACAAAGCAACCGGTACTTTGAGTGGATGGATGGCTCGAATTGTTTTTAATACTTCGATAGATTATATCCGCCAAAACAAACGCTACAATAAAGCTATGGATTTCAATATCGAACGGGATGTCCAAATTGCGCCCGAAATTATCGACCAATTAGTAGCCGAAGATTTGTATCGCTGCTTGCATCAATTGCCTGATACGGTGCGCGCCGTTTTTTCACTTTATGTTCTTGATGGTTATAAACATCGAGAAATTGCCGAACTACTTGATATTAGCATTAACACGTCCAAGTGGCATTTATCTACTGCAAAAAAAAACTTGCAGCAATTATTAAAAAACTACGATAGAAGTCGAATTGCGATATGAAAAAGAACGATCAAAATAAAAAATTAAAACAACTCAGCGATCAGCATGAGGTGCCGTTCAATCCCGCTGCTTGGGAGAAGATGGATGCGTTGTTGGACAACACGCCGCCACCTGAATTGCCTCGCCCTGGTGCTTCTTTTTTTAATTATAAAAATGTTTTAGCGCTGATAGTTTTACTCTTCATATTAATGTACTTAGTCATACCGACGGGAGACATTTCAAATGATATTCATGCAGCGGAAACGACCGCTGTTGCTACATCCCAAGACAATTACATTTCTGAAAATACAGATACGACTAAGCAAGAAACGAAAGAAATTACAAAGCCAAAAGTGCAAAGAGATTCAATTACAGGTGGAGTTCGAGATACTTGGGGGAACTATTGGCCTTCAGATTATAAAGGCTCAATTCCTATTAGTCAGAGACAACCGATTGAACGACTCTTAGTAGATACGTCGAATAACGAAACGACTAATATTTTTACTAAAACAATTCCTTCTGACCTTTCATTTGTCAAAAATATAGAAGAGCAATTATCGACTTATCACCAGTTTCGAGCAGAGGAAAAAGTGTATTTACACTTTGATCGAACGATGTTGAAACCAGATGAAACACTTTGGTTTAGCGCCTATGTTCGAGATGCCAATAACTTGAAACCAAGTGCCAAAAGCGAACTAGTTTATGTGGAGTTTATCGCGCCAAATGGAGGTGTTTTAAAACAATTAAAACTGGTGACCAAAGATGGAATGGCGAAAGGTGATATCCAAACATCTGCTGAAATGGCCGGAGGAATTTATAAAATAAAAGCCTACACGAATTGGCAGAAAAATTTCAAAACTTCATTTGAAAGAAATATCACATTGCAAAAAACAATACTACCACATTTGCGGATGGAATTGGATTTTCAAAGAGAAGCTTATGGTGCAGGTGATGAAGTGGTGGCTAAATTGGATTTGAAAACTTTGGAAAATACACCATTAGAAAATTTTGCTTTTGATTATCAAGTGAGTTTAGCTGGTCAAGTTTTTTCCAATAAAAAATCTCGAACAGATGCGAAAGGGCAGGTGGAATTTAAATTTAATTTACCCCAAGATTTAGCTACGAATGATGGACTTGTAAATGTATTGTTACAATATAATGGTCAAGGTGAATCTATCTCTCGTTCGATTCCAATTGTATTGAATAAAATGGACTTGCAATTTTTCCCTGAAGGAGGAGATTTGACAGCAGGTTTTGAGCAGCGAATTGCTTTCAAAGCATTGAATGAATTTGGAAAACCTGCTGATGTGGAAGGACATATCTTAAATGCTAATGGAGCGATTGTTAGTCGATTTAAAAGTTATCATCAAGGAATGGGTGCATTTGATTTGAAAGCATTTAGCGGTGATAAATATACTGCGAAAATTACTAAACCACAGAATATCGCAGGTGAGTTTCCTTTGCCAAATGTTTTGGAAAAAGCTAATGTGATGCAAGTAGTTGATATAGATGAAGATCGAGTGCAAGTTAAAGTGCAAAATGTTGATAATGAATCACTTACGGTGGTTTTGCAGTCGCAAGGAAAAATTTATAACAGTATATCTACAAGTGCAAATGCTGGCGTTCATTTATTAGAAATTCCGACAAAGAATGCTCCAATTGGTTTGGCTCAATTAACTTTATTTGATAGTCAAGAGCGTCCACATGCAGAGCGTTTAGTTTTTCTCAATAAAGAAAAAATACTAAATATAAAAATCACCACAGACAAAGATCAATATCTTCCTCGTGAAAAAGTTCGAATGAAAATCGCTGTAAAAGATGAAAATGGAAAACCAGTAAAAGGTAATTTTTCCATAGGAGTGACGGATGATAAATTACTCAGTTTTGCTGATGATAAACAAGGAAAGATGTTGGCGTATTTATTACTCGAATCTGATTTGAAAGGAGCAATCGAAGAACCGAATTTTTATTTTGAACCAAAAGAAAAACATGCAGATAAAGATCAAAATCTAGCCTTAGATTATTTGATGATGACACATGGTTGGAGAAGATTTACTTGGAAAAATAAAGAACGCAATCCAATTGCGCAGTTACCTTTTTTAAATGAAAAAGCGATCATCGCAGGAGTCGTCAAGGATGATCTTGGGCAAGTAGTAAAAGATGCGATTGTACGAATCGAGGGAATGAATCAATCGGTAGTTACAGATGAGAATGGACGATTTGCTTTTAAAAATGTGTCCTTAGTTGGAAAAAGAAATGGAGGAAATTCGCAGCTGTCTATAGTTGCTTCAAAACGAAGTGCGAGTAAAATTTTAGTCAATAATTATGGCGAAGAATATGTGATGAGATTGAGAGGTGGCAATCAGCAAAATATGGCAATTAAGTCGATTCCTATGAAAGGAACTCGTCAAATTAGAGGTCAAATTTTGGATGCAAATGGTGAAACAATGATTGGAGCAAATATATATTTAGAAGGGCAAGACATTGGAGCAGTTACAGATTTTGATGGTAATTATGTAATCAATAATGTACCTACTGGAAAATATGCTTTACGAGCAGATTATATTGGTTATCAGTCAGTTACGAAGATGATTACAGTTAATACGAATGAATCTCTTCTGGCAAATGTGACTCTGCCCGAATCACAAATAAGCTTAGAAGAGGTAGTAATTTCCAGCTCGAGAAGAGGGAGAAGAAATAAAAAAAGCAAAGCTAGAAAAAGAGCTCCATCAGCTCCATCAGCAATCTCAGAAGTTGTCGTGACAGATTACCGAGTGCCGTTAATTGAGCAAGATGAAACGACCTCAGGTAAAACTATCACGAGCAAACAAATTAGGAATTTACCTACTCGAAATATCAATGCGTTGGCTGCTACAACTGCTGGCGCGACGTCTTCTGATGAAGGAGCTGACATCGTAATCAGAGGTTCAAGATCGAATGCCATAGATTATTATATTGATGGAGTTCGAGTGACTGGAAACTTAATACCCGAAAGCGAAATTGCAGAAATGCAAATTATCACGGGAGGAACACCTGCGCAATTTGAGGGAAATGCAGACCTTGCTTTCGATGACGGATTTAGTATAATAGGTTACGGAATATCAAATGAAAAACTAGAGAGCCGAACTGCCGAGGGTGGAAATATTATTCAGCGAGATGGTACAAAAGATCGTATCACGATGGTGGAAGATAAGATGATTTTGACTGATGAACCAGTAGTGGTTTTGGATGGAGATGTTTTAGATAAAATTGCTTTGGCTAACATCAAACCTGATGATATTAAATCGGTAGAGGTTCACGAAGATGATGCATTGGCAGCTAATTATGGAGAGCGAGGAAAAAATGGAGTGATCGTAATTGATACTAAAAAACGAAAAGGTACAACATCCAATCAAGCACTTTTGGATTATCAAAGTCAGCTGACTGAAAAAATAAATGAGCAAATTTCTAGCTATCAAAATCAATATGAATTGGCTCAAAGGATAGTGATGAATAATTCTTTGGATGCTGCGCAAACTCGAAATTTACGCATTAGTTTAAATATTCAATTGGCAAAAATTACGAACAAAAGAAATGTAGCGGCAGAGTTGGGGAGATTAACTGGAGTGTATCCAACGACAAATTTTGTGGATAAAAATTTAGATTTTATTCAAGACTTAGAATATGCGCGTGATTTTAAAAATGGCTTTTACATTGCACGGGAATTTTATATTCCAAAATATAAAACGAAGTTCAAAGGAGAAGCTAGAAATGATTTTCGACCAACGATTTTTTGGAATTCAAATATTGAAACTGACGCTGATGGAAATGCAAATGTAACGTTTTACAACTCAGATGATTTGACAACGTTTAAGGTAACCGTTGAAGGAATTACGACCAATGGGAAAATTGGTAACAATACTCACACGTATTTTACACAGATGCCATTTGGGATGCGAACGAAGTTTCCAACACAAGTTTTGATCGGAGATAAATTGACAATTCCAGTTACCATTTCCAATAATACAGATGCGAAAATGGAAGTGAAGTTGGATGCAATTGTACCACGAGGATTTAAATATGTTGGAAAAAAATCACTTCTGTATTCTATTGATAATCAGGAGGTTAAAACGATTGATTTACCATTCGAGGTGCAAGGTGAAGTAGGAGAACATGATCTTGAAATTAAGATAAGTGCCAATGGGGAGGAAGATAGTTTTTCCAAAAAAGTAAAAGTATTGTCAAGAGGATTTCCAGTCAATATGATGTTTAGTGGAAGCGATTTGGAGAGTGATTTCAATATTGATATTTTGAATGTGATCGGGAAAAATGCGGAAGCAAAATTTACTGTTCACCCTTCTGTGTTGAGTGATTTGAGTGCAGGGATGGATCGAATGATTCGACAACCAACAGGCTGTTTTGAACAAACTTCTAGTAAAAATTATCCCAACCTTTTAGTTTTAGATTATTTGAAAAATACCAATACACTCGACCAAAATTTAGGTGCAAGACTCTATGATGTCTTGGAAAAAGGCTACCAGCGATTGCTCACATTTGAAGTAAAAGGTGGTGGATTTGATTGGTACGGAAAACCGCCTGCACATGAAGGATTAACGGCTTACGGTCTGATGCAATTTAAAGATATGCAAAGCGTTCATCGAGTAGATCAAGCAGTAATTGATCGAACTGCGAAATGGTTGCTCACTCGAAAAAATGGAAAAGGTGGATGGAAAAACAGCAAGCGAGGATTGCATTCTTGGAGTGCTGAAAATCCTGCGGGCGATGCCTATATTACTTGGGCGATGTCGGAAGCTGGCTTCGGTGAAAAGGTGCGACCTGAAATTGAGAAATCTTACAAAGATGCTCGTCAATCAAAAGATCCATATGTGATGGCATTAGTTATCAATACTTTGCACAATATCAAGGATGGTCGAGCAGAAAAATTGCTAAAAGATTTATTAAAATTACAAGCAAAGGATGGCAGTTGGACAGGCAAAACTTCGATGACTCGCTCAGGCGGAATGAGTTTGAAAATCGAAACAACCGCACTCACCGTACTTGCCATAATAAAAGTTGAAAAAGGCTTAGCACAATTAGAAAAAGCTATGAACTTTATCGCCCAATCAAAAACGGATTATGGATTTGGTTCAACTCAATCTACCGTTTTGGCAATGAAAGCCTTGATCGAACATGCTCAATTTTCTACAAAATTAAATACGGATGGAGTAGTCAAATTAATGATCGATGGAAATGAAGTCGCTCGTCAAGCATTTACGAGTGAACAAAAAACGCCCATCGTTTTTGATAAAATCAGTACCCATTTTACCGAAGGAGATCATGAGGTAAAAGTACTGTTTGAAGATACGGAAACAGCATTGCCTTTTGATTTGTCTGTAAAATATTTTACTAACCTT
>Ga0209187_1002847_pt1 | contig 15556 bp, 9 predicted proteins | sample BantaG_FD_187430 | JGI IMG/M metagenome (GOLD analysis project Ga0209187, IMG submission 187430) | Marine algal microbial communities from Bantry Bay, Ireland - BantryBay_4 metaG (SPAdes) (version 2) | ecosystem: Host-associated > Algae > Red algae > Unclassified | place: Bantry Bay, Ireland... | reverse complement strand
TACGTGATAGGTTTGTTTGGATCATGGGGTAGTTCTTTTCCTTTGTGATTATTTGAAAAGACTACTCTGTGGTCCGTCTATTTCTCAATGATTAAGACGGCCTTTCGGGAATAGGCCCGTATCGGAAGTCGCAAATTGGGCCTGCTTCAAGCTAGCCTGCATTTTTAACGGAGATCGTAGCGAGAAACCGCAAATTGCGAGCTTACGAGATTTGACGAAGTGAGTCGGCCGAAACTGAATGCACACTCTGGTGCCCGGCACCTGCGATGCCGGTGATTCGAGGCAAGTACCTCCCAGTGCAAAAAATACGGCTTCGCAGTAGGCCGCTTGTTAAATATGCGGGCTCGAGACCTACAATAATAAGCCTTTGTTCATGAGCAGGAAAATAACCTACTCCGCTCTCAATATTATCCCCAAGATCAAGGTTCGACAAAGAGCCTAAAAAACTGGGGAGTTGGGTTCGGTGGCATCGGCAACTCAAACTCAGCCTGACAATCACGCGGCAAGGTGTAGGTAGCCGTCTTGCTAAATACGTTTGTCCAAGAAGGAGGGGAAATCGCTGGAGACGATTCGATCTGATAGGTAAAACCAGCCTGCATGGGAAACTCAAACTTGAGACCCGAAGGAGATTTATCCATCTGGAAAAAGCTACCACTGGATGGGGCCAATGGATCGAGCCCAAAGGTCCATTCTACTGTATTATTACAACCATCATTATCAGGATCTGCACCCGCCGCGCCTGTAGACGACGATGGAGAAAAATGCTGACTCTGCCAATCCGCGTAGGTCAGCGGATCATCCATCCCTTCGATCCATGTCATAATCTGGTGGATTGCTTGAGTGTCCAACAGACTGTGTCCGATAGGTGGCATTGCAACCCCTGGGTTTATACTGGCAAGACGCTGAAGGAGTACGGATTGGTTCGGCTGTCCAGGAAGTAACAGGTGACTGCCGCCTCCTGGTAGCGGGAAAAGCGGCACTCCCTCGGGAAGGCCAGAACGATTAAACGCCATATCCATGCGGGCATCCCAATTTGCAGGTGACCCGCCAGGTTGATGGCACATCGCACAATTCACCTGAAGATAAGATTTCACTCGATAACATAAGCTCACATCTTGGCGGTCCCAATCTGCAAGTCGCGGTAAAGTTGTTGGCGATTCATGCACCCCAACATAGGGACCTTGAGCCAATGCTGTGATCTGGTTTATAGCTGTCCCATTAAGTAAAATATTTCGATTTAGTTGAGCGGAGGTAAATCCGAGTACGCCTCCTGCTGCCTCATTATGGCAATCACCACATTGAGTACGTGATGGATAGGTCCAGGTCTGAAACACAGTTTGACCGTTGTCATTTCGAACAACGGTTTTCAGCGATCCTAACTCAGCAACCAGTGTCGCATTCGTATAGGGTGGATCCCAACGATAACTGTAACCCGCTAAACCATCATCTTCAAGGATGAGAACCCGAGTCTCTACCGGCACCGAACTTGATGGGTCGCCATGCGACAACTCGAGATCAAAATGCTTCACCCAAGCCATTCCTGCGGGGGCGCCCCAAGTTCCAGATGACTGGAAGGCAAATTTGTCCTCAAATTTAGCGGGAATAAACCAACGAGACTTGTTGGCGCCATCAGACCAAAACGGAACATTCACTTCATAAGGAACGACTCCGGCTTGAACCTGCCGCGTCGACATATTTTGAAAAATTCCCGCCTGACTCAACAAAGGCTTCGGCACTCCAGAGTTCGGGCTCTGCTTGATCAGTTTGTGAATACCTCCATTCAAAGAGATCGCGACTACTTCACCATCCAGAGGATCATTAATAAAGCCGGTGATTCTGGGCAGATCGGTGACATTCGTTACCGTGGAACTAGGATTGGGGTGGTTAGGATTTATACTCCAAATATGCCCACTAATAAAATCACAGAAGAGAAGCAGGCCATCTAGTTCAGGATGAAGCACCCCATTATAAAGAATACTATCACTGATGGCATCGCCTTCCATGCTTCCCGAACCATGCCAATACATGTGGATAAACAAGGTGTGAGCATAGGGAACTGGCGGCGGAAGGTAGTCCCAGTCGCCTTCATAGTTCCCCCAACCATAATTATTCCCAGGCAAAATTTGGTTTAACTCTTCTCGAGAATTCCAACCAACATCTCCAAGATAAATATCCCCCGCAGGGGTAATCGTATGCCGCCATGGGTTACGCAATCCCACCGCATAATATTCTGTACGAAGCAGAGTCGGGTCAACCGCCTGCCCATTAAAAGACGTCGCACCAACATAAGGATTATCCGGAGGTACACGGTAAGATCCTATCGAGGATAAATGCGGATTCGGAGCCAAACTGGCCGGGTTTTCATCTACATCAATCCGGAACATCCCAGAAAAGAACCCACCGTCAATCATTTGTAATTGCGGGTCATCAAACCCACCATCACCCATAGTAAAGTACAGGTATCCATCTGGCCCAAACGAAATTTCTGAACCAAAATGAACAGGCGGGTGGAACTCTGGGGTAATCGACCCCCAGTCCTGACGGATGAGAATATTTTCTGCATCTTCGTCAACCAACCAGCCCCCAGCGACATCAACTTCAAAACTAGAGAGGGTGTTAAACGCTGAATTTGACTCAAGCCCGCTGTACGTCACAAACAAGCGATTATCTAAAGGGAAAGCCGGATGAAGGGCAAGAGAGTACAATCCCGATTCACCATACCCGGAGATCAAGCGGTCTCTTAGATCAAGTACCGTAGTCGTATTTCCAGCCCGATCCACACGTTTTACAAGTCCGATGAGTTCACCCACGAGGAAATGATCATTCAACGGCGGAATAAACGCAACGGACATCGGAGAGGTAAAGGTTGTGCTTACAAGAGAATCAAAGGCATATTCAGGGGTTGAACTCGGTTCATACAGGTCGAACGAATAATTCTGCACACGAGGTAACACCGTTCCGGAATGGGCAAGAAAGGCACAAACAAAGAGAAACCAAATGGCTCCTAAAACTCTATAGACTGAGGAATATAACAAAACGTCTCCTGTAACGTATTTGTACTTTGCTATCATACGTTACAACCCTGACAAGTCACATTCCCCTCTTTAGAAGATAAGGTGATTTACGATGCGGTCTTTTTACCACGTCGATACGTTACTACCGCAACGAGTCTAAGCTGGTAGGATCGCGGCGTTCGTCGCGCATCGTGGTGCTTAGATATTGCTAGATATCAAGAACCTTGGGATTGGGTAGAAGGCAGCCACCCGAGAGGCATTTCACCAACAGGACCGTGCGAACCTGTCCGTTCACGGACTCACAAGGTTTTAGGCTCAGCATTAGCCCAGGGTCATTGCGACCTTGGGATCAGGTCATACAAAGCCATCGCCCCCAAAGCACCATTAAACGTCCTTCTCAATCCAAACCGATAGCTAGCGCTTCGAGGCGCGAACCAGAGCGTAAAAGCGGTCTTCGTTTTCTTCAAAGGCCCCTACCCCGAGCAAAAACTTGTGTAGCTCAGGAATCAGATTCGGGTCGCGCGAGGCATCTAGAAACGCGGCGTCAATTTGACTGCGTTGGTCGCCTGGCCCCATCGGACTGGACGGCAACAGACCCTGACTCTGAAACTGCTGGTGATGCGCGGGGCCGGACTGCTCGACCATGTCGATCATCAGTTTCAACAAACAAACTTCCCACGGTGATTCGACACCGTGAATAATCGCGGAGTACGGCTGCTTTGTATCGGCTACCTGCTTGCGCACATTGTCGATCACTTGCTCGATCGGATCCGACACCACCGAATCCTTCACTTCCTGTTTCCGAATTTTAAATCCGTACTGCAAAAAGTGGAGATCCTGCGCGTTGTCTTTCAACCAATCGACGTAGCGCTGCGACTCCGCATCGCTAAATCCTTCCAGCGGAAGGTCAGACATGTTCGGAGTGATGATCTGCGGCTTGGCCGCTTCCACCACACCCTCGCGCACGCGGACTTTGTCCACGCTATCCATCAACTCACTAAGCAGATAATAGGTAATGTGTGTGTTGCCAAAGGCCTCCAGAGTTTTCTGGGGACCTTGCACAACTTCCGTATTGTTTACGGCATACCAAAAATCAAAGGGGTCAGCGTCTGGTTGGCTCATTCGGACGAACGTCTAGTTTTCAGGTCCAAAATCAGCCAAGCGGCGCTTGTAACCCGCCCATGCCAAGGAGACAAAACAGCCCCAAAGCAAGACGCAGTTAACCGCCACATTGATCCAGCTGACTGTCTTATCTGAGCCGGTACAGCCGCATTTGACATCCAGGCCATTGATCACCGCGTAGCTTTGCAACCCGATGAACACCAAGAGCATGCCCATGATCAAGAAGGTCGAGGCGGCCCGGAGGGCAGGTAACAAAATGATGGCCAAGCCGGTGAGGACTTCGAGCCAAGGCAGGATGATTGCCACCGGATTAATTACTGCCGCAGGGAAGAAGGCTGGGTAGCTATCTTGCAAGCCATATTGCGCTATGTTGACCGCAAAGTCTTTTGGCTCGAGGATCTTCATGATGCCGGCGTAGATAAACCATCCGCCAACGATGACACGAATGACCCACACCATCATGCCACGAGGCATGATGAGCAGCAACGCACCCAGGCCGATCAAGAACCAGTGATAGTTCGGGACAATCCATTTATCGACAAGGTCCGCACCGGAGATGCCAAGCGGGGTCGTGTCTTGCGCCCAAAGCGTTTTTAGCGGCGAAAATGTATCCATTAACGCAGTTGAATCCTTGGCGAATGCCATGGCAAAGTTGATCCCAAAATAGACGAGCATTGCGCCGAAGGCAATGCGCCCAATCATGAGCAGGAAGTTGGGGCTAGTTTCGTGGTCGTTCATTTCTCAATGGTTCCTTTTTTCTCCGTCCACTCGGTGAAGCCGTTGGTATAAATAGAGACGTTTGGGATCCCAAGATCCCGTAAAAATTTTGCCGCGATCAGAGCCGCGTCGCAGGTATTGCCGGAGCAATAGACAATAATTGGTTTGATACCGCTGATCAGATCATGCGCACCTTGGAGTTCGCCGAAGCTGTCGTCGAGGTTGTCCTCAGGCATGTTCAACGCCCCTGGCAGATGACCTTTTTTGACGTAGTCAAACTTCGGACGTGCATCGAGAATGAAGTGGCTATCTTTTCCTGCCACCGCTTTGACTTGCTCGAAGCTAACAACCGGAAAGCCAGATTCAGCGATCTCTTTTTCCACGATCGACGCTTCGGATTCCGCAGCCGAGACATTGAGACCTCCGAGAAGCATGAATCCAAACACGAAGGCGCCGAGACATTTCTGCCAGTCAAGCCCTCGCCCGAATTCTTCGGGTTTCGACCTTAAAGAAACAACATCCTTTTTACCAAAGGATTGTTTCTTTGTAATGCCAGAGAAAAAAGAAGCGCTGCCACTCAATGGCAACCCTTTGGGCAATGGAGCTAGCAATCGAACTCGCAATGAAATTTTGGTCAGGTCTTGCATGTTACTGAACCACCTTTCCTTGGCCGGCTTTCCAGCCGTTGAGTCCTTCACTGTAGACGGAGACATCGCGAAGACCGAGGTCTTTACTGAGGTACTGCGCAACGATGAAGGCGGAGTCGCAGGAAGTTCCTGAGCAGTAGACAATGATCGGCTTGCCGGAATTGACTTGAGCCTGAACGTTTCCGTACGCCCCGTCGTCGAGCTTGTCTTCGGGTAGCGAAATCGCACCGGGAATATGCCCTTGTTTGAAGTCGAAGGTTGTACGGGCATCGAGGATCACCGCGCTTCCAGCATCGGAGGCTTTTTTAACATCGGCGAAAGAAGCCATGTGAAGGCCAGCAGCACGGATTTGTTTTTCAACGATGCTGAGTTTTTTCGGCGCCGGTTCAACCGAGAGGCGGGTCGACTTGGCGTTATACACATTTGCCGCTTTGGTTTTGGCTGCTTGATTTTGGGTGGCTTGAGTGCGCATGCGATTTGGCGTTTCCGCTTTCGCTTTTGTTCCAGAGGCTGCCTTGGCTCCTGTCGCGGCCGCGACGATTGAAGCAGCGGGGGCATCAGAAACAGCAGGGGCATCGGGGGCATCGGAAACAGCAGGGGCATCAGAAACAGCGGGTTTTGAATTGGTCTTTGCCGGGGTTGGTTTAGCAGCAGCAGAAGCAGGTGCGGCTATCGGGGCGGGCTCCTCATTTCCACGTGCTTTGCGAATCGCTTCACGGGCACGCATTTCCGCGTCTTTCAATCGCTGGCGTGCATCAGAAGGAGCCGCTTTACCTTTAGGGCCTTTGGCCCGGGTGGCACTGGAAGAGCTGTTTGCATGAGGGGGTGTTGCTTTGCTAGCCGGGGAGACCTCGGCTGGCTTCGCAGGTTTGGCTGTGTTCGCAGGTTTAGCTGTGTTCGCAGGTTTAGCTGTGTTCGCAGGTTTAGCTGGCTTAGCTATGGCACCTGTTTTAGCGCTGGCACCTGTTTCAGCGATGGCACCTGTTTCAGCGATGGCACCTGTTTCAGCGATGGCACCTGTTTTAACCGCACTAGCTGGCTTAGCGACCGCTTTGGCCGGGGCTGCTGAGTTAACTTTGTTCGCGGGCTTGGCCGCACTCGCAGGTTTAACAGCAGACGCTTTTTTGGCAGCATCAGCTTTCATTTCCGCGTCGGCTTTCGCAGCTTTAATTTTCGCATCCGCTTTCGCATCGGCATCCGCTTTCGTAGCTTTAATTTTCGCATCGGCATCCGCTTTGGCGTCGGCCGCCTTTTTATCTGCGTCTGCTTTCATTTTCGCGTCCGCATCGGCCTTCGCCTTTTCAGCCTTCGCTTTGACTTCCGCTGCTTTTTTATCAGCTTCTGCTTTCATCTTCGTATCGGCATCGGCCTTCGCTTTGGCATCGGCTATCTTTTTGTCCGCGTCAGCCTTCATTTTCGCGCTTGCATCCGCCTTGGCTTTTTCAGCTTTGGCTTTAGCATCCGCGGCTTTTTTATCAGCGTCTGCTTTCATCTTCGCTTCCGCGTCAGCTTTCATCTTCGCTTCCGCGTCAGCTTTCACCTTCGCTTCCGCGTCAGCTTTCACTTTTGCGAGCTTCGCCTGCTCAGCCTTTAGCTTTTCTTCAGCTTCGGCCTTTGCTTTTAGATCTGCTTTTACTTTCGCATCCGCTTTGGTTTTCGCATCCGCTTTGGCTTTCGCATCCGCTTTGGCTTTCGCGTTAGACGTTGTAGCCGCAATACCCGCGCCCACCGCCGCTGCGCCGCCAGCTACGATTCCAGCCGTTTTCATGGCCTCTTTGCTCGTGGCCTCTGTTTTCGTAGCGTCTGTTTTAGTGGCGTCTGTTTTAATAGCAGTCTTGGTTTCAACCGGCTTAGCTTTGTCAGCTTCGCCGGTCTTGCTGGAGGTCACGGTTTGAGGCGCTTTCGTGGCGTCCCCAGTTTTAACCGGCACGGTTTCGTCCGGTTTGTCCGCATCTTTTTTGGGCTCGGAGGTTTCCCCGTTCTTTTCTTGATCCGAAGCGCCTTTAGCGGGGCCAATCCCGATTAAGGGTTCGGTCCAGCTCAGGACGTTCTTCTTGTCTGGCCGGAACATATTTAGGCAGAAGCCCAATCCGGCAGAGATCAGAAGGAGGAGGAAGACTTTAAATAAGAATTTCATGGTTCTCTCTATGGTTACACGATGTGTATCAATGTAGACGATTTGCAGGCAAGTAAATGTAACAAATTTGAAACTTTAAATGACAGAACCTGATTTTAGGGTAAAAAGCAGGAATACATCGGAGTTTTTCCCTGAAATAAGACGGCTTTCAAGACGATAAAACCTATCGGGGCTGTATCACAGCAGAGTTTTGGGGCGTAAAACATCGATTAATTCTAAGATGTACCCGAGGCCAAAGCTGCGCGGAGTGAATTCCATTCTGATAGGGCTTGCTCTGAATAGCGATGGGCAACGCTCATCGGCAATTCGCCGAGTCTTTGAAGCCTCATAAAAATGGCTTCCACAAACCCTTTGCAGCTTCTGCAAGTCCTTCAGACTTGAGGCTCCCACCGATTCGGACCGATGGGCGCGACCTAGGCGATTTGATTGATTCGTCCGAATCGTATGAGCCAAAGTGAGGAATTCGTGCCCGAATCTGCTAAGTCCGACAGGCTCTTGGGTGGCATTCCCGTCATCGCACTCACGGCTTTGGCCATGCCTGGGGATCGGGAAAGATGCCTCAGTGCTGGCGCGATCGACTACTTTGGCAAACCGGTAGATTGGAAAAAACTTCTCGAGCGGGTCGAAAAGCTTTTGAAGTAGAACAGAGTCGTTTGGGAGGCTCGACCGGTTCGGGACGCACCTTATTTTTAGAGCCTGTTCTCAATGACACCTAGCCCCCTGTTTTAATCCCATTTGATTTTAAGGTCAAAAATCCAGAAGTTTATTTCAGGATCGGATTCCGATTTGTACCGCGTCCAATGTGTCGACCATCGCTCCGAGTTGCGTTTCGGAAATTGCCCCTCGGGTGAAGAAGCAGAATCCGGGGCGGGCAGAGCAGAATTTGGAGCCGAAAGAGGGGCACCCTGCTGAGCCCCCAGCGAAAGGGTCGATACGATAAGAACCAAAAACGCCGCGCAAAGTAGGCGGAGAAAGGCAGCCTGTTGCATTATGCGCCAACCGAGGCTTGGCGATTGCCCGAACCCACTCCTCTACTTGATCCCGATCAATTCGATATCGAAGACGAGGGTGCTTCCAGGCGTGATCAAGCCACGGGCTTGATTGCGGTAGGCGAGTTCTTGCGGGATGTAGAGCATGAAGCGGCTGCCCACGGGCATTAAGGTAATGCCTTCGGTCCAACCGGGGATGACTCGATTGAGCGGCATGGTGAGTGGCTCGCCGCGGTCGCGTGAGCTATCAAACGTTTTCCCATCGATGAGGGTTCCGATGTAGTGGGCGATCACTTGGTCGGTCTTGGCTGGTTTTTTGCCGGTCCCCTTTTTCAGAATTTTATATTGAAGGCCAGACGGGAGGACCACCACACCGTCTCGCTTAGCGTTGGCTTCCAAAAAGGCTTCGCCGATTTTCTTGTTGGTTTCAAAGGCAACACTTGTTGCGCTTTGGGCCTTTTCTTTCATGACTTTTTGGTAAGCGATAAATGCATCGCGTGCGTCGGCTTCGTTTAAGCGAGGAGAATGTCCCTTGGCGGTGTCACTAATCCCCTGCATAAAGAGGTTCAGGTTAAGATCATTAGTCCGTTGGTTGTCCAAGCCAAACTGTAACCCGAAGGCATAACTTGCTTTGTCTTTTAAGCTCGTGAAGGCGGGAGCATTGGTTCCGCCTTGCGCTTCAGGCACAGCCGGCATTCCAGGTTTATCCTGCGCAGTTGGTACGGACGGTGTAACAGCTGCGGACGGCGTGACAGCTGTGGACGGTGTAACAGCTGCGGACGGTGTGACAGCTGGTGCGGCGGGGGAAATGGTACCCGACTCATCTTGGGAAAAACCAAGACCCGGGAGACAAAGCATCAAGCACGCGGCAATACCGATGAAACGTGATAGAACAAGCTGAAGGACAACCGCAAATAAGAAAGGGCTCGACTGGTTTTTCATGATATTTCTACTTCTGATAGGGTCGTTTTCGACCTGAATTTGCTCTTATTCGGTGTACGTGCCCTGTGATTAGAGTAAATAGCCTGTGATTCGAGTAAAAAAGCCATTGTGCTTTAACATCAACCCTCTACCCTTGTGGTTCATACAAACACACAACTGAAGTAGCAAGGGAGAGTCAATCATGATTCAAAATACTCCAATAAACAATCGTCGTACCTGGTCGCGGGGGCTGGCCGCATATTTTTTAACCGCAACCATTTTTTGTTGTCTCGCTGGGTTTAGTCCCAAAGCGCAGGCACAAACGTTTTCGGTAGTTACGAACCAAGCCACAGGAACTTGTCCGGGGGATACGGTGGAGCTACTTTACCAAGTAGCCAACGGAGACCTTCCCGGAGCAGAACTCTGCATCATGCACGGTACCACGGAAGTCTGCCAAGCGGTGACGACGTCTCCGGCGTTTATATTTGTAGACGTCACGCTTCCGCCATGCGGAACGGTAAGCATTCCGCAACTCACTTATACCAATGCGACTCCGACCACGATGAGCATGCCGCTAGGACGTGTGGTGTCAGCGGACGATACCTCCCCGCCCATGGTGGATCCCATCGCTGATGTGACCATCACCTGCGGCCCGGCTCCAGCTCCTGCGCCTGACTTGGCAACCTTTGTCGCGTCGCTGGCGAGTGTAAGCGATGCCTGCAGCTTCACCTTAGATAGCATCTCCACCAATCAGGTGGGGGATGACTGCGCCGGTGGCATGGTAGACTACCTTTATACCATCAGTGATGCCTGTGACAACGTCACCATCGCGACCCAACGATTCATTCTCGTGGCAGACACAACCCCACCAACCGCTGCTTCGCCAAATCCACAAAACTTAACCTGTGGAAATGTGGTTCCGGCGGCGGCGACAAACTTGGCCGAGGTGATGGCCACCGTCACCCCTGTGCTCGACACCTGCGGGGTCAGTAATTTTCTGATGGTTGTCGTGCAATCGACCTTGGATGCATGCGGGGCCGGAACCGTCGACCACATATACACCCTGAGCGACCTCTGCGGCAATATGACCACCGTTACCCAGCGCTTTGTCCTCGTGCCCGATACGGCTCCACCGGTTGCCTTTACTCCGAACCCACAGGCGCTGGCTTGCACCGATACCGTCCCTGCCGCCGCGACGAACTTAATGGAGTTCATGACGCTGGTTTCTCCAGCCGCCGATAACTGTAGCTTTGACCTAATTGGCATCTCGACCAACAGCGACCTCGACGCCTGCGGCAATGGTAGCATCTCCCATATCTATACCTTAAGTGACTGCGCAAACAGCACGATCATCACCCAGCGCTATGATTTCCTTGATGTGGTGGCTCCGAGTATCTCCAGCCCAACCAACCAAACCGTTGGCTGTAGCACAGCGCTTCCCGCTCCTGTAAGCGACACCGCTGCCTTCATCGCAGCCGGCGGAACGGCTGTCGACAGTTGCAGCGCGGTTAGCCTGATTGCCACCGCAACCAACGACCTCCGGAACGCCTGTGGCAACGGAAACATCCAGTATCTTTATACCTTCTCCGACGCCTGTGGAAACACCAACCTCGGCTTCCAAGTGTACCTCGTCGCAGATGTTATAGCGCCCGCAGTTAGCAACCCAGCTCCCATCACAGTTGGTTGCCCCGATGCCCTTCCTGAACCCTACGCCGACATTGCCGCCTTCGTGGCAGCGGGTGGGATGGTAAGCGAAGGCTGTTCGTCTGCGAGCCTGACCTTGATCGGAACCAACGGGACCATCAACGCTTGTGGTAACGGAACCGTCGACGTAGTTTATGTGGTAGCCGACCTTTGTTCCAACAATGTGTCGGTCGCCCAACGCATAATCATTCTGGACGAAACCGCTCCAATGGCGACCCCGCCCATGCCGCTCTCAATCACCTGCGCGGATTCAATCCCCGTGCTTGATCTACAAAGCTTCGTTGATGCGGGTGGAAGTTTCACCAGCGATTGCGGTGCGGTATCCCTCAGCTTGTTTGCCTCGACGGGGATGCTCGACAATTGTGGCGTCGGCCTCCTCGACCGGGTGTATGAAATTTCCGATGCTTGTGGCAATGCGACCTATGTCACCCAGGTAGTGACGATTGCCGATGACGGCCCGCCGGTTTTCTCCAGCCAACCCATTAGTACGGTTCGAGAATGCGGTGCGAACAATGATCCGATTCCAGGCTTTGCGGCCCAACTTAGCGACTGCTCTCCAATCGCCATCGCACGCAGCTCCAGCACCAACTTCCTATGCGGCCAAACCGACCTCTTTGTGATAACCAACGTGTGGAACGCCACCGACTTCTGCGGCAACCTCTCGAGTGTGACGCAGGTGATCGCGGTGATCGACACCACCGCACCGACCATTACTGACAGCCCATCGAACCTCATGGTGGACTGCAGTAGCCAAGTCCCCGAAGGACGCATCGAGTCCATCGGATGGCAGGATAGTTGCGCCAGCGCTGTGGTTAGCGTAAGCACCAATACGCAAGACGGCGGTTGCACCGGAAGCGTGGTCTACACCTTCACCGTCACCGACGCTTGCGGCAACGCAACTTCCGCTTTCCAGACCATCACCTGGGACGACCTCGAAGCTCCGGTCTTAGTTTGCGGTACATCGATGATGGCCCAATGCGGTGCCCTTCCGGCCCCGAACTTCTCGGCCGTTTCAGCAACCGACAATTGCAGCACCTCCGTGATCACTCTTGTCTCTACCAATGTCATCGGCGACCTCTGCGGAAGCGGTACGGTCCACTATGTTTTCCAAGCGGTTGACGCCTGTGGCAACAGCAGTGTCTGCACCCAAGAGTTCATCATCGCGGGCATGAGCGGTGGTCCAAGCTTCCTCGAGGAACCCTCGGTAGCAGACGCAGGGATTACCAACGGCGTCGGCATCGATGGTTGCGGTGACCCTCTCCTCCCTGTGCTTGAACAAAGCACCTTGCAAATTGGCTGCACTGGCGTGATCACCTACGTGTGGACGATCACGGACAACTGCGGACAACAAGCCTCCGTCACTCAGAATGTAAGTTTTGCTCCGCCACCTATCGACCAACTTGCCATGAATGTCTTTACCGTCAATGTCAGCTGCGTCACCGATATCCCATCCGTGGCTGATGCCAATCCATGCAACCTGACCACCAACACAAATTGTGCGTTAGCGGTCATCTCGTTCGACGTTCCGCCGACGGATTCCTGTACCACCAGCCGGACCACCTACATCTACGGTGAACCCTGCGCCCTCGAAGTTTTTGTCATTCACGTTGATCTTACCCCGGTGCCATTGCAGTTGACCCAGCCTGCGTTGATCAGCCTGCCTTGTGGATCTCCAGCTCCGACTTTGGTTCCTCCAAGTGCTTCGGGCAGTTGTGGTACGATTAACCTAGATCAGACAACCACCATCGTTCGCCCCTGCGGTGGCAACTCGCAAGCCCGCGAAGAACGCACCATTTATACCGCGACCGATGCCTGCGGAACAGCGATCTCCGTCACGCAAATCGTTGCCTTTGTCGACAACACCCCACCGGTTTTATTCGACTGCCCAACCGCTCTCACCGTAATCGGTGACGCCAACTGCAATGCATTGATCAACGGAATTCCAGGCATCCGTATTGAAGACGCCTGCAGCTCCGCCAGCTTGATGCAGCCAGCTGGCACGCAACTACAAGGCGAAGGACCGCATGCGGTCACGGTAAGCGCCACGGATGCCTGCGGCAACATCACCTCCTGCGTGGTGCAGGTAACGGTTCAATGCCCAGCGAAATTGGAGATCACTAAATCGGTTTACGAAGGCCATGACGGCGGTGCAAATTGTGCGGCTGCGGTTCAGCAAATCGATGTTACCGACGGCTCACCGGTAACCTATTGCTTCACGGTACGAAACCTAGGTAGCGACACCATTGCCGATGTCACCATTACCGACTTTGGCATCGACCCGCCGGTGGACGAAAACATCGGCAGCTTGGCTCCGGGTGCAAGCGCGCAACTCAGTGCCGAAGCAACCGTCGACGGAAGCTTCACCAACGTGGCAACTGTGCGCGCCAACGCGCCGAACCCGATCTTTGCCTCTGATACGGCGGTTGTTCTCACCGGGACCGGTGCGGTTTCGGCCATCGTTTGGCAGGACCTCAACAACAACGGAAATCCAAACGACGAATCCCTCGCGACTCTCGGACAAGGTGGCGCAAGAGTGAACATCTACTCTGTCATGGGCGGAGTTGAAACCCTCGTGACCTTCGGTGTAACCGATTCACTCGGGGGCGTTGGCTTCACCGGACTGGCGGACGGCGACTATCGCATGGAGCTCGATACCAGCACGGTTCCGAGTTCGTTCCTGTTCACTACCGCACTTTCCTACACCTTCACGCTCGGTGGCGGGGCATCCAACTTCACCGGTAACTTCGGACTTATTTCCGAACCGACCGCGATTGATTACGCTTCATTCGACGCGAGCATCGCGGCGGATGGTCAGGCCGTCATTCGCTTTGAAGCCACCGATGAATCCAGCACTCTCGGGTACCGCATCATGCGCGCGGCCAGTGCGACGGCAACCCCGATTGCGGTCAGCGAGCTGATCTTAGCCGGAGAAGGAAGCTACGACATCACTTGCAGCCAAGGCGCCGGATGGTACTACCTCGAAGAGCTCTCCCTTGATTTGAGCTCGGCGTTGATCGGTCCTGCCCTCGCCGCACCTTGGGTCGATGCTGCCCCTCGAGGCGGAGAAACGGTCGTCATTGCCGCCGAAAATCAAGCGGCTGCATTCACGACTGAAACTGGGGTAGACTCCTACCTGGTGATTGGCCTGCACCCTGATCCACAGGTTATCGACACCACCGATGGAGGTCGCCCACTCATCCTCCTGCCATCCGTGATTGAAACCGACGATGGCGTCGGGGCATACTTCAGTGCAGCGGCAAACCGACAGCTTCAAATCAAATAACATGAGCGAACCCGACCCCGCGTCCCAGCCAGTCCCTCAGCCCGAACCTATCAATCCATCACCAGGGCATTCACGCCCCATGCCGGATCCTCATCCTGCGCGGCAATGTTTCGACATTGATTGGTATGACTGGGAGCCCTATGAGCAGGCTACCTTGCTGTTCATTATAGAAGAGCAAAAGGTGTTGCTGATTCATAAGCTCACCGGCTTGGGAAAAGGGAAAATCAATGGACCGGGCGGGCGACTTGAGGCTGGGGAAACCCCGCTTCAAGCCGCAGTTCGGGAGGTCGAAGAGGAGCTATTGGTGACCCCGATTGCCCCCGAGGCACGAGGCCGGTTGCGCTTTCAATTTACCGGCGGGTATTCCCTCGAATGCTTTGTGTTCTCCTCTACGGAATACACGGGTGTACCGACCGAGACGCACGAAGCGCGGCCAGAATGGTTCGCGCAGGACGCACTCCCGTTAGAGCGCATGTGGGCCGATGACAAATATTGGCTCCCACAGATGGTCGACGGGGCGGCGTGGTTCGAAGGCGAATTTATTTTCGATGACGATACGATGCTCGATCATCAACTTGCTTTCGACGGGGCCTAATCGTATTTTCCGGAGCGAGCGAATTCGCCACGTTTTTCGGCAAGTTTCGGACTCACTCCAGTACCATTTCCTTCCAAAGGCGTGTTTGTGCCACCGCCTTCGAAGGCGGTGAGAGTCGGCATTCGGGGCGCGGCGGGTTTGATAAGACGTAGCCTTGTGGTTGAGCATCCAAAGGTGTGAGAATCCGATGGCACTACGATAAGGGGGCATCTTTGGTCTCAGCCCCATGCTCGTATGACTTAGCGAAAGTTGGGCTCTTGCCCATACGGTGCTTCTACGGATGCCGACGGGGACGTCGGTGCTCCCAGGCTCCTCGTCCGAATCTACACATCGCTCAAAATGCGATTGGGGTGTCGCCTACGTTTTCCTTTCACTTTCAAACCCAAGGCTTCCCTACTGTCGGCGGTTGGAAACCGCCGCTCCTTGG
>Ga0209187_1002846_pt1 | contig 15558 bp, 11 predicted proteins | sample BantaG_FD_187430 | JGI IMG/M metagenome (GOLD analysis project Ga0209187, IMG submission 187430) | Marine algal microbial communities from Bantry Bay, Ireland - BantryBay_4 metaG (SPAdes) (version 2) | ecosystem: Host-associated > Algae > Red algae > Unclassified | place: Bantry Bay, Ireland... | reverse complement strand
GTGTGCGCCAACGCCAAGCTTCAGCTTGTTGGATTTCGCCGCGTGGTCGAAGAGCGCTGGCGGGTGGAATCGATGCGGCCTCGCTCGCTGGAATCCAAGCTCCGGCCAGCGAGGCAAGCATGCCGTAACCGACTGCCCGAGCGACGTGGACTGGATCGGAAAAGGCTGCGGCTACGTGAACCAAGATGTAGTGTACCGAGATGACGCTGGAGACCTGGGTGACCAATGCCTGGGACAACAATAGTCCGAGCGGAACTCCGACCAGCGAACCGAGAGCTGCGTAGATGGCGGCCTCGCTGAGGAATAGCGAACGGACTAGTCCCCGCGATCCGCCGGTGGCGCGGAGGGTGCCGATCTCGGACCGGCGGCGGACAACCGATGCGGCGACGGTATTGTAGATTAGGAACACGCCGACCAGAATCGAGACCATGCTGAGGGCGGTGAGGTTGAGGCGAAATCCGGCGACCATGGTATCGATTTGCTGGCCGCGTTGAGCGGGGGTGGTGACGACGATGTCCCCGGGTAGGGCGGCTTGGAGAGATTCGCGCATCGGCTCGATCTCCTGCCCTTCGTCGAGTAGGACATGAATCGACTCGACCTTGCCTGCGGTTCCTGTGAATTCCTGAAGCCAGCCGATGTCCATGATGGCAAAGCGATCGGACGTGGCCGAATCGAGCCCTTCTTCGGTGTCGATGACCCAGACTTCGAGTGAGGAAGACTTGCCGTCGTGTTGCACCCAGAGTTGGTCGCCGGATTCGAGTTCGTGCTCTGCGGCGTAGTCGGAGGTGAGAAAGACCTGTGCGGGATTGGCAAGCCAAGTGATACCTGCCCCCGAGGCTAGTAATCCGCCAGAGCCGAGATCGGCGGTCTGGAATGGGGCATTGCTGAAGACGTCGATGCCGAGGACTCGGAGGTATTCTCCCGGGAAGTCGCGCAGGGTGACGTAGGCCTGTAGGACGGGAGTGGCGGCGGCGACCCCCTGGTGTGCAGTGACGACGGGCAGAAGGTTATCTTCTAGCGAGCCGGTGACCCCGCGTACTTCCAGCTGAGTCTTTCCCGAGACCAAGTCGATGCTAGCACCGAAGGCGCGGGTGGCACTGTGATTGGCGACTTGAACCGCCAGGTAGACGGCCACTCCGAGCGCGATGCTGGCGACGTTCAGCGTGGCTATCAGAGGGTGCAGTCGGGCATGGCGCCAGACGAACTGCCGAAGGAGTGCGAAGAAGCCGAGGAGACCCACGCCATTCCCTACGCCTGTCGCGGGGGATTGGCTATGGGAAAGCGACTAGCAGACCGTCCAATTTTAGCTGGCGTATTTTACGAGTTCCCGTTTCGGCGCGATCCAAAGCTCCGCCGAGTCGGGAGCACTCCAAATAACCGCTCCGTCACCCAAGTTTGGAGTGCTGGCCCTTGTTACACCTTTGGATGACGCATGCTCGGGAACACGTTCTTCTGGTCGATTGGTTTGCCTCGAAGAGTATAGGAAGCAGTTCATTGATGAACCAACGGGAGGCCTGACGACGCGCGCTTTAGCGAAATGCTCGCATAGCGCGGACGATCTGCTTGCGGACCTGCGGGTTGTGGATCGAGCGTGTGGTAGAGAGGCTCCGGTAGTGGCTGTTTTGTCCATGTCCGTGTTGATCATGGCCATGGTGCGAGTTGATGGTTTTTAGGGTGGGTCGGCGGGAACTGGTGTGTGAGGAGTGGGCGAACTCACCGCAGAGGCTGTGGATGAGGTGGTCGATGTTGCGTAGGTGACCATTCATGTGGCCGCCGTCTCCAGGGATGGTGCGGTGGCAGGCTTGAGCCTTGCGGTAGGCAGACATGACGTCTTCGAAGGCGTCGGCTTGGCTGTGCTTGCTCCGGTTCTTGCGGACGCGGTAATGGAGGGTATCGACGTCTTCCTCCACGTTCTTGTAGGCGGAGTAGATCCGGTTGTAGGGATTGTCGTGATTGTGGCATCGGTGGGCGCGGGCGTAGGCGTTGCGGGCATCGCGGATCTCCTCGATGAGGGTGTCGGTCTCGCGTTCGAGATCGCAGACAATGGCAGCCACGCGGGAGCTGCCAGCATGGGCGGCGAGTGGAAGGAGAGTAATCCCGACGAGGGCCAGAAGTAGATTGTGTATCGATTTCATGGTTGCAGTTCTGACGTGCGGCGATTCTGCTTCATTCAAGATGACGGATTGGGAACAGCTCTATCAAGAAGGCACGACACCGTGGGACAAGGGTGCGGGATCACCGCCGCTGGTGGACTATCTGGCTACCTCCCATGGTTGGGACGGCGGGAGAATTTTGGTTCCAGGGTGCGGGCAGGGCCACGACGTTCGGGTCATCGCGGCAGCTTGTCCGAAGGCGGAGGTTGTCGGCCTCGACCTCGCTCCATCAGCCGTCGATCTGGCCAAGTCGTTCCCGAAGACCGGGCAGGAGAGTTACCTACTAGCCGATTGGTTCGCCTTGGACGAAGCTGCCGAGGAGGACAAGTTCGATGTCGTTTGGGAGCACACCTGCTTCTGTGCCATCGACCAGAATCGGCGCGATGACCATGTGGCTGCTGCGGCGCGGTCGCTACGTGCTGGGGGTGAACTGGTCGGGGTATTCTATCTCAACCCCTACGACGAAGAGCATACGCCCGGAGGAGGTCCACCGCATGGGGTGGAGAAGGAAGAACTGGTCGAGCGGTTCTCGCGCAGGTTCGATATCATCGATCAGTGGTGCCCGGAGAATACCTACCCCGGCCGTGAAGGGCTGGAGTGGATGATGCGGATGCAGGTCCGCTAAAGTTGGCTAAAGGTCGTGAAAGTAGTTCTAGCAGAGAAGCCTTCGGTCGCCCGCGATATCGCGAAGGAATTGCATGCCACCAGCCGCAAAGACGGATACCTAGAAGGCAATGGATACATCGTGACCTGGGCGTTTGGTCACCTGATAGGGCTGAAAGAGCCCGACGAGTACGACCCGTCGTACAAGCAGTGGAATCTTGATGTCCTGCCCATCATCCCGGAAAAATTCGGGCTTAAGCCGACAGGTGACGAGGGGGCGCGGAAGCAGCTGAACACGATCAAAAAACTGTTCAAGCAGGCGGACGAGATCATCTGTGCGACGGATGCGGGGAGGGAAGGGGAGCTGATTTTTCGTTATATCCAGATCTGGAGTCAATCTACGCGAGTGCCTTTCAAGCGGCTGTGGATTAGTTCATTAACATCGCAGGCGATCCGCAAGGGTTTTGCGAATCTTGCCGATGGGCACGCCTATGATCCTCTGTTCGATGCTGCGCGGTGCCGGTCGGAAGCGGACTGGATCGTCGGCATGAACGGTAGCCGTTATTTTACTTTGCAGTTCGGTGGAAACAACACGCTGTGGAGCATTGGCCGGGTGCAGACACCGGTGCTCGCAATGATCGTGAACCGGGACCACGAGATCGAAAATTTTACGCCTGAAGCCTACTGGGAGGTCCACACTCGCTATCGCGAAACTCTGTTCAAACACCAGAATGGTAAGTTCATATCACAGGACAAGGGGGATGCTGTGCTGCGAAAAATCACCGGCCACGACTTGCTCATCGGGGATGTGCAGGGGCGAGAAGAGAAAATCCCGCCGCCACTGCTGCACGACCTTACCGATCTGCAGAAGGAGATGAATCGGCGCTTCGGTATGACTGCGACCCGTGCATTAAAAGCTGCTCAGAATCTCTACGAACGGAAATACCTGACCTATCCCCGCACCGACAGCCGGTATCTTTCCAGTGACATGAAACCTGGAATCCCCGGGTTGTTGGAGAAATTAAAAGCCGTCAGGGCAACGGAAATCGCTCGGCTGAATCTGCAAAGACTGACATTCACCAAGCGCCTCGTGAACGATGCCAACGTCACCGATCACCATGCGATTATTCCCACCGAGATCGTGCCTAGAACCGGTGGTCTGAGTGGTGATGAGGCCAAGGTTTACGAAGCGGTGGTGACGCGTTTTATCGCGGCCTTCTACCCACATTGCCGCAAGCAAGTGACGACGGTGCTGGCGAACAGCAACGGAGAACCGTTCAAGGCGACCGGACGCACTCTCACCGAGGAAGGGTGGCAGGCGCTGTATCCACATTTGAACCGCAAGCAGCCTCAGGCGCAGAAACCTCGATCGGGACAGGCTCGCAACGCCAGTGGAGCGGCTGAAGCCTTGCAGCAAATGCCGACTTTTCAGAATGGCGAACACGGCCCGCATGAGCCGGAACTGAAAACCCTGCAGACCAAGCCGCCGCCGCGCTTCAACGAGGCAACTCTCCTGCAAGCGATGGAAACTGCTGGGCGTATGGTTGAGGAAGAGTCGCTGAAAGCAGCACTCGCAGAAAAGGGCTTGGGAACGCCCGCTACGCGTGCACAGATCATCGAAACACTGTTGCACCGCGATTACATTTTTCGCGACCAGAAGAACCTGATCAGCACCAGTAACGGGCGGCATCTAGTCACAGTGGTACACGATGAGCGGCTCAAATCAGCCGAGCTGACCGGCGAGTGGGAGGCCAACCTTAAGAAGATGGAGCGCGGTGCCTATGCCCCCAGGCAGTTCATGCAGGATGTGATCACTCATATACGTGGAATCATCGGGCGGCAGGGAACAGGAACGGCTGCGGCCAATGGCGGATTCGGCCCGTGTCCACTCTGTGGTAAGCCTGTCATCAAAGGCCGGGAATTCTATGGCTGTTCCGGCTGGAAAGATGGCTGCAAGTTCGTCTTGAAGGCCAGTGGCTTCAGCGTCGATATCAACGCCGGGCTCGCCACTGAACTGTTACACAATCACGCATCTCTGACGCCGCACCTGCTGACGGTCGATGGCAGCCCGGTGTTCGGCAAACTTCACCTGCAGAAGAACGGGACGGTTATCTACAAGCTGATCGATGCAACTTCTCCGGGGCCGCAGGGAAGGGGAGGGGCTGGGGAAGCGCTGGGTATCTGTCCGGCCTGTGGAGGAACAATTAGCGAGACCAAAAAGGGCTACGGTTGCAGCAACTGGCGGAATGGATGCAAGTTTGTGATCTGGAAAACGATAGAAAAAAAAATATCTCCAAGACGACTGTAAAGAAACTGCTAACCTCGGGCGAGACCGCTGTGCTGAACGGTTTCAAAGCGAAGTCAGGCAAGCTGTTTTCCGCGAAGCTAAAACTCGAAGGGAACGACGTGAAGTTCGACTTCGGGCCAGCAAGCCCAACGAACTCTTGAGTCGGTGCGATCAAGTACCTATCTCAATGGTGGAGTGCCGGTCCTTTAGAACTAGTTGTAAACTCTGTCATTCCAGACCGAGCTTCCGGCGAGCTAAGTCTGGAATCTCTGGGCAACCCGTGGTGTGGAATAGGGAATGGCTTTGGAGAATGGACGGTGTGAGAGGATGCGGATGCGGCTGGGGGACATCGGGGATCACAGGTTTGCGGGAAATTTGTCTTCGGCTATGTCCGCTACGCTCCCATTCGGGCTTAGGCTCGCTAGGGCTCTGAGTCAGAGGCAATCGAACACTAACTACCCCTTGGGGATCCTCAGCGTGTCGCCGGCTTTGAGAAGATCGCTGGTCTTGCTGTTGACCGACTTGATGGTGGCGATGGGGACCTTGTAGCGGCGGGAGATACTCCAGAACGTTTCGCCTTGGCTGACGGTGTGGGTCAGACCTGATGTCGGAGCCGCAGCCGGAGCTGGTTTGGGTCGCGATGATGTCGCCACCGGCGCGCGGCCGCCGACGATTCGTAGTTTTTGGCCTGGCTGAATGTTATCGCTTGTAAGGCTGTTGACCGACTTGAGAGAGTCAACGCTGGTTCCGTGGGCACGGGCAATACCCCAAAGTGTGTCGCCCTTACCGACGGTGTAGATTCCGCTGACACCCCTAGGTGGAGCAGCCGGTGCTGGCCTGGAAGTGGCTTGGGGAGCAGATACGATGGGCCGAGACGGGGCTGGAGGGGAGGGAATCCGGGAAACGGCTGCCACGGTCGGCTGGCTAGGCGCGGTAGGTGTCGGCCGTGGGGCCGAGGTGAGGACACGTGGTGGGGCAGATGGGAAATTCGGCTCGGGAATATTGATCGTGCCGCGGTATTCGCTGGGCAGATCAGTCGATGTGTTCACCGTCGGATCGTCGGGATCCCAACTGCCATGGCCGTAGTCGGAATCGAAGACATAGCCATCTGGATGCAGAGCTTTCTCCGAGTTTTTGTTGTCAGCTACGCCGTTGTTGCTCGCGCAAGACGCGAGCCCGAGAGCCAAGACGGGAAGTACCCATCGAATCCATACCTTACTCATGTCGGGAACTTGAACCCACCCGCCCAAGTTGCAAGGAGATGTTAATGGTAAGAGAGTCCTTAATTATTTTCTTGGTGGGTTCCTGACGATGAACCGGTTGCCCTTCTCGTAGGTGAAGTAGCTGGCCATCCAGTGGCTGAGCACCAGCAGTCTGCCGCGGCCGCCTACGAGGGAGGCGACGTGGACGAAGCACCAGATCAGCCAAGCAGGAAAGCCGCGGAGTTTAACCGCACCGACTTCGGCGACGGCCTTCTGACGACCGATAGTGGCCAAGGCTCCCTTGTCCTTGTAGCTGTATTCCTTCGTCGGTTGGTCTCGCTGGATGGCGATCAGGTTTTCTCCGAGTAGCCCGGCCTGCTGGATGGCAGCTGGGGCGACCATCGGGTGACCATCTTGATATTTTTCGCCCTCAGCCATGCAGGCGACATCGCCGATGGCGTAGTGACCGGGCATCGACTCGATCTCGGAGTAGCGATCGACCTTGATCCGATCACCGCGAACGACGCAGTTCTTGTCCACGCCGGCGGGAATCATTCCTTTGACCCCTGCGGTCCAGACTAGGCAACGGGATTTTAGTTCCAGTCCAGTGTCGGTAGCGACGGTTAGGCCATCGTAGGTCTTCACCCGGTTGCCCATGACCAGATCGACTCCCATGCGGGCGAGGTCGGACTTGGCGGTGTCGGACGAGAAGCTGGACATACCCTTGAGCAAGTCGTCGCCGCTCTGAACTAGGTAGATTTTCATCATATCCGTGATCAGATCGGGGAAGTCGGAGGAGAGAATGTGCGAGCGAAACTCGGCCAGCGCTCCGGCGGTCTCGACTCCGGCCGGACCACCTCCGACGACAACGAAATTGGTTAGGGCCTCGCGCTCGTCGTCGTCGGTTGTGGCGACGGCGCGCTCGAGGTTGTGGAGCATTTGCGAGCGGATGTCGAGCGACTCACGGATGTCCTTCAGACCGATCGAGAGCTTCTCGAGGTCGTCATTGCCGAAGAAGTTCGACACGCTGCCGGTGGCGAGGACAAGGCGATCGTAGTTCAGGGTTCCGGCGCTGGTGTGGACGACCTTCTTCTTCGGGTCGATTTTTTCCACCTGAGCCATGCGGAAGCGGACGTTGTTGAAGGGGCCGACGATCTTCCGTAATGGGAAGATAATCGAGTCGGCCTCGAGGCCGCAACTTGCGACTTGGTAGAGCAACGGCTGGAACTGGTGGAAGTTGTTCTGATCGAGCAAGACGACCTGGTAGTCGGAGTCGCGCAGAGCCCGAACGAGATTGATTCCGCCGAAGCCGCCGCCGACGACGACGATGCGTTCCTGCCCGGTGTCGGGGACGGAGATGGGTTCGTTCTTGGTCATTGCCATTTGCCGTGGACCTTACTTCAATTTGGAGATCATCCAACGATGTTCGACGAACAACGGCCTATTTCCCCTATTTCCAATTCATTAAAGGGACCGTGACGTCGTAGTAGAGTGGGGCATCGAAGCCATACTCGGAGATCCTCTCAGACGAGAGCTGTGGGTGGGCCTCGAACGGCTCGATCATAAGCCAAGTGTCGTTACCGCCCACACCGCGTGGGAAAGTGCCGAGTGCGGTTCTGTTCACGACGGCCCAATGGGCAACTTGGATTCGTTTGGCGTCGAGTTTCCCTCTGATGACTTCAGTGACATCATAGGTGTAGACGACCATGGCTCGTGTGTAGGCGCCGAGAGAATCAACCGAGGGGACGGGCTGGGTGGCAACTAGCTTGGCCTTGAGTTCGATGGTCTCGACCTTCGGCCGGGCGGAAATTTCGTTAAAGATTGTATCGTTTTGCGAATCGATTTCCGAGGGGTTCAGCTTACGTCCGAAGAGGGAGATTTTTTCTAGCTGTCCGTCCCAGTAAATACCTGCGGAGCTGGTTCCACCGAAAATCAAGTAGGGCTCTTCGTCCGGGCCAGGCAGGGTCATCTTGGCGACATGGACGTCGGCTGAGATCGTGCCGTTGCCGAACAGAACTGTGCCGGATTGTTCCTTTAGGTTGGCAGAGACGAAGGTCTTTTCGTTCCAATTCAGGTGTGGACCTTTGAGGGGTTCGTGGATGCCGAGGGCGGGGCTGAGAAGGTAGATATGGCCTTCGATCTGGCCAATCGTGACAATGTCGCCTGACTCCTTCGTGCCAAGGCGGACGATTGGCTGGAGCCCTGGGTTATTAAATTGGCCGTTGAGGACGGCGAATTGAATGGTGCCTTGTCTGCGCTCGCGGAGCATGTCCAGGAACCGTCGGGCGGTGGCGGTGTCGGTGCGCGCCTGACCGCCGTCGAGGACCAGATCGTAGTCCCGCCCGAAGAAGGCCATTCCTTCGAGCGAAATCTCGCAAGAGGTCGGCTTATCAGCCTTTTCCAGAGTGACCTGGTTCTGCACCAGGCCGTTGTTCCACGCGAACAGCAGACGCTTGGTGGAGCAAGGCCAGTCGGTCTTCGAAAGGGCATGAGATGGCAGTCCCTCGTCTTTGTTCTTGGTAACGAGGCCGAGATCGAGCTTGGCCTTGTCGCCGTTCTCTACCCAAACATCGGGATAGAAGTCGCCCGACTGGTTGTCGGTGATCTGCCACCATTCTTCGACCTTGCCCAGATCCGGGGCGAAGCGGCCGAGGAAAATTTCGACGCTGGCACCACCGGCGAGGATGTGGGGGCCGCCTTCATCAGGTGTGTGTAGGTAGGGGCCGGTGACGGAGAAAAGACGAGGATGATTGCCGAAACGGGGGTGATAGGTCTCGTGGCCCTCGAGGTCTGGATGGTCGCTGACCGACACTTTCCAACTCTTCCAACTCTGGTCTTTCGGACTCTGGGCAAAGAAGTTCACGTTCTGGTGGGGACCGTCGAACACCCACACGACCCCACTGCCGTCAGGTGCTTGGGAGGGCCAGCATCCGCGCAGGACCTTTTTCCAGGTTCCAGCAGCGATGTCAGCAACGCCGGCTTGGGGCCACGGGAACAAGGCGGTGAACGTCTTGCCATCCTTCGACACATGGAAGTTATCGAGACCGACCTCACTGCTATTCCAGACCGGCTCGCGAGCCTCGGGTTTGTCGAGCGGGAATCTACTGACGCTCGGGGCTTTGGTCTGTCCGGTCGACAACTCCGAGTTTGGAGCGAAGTAAATCCAGGTCTTGCCAGTCTTCGGGTCCTCCCAAACGTCTAGGGCGATACCGGTGCCGAGGTTCTTCCTGCCAGAGCCCTTCCATTGGATGAAGTGCATGCGGTTGGTTAGATGGTCCGAGTAGACGACGCCTTCGCCATCGGGTGTGATCAAGGGGCGGCGGTAGTTGCCCAAATCCTCGATCAGCAGTTGTTCCTCGCCGACGTCGGAGTCGAGCTTCCACAACTGGTGGATCGGCTTCTCTACGAATGTGTCGCTGTGGTTGTCTCCGGTGGCTCGAGCCCAAACGACCTTGGCACGACTGCCGTCAGCAAACTCGGACAGCGACTCGCTGGGGTTGGTGACGTAGTCCTTGGGCTCGGACGCGCCGCCGCAGGCTCCCAGGAGTAGGAGTGAGCAACTGGCGATAAAAAGGTAGTGGGCAAGTCTTAAGGACATGGCAAAAAATTGGTCGGAATCGGGCTTCGACGATGCTTAGACAATCGGGCCGAGGTGCTTAGAGTAAGTGGCAACTTCCGATGTTCAACGCTCTCCGTCCTGACTTCTCTGTAACCCCGGCCTCCGACGAGTGTCCGGATTTTCCTTACGTCCCCCGGCAGGGGCCAGATGCGGCCAAGGCTCCCGCCGTCAGCCTGATCACGCCGTTCTACAATACCGGTCCGGAGTTCCTCGAGACCGTTCTGTCGGTGCAACGGCAGACCTTGCAGAACCTTGAATGGTTGGTGGTTAACGACGGCTCCACCAATTCTGATAGCCTTGCCTTGCTAGAGGAGTTCAAGGCATCGGTTGCTGGCGATGATCGGATTCGAGTGATCGAGCTAGATGCTAATGTCGGAGTCTCCGCCGCTCGCAATCGCGGCGTCGAGCAAGCCCGGGCCGAGTTCGTCGCCTTCCTCGATAGCGACGATCTACTCGAACCGACCGCCTTGGAAAAATGGGCGTGGTTCCTCGGCACTCACCCAGAAGTGCCGTGGGCGAACAGCCAGATCGTCGGCTTCGATGCCTTCGAGTATTACTGGACCGAGGGCTTCCACCTGCCCGAGAAGTTCCTTGAGCGCAACGCCGCCAACCCCCACGGCATTTACCGCAAGGCGTTCTTCGAGCAGGTCGGCGGTCATGACGAGTCGATCCGAGACGGCTTGGAGGACTGGGAATTCTGGATGCGCTGTGCATCGCTCGGCTACTGGGGCCAGACGATCAAGGACCCGCTAATCTGGTATCGGCGTCGGGATAACCATGCCGATCGCTGGGACGACTTCGATGAGTCCGATCGGTCAAAGGCCTTCGGCGATAGGCTTCGCGCGAAATATGCCGAAGTCTGGAGCGAACAAGGTTTTCCCGATGTCGGGCTGGTGCCGAAGTCGATGGCCCCGGTCGAGCATGGCCATCCGATCGCCAACCCGCTTCAGCCAGCATCGGACCAGGATGGGGCCAAGAACCTGCTCGTCATCCTTCCGCATATGGAGATGGGTGGGTCCGACAAGTTCAATCTCGACCTGCTCGACGCCCTCGTTCGAACCAAGGGCTGGCGGGTAACCATCGCCACCACCCGTGGACGCGAAGGCGGAAGCTGGCTCCAGGAACTCGGAGCGATCACACCGGATGTCTTCGTGCTAGGGCGGTTCGTCGGTCATGCTGACTGGCCGAGGTTCCTGACCTACCTCATTGAGAGTCGGGGCATCGACGCTGTTCTCGTCAGCCACAGCACGTTCGGTTACCAAGTCCTGCCCTACCTACAATCGCGCTGTCCCGATGTGGTCTTCACCGACTACCTGCACATCGAGATGGAGGAATGGAAGTCCGGCGGGTACCCGCGATTTGCCCTGCACTACCAAGAGTCTCTCGATTGCACGATCACCTCTTCCGAGCACCTGAAGCAGTGGCTTGTCGATCGTGGCGGAGACTCGGCCTGCATCGAAGTCTGCTCGACCAACATCGACCCGACTGCCTGGAATCCGAGTGGCATCGACAGTGCGGAAGTGGCCAAGGAATTCGGTCTCGATCCGGATGCCTGCCTTGTCCTGTTCGCTGGTCGTCTGTGCGCTCAGAAGCAACCGGAGGTGCTGATGCGCACCGCCTTGGAACTGTGCCGAGATCAAGACGGATTCCAGCTCGCCATTGCCGGCGACGGCGAAGATGGCGATTGGGTAAGGGCCTTCCACGAACAGCACGCCGCCGACATGGACGGCAAGGTCGTCTTGCTTGGTGAACTACCGAATACCGACATCCGCCGTCTACTCGTCGCCGCCGACATCTTCTTTTTACCCAGCCAACACGAAGGCATCGCCCTGTCGTTGTTCGAGTCGATGGTCATGGAAACCGTCGTCGTCGGCGCCGCCGTCGGTGGCCAGCCAGAGCTCGTCACCGCCGATCTCGGCACCCTAATTCAGCCCGGAACCCCGACCGAAGAACAGAAGTCCTACGTCGAAGCCCTCAGTCGCTGGATCTCCGATACCGACAGCCGCAACACCGCCGCCAAGGCGTCTTGCAAACGCATCGTCGATCACTTCCAACTCGCCGCCATGGTCGATCGCATGGCCAGTCTTCTCCTCTCACCAAGACGAGCCCCCGTCCGCACCGACCCGCTCCCCGAGACCGCCTTGCACCGCCACACCGTCGAGATCTGCGAACAAGCCCGCCTCGACGACGAAGCCCGCGAACTCTGGGAAGACAACCAAAGCCTCCGCGAGGACCGCACCAAACTCCGCGCCAAAGTCGAAAACTTCCGCGGCATGATTACCCGCCGCGACGAAAAGATCGAGCACCTGAAGGGCAAGTCTTCGGGCTCGGGCAAGAAAGGGTCTGCGCTAGGGAAGCTGACGCGAAAGGTGAAGAAGTCGCTAGCTGGGGAGTAGGAGGAGGTTGGAGAAAGATTTCGGCTATGCGTCAGCGAACTTGACCTGTGTGCAGGCCATCCGTAACAGACTCAATTACTGGGACCCGTGACCATCGTCGTAGTAGCCGAAAACCCATCCCCGGTTGTTGGGAGCGAGGGATATTCCGAGGGCGACTGCATCTTTTGTCGTCGCAATAATGTGCGCCTGCTCGTACTCAGGAAGGTCTATGATCAAAGGCTAACGAACGGAATCAGGGGTAACATCAGTTTTAGGATTAGCGACGAATTCAATCTTTGATGGCGCGGTCTTCATGAATTCCTTCGTATCCGATGAGAAGCCGCCTAGCTCGGAGAGGTGACATCAACCCTCCGTTTTTGGCGTAACGGCTTAATGTGGTTGAAGACGCCGGTTATGGGCATTTGAGCGATTATTGGTAACCAGCCGACAAGTTCAGGCCAAACTCCCTCGATTCCGGACAAAAAAACACCGGGACCCGGCTGAGCCGATGTCCCGGTGTAGAAATCAGTTGTGCCGATTACAGGCCTAACTCGTCGAGCTTGGCTGCGATGACGTCCTTTGGCTGGACGCCGACCATGGTCTCTTTGACTTCGCCATCTTTGAAGAAAGCGATCAGGGGGATCGATTTGACACCGAACTGCTGGGACAGCGCAGGGTTCTCATCGACGTTGACCTTGGTGATTTTGACCGCATCACCCTTTTCTTCAGCGATTTGTTCGAGGACGGGGGTAAGCATGCGGCACGGGCCACACCATTCTGCCCAGAAATCAACAAGGACGGGGACGGATGCTGAGGCCTTAGTGACCTCTTCTTCGAAGCTAGCTTCAGTTACTGCAGTGAGGGAAGACATAGGAATAGGGCGCTTTCTAGGCGCGAATTGAATTTGTCACGGGGTAGGTCGGATTCAACTGGATTCCTGACATAGAAAATTCAGCGTCTTGTGCCCTGAATAGAAAAACCCTCCTTCCAGCCGAGCGAGCGGCATAAAAGGAGGGCTTTGTGAGTGAACACCGATCTTCTTCTATCCCAAGCGGGACGAAGACAGTGCTGGCTACGCCTTGTCTAGACCCCGCGAGCGAGGAACTGGAACACGGCGGCCGCGACGGCGAAGATGAAGCAGAGAATGGCAATCCACATAGGTCCTTGAAATAGGAATTGGTTAAGTCTGAGATTCCGTTTGGTTCTGGTCTACTCGTAGACGGGAACTTCGGGCAGTCTGGTGGGGAAGCTTGAGGTCCAGCCGGTGTCGGTTGAACGTTCCCAAGCGGGGTTGGTGGCTGGAGTGACGCCGATACCGACCTGATCAGATGCCATCATGGCTACGATCATGGCACCGAGTCCGAGAATGGCTGCGCCGATGGCGAACGGGAGAAGGCCAGCCTCGCTGTCTTCGTCCTCAAGGATCACCGAGTCTGATGCGCTGAGCGTTCCGGTTGGTTGCGGGGCACCGGATTCTGCGGCGAGAGCTTGGGTGGGCTGCTGCAGCTTCACGGTGGCTTTTGGGAGAGCCTTGGTGGCGGGCGCCGCGCCTGCCGCAGTGACGGGCTTAGCGCCCTTGAGTGGGACCGTCTTGGCTGGAGCCGAGACGGTGCCAGCAGGAGCTGGAGATGCCTTGACCGTTACCTTTTGCGTTTTCTTCATGTCGCCGCTGGTAGAAACTGCGGCGGATGGAGGAGCAGGAGGAGCGACGCCAATCGATGCCGACGGCGGCTTCGGCGGAGCTGGTGGGGCGACGCCCATCGATGCCGACGGTGGCTTCGGCGGAGTTGGCGGGGCGACGGCAGTAGCTGGTGGCGGTGGGGCGGCAGAGGGCTTAGCAACGGGTGGCGCTGGGGCTGATCCCTGCACGGTTGGAGCCTGGGTGGTCTCCTCTTTAGGCTGGGTAATTCCTGCGCCGGGCTTGGCACGAAGCGTGATGCGAACTGTCTCCTTTTTCAAGGGAACGGTAGAAGTCTTCGCGGTTGGCTTCGGCGGCTTGGGTGGCTGTGGTGCCTCGTCACTCATAGTCTGAAAGTCGAATTAGGACCCCGATCGGGATCTTCCAGCACTCATTTAACCCGAAATTGGCCGGGAGTGTCAACAATATTGACGCGGTTTGTCTGCCCAAAATGAGCTTTTTTCTTCGGGTCGCCTGGTTCAGCGTTCTATGGGCTGGATTTTGTGCTATTCGGATTCGAGCCTCGCGACAAATCCCTTTGACTTCACTGGGCCAGGTCGGCACTCTGACCGTCGGTGCTAGCCCGCGCCATACGAAGAATCGTGGATCCCCCCGAAGATCTTCCTGCTGGATCAGGAAAAGGAACTGAAGTCGCCTCCCTAGCGGTCCGTCTACGCGGATTTCTCGAGGGCGACAGCATCTGTGTCTACGGATCACCGGAGTTGGTGGATTGGTTCTCTAGCCAGGGAGAAGATGGGGTTTCGGCTATCGATTCGGCGGATTCCAAGAAACTGAAGAACGCAGTCTGTGTAGCGGTCTTCGGGGAGGAGAAGGCGGCTGTTGGAAGGCTGGTAGGATTTTTGGAGAAGGCCGTCCCGGAGGCTGCTGCGATTCTTATTGTTGGGCCCGATGGGGATCTTCATGCGACAGGCGGTGTAGGGTTCGAGGCGATTCAGTCGGTGCTGGTCAAGGCTGGCTTGCCTGTCTGTTGGGGAGGACTGTGTTTTAGCGATGTGCCCCACTACGAGCGGCATGATGTAGCTTTCGCCCTGTCGAAGAAGTTCGAGGACGAAGTACGCGCCGCCCTTGCCACCGGAATTCGTAACCTCTCGCTGGATCCACGGCTTCCGGAATCGGACAAGCCGCGTGGATCGAGGGTGTGCATCGCGACCAATGAAATTTTCGGGCCGACTAAGAACGGCGGAATCGGAACTGCCTATACTTCGCTGGCCGAGGCCTTGGCTGCTGCCGGCCACGACGTGACGATTCTCTATCTCGGCAGGGTGACCGACGAGCACGGTTTGGCTCACTGGCGCGAGCATTACCGCGAGCGCCGTATCCGGCTGGAGCAGGTCGAGATCGCCGAGCACCCGACGCTCGATTGGGAGCACGACAACATCCGCTACGCCCACCTCGCCTTCAGCTGGTTGCGCCAGGCGAACACGGTTCGCCCGTTCGATATTATCCACTTCCCGGAGTGCAATGGTCACGCCTACTTCAGCTGTCTGGCCAAACGTCAGGGCCTGGCCTTTCAAGAGACCACCTTGTGTGTCGGCACCCACAGCAGCACCGAGTGGATCTTCCAAGCGAACAATGTTTCGCTCGAGTCGTTCTTCAATCTGTCGTCCGATTTCCTTGAGA
>Ga0209187_1002845_pt1 | contig 15559 bp, 7 predicted proteins | sample BantaG_FD_187430 | JGI IMG/M metagenome (GOLD analysis project Ga0209187, IMG submission 187430) | Marine algal microbial communities from Bantry Bay, Ireland - BantryBay_4 metaG (SPAdes) (version 2) | ecosystem: Host-associated > Algae > Red algae > Unclassified | place: Bantry Bay, Ireland... | reverse complement strand
GCTCGCACCAAAGCAAAGAAACATGCACTAGACACCGAGCTTGGCTGGCCGCTGGACAGACAACCAGACAATGACAAAGACGGCCGCCGTACGGTGCCGACCACAGGAAACGGGGAGAACATCAAAGACGCGCAAAGCCCCCGAGCCTCGCAGACCAGGGGACTGACTGACGGTCGTGGGCCACACCGAGGGGCATCTGCACACCGCTTGGCGGTGCGAGGGCACCGCAAGGCCCCGCCCCCCACCCCACCCCACCGGCGCCACCCACACACTAGGCTGGACCTCCACGACGCGGCCGCTTGCCCGACCCCTTTCCGTGGCTGCTCGAAGCAACGCCAGCCGGCGCCGCGTCCTGGCCGCGCTCCTGACCGCCGACAGGGGCGGTGCCGGTGGGACCACCACCACCGCGGGCGCGCTTCTGCCCGCGCGGCGGCTCCGTCTCGCGCACCCCGGCCGGAGTGTTGGGCTCCGAAAACCGCCAGTCTTCGTCTTCCGACGATGATGACAAAATCACAGCAGCCGCCGACGATGCCCCGCCGCCGGCCCCCCCGCCGCCCGTCTGCTTGCGTCGGACTTGGCGACGACGCGCCGCACGGGCCGCGGCGGCCCGGCGGGTGCCCGCCTCCCCATAGCCCCACCACACATCGTCCGTGATCCGACGCCCGTTGGCAACCCAGTCCAATATCCGCAGAATGATGGCGGCTCGGCAGCGCTCGTCGCGGAGCTGGCGCCCCACAAGCGGCGGGTGCCGCACGCGCTGGTGGTCCTCAACCAGCTCCCGCGCCGTACGACCCCCGGCATCGACCAGTGCAGGATCCGCCCCGGCGTCAATCAGCGCGCGAACGACGACGGATTGCAGCTCGGCGGCCGCCCGGTGCAGGGCCGTGCGACGCTGCGGGCCGCCAACGACGTTTACGGACGCCCCGGAGCCGAGCAACTTCTTGACGACGGCGACGTTTCCGACCTCTGAGGCCGCCGCCAACGCCGTTTCCGTGTGGGGCAGCCGCCCGTCGACGTCCGCGCCGCCGGCAAGCAACAGCCCAACCATCTCGGCACCGTGAGGGTTGACACGCGGGTCCTGCCCCGCTGCCTGCACCAAAGGAAGCGACCACGTGCCGTCAGAGAGCTGAAACAGGCCGGTGCAAGGAGAGTGGGCCAGCAGTACCCGGACGACGGCCGGCGGGTCGGCGCCGACAATGGCGGCGCGCATCACCGCCAGACCCTCGTCGGGGTCGCACGAGTGCGGCACCCCCTCCCGGTCCTTGAGCAGCTCCGCCACCAACAGAGCGCGACCGGCACTAGCCGCGTGCACGGTGGCACGCGTGAGCGTCCGCAATCCGCGGGCCGCAGCACGCCGGCGGAGAGAGTCGATGAACACCCGCCCCATTGCCGTCTGCAAGGGACCCGCCATGAGGAGCGGCGTGTGACCCGCCTCGTTGCGCGCGCACGGCTCGCACGGCGTCGACTCGATGAGCAAGGCCGCCACCGCCGTCTGGTCGTTGCGCACAGCCGAGTGCAGGGGCGTGTCCCCAAGCCCGTTGGTCGCCGACAGCATCCTCGCGTCCGCCGCAGCGAGGAGACGGACGACCTCCACGTGCCCGGCGCGCGCCGCCAGCTGCAGCGACGTGTTGCCAAATATGTCGCGGTCCTGGACCGACGCAGCCATGCCTGCAACCTGCAGCGCCTTGACGGTCTCGACCGACCCCCGCCGGGACGCCATGTGCATCGCGTTGCGGTCGCGCCACGACGTGGCCATGGTGTCCCCGTCGGGACCGCCCACGCCGATCAGGTGCGACACGAGATGCGACCGCCCGCCGTGCGCAGCGACCAAGAGCATCGGCAGGGGGGTGAGCGCCTCGGCCTTGTCCGCGCTGCGGCCCTCATCGTCTGTTGTCGCCGCGTCTTGCTCCGCCGCCGTCTTGTTCGTGGCAGCCTTGCGGCGAGCACGCAAAAGGCGCGCCGTCCGGCGCGACACATGCGCCGGCTGCGCCCCGGGCGACCCGGCGGGCGGCGGCGGCGGCGGCGGCGCGGCGCCTACATGCGCCGGCTGCGCCCCCGGCGACCGAGCGGGCGGCGGCGGCGGCGGCGCGGGGCCTACGTGCGCCGCCCACAACGCCGCCGCCGCCGCAGCGACAACAGCGGCGCCTTCGGGCGGCGACGTACCGGGCGGGGGAGCGACCCGTTCGGTATCGCCTGCCCCGGCGGCGGGAGCTCCGTCGCTCGCCGCGGCACTCGCCCCGGCAGCTGGCCCAGCAGCCGACCCAGCGACGGCAGCGGCGCCGTCGTCGGGCGGCGACGTACCGGCCGGGGGAGTGACCCGATCGGCCTCGCCAGCCCCGACGGCGGGAGCTCCGTCACTCGCCGCGGCACTCGCCCCGCCGGCAGCCGACCCAGCGACAACAGCCGGGGTGGACGGCGGCGGAGACGCCCCGCCCGCAGCGGCGCCTTTAGGGGGCGACGTACGGGGCGGGGGAGCGACCAGGTCGGCATCGCCAGCCCCGGCGGCAGGGGCTCCGTCACTCGCCGCGGCACTCCCCCCGCCAGCAGCCGACCCAGCGACAGCAGCCGAGGTGGACGGCGGCAGAGACGCCCCGCCCGCAGAGGCCGTACCGCCGGCTGCGGCGGGCGCCTCAGTACCAGCCAGAGCGTCCGCGGCGACCCAGGCCTCGGCCTTCACCTCGGCCTTCACCTCGGCCTTCACCTCGGTCTTCACCTCGGTCTTCACCTCGGTCTTGACAACAGCGGCCGGCACACCATCACCGGTCGCAGACGCCGCGGCGTCGCCCGGAGCCACGGCCTTGCCGTTGAAGGCCATCGCGACGCAGGCCGGGCCCGCTCTGCAAAGAGGTAGAAACCGACGGGTCGCCGAGCGTCTCGATGCAGGCGCAGGGTCGGGCGGATGGCACCGAGCAAGGGAGAGGGAACACGAGGTGTGCCACAGGAACGCGCGCGCAAGCGTCTCGACGGGCGTGAGATCGGCCGATCCCGCCACGCGCTGCGCGCACAGACGCGGATCGCGGTGGGTGGGTGGGCACGCGTGCGCGCGGCGGTGCAGAGTCGGGGGCGTGCGCGTGCTCTTGCTGCCGCCCACAGAGCGACAGAGCGACAGACGTCGATCGGTCCTGCCCGGTGAGGCCTGCGGCCGCTGGCGCCTGCAAAAGACGCGGGACGCCTGTCGAGACGGCCCTCCACCAGCCTGCGAGCACGCATGCCTTGACAACCCCTCCAGAGGGACAGCCCCGCACCCTGCACGCCCAAATCGGGTCAAGAGACACGTTTGAGCGCTGTGACAAGGGGGGACGCCTGTCGGTACCGCCCTTCGCCTCTGCCAGCGAGGACCAACGGGGTGACAGGGGCGACGTGCCCCCACAGGCCGTGTGAGCCGATGGTGTCTGTAAACGTGCTGGAGCGGACGAGACAAGAAACGGGTCGTGAACGGACGCCGACTCGTTTTCGGGAAACAGGTCGGCGATGTGGACCCCCCACCCAAGCTCGGAAACACATGAGATGTGCCAATTTAATTCGTGAACATTGCAAAGGGCGTACTGCTGACCTCCAAAAAATGGAGGTTGCAGAGTGGTTGCAGTCGTTAAACTGCCTACGTGGACCAATGGAATGGCTACGAATCGGCTGAGATCATTGCACAATCGCCCAATGCAGCTCTACGCCCTGGAAATGCGCCTCAGGATCTCAACATATCTGAAACTATTTGTCGATTTCATGAGAAATCAGGGGTCTGGCCCAGAACCGCCTTCAGGTCGTCGTCTTCAGGCCCGAGCCAGCAAAACAAAAATCTCGGAAAATCCCATTGAGGGATGCATTGGCTGCCAGCGACTTTTAAAAGAGTCGATGAGCCTGTCGGGGCCAAATGTCGACCGGCTTCAGAAATGTTCACCACAGTCGAGTCCGCTCCTTCAGGCGCTGAGCGGCGATTCCACCCCCCGTCTTCATGCCGTTTAGCATACGTCTATCCGTCTGACCCCAGTTCGTCACACTTGTACCAGTTCATAGCAACTTGGTCTTGCGAGGGACATCCACAGTGTTAACATACCAAATCGGGCTGCTAGGGATGCTCCGGAACGTCCTATGGCGCAGTTCACGCTTCTGTATAAAATAACAATGACAAAAACACCCGGCGCGCGGCCTGAGTCAGACCACTGGCCTCGTGAGCTCATCGGATGTCCAACAACGCCTTGTGCGCCTCATACGGAGCACTCCTGGGCGATAAAAGCGCATTTCCCGGAAAAAGTGCATCGAAAATATCATGACTGGATCGGTGCAATTCCACGTTCACAGAGCCCTTGGAGTCATTCCGAGCGGAGCATCTGGCTCCGTACCCCGCTCACCACAGGCATCCCTGACAAGAGCTTGCCCCGACTCACCCACGCACCGCGGAGCCCCTTAGTGGCTACGTGGTCCGATTTCTCGGCCAAGGTCGACAAAAAGGTGTCTTGAGCACACATCACAGAGGCTCCAGAGCCCGAGTTGCGTGCTCGCGTGGTACTGTGCGAGTTCTTCACGTCTATGGAGCGCCCCCCCCACCCCCCGCCATTCATGTCATCACAGCGCAACCCTGTGCCAGTGCCGTGGGTACCAGCGCAGCCGTACTCTTGATGTTATCATCCAGATGATAGCCCCGTTTCCTGCACCGCATTACGTGACCTGTTGGACCGACGGACCCACGAGGCGTGTCGACTCGGGGCCTGCGAGAACGACGGGTGCAAAATACAAAGACCGCCGTCCAGGCTCGGGAGCAGAACGCATGTCAGGTCTTACAGCCCGCCGCCTGGTCAGCCACTCAATACCGCAGCGTGTCGGAAAAAACATCGACAGGCCGTCTGGGAGCCGTCTCAAAGAGACGCCAAGACACGAAGTCTCGCCCATAATACCTCCTTTTGATGGTATTTAGCCGGTGTGATGTGACGGGCGCTAGTGCTGGGTGGTGCTGAACAGAGGAAGATTGTATTGCATACACTCTGTATACACTCTGTCGGCCGTCTCTCCCCGAAAGAGCGTGCCAGGGGATGGCATTGGCGCTGTTATGGACGACAACGTGTCATGTCGTGTGACGGTGGACAATGGCATGGAACAAAACCACACCACGCGTGTGCGTCGTGGACGCAGGGCACGCACAGACTGTGCGCGACTGGCCGCGGGCGACCCGCAGGAGTCGACTCGACTCGGGTGTAATACTTGCGGGCGGGCCGACCCGCCGTGCTCAGTAGCGCTACTATCCCGCGGACCGACCCGACGGCTTGTAAAGCCGACACCAGACGACTGGAAACAATGAAGATTCTGATGGTAGCTAAAAGGAGGCCACAATGTCAAATTTAGAAAAAGAAATGGATCGCAACAGCGTAGGGGGGCTACATGATTGGACACAAACCTGACCGATTCGGAGTGCGTCCAGAGGGAGGCGGGTTGGTGGTGATGGTTAGTAGCGCTACTAACCCTCACGGCGCACCCGCTCCGCACAAAACCTCGTTCGGCCTCCGACCCACGGGAGGAGGGGCTCGGTGGGTGCACCTGCACTCATGCCGAGCAGTACACAGGTCCGCCGGCGTGCAATGGGCACTGTGCATGGCACAGCATCAGCACACCGATAGTGAGCGGGTGAGCGGGTGCCGTGCCGTACCGTACCGACCACCTCGGCAGGATGGAGACACCAAAATAAACATAACGACGGTCTTTCACATGCAACCAACCGCAACGTCGGCAAGCAAAAAAAAAAAACGAAAACGACTCACTCAGTGGGCCGATAGCGACCCACCACCCACCCGACCGCCCGCCGCCCCCACCCGCACCACACCACAGCTCAAAAGTTCAACCCCAACGCAGACGCAACAAGTGGGGCAAACAGCACCATGTTGGGCAGCGTCGCGCCCTGCGTCAGCCACTGAGCAAAGTCGTCGAGCGAGTGCGCCACGCGCACGTTCGGACCCCAGTCCAAAAGCGCCGCTGGTGGCGCACGCAACGACGTGGCCGCCGCGTCGCTGGCGACGTTGGCAACGGCAACACCGGCGGCGGCAGGAGCCGTCGTCCCCACCCCCCCCCCCATCCAGCCTACGCCGCATGCGGTCACGAGGGCAACGGCAAAGTCGGTGGCGTGCGGCGACATGACGGCCCTCGCCATCATGGCTTGCAGCAGTACGACCTTGATAAAGTGCAGCCAGCGACAGCGGTAGGGACCAAACTGGCCGAGCGGGTGCGTGGACACCACCCCAAAGTCCCCCGCCGATAATGACAGGGGGAGTGTGCAGCCAATACACCTCCCCCCCGGCGCCGCCTCAGTGTGCGCCCACCGCCGCGGCTGCTGCTTGCACTGGCCAAAGTGCATCGTACACACATCTCGGCCGCCCGCCTGTGACTGCACGGGGCGGCCGACGTGGCTCGGCCTGAGGCAGCTGCAGCAGGTGCCTTGGAAGCAGTAGGCGAGCGAGTGGTTCGGCACATGGGCCGCGTCGGGGAGCGCGCGACACCACGCACAGGGGGGACGGTCAGGGTCGGCGGCGCTCGACCGCCAGATGGCCTCTACGGCGCGTTGCCCACGCAGCAATGCGTCTTCGACAACTTGGCCGTACGCGGCGGCGCGAGCGCCGCCGCCAGCCACCGCCACTGGCGAGGCTCTCTGCCCGGCAGGTGACGCATCGAGGGGCACCAGCAGGGGCGCTGCTGCTGCCAAAGCTCCTGCCGAGCGCGGCGGAGTCGCTGTGAACGGCAACCGCCTTTGCGCAGCAGATAGTCGACCCAGGGGGAGGGCCGGCTGCGGGGGAGGAAGCCCCCCGTCGAGTCGCGACGGTGTCGTGGCCGACGTGGGCAGCGACTCGTGCGTGACGTCGTCAGCCTCGGGGTGGCCGCCGTCACGGGCTCCCCGGCCGCCAACGGCGGCAGCCCCAGCCCCAGCCCCAGCGGCAGCAGCAGCAGCAGCAGCGCCAGCTGCAGCCACCACGCCAGCAGCGACGGACACAGCGGCACCGGCAGACCGAGTCGCGCCAAATCCGACGGCGCGAGAGGACCGCGACGGCGGCGACAATGGCGCTAACAACGACATTGACGGCGGCGAGGAAGGAGCAGCCGAACCGGGCGTCGTCGGCGTCACAGGGCGAGACGTCGGTCGCACAAAGGCAGACACTGGCCGCCGTGTCTGGCTCTCCTGCAGGTGGAACCGCGGATGACCCAGCGGCAAACTCCCCGTTGTCGCCCGCCGGGCCGAGGACGACCGCTGCGGACCGAGGGGCAGCAGTTGGGCAAAGTTGTCGTCCCCGTCCACATCACGGCGGCGGCGACGACGCTGCACATCGTCGCTGTTGTCGTTGTCGTCCTCGTCCTCGTCGTCGCCGTCGTCACCGCGGCGCCGCTTCTGTACCCTCACCGTCGTCGCGCAGCCGCTGCCGCCGCGGCGGCGGTTGTCGCTCTCCACCTGCGCCGCGCAAAAGTCACAAAGCGCAAAGTTGCCGCGCACGCACGACACAAAGTTGGCGGGCGCGATGCCGTCAAAGTGCGAGTCGAGCCCCCACCGCCTGCAACCGGTGGGTGGCAGCACTGCCCATCTGACGGCGTCGCCAGCGGCCTCGATGTTGGGGATGGTCGTCTTTGACTGGTCCAACGGGGCCGTGTAGCCGTCCGGTGTCCAGACGACCGCCGTCGCGGTCGTCGACGCGTCCCGACACAGCCGACCAGAGGCTTGAACAAAGCTGAGCAGATGCCGCGGACCGAGGAAGAGCGCCCAAACCATATCTGCAAAGTCCGTGCCCGTTGACACTGCCGGCGAGCCGACGACAATGACGACCCCGACGCCGGGCGCACGCAGAGCGTCCGCTACAACGGCAGACACCAAGACGGGCGGCGGCCGGCTGCTGCCGCCTGCCCGGCTGCTTGGGCCCCCACGCCCGAGGTTGGCAGCCGTCGGAAGGATGACTTGATTGATGGTCGGCCCGTGAAACGCGCCGATGAACGTCTGGTCTTGGTCGCCGAGGCCCCCGCCCGCAGGCGCCGCCGCCGCGGCAGCGCCGTCGACTACGGCGCTGCTGCTGGTGGCGCCGTCGGGAGCAGCCCCCTGCGAGTGGAACTTGAGGACGACAACGTCGGCCACGGAGCCGCCTCCCGCAGGCGCCCTGCTGCTGCTGCTGCCGCCGCCGCTGCTGCCGCTCCCCGGCCCCACCCGCCGCAAGCGGGCGTGGAGCTCCGTGACGATACCATCGACTTCGACGACGGTCTCACAAAAGACGCCCAGCACCACTGACCGGCCCGCGGCGTCTCCGCTGCGACTGCGTACGGCGGCGGCTTGCGCAAGCACGCGGTCGGCAACCGCCCCGTGGAGGGGCGCATTGCCGCCCAGGACAGACGCCGGCCGACGGTGGAAGCGCACCGGGACGGGCTCTGGGACGTACCGAATGTTGGTGCGGGCGGTGCTGGTCGGCCGGATGAGGCTCCACGGCCGGTGCGCACGCAGACCGACCGCCGCAAGCAACGCGTCAATCCACGCAGGAGGGGCCGTCGCCGTGAGCAGCAGCAGCGGGCACGGGAGGTCCGCGAGCGTCGCGCGCAAGTGCGAGAGGGCTTCGCGAAAGTCCCACAGCAGCGTCAGGTGCGCCTCATCAATAACCACGCGTGCGAGGCGGCCGCCGTCAGAAAGGCGCCGCGTGACTTCCCGAAACACGACGCCGTCGCGTACGGCCGTGCCCATGTCAATGACAAACAGGGACGCCTCCCCAGCGTCGCATCCGCGCGGCCACGAACCGACGGTCAGGCCGGCGGCCCGCGCCGCGCCGACAATGTTGGCCGTGATGGCCCGCGTCGGCGTCAGCACAATGGTTACCGGCGGGTACCAGGGAGTCGGCGTCGTCGTGACGGCAGATGGAGCGACCTGCGCAACCACCTGTAGCCGCCGAGACGCCGCCACCGCCGCCGCCGCCTCTGCAATGGCGGGAACGATAAAAGTGGCGGTCTTGCCCCCCGCCGTCGGCAGCACGACCAGCTGCGTGACCGCGTCGCGGGCAGACAAGACCGCGTAAATGGCGCGTTTCTGCTCCACCGAACGGTACATGCCAGCGCCATACAGGGCCCGCGTGTGCCTGTCGGCCTCTGCGGCGATGACCTCTGGCGTCAGCCGGTACCGCCGCGCGAGCTGCGACTCGGTCGAAGCCGGCTCGTAGATGGGGGTGCTCCACGGGGGCACCCGTCCGCCGGCGGAAAGGGGCGACACCGCCGCCGCCGCTTCTATCGCCGCCGCCACCCCATCGGATGGGGGTGGCACCGGCCACCACGGCGCCTTGAACTTGTGTGCAACAGATGTGGCAGCTGCACCAAATTGCAGAGGCCCCCAATCGGGAGCGCGCCGAGGCAACCAGGCCAAGACGATGTGGGGCTCGAGGGGATGGCGCAGCCCCTCGGCGGGGTGGTCCGACAAGACGTTCATGCCAGCTTGCCACAGCCGAGTCGCCCGGTGGTACAGAAAGACGAGCCCGTTGTTGACGTTGAAAATGGAGTAGAAGGGGTCCCCGGCATACGCGGACGCGGCAGTCGACGAGGAGTGCCCACTCTGCAAGTCCAGCACGTGCCCCCAGTCGACGACGCCACCGTCCGTCGTCCCCACCAAGGCCGTGGCGGCCGTGCCGCCGCCTGCGCCACCATCACCTCCGCCGCCGGGGACACCGAGGCTCGCCTGCAACACGTCCACCTTGGTCACGTGCTTGGCCGCCGCCGCCGTCCACTGCCGATAGACGCGCGGCCCGCAAAATTGAGACGACGCCTCGGAAAGCGCGCCGTCGTGTAGGGCGGCAGCGAGGGTGCGCCCTGGCTGCTCCCCGCCGCTGACGTCACGAAAGAGCAGCGCTTGATCGACTGCCGGCTCCCCGTCGGCTGTCGACATGTAGCGCTCGAGCGGGTCCAGAAAGACCATTGCCAGCAACACGAGCGTCGACGTCTTGGCGTCCATCCACCGCATGATGGGCCGACCGCCGCCGACATAGGCGCTCGACGTCTTGCTGTACGTCAATATCGTGTAGATGATGCCATTGTGTACGTACACCCCCCGACGAGCCCGCTCCGATGCGGCGCACACGCGGAGAGCAGCGCTCTCCGACACGCGAGGCGGCGCGCCGCCGACAATGTGCATCAGCGCCCACAGGCGCGCCCGAAACGCTGCCACATCCTTACGCCACGAGCGCAGCTCCTGGGGAGCGACCGCGCGTGGCGGAGCAAGCGGGTCGACCTCGGGCAAAAACGGGATGGTGCCGCTGCCGCCGCCGCCGCCGCCGCCGCCGCCGCCGCCGCTGCTGCTGCCACCCCCTGCGCTTGCCGTTGCCGCCGCTCCCGCCGGCGCCGTCGTACTGCCGCCACCGCCATCACCACGCGCGCCGCCCGTTGACGGCTCCTGCTCCTTGAACGTCGGCCGCACCGGGCATTTGGGGTCGTCCAAGATCCCGCTGGACAGAAAGTGAGACTGCCACCGCCGAACGCTGCTCTGGTTGGCCGGCAGCTGAAGAAACGAGACACCCGGCGTCTGCACAGACGGCTGGTCGATGAGGTGCACGGCCTCGGCGAAAATGCCCGACCGCGTCGGGTCGTACTCCCACGTCAGCCGCTTGAAGCGATGCCACAAGTCCGCCTGCATGTCTGTCGCCGCCTGCCCAAGCTGGACGGTGCTCAGGTGGAAGCCGCGGTCAAGCACCGTCCCGCACACTGCCGTCGGCGGCGCGCCGTCGAGATGGTGCGGGTTGGTGCATGGGAGAAAGGTCGGCGGGACGTCCTCGGCCCGCGCCATCCTCTCGGTCGTGGACGACAGCATGACAATGTACGCGGCTGCAGTCGTCGACGACGGGTCCGTGGCTGTGGCAATCGCGTCAAACGCCTGCGCCAAGGAGCCACGCCTCTCAGACGCTGTCGCGTCGGGTCTGGCCGGGCGACCGACATTGAAGAAGAAGAGCGCGTTGACGACCCGCGTCGTGAACAACAAGCCCGACGCCAGATGCTGCGCCGCCGCCGCGTCCATGAACGACACGTCTGGCTCGCGGTTGACCTTTGGCGAAGCCGTCGACGAGTGGGGGTACAGCAGCGCCACAAACGGCATGACCATCGAAACGTCCGCACGCGGCTTGCCGTCCCCCCCAGCATGCCGCGCCCGCGGGTCGTACTCCTCGTGGAAGAGGCTCAGCATCAGCGTACTGACCGGCTCTGAAAACTCCCGCAGCTCTCCGATGCGGTCCCCAATGAGGTCGACCGGAAGTGGAGGGGGGCTTTGGGCGGCCGCCGGTGCCGCTCCATCGACCAAAGGTGCTGCCGCCCCCCCCGCCGGGCCAGAGCCGCTGATGCTGCTCTCAGCGCTGGCAGACAGCAACGCCGCCAGGCCTGCATCAAACGCCGACCGGACCTTTCCCGCCGCCCGTAGCGTCTTTGTTGACAATGGCGGCGTGCCGCGCCCATCCGCCAGGCGCTCCTCGCTTGGCCGCCGCGCCAGGTCACAGAGCCGGACGACGACGTAAAGCAACAGCGCCGCATCCTGCGAGTACCTCGCGACCGTCGTGTCGAGCAGGTGCACACTGAATGGCCGCCGGGTTTCGCCAGAGGACCGCTCAGTGCCCGCTCCGACGACCAACTTGGCAGCAATCGTCAAATCGCACTTGCGCAGCATCCGCAACGCTTGAGCGCAAAGACTGTTGACGGCAACCTTGAATGCGCAGTAGAGCTGCCAATCGCGGCTGTTGGCGCGATGCTGCGGCGCGCCACTGCCACCGCCGCCACCACCGTCGCTGCCGCCCGGGCCGCCGCCGCCGCCGCCGCCGCCGCCGCCGCCGCCGCCGCCGCCGCCGCCGCCGCCGCCGCCGCCGGCACCGCTGCTGTCCGCCGCGTGCCCTACGCCAGCCGCCGCCACCGGGAAAAACGCAAAATGGTCGACCACCTGCTCGGCCGTCCAGTGCATCTCCCGAATGCGGTCGTTGAACTTGAACATCCGCAACAGCGCGCCGCTCTGCGAGTCGGACGTCGCGTCAGTGGTGTTGAGGCGGGCAGCACCGCTGCCGCCACCGCCGCCGCCTCTGGAGACACCGAGAAAAACGTCGAGCGGCAGAGAGGCGGCTGACAAGGCGACTGCCCCCCGAGGCACCTCGGTCGGCGCAATGGCGGATGGGCGCCGCACAAAGGCGACGGGGAAGAAGCGCGTGTACTTGCCCTTTTGCAGCGTCTGTGTTGGCACCGTCGGGAAGAGCCGGTTGGAGCATACCGCCGGCTGCGGCTGCCGCCGCTCCAAGGTGCCAACGGCCCCAGAGACCGCCGTCCCCGCCGGCGCCTCCGCCGCCGGTGCCGAATGCTTCCGCAGCAGTTCCCGGGATGACGCGCCGACCGACTGACACTGGTAGCACACCACCGTCGTGTGGCGGGCGGACAACCCAGGCACCGGCGGCAAGTGCGGCGCGTCGGCCGACGCCGGCCACGACTTGGATTGCTGCTTGTACCGGTCCAGCGTAGCCACCTGGCTAGGTGTCGCTGCCGTGTCAAGCGCCGCGATGCACTCGTCCGCCGTCGACACGGCCACGGCCATGTGGGGTACAGGCGGCACCATTGCGCCTGCGTCCGTACCGCCAGCGGCGGTGACGGCGGCCTTGTGGGTGCTGCTGGAAACGTGATGCTTGAGCTGCTGCGACCCATGTCGCAGCGTCGTGTCGCACAGCACGCAAATGACGACGCCGGCCTCTTGCCAGACAAGAAGACCCGTGAACGGGGCGGCGGCCGCCGTCACGGCATCATCATCGGGGGGGTTGGCGGCAGCGCCAGCGGGGGGGTTGACGGCAGCGCCAGCGGGGGGGTTGGCGGGAGCGCCACCGCGGGGGTTGGAGTGGCCGTCTCCCACCGGGTTGTGGACAACGACGCCAGGGGAGGAAGAAGCACCGCCGACAACGCCGCCAGTGCCCAATGTCGGCTCCATGGCAACGGTGTAGCGGTGGGGAAGGAACCGACGCGACGACGGTGTGTTGTGGTGTGCAAGCAGAGGAGGAACGGAAAGAGTGGGATGCTGAGTGGCGCCCGTGGGCACAGAGACGGCCGACGGCAGCGCCTAAATAGCAGCTACGCGAGGGCTACGGGGCGGGGATAGCGCGGCCGCCCGCATGCACGCCTGCGGCGCGTGCTGGCGACTGGGCGCGGCGCGGCGGGCTGAACGGGGGGAGCGCGAGGACGGCGGGGTAGGGACCCCGCACAGCCTGTTGCGCGGTCTCTGAACAGACTGTCAGGTCTCGCAAGGCGTTAGTGGTGCCGTACGCATCTGAGGCTCACCCACTCACGCCAGCAGGTTGGCCGCACGCGCGGGGCACGGGAGGAAAAAAAGGGCGCGAGAAGCTTAAAAGTTCAAAACCACAGGGCCTGGGGCCCCAGGCATGCCGCGAGGCACGGGCGGAAAAAAGGGCGCGGGAAGCATAGAGTTCAAAACCACAGGGCCTAGAGCCCCACGGCCTAGGGCTCGCAGTGCAGCGGATGGCGTGGGTCCATGCTGAGCGGGCGGTCCCCGCAAGGGAGGCGGGGTCGGGTGGCGCGCTCCCAGAGAGCCGCACGGGAGGTGAGAAAGGCGCCCCCTCACCCCACTGCCAGCATCGCAGGGGCGGGGTCAGGAGGCGGGCCGAGGACGGCAGCGATGCGCCCAAAAGGGCAAAGAGCTAAACAGAGTGACCGTTTGAGGACGCGCCGCAGCGGCGCTCCTGAAGCGCGCTGGGAGGGACAGCCTCTCGGTGGCGGGAGATTCGAAAACGAACAAGATAGGGTCGCAGAGTTGGGGGCGTGCGGGAAACGCCCAGTGTATTGATGGATGGCGGGGAATGCGACAGTATGGCGGGAGCCAAACGTTGGCGGGGCCCGGACGTCCGCGGCCCCGTGTCGTGCAGACGCAAGGGGAGGACAGGACAACCTGAGGTCTGCTCCTGCAAGAGAGCAGCGCGGGCGAGGGAGACGCACGGCGGTCCACCCGATTCAAAAAAAACGGTGACTACTGGCAAACAATGCAAGAAACGGCGGCAGTTACAGACGCACTGGGGAAGGGGCGGAGAACGTCCAAAGGCGGACGGGTGAGGGGGCGGGGAAACTCGCGAGACAGGCACGTGAGACTGGGAACGCGAGGATTCGGGGGAGGACGAGCCTGCAGAGAGTACGGGAACAAAGACGAAAGCTGTGAGAACTCCCAGTTAATGGGGGGAGGTTGGAGAGAACGTCCAGCCAATAGGGTGAGCCCGGGGAGAACGTCCAGATCAGAAAGAGTGGCTGGGGAGAACGTCCAGCCAATAAGATGAGGCATGGGGAACGTCCGCCCAACTGTTTTGCCGGTGGGCCTGCGTGCATCTGCATCGGCGGCACGATCTTGCACAGACTGCGGTCGAGGCGGGGCAGGACAGATGACCGACGCGGATCGGACGATCCCTTGGCGGTACGTAGAAAGATCCGGCGGCGGGATGATCTGTCAACTAAAAACGGTCGAGCAAGGGGGGGACGCCCGCCCCGGATCGGCCTCGCACTGGGCGGTACGTCAATGAATAGATCCGCGGCATGACATGGATCGCGAAACGGTCAAAGCGGGGAGGGGACAGCTGACAAAATATATGCAATCACACGACGGCACGATGTCGTATCAGTGGGCGGCAGGCGTGCACAGCGCGTGGCAGACAGCGCGGGGAGAACGTCCAGCCAATGGGCAACGCTGGAAAAGAACGTCCAGCCAATTGAATTGACGGTGCGGCTGTCTGCATAGGCCTGAGCGGAGTGATCGGGCATGTGCAGGATCGAGGAGCGGGGGGAAAGCTGACCCGGACAGGGCGGCACGAAATGCGATCCGTGAGCGGATCACGTGCACGGCGGTATCACTTGGCGACACGCGTCCGCACCGCTGTGCGGCACGCACGTCGAGAACGTCCAGCCAATGGCGAGATCATGAAAAAGAACGTCCAGCCAATAGAAATGCCGATGGGACTATGTGCATGCACAGGGGCGGGATGATCTGATATCAGCAACGGACGGGGCGCACGCAGACAGAGGACCAAATTCGGGCGGGCCCTCAGACACGCACTGGAACCTGCGGCAGGCGCGGGAAACGCTGCCAAGGACGCAGGCGGCACGGATGACGTGTGAATCGAGGCGCGTCCGCAGCGTAGAAAAGCCCCTCGACGGATCTGAGAGCTGGCATACAGTGAAGTTAGTGGGCTACAAGGTGGCACAAATTTACGACCTGCCGCTTGAAATCAAGAACCGGCCAGATCCACGTCCAGGGGGGGGTGCCTCACAGGGGTGGTGAAGGCTGACCTTGCTTTTACATCCGGACTCGATCCGACCTGCGAAATTCAAGTCCAGTGGGGGGGCCTCGATTCCAGCGTCTCAAGGCCGGTTCTTGTTTTCAGGAACCGGCCAAATTCAAGTCCAGTGGGGGGGGTGGACGTTCTCTGGCGCGATTCTTATGTTAGGGTCTCCGATTGCACCACAGACTGAAGTGTGACATGTCGAGCATCCCAACCAGGTCCGCGGCGCCCGTAGGCCGGCAAAGGCAGACAGCAGCGGGAAAACCTCACTCGATCGACCCGGTGGCAAC
>Ga0209187_1002843_pt1 | contig 15565 bp, 17 predicted proteins | sample BantaG_FD_187430 | JGI IMG/M metagenome (GOLD analysis project Ga0209187, IMG submission 187430) | Marine algal microbial communities from Bantry Bay, Ireland - BantryBay_4 metaG (SPAdes) (version 2) | ecosystem: Host-associated > Algae > Red algae > Unclassified | place: Bantry Bay, Ireland... | reverse complement strand
ATCGCGAAGAGGATCTTGCATACTTATTTGGATCTTGTTTACCTTATAGCGAAAGCGAGATACGAGTATGGGATCGAGGCTTGTCCAGCAATTTTCAGATGGGATACAATCCTCGACCAACGGGGAATTATTAAGAAAATCAGCTTATTGGTTGTAACTAAAATCAAAGAATGCTAACTTGTAAAGCAAATAAGTAAATCAATCATGGTTATACCAATTAAACTTTCCAATCTTCAACTCGAATTACTGAAGGTTTTTCAGTACGAGCTATCAGATAGCCAGTTACTAGAAATCAAATCATTGTTAGCCAATCATTTTGCCTCAAAAGCCACATCAGAAATGGACAAATTATGGGAGGACAATAATTGGTCTGCCGAAACAATGAATCAATGGCTTAAAGAAGATTTAAGAAAGTATAATGACTGAACTCAGGGTTGTCCTTGATACAAATGTGCTTTTAGTTTCAATTGCCAAGAAATCTCCCTACCGACCTATTTTTGACGCCATTCTAAATGGTAAAATCTAATTAATAATATCAAACGAAATTATTTCAGAGTATACTGAAATAATTGAAAATAGAGCAAATGCAATTGTGGCACACAATGTAGCAGAGCTTTTAATCAAGTTGACTAATATAGAAAAAATCGAAATCAGCTTTAAATGGAATTTAATCGAAAACGATCCAGATGACAATAAATTTGTAGACGCTGCTATTGCTGGTCGTGTCAAATATGTTGTTTCAAATGACAGCGACTATAAAGTATTGAGCAAGATTGAATTTCCACATGTCGATGTGATTCATATTGATGAATTTTTAAAAATATTAGCACAGCACAAATAAATCTTTTTGCAATTTAAGATCTTGCTTATCCGCTACCACAAAGTGATTCTTTCATGCAGATTTAAAGTCAAATAAAATCTAAACCAGTCCACTATTTAAGCCGTGGTTTTAAATTGCGTGCCTAACCTATCCCATAATAAAAATTCATATCCTACTTGACAAACCTTCTGCCAAGCTAAATACTTGTATGGTATCTATGGCTACAGACATAGATAAACAAAGAAGATGTAATAAGGAGTGGTGACTAAACATTAAATCTAATCGAGACACGAGTATGGGGAAATAGAATTTCTACTACTTTTTTTTCATCATAGATATTTTTGATTTAAATGCTGGATTACTCTAAAATTTAAGAAATTTAGCCACATGCGTTGAACCATCTAATTCCATTTTCACAATGTATAATCCACTTGCCAGCTTATCCACATTAATTTGAAAACGGTTTTCTGAAAGTGTTATGTCGCTTCTGTCGAAATATTGTATTTCCCGCCCTGCAGAATCATAAATGGAAACATATGAATCTGTATTAGATTGAATTCCCTCTAATTCAATAGTAATCTTACTTTTTGTTGGGTTGGGGTAAACATGAAGAAGAGACTTTTTAATTTGAGAAGAATTTTCTGTCGAGGTTATATTTAGACCATTGCCTAAACTATCTACTTTGAGCAGAAAAATATCATTAATACCGCCAACAGTACCTGTTACAATATAACCACCACCGTTGACAGACTTTACACTAAAACCATCTTCGCTTTCTTCACCACCATAAGAACGTGTCCATAGTGTATCACCATTTATATCCGTTTTGATAAGCCAAATATTTCCATTTGCAAATGGCCCTGTCGAGAATGTATTTGTCTTGCCTGCTAATATAACCCCCCCACTTTCGTCCATATCTATAGACCGTGTGAAATCATCATTTTCACCTCCATAAAATTTCGTCCATATCGTATTTCCTAGATTATCTAGTTTCGACAAGAAAGCATTATTACTAGGACCGTCAAATCTAACTCCTGTTAGGATAAAACAACTATCAGAAGTTTGAATAATATCTTCTGCCGATCCAAATTGAAACCCCAAATCTCCCTTCTTCGTCCAAATCGTATCTCCTGAAAAATTAGTTTTTACTATATAAGGAATTACAAATGGCGGCATCCCAAATTGACCACAAATAATATATCCATCGTCCAAAGTTTGAATTACAGATTTACCAATACTAGGAGTATCATAAATTTGAGTCCAAAGAGAGTCCCCATCAATATTTAATTTTAAAAGGAATGACGCAGGATTTCCACCATTTATAGATGCGTTCAAAGTTCCCGTGACAATGTAGCTATTGTCTGAGACAAGCTGCACGGAAGTGGCCCGGTCGCCACTCCCTTCATTCCAAGAAAAAGTCCAATCTGTGTTTCCCTCTGAGTCAGTCTTAAATACGTAAACCTCAGAAAGATTTTCCGATAAAGTATCTGGCTTCCCCAAATGACCTGCTACAATAAATCCTCCATCGTAGGCTTCTTGAACAGCAGATCCATTATCACTATGAACCGAACCGTAGGTATTAGTCCAAATGGTATCTCCAAATGAGTCTGTTCTTATCAAATAAATGTCTGCAGAGCCATTGCCAAAACTGGATGACCTTCCTACGGCGATGTATCCTCCATCTGAGGTCAAATCAAGACTGTAGCCATTTTCAGTTTTGGCACCTCCATATTCCTGATAAAAGGTTGGAGATTGTGCATAAGTAAACCCACTACTTATTAATATTATTAATATTATTCCTTTCATTTAGCAATAGTTAATGGGATGGATTGGATATTCCTTCCATTTATTGTTTTCAAAACTAAATAGTACAATCCACTTTTTAGCTTATCGGTATTTATAGTCATTGTTTGTAATTGGTTGGAAAGAACATAAATATCTGGTGCAATTACATCTACTAAGCTGCCTTTAGCATCAAAAATGACAATATTCACATTGTCAGTTTCTTTCAATGAAAACTTTAATTCTGCCACTTCATTGGCAGGATTCGGGTAAAGACTTGCAGAAAAAACGTTCCCAATATTATGCTTTGAACTATTTGTATTGCAAGCAGCTCCAACGTTTATCCTTCCATAGCCCATTTCAAGGCTCTTACCTGTTGAGACTGCGTTATAATTATACCCCCCCACCTTGTTTGCCGTACTTTCGAGTATATCCTGTACTTCTGTAGCTGTCAGGGAAGGATTAACGGAAAGAATGACTGCGCATGCGCCAGATACTATTGGTGCAGCCGCAGATGTACCACCAAAATAAGTATAACCGTTTGTCAAATTATTACTGCCTGGACATCCATTAACAGATATATTACTACCGTTGCTACCAAGTAAGTCAGTAGTAATGACATGTGTGCCAGGTGCTGCTAAATCATTTGATACGCCATAATTACTGCTAAAAGATCCCCATCCGTCCGAAGGGCTACACTTCCCATCATCAGGATTCGATGCAATAACACCGATAACATCGTCCAATAAAGATGGGAAATGATCTGTAGTTTCTTCTCCTTCATTACCTGCACTAAAGACAATCACAATTCCTCTGCCTCCCCTTCCTACTGTTCTACACAAATGAATATCGTTCTCAATCGCCTGGGAAAAGTTGCCATACCAACCCTAGCTGCAGTTTATTACATCAACATCTACTTCGCAAGCATACTGAAAAGCAATTTGAGAATTTCCAAACCAAGTAATCATTGGGACTATTTGGGCATCATAGGCTACTCCTACAATCCCAGTTTCGTTGTTAGCGATCGCACCAATAAGTCCTGCACAACTTTGTCCATGTGCTCCATCTGTCCCGGAACAAGATGTCACGTCCGAATCATTATCAATGAAATCATAACCATTGATATATTTAGACGAAATATCTGGATGATTATTATTGTATATGCCTTTGTCAATTACACCTACAGTTATCCCAGCACCTGTGCCACAATTCCACCCTTCTACGATACTACAATCCGCACCATTTGTACCAGAACCTGCAGGATTCATACCTAAACATTGTCCCGTATTAGAGATGTGCCATGAATCTGGAAAATATGGATCGGCAGTGTTATGTGATTCAAAACTTGGTTCCATCCATTGTTCTGCGATTTTCACCAATGCACTATCCGCATGATATATTTCTCTAGAAATGTCTATGGCATTTCGGCATTTGCAATCTGTAGGATTAATAATATAGGAATAAGTCCAGCTATTATCGCCTTTTGGTAGAGATGGATTTGGTATATGAGACACTGAAAGATTGTACTTATCAGCAATATATTGGACAGTAGCAGAACTAGGCTCAGAGTTATTAAAAACAACATTTATAACATCATTGGTATACATCCATTTCTTTTCTGTAAATTTTGCATTAGGAAAATCCGTGATTGCAGGAAACTCCAACTCAAATAATGAGTTGTTCCTAAGTCGATTTTTAATTTGCTCTCTATCATTATGAGAGGAAAGTGGGTCAAAATATAAAGTATTGTACTTCAGTCCTATTTCGTCATGAAATGAAATACTGTCAACTATATTTGGATCGATTAGATCGTTGTATGCCTGTTTAGTCTTCAACCTAAAAATATAGATATCTTGTTGGTAACTGGTATAAGTTAAATTACCATTAACATACCATGAGTTGCTGTCGACATTATCATTGAAATTACATTTACAAATGTCTTCAATATCAATTGGGTTTGGCACTATCACATTTGTAAACGGTCTGCAATCACTCGTTTCATTATCAATAAAAAGTATATTGCCATCCATTTCTAAATCATTCATCGAAATCGATCCAGCTTCATAGATATCTTGTATGTATAACTGAACATGCAAGAATGGTTGAAAGTCAGTCGAAAGTGAAATAATTCCCTCAGTTAAATTAGCTGCTTCATTATTACATCATCCATTGACTATTGTCTTGAAAGAATTATTTGTTTCATCAGAGTAATTAAGTATGTAATGACTGTACTCTATGACATCTCCTTTCTGCAATAATATAAAATTATTGGCAACAACGTTTGAACCAAACGCAGATACAGGGTATTCAGTAAAAAGTATTCCTTCGCCAAATTCCAGTCCATTAACATTCGTTCGTATTAATATATCAAAATTAAGCAAATTGGAATTCTCTAACTGAATATTAGCAAATTCAAACTCTACAATCGTGTCATTTAAAGTTGTAAGTGTAGATGTTTTTTCACTGTTCGAATTAGTTAAGTTGGTAGCTGAAATCTTTGTGAAATCTTTAGTTTTTTTAATAAAAATGGTTGGATTAAACCCAAAGGCAAGAACAGAAGTGATGACTCCAATAGTGAGAATGAAATTTTTCATGTTTCGAAATTTTAATGGTTAGAAGACATACCAAATATATACTTATATAATTGCAAAATGAAAATAGTTCATCTTTTATTTTACAATATATTGATAATAACTACTTGTAAAGATTATCATCAATAGAAATTTAAAATAACTACTGGAAATCAAATCATTATTAGCCAATTATTTTACCTCAAAAGCCACGTCTGAAATGGACAAACTATGGGAGGACAATAACTGGTCTGCTGAAACAATGAATCAATGGCTTAAAGAAGATCTAAGAAAGAGTCATGGCTAGAATTATGTATCTAAGCGAGACACGAGTATGGGATCGAGGCTTGTCCAGCAATTTTCAGATGGGATACAATCCTCAACCAAGCGGAGAAGAAACACTAAAGTCTGCTGAAGCGCAGGTCGCTGCTATCTAAAAAAACACAATTTACAGATACATTTAAAAAAAAAGCTTGTTCGGAATTCCGAACAAGCTTTTTTATGTGGGATCATTTCAAATCAGTTAGCAATTTTCACAAACTTTCCCGAATACACTTTTGCATCCTTTGTGTTCACCTTGTAAAAATGCATCCCTGAATTTAAATTATGTAAATCAAGCTGCAGATCTGAGTTATCTATATTTTGAATAGATAGCTGCAATACACCAGCAGCATTATAAACATCAACATGGTGTACATCTTCTAAACGCTGCCCATTTTTTAACACCAGTTTTGCGGAATGTTGAACAGGATTGGGATAAACCTCAATCTGATTTAGTTTTTCATTATTTACTTGTGTAATAGATACCGAACCGAGATCTGCAAAACAATTATCAAAAAGTTCTTGTGCTAGGTCATCCGCCGCAAACAATCTACTCATATCGGGACAAGGATACTCCACATCTGGAACCCAGGGGATACCAATAATTAGTTCATTTACTTGTCCAGGATTTAGTCTGAATGGACCAGATCCCTGAATCGTCCTCTTGTCATCCATAGGTAAGTTTACAGTACACATAGACCATCCATTTTCATTATTGGGTTCATCATGAAAAGCAAACTTGGTCTGTACATCTCCTCCAAAGCCAGAGCCACCAACTGTCATGGGTATTCCATTTCTCCAGGTTCCTGACAGATAATTATAATATTCTTGGGCTGTACTGGGGTCTGCCATAACAGGATCAATTATAGTTGCTCCTCTATTCATTTACATAAAAGATGTCATTCCTAGCTCAATAAGGGTATCAGGAAATTGTCCATAGTCAAGATCCACTAACTCTCCGTTTGCGCCAAAAACTTTAGGTGCCAAAGGGCCTCTAAAAAAGTCTACCCCGAGGTATGGTATCTTGTCTCCATAAGTATTTATGCCATTTGGACAGGACGCTCCAACAGAGCCATCTACTGCATCGCTATTATACACGTACATCAAGTCTCGGATAGTATCGCATCCTACATAGTCGTCTTCACCACATCCTAGACCAGGATCTATCCAAACTCCAAAGTAGGTATTTTCAATACTTTCTACTGCCCGATTGATTAATTTATACCGACTAAAAGTCATATCATTGAGTGCATCATCAGTGGCATATGCAAAGGACTGGGCTTGGATTTCCATTCCTATTGCATCTCCTCCTGACTCAGTATGTAAATTTCCAAAATCGTTGAATATCCAGAATTTCATCTCATCAGGATATTGCGGTGAGGGACAACCTCTAACTTCTATTATTGGATAATCACCAAATTGGGGATTATATATTCCATCTGCGTTTTCGTCAAAAAAAGCCCCTAGCCCTTGTAGTCCAGAAGGAAGTTCAAAACCAGCTAACTCAAAGAAAAAAGGATTTCCTATAGCAGGCCATTCTTTTATAGTGTTAGGAATAAGCTCAGCATCATAGGCAGTATTTTCATCTTGAGCTTGTTGATATTGCATGAGGTGTAGGTCAATATCATCACTGGTGACTGTAAAGAAACGATCCCAATTGGCACAGGATTCTACATCGGTAATTCCAGTTTCGGTGAGGGGTCCTGGCCAATAATCAGAAGCACCAATACCCGTACCATATTGTTGTGCTGCTAATTTTAGATTTCCACCTGGATCAACACCGCCCATCCAAAGAGCTCCAGCGAAAATAGAAGAGACCTCTGGCTCACCTGGTCCCACATTGGGAACAATGTAACGTGCTTGATTTCCATCCCATCCAAAATCTCCTCCGATCAAAAGTCTTGCTCTTACATTGTTTATATTTAGATCCGTCTGTGCTGTTGCTTGGGCGCAATTCATTTTGAAGTCTTGGCCTTTTTCTGTATGAACAAACTTTGGTTTATCGGGGCCAGTGAAAGCCATCAATACAAATGTTAAAATGCAAAAAATAATGGTTCTTAAGTATATCATATTGATTGATTTATCTAAAAAATAATATTCTAAATCTACTGAAATAAAATGGAGCAATTCAACCTAGAAAAATAATAAATCAGGTTTCTGATCATGTTCTTTCGATTCAGGATTATTCTATTTATTTCAATCTCAAAATGCTTTTCCTATTCATCTTTCCAAAATTCAATAACATAATATATAGAATTAGGATAAAAAATTTCTACCGATAACGCACTTAAGCTTACCGCTCACTCATTTGCTCTAATTGCCTCAACACTATGCCCCAACTTACATAACACATACTAAATCGTTCATCAATTTCAAATTAGAACATTATGAAGCAAATCATACAAATCTTATTTTTCTGTAGTCTTGGACAGTATATTATTGCTCAAAATCAACCTGGATTACATGTTGATGAAAATCAAACTGTCCTTTTTGGCGCTGATACCACTTCAGTTGGATTTAAGACGATGTGGATTCCTTCAAAGGCTGCGTTTAGATCAGGAAAGATGACATCAGCATGGAACTACTCTGCTATCGGAAACTTATCCGCTGCTTTTGGTTCTGATACCCAAGCTCAGGGCAACTATAGTTTTGCCACAGGGCTTGGTACTACGGCGAACTCTTTTGCAGAATTTTCTATTGGACGATACAGTCTTGGTGGTGGTTCGATAACTTCATGGAATAACAACGCATCCGATGTAGTCTTTGAAATAGGTAACGGTGTCTCACCGGGTTCGCAATCTAATCTACTCACTGTACAAAAAAATGGAAATATGAAGATTGGTGATATGACTGATGCTACCGAAATTATTTCTGAAAAACTGATCGTGGATGGAGGAATTGTACTGGGCGATGCGGTGGATAACACGCCAGCCGCAGGAACTATTCGATGGAATGCCGCGAACGACGAGTTTGAAGGGTGGGATGGAAATGAGTGGGTTAAATTTGGCAGGAACAAACAGAAGGTCAGATATTATAATGCCGCAGACTTAGTCTTTGAAGAAGGCAATGGTGAATTCGAATTTAAATTTTTTGCTCCCGAAGAAGGAGCTTTCATTGATGGAGGAAACGCCTCTAGACAAGTATTTTTTCCACTTTCTTTAGAAGCTGGAACTATTATTGACTCCATAAAAGTAAAGGTATATGATAACGATCCTACTAGAAACTTACTAGTTCGTTTACGATATGAAACGATGACTAATTTGGGTACTTCAGGTACAGTAATATCATCGGGGGCAAGCACTACTCACCAAGTTTTGAATTTTAGCACTTCTTCTCTTAATAACGTTACTGATGGAGCCAGATATATTTATATCAGTCCGATTATTTCACCAGCTGCTACTAATTGGGGCACAGGTGATTTAAAATTTACTGTTATGAAGGTATATTATCGAGAGCCTTAATTGATAACGTATTTGAGACGAAAGTATGCTTATTGATTATATCTTCATCTTTACATAAAAACACATATATTTGTAGAAGATTTAAAAAATGAATAACTACGATATAAATATAAAACGTCATTTACCTCAACAACTATGTTGGTTTCACTTTCTCTGTACAAGAAAAAGAATGGATGCTTTATGACTATATTGTAGATATAAAATTTGAATTAATTAATTCGAAAAAGCGTCCAAGTAATCTTGGGCGCTTTTTTTTTGAGATTTATTGAAAAAATATGATGAAATAAAATAGACATCTAATAAGTAGACATGATCATTAAACAATTGGGAGACAGTCGATTGAAAAAATGGAACATTCTTGCGTTAAGTGAGCTGGTAGCGGCATGCCTTAATTGAAGCATAATCTACTCGCTATCAATAATTTAAACTGCATTTTGATTTGCATTATATAAAACTTCATTCCATCTTTGCGTTATCAAATTGAATTGATAAAATTATTTAACAATGAGATTATTTAGACTTTTTACTTCCTTATTTATTCATCGGTTGTGTTGTTCACAACTATGGCTATCTCATACCCTCAAATTTAAAAGGGGAAAACGAGATGAACTGTTTATTTGATCTGTAGTAATATATATCTAGATCTAATTATCACAGCGCATCTCATTTGAGATGCTTTTTTTTTGCACATACACAGTATAAATACGAATTGACAAGGTGGCTGAATGGCTTAGGCTGCGGACTGCAAATCCGTTACAAGTGAGTTCCCTGTCTGACTGGCGTCAGCCAGGCAGGGAATCTCACCCTTGTCTCAGAGTTTGAGTACATCATTTTATTACCCTTTCTGTCTCATTGGGTTGTAAATAATTTACTCCCTCTCCAGGTGGTGGTCAAATATCACCTGGTTATTAATGCCCTATTGTGTTTAGGGTGGCTTAATTACCTCGTTCAAAATGTCACCGAAATGGAATACATTTCTATTCCATTTTGCATCTTGAATTACGTCGTTGTTTCTCAGTCGCATAGCAAAGGCTATACTTCTTCGGCACGCCTCGTCCTTCAAGCGCAAATTGAAATTGACATATTTTCAGAGGTTAATTAAGTCACCCTTTGGTTAACACACAAGACTTTGATTCTTGGGATATGAGTTCGATTCTCATTGGGGCATCAAGTTATTTGAGAACAAAATGCGGAGATGGCGGAACTGGCATACGCGCTTGACTTAGAATCAAGATTTTGAGAGTTCGAGTCTCTCTCTCCGTACTAATACCTCGCTAGCCCAATTGGAAGAGGCATGGGACTTAAACTCCCTACAGTCTGGGTTCGAGTCCCAGGCGAGGTACAGTAGTATACATAGTATTTGGTGCTCTTAGTTTATGTGGTAAAACACCTCGCTGTGAATGAGGAGAACAGAGTTCGAATCTCGAGAGCACCCAAAAGGGGAAGAATAGAACACACAAAAGGAACATTAGCAAAGGTGGTCTATGCGTCGGACTGAAAATCCGAAGATACAGGTTCGATACCTGTCTGTTCCACAGAATAAAAAACTACACACGATCATTGGGCAGTAGACATCCATCTTTGTGGTATCACAAAATGAAGGTCATTGAAATTAAAATATGAGGTAGTAGCTCAGCTGGATAGAGCATTTGACTTTTAATCAAAGGGTCGTGGGTTCCCTGTCTGACTGGCGTCAGCCAGGCAGGGAGTCCCACCTACTTCACTAACAATATTAAATTTATAGGGCAGTAGCTTAGTTGGTTAGAGCGCCGGTCTCCAAAACCGAAGGTCGTAGGTTCAAATCCTACCTGCCCTGCTAATTACTATTAAAAATACTATATTTACTTGCATTCATTACAATAGAGAAAACCAACAACAAAAGTACCCAAGTATGACCTCAAACATAAAACTTGTTAATGCCATTGTTCTATTTATTTTAATCTGTGTTCAATTTTCTGCATTTAGCCAAAATGAAGAATGTCAATTAATAAAAAGTAAATCTGGAAAAATATATACTGTAGATAGTTTTGATCTGATATGTCTTGCGCAAACCTCTCAAAAAGAAAAAATTTTGATTTATAGTTTTGCAACATGGTGTAAACCATGTCGATATAAGCTACCAAGTGTTCTTCGACTATCCAAAGATTACGATCTTGAATTATTCATACTATTAAGAGATGAAGAAAATAGTAAAGCGGAAGCAAGTGCTATTGACCATCTTAGACAGATCAACGAAACTATTAATGCAGACTATAAAACATATATTCTTAAAGATGAAAATGGAAGTTCTGAAGTCAAGTATCGTAGATTCATAGAAAGAATTACACCCGTTAAATTTGAAAATGTTCCGAGCATGGGAAAATTCTTTCTTGTTGATAAGTCTGGTGAAGTCTTAATGGTTACGAGCTGGAAAGATAGAGTGGGTAAAAAATGGAAAAACAATACATCAGTGATAGATAATAAGATACTGCCGTTTTTGAATTGAGCGACTGTTGCCCTGCAAGTTTGACCCAATGGATCTTCAATCAAAATAATAATACTTTCTAGCTAAAATATATTTATATTTAACTGTAAATCAATAAATTATTTCACCCTGCAGCACAAAATTTGTATTTGTCATCGGTATAAAATCACATAAAACATGAAAAATTTAATCCTACCTTTTTGCTTTCTAGTACTCTTCCTTTCTTCATGTACAGAGAAGAAAAGTAATACGGAAAATGGAGTAGTTGAAAATCCTGAAGCTATCATCCAAATAGAAAAGGAAAATCAAGAAATCGAATCGCTGGAAGAAAAAATAAATAATGACATTAAAGAAATAGATGCTTTACTAGAAGACATCTAAAACTTAAATAAATGTACATTCTCAAACAGATAAAAATTAAATCATGAAAAATATATCAATTATAATAGTCAAAGTACTGTTAGTAGTTTTCTTGTTCTCTTACTCTTCAAGCGACATCTACGCACAAGGGAAAGGGAAATTGAAAAACAAAGCAAAAAATAAAACAGAGCAGGTTGAAGGAGAAATTGAAAGTGAAGTCGATAAGGCTAAGAATAAAATAAAAGGAATTAAAGGAAAGGGTAAAAATAAGGCGAAAGAAGTCAAAGCAAATGGAAAAGCCAAAGCAGATAAAGTAAAAGGAAAAGCCAAAGACAAAGACAAAGCTAATGAAGCAGCTGAAATGGAAAGGCGAAAGCTGATGAGGTAAAAGGAAACGGAAAAGACAAAGCCGACAAGATGAAAGGCAATGGAAAAGATAAAGCTGACAAGGTAAAAAAAGACAAAGCCGATAAAGTAAAAGGAGATGATGATTATGACGATGAGGATGGAAATGGCAAGGACAAAGTAAAAAAAGACAAAACGAATAAAGGCAATGCCTATGGGAAAAACAAAGGCGATCTGAAAGGCAAAGAATTTGGTCAAGCTCGAGCTGCCGCTGCAAAAACTGCCAATGCTGAAAGAAAAAATAAACTAAAGGAAACCACTACTAAAGGAAACCAAAAAGCGCAAGAGGCTAGAAATAAAGTAAAAGCAGCCAAAGTAAAAATCAAGAAGGATAAAGCAGATGGTAAAATCACAGATAAAGAGTACAAAGAAAAAGAAGCAAAAATACTGGAGGCAGAAGAGTAAGATCATTATACTTGAGCAGGATGTCAAGAAAGCTCAAACTAAGATTATAGATTTAGATAACAACAACTAACAGTATTTCTTTAGTTAGATGAAAAAGTGCTCAAGGTAACTTGGGCGCTTTTTTTGTAAATCATAGTAAATAAAAAATCCCGCCTAGAAGGAGATCTGTAGTAAGTCGATAAAAAAATTCGACTATAGCTTCAATGATTATTTCCATAATTCTTCAACTAAAATTACACCATAATATAAATCGTCCCCTTCCCTTTTCCTATCATTTTGATCATGCCTTCATCAACTAAATACTTCACATCTTTTTTCAGAATGTAAGGTGTAAAATTATTCAAGCTGGCAGTTATGTCACTAATTTTTGAGGGTTCATTTAATCGAATAAAATCTAGAAGCTCGGTCTGCCTTTTATTAAGATAACTATTCTTACTCTTAATAGAATCAAAATTATCTTCAAGCTTTAGGATTGACATCTGTATTGTTTCCAAAAAGAAGATTACCCAGTCATTAATTCTTTCTTTTTTTTTGTATCTATTTTTCTGCCCGGCCATCAAAGCCTTGTAATATTCTTTTTTCCTTTTTTCGATTTCGTATTCTACTGAAACGTATTGGACGAAATCATACTCAGATTTCAACAATAACAAAGTTGTGAGCAATCGCGAAAGTCTTCCGTTGCCATCTTGATACGGATGTATGGATAAAAACTCATAAACAAATGCTGCGATAGAAATCAAAGGGTGAACTTCCTCGTCAGCAAGCACTTTATTCGTCCACTCTAATATCCTATCCATCTCTGCTTCTACCAAATGAATTACCGTTGTATTAAATATAACCTTTTGCTTTCCACCTGGATAGTTCGCGACTACCTTATTAGATAGTATCTTATATTTTCCTCTATGCCTATAGTCTTTTGTACTTTTATTGAGCAATGACTTATGAAGGTGATGAATATTATTTTTGGACAATTCAATAGATTCGTATGATTCCAAAATCATACTTAAAGTGTCATAGTATCCAAACACTTCCTGCTCATCTCTAGTCTTAAATGAGCTTATCTTAATTGAATTCACAAAGTCCTCGACTTCATCATTAGTCATCTTGGATCCTTCGATTCTTGTCGACGACCCGATACTCTCTATAGTAGCAATCAACTTAAGTTCTTTCAGATAAACAGACTCTTTACCTTCTAGCGCGATCCATTTTCCTTTAAATGAATCTATGAATCCAATTAGCTTGAACAGTTCTTGGTTGGTCTTAAAATCAAAAGAGAGTTTAGCTTCCATATATAACTATTCGTATTTTACCTGTATTTTATTCGAATATAGTAGCTCCTTAGATTATTCGCAAGTTATTTGTATTTTATTTGAATGAGAAGGCGTAAAATGCTTTAATAACACATCGATTCCGTGAGAATGATACGATTAGATACGTAAATATACGAGAATGATACGCTAATGAGCTTAATGATGTGTATGATTTGGGGACTGCATCAGAGCTATTCTTCAACGCCACACACGGGCGCCGTTATGTTTTGGGGCTCGCTAGTCAGCTCGGTGCTGAACACTAGCCTACCCCGATAGAAAAAATCGGGATCGGCTACCCCGCCACAGTTATGTCAAAAATGAAGAAGATAGAGTTTTTAATGAGAGTTTAGATGTAGATTACAATGTGTTACTATGAAGCCATAAACGAATAGGTAGTTTTGCAATTGGCGGTGGTGAAATTAAATTACCTGACTATCCGTATATTGGGTACTAGAATTGATATTTGATTTTAATATCCTGAACATAGGGGCTACATCAATAGAGATCTTGGTAGCTTCTCTTACGCTCTTCTTTTTCCCGCAAAAAGAAGCAAAAGCTCTCGACTGTAAGCCTTCTTAACGCTTACGACAGCTAAAAGACCTACATGCTCAAAACTCGTTTTAGCCCTTCTGCTCTTACCATAGCTTTCCCGTATAACCAATGCCTACCTCGACGGTGCTTTCATTTTGACTCATACAATTGAGCCTGCTGACGGTCTTTCTTAACGCTGTCGACACTAAAGCCTTAAAGGTCGAATTTTGTTCTCCATTTGAATCTTTGTCCTCTCTATAGTTCTTGCCTTATTCTTTCAATACTTGGTGACTTCTACTTATCTAAAGCCTACTAGAAAAGTTCTTGTTCTAATTAAACTATTGAAAAATCGGTACCCAATATGCGTCACTTTAATTTAAACTGGATAAGACCATAGCAATGTACAATACGCAAGATAGCTAGTGCAATAAAAACATTATCACACTAGCTTGGTTATTTTAAGATATCTAACTAACTACAGGTTCAACCCGCCCTTTTTATTTTCACTAATAGTTTTTGCTATAATTATCATAATTGATACTATAGCAGCTCCTACTATATTTTTAAAAAAGAGAGTAGTAAAAATATTATTGTCGTTCCGCCAATACTCAATAAACATAAATGTCAAGCATAAAATAGAGGTAATAGATAAAAACAACTGTAATTTTTTCAGAAAATTGAATCTCATAAGTCTTTAAAATTTTATAGTTTACGGCCATGTTTGATTTATCATATCGTTAGCTGAAGCCCCTATTCCTCCTGCGGCTCCCCCTGCTGGACCGCCGAAAAGAACACCAATAAAAGCTCCTGCTAAATCATGTGTGGCAACTTTAAAATATCAAGCGCCTGAATATCATCATCATCAAGCCCAGAATTTGGATCAAATCCATTTGAAATATAAAGATTGACGGCATTATCGCCTCCATCATTGCTATCTGCCCAAAGATTAAGCGTAAGCATTCGACCATAGGCGTATTGTAAGATATTATGAGTATGTCTAAATTAGCGAAAAAAAGAAAATGAATTACGCCAAATTTAGAACGGATTATGAGCAGTCAGGATTAACGCAAAAGCAATATGGTCAGCAAATAGGGATGAGCGGTTCAATGGTCTGCTATTACTTAAAGAAAAGCAGA
>Ga0209187_1002841_pt1 | contig 15572 bp, 16 predicted proteins | sample BantaG_FD_187430 | JGI IMG/M metagenome (GOLD analysis project Ga0209187, IMG submission 187430) | Marine algal microbial communities from Bantry Bay, Ireland - BantryBay_4 metaG (SPAdes) (version 2) | ecosystem: Host-associated > Algae > Red algae > Unclassified | place: Bantry Bay, Ireland... | reverse complement strand
ATATTATTAAATATTGGATATGAAACAATTAAATAACATAACAATCCTAAAAGGAGACGGTATCGGTCCAGAAATAGTAGATCAAGCGGTAAAGGTTTTAAATGCAATCGGTGAAAAGTATAATCATGACTTCATCTTTGATGAGCAACTGATGGGTGCTTGTGCGATCGATGCTACCGGAAACCCTCTTCCAGAAGAGACGATTCAATCTTGTCAAGATGCAGATGCAATATTATTAGGAGCAATTGGAGATCCAAAATATGATAATGATCCAAATGCGACTGTTAGACCAGAACAAGGTTTGCTCAAAATCAGAAAAACACTAGGTTTATTTGCAAACATTCGACCTGTTAGAATATTCGAGAGTTTAAAACATCTATCTGTTCTTAAGCCAGAAGTACTGCAAGGAGTAGACATGGTTATCTATAGAGAACTTACTGGTGGCATCTATTTTGGTAAAAAAAGTACAAGTGAAAATGAAGCATCTGATCTATGCCATTATCACAGATTTGAGATCGAAAGGATTTGCAAACTAGCATTCGAAGAAGCTCAGCGAAGACCAAGAAAAAAGCTTTGCCTTATTGATAAGGCTAATGTATTGGACTCATCAAGATTATGGAGGGATGTAGTGCAGCATATGAGAGTTGACTATCCTTCAGTGGAAGTCGATTACCTATTTATTGACAATGCAGCAATGCAAATGATACTTAATCCTAGCCAGTTTGATGTAATAGTTACTTCTAATATGTTTGGAGATATTATTTCTGACGAGGCCAGTGTTTTGGGTGGATCTATAGGATTATTGCCGTCATCCTCAGCTGGAACAAAAGCTAGATTGTATGAACCAGTGCATGGGTCATATCCCCAAGCTGCAGGTCAAGACATTGCTAATCCAATTGCGACTCTTTTGTCAGTAGAGATGATGCTGAGAGATTTCGGATTGGAGGAAGAAGCGGACGAAATAATTGAAGCTGTGACGCACTGTATTGATAATAATCTGCTAACTATTGATTTATTAAAAGAAAATCCTTTACTTTGCTCTGAGCTTGGAGATCTAATTTCAAGACACATTTTATCTAAGACTAAAAAAGATTATGGCGTACTCATCTAAAATAAGAAATTTTGTGACTAGAGTCAGTGCAGTTGTTTATGTGCCTTTATGTGTCATTATTATTAACAGTATTATAATTATTCAAACTTGATGAGAGTATGATGCTTCAAAATATAGAAATATAAAAAGGTCATTCTCTTCTGAGAATGTCCTTTTTTGTTTTTTATGAAAAATATAAAACAGAACCGCTTAATTGCAAAATCGCTGAACTGCTTCACAATGATGAAATATTTAAGGAAGTAGCATATTTTTTTCATAAAACAAAGATTATAAATATTAAAAAACAACAAATAAAAGAATGAAAATCTGTGCTCGGAAAATTATCAAACAAAATAAATGCCTTTCACAAAAGATTATAATTATAAAAATTTGAGTCGCAAAAATTAGCAGAATAAGTAACTCCGAGATTCTGCAATTAAAGCAATTCAGCGATTAAGCAGCAAAAAACAGATGGAATTAAATAAATACAGCAAACACGTAACATCAGACCCTTCACAACCTGCAGCACAAGCAATGTTGCATGCAATCGGGTTAACATCAGAGGATTTGAAAAAACCACAGATAGGGATCGCGTCTACAGGATGGGAAGGTAACCCTTGTAATATGCACCTCAATGATCTTGCAAAAGATATTAAGGGAGGAGTAAATAAGGAAGATCTAATCGGATTAATTTTTCACACAATCGGAGTAAGCGATGGGATATCTATGGGTACTGCAGGGATGAGGTTCTCATTGCCATCAAGAGATGTGATTGCTGATAGTATAGAAACTGTGGCATCAGCACAATGGTATGATGCCTTGGTAACTGTTGTAGGCTGTGACAAAAATATGCCAGGGGCAATGATGGCACTAGGTAGATTAAACAGACCAGGAATTGTATTCTTTGGCGGAACGATCGGACCTGGGTGTCATGCAGGAAAGGATTTAACAATCATCTCAACATTTGAAGCGCTAGGAGAGAGAATAGCGGGTAATATTGAGCAAGAAGAACTAGATCAAATTATTAAAAAAGCATGTCCTGGACCTGGAGCCTGTGGAGGAATGTATACTGCCAACACGATGGCATCCGCAATTGAAGCGATGGGAATGGCATTGCCTTATAATTCTTCTAATCCGGCAGTAAGTACAAACAAGCAAGAAGAAGCTGCTAAGGTTGGAGCGGCGGTAAATAACTTATTAATTAAGGATATTAAACCGAGAGACATAGTTACAAAAGCGGCCATCGAAAATGCAATGAAGTTGGTCACTGTTCTGGGTGGATCTACGAATGCAGTTCTCCATTTATTAGCTATTGCAAGATCATTTGATCTGGAGTTAGAATTATCTGACTTCCAAAGAATAACAGATTCTACACCATTTTTAGCGGATCTTAAGCCAAGTGGTAAGTATGTCATGGAAGATCTGCATAATGCGGGTGGAGTACCAGCAGTTATGAAATTGATGCTTGAAGAAGGCATGATCGATGGTACATGTATGACCGTAACGGGAAAAACTGTAGCTGAGAATTTAGCGGAACTTCCTGGATTATTGGAAGGGCAAAAAGTGATCTATCCAGTATCAGAAGCGATCAAAGAAACAGGACATCTACAAATGTTATTTGGCAATCTAGCATCAGAAGGATCAGTAGCTAAGATCACTGGGAAAGAAGGATTAAAATTCTCCGGCCCTGCACAAGTCTTTGAATCAGAAGATGAAACAAATACAGCTATCCAAGCTAGAAAAATTGAAGCGGGTTCTGTAATCGTCATCAGACAATCTGGTCCAAAAGGAGCTCCAGGAATGCCTGAAATGCTTAAGCCAACTGGTCTTCTTATGGGAGCTGGTTTAGGAAAAGAAGTAGCGCTTATTACTGATGGTAGATTCTCAGGAGGTACACATGGATTCGTTGTTGGTCACATCACGCCTGAGGCGTATAATGGTGGTATGATTGGACTCTTAGAAGATGGAGATATAATCACAATTGATGCAGAAAATAACACAATTGATGTTAATCTATCAGATGCTGAAATAGCCGATAGAAGAAAAAATTGGAAACAACCTGAAAAACATTTAACAGGCTTCCTTAAGAAATACAGATATACAGTTGGCTCTGCAAGTGAAGGATGCATCACGGACGGTGATTATTAGCATTAGCTAATAATGCGGAATCGCTTTATCGTGGAATAGCACAATAGCTTCTTGATGTTGACAGCTAATTGTTAATAACAAGTGCATCCCAAATAGACTAAAAAGCAAATAGTGAAAGGCAGTAAATAATTTTAGGCTTTTCAATAAAGAATCAAATCGTAATTCGATTGAATATGTAAAACAGCGATTTTGCAATTCAAGCAGTTTAGCGATTAAGCAAATAAAAAACATGGCTACACAAACAGTAAAAAAGCAAGCAAAAGCTGCAGTCAAAACAGAACATATCTCTGGCTCCGAAGCCGTCCTCAAATGTATCCTTCAGCATGGAGTTGATACAATATTTGGTTATCCTGGAGGTGCAATTATGCCTATATATGATGCATTGTATTCTTACCAAGATAGGATAACACATATATTGACTCGTCATGAACAAGGAGCAATCCATGCAGCTCAAGGCTATGCAAGGGTTAAGAGAAGTACAGGAGTCGCATTTGCTACCTCTGGCCCAGGTGCGACCAATCTCTTTACTGGGCTATTGGATGCATTGATGGATAGTACTCCATTGGTCTGTGTCACTGGACAGATATTTAGCAAGTTATTGGGTTCAGATGCATTCCAAGAAGCGGATGTTATTGGATGTACGACTTCGATTACGAAATGGAATTATCAGATCACTAAAGCAAGTGAGATTCCTGAGGCTTTTGCAAAAGCGTTCTATGTAGCGAATACTGGTAAGCCAGGCCCTGTAGTACTAGATATTACCAAGGATGCACAATTGGAAATGTTTGATTTTGCTCCAGCCAAACAGCCAACCCTCAGAAGTTATATGCCAAGACCCAAAGTGAATCAAGCGGCAATAGACGAAGCGGCTGCATTAATCAACAGTGCAAAGAAGCCCTTCATTCTAGCGGGACATGGTATACATATTGCCAAAGCGCAAGATCAATTTGTAGAATTCGTTGAGAAGACTGGAATACCAGTCGGTAGCACGATTCATGGATTATCTGCGATAGCGAATGACCACCCACTGCACATGGGCATGCTCGGGATGCATGGAAACTATGGACCCAATATGAAGACCAATCAGTGTGACGTATTGATCGCCATTGGGATGAGGTTTGACGATCGAGTGACTGGTAACCTAGAGAAATATGCGAAACAAGCAAAGGTCATTCATATTGAGATTGACCCTTCTGAAATAGACAAGAATGTAAAAACGGAAGTAGCTGTTCTGGCAGATGCAAAAGATGCTTTATTAGCCCTTATATCCAAAGTAGATAAGAAATCATATTCTGAATGGGAAGCAGAATTTCATGAATGTGATCGAATGGAGCACGAAAAAGTAATTAAAGGAGATTGTGAAAAACGAACTTCTGGTCCAATAACAATGGGTCGTGTAATGAAGGAAGTGTCACATCAAACAAATGGTCAAGCAATCATAGCAACTGATGTAGGACAGCACCAAATGATCGCAGCAAGATATTATGATTACAATGGCTATGACCAGTGGCTTTCGTCAGGTGGTGCAGGTACTATGGGTTTCGGTTTGCCAGCTGCTATAGGAGCACAATTAGGAAGAAAAGATGCTACTGTGGTCTGCGTTGTCGGAGATGGGGGGATCCAAATGACCATACAGGAATTGGGAGTTTTGAGCCAATGGAATATCCCTGTCAAAATTCTATTACTCGATAACAATCATCTAGGAATGGTTAGACAATGGCAGGAACTATTTTTTGAAAAGCGATATAGTTTTACAGAGTTAGAGAATCCTAATTTCTTAAAAATTGCGGAAGGTTTCGGAGTAAGTGGAAGACAGATTACAGACAGTTCTGAAGTAGAATCTGGAGTGAAAGAAATGCTAGAATTTGATGGTCCATTTCTATTACATGTTTCTGTAGAAAACAAGGAAAATATCTTTCCAATGATCTCTACTGGAAAAGCGGTAGATGAGATCGTTTTGGAATAATTGCTTGTTGCAATTATTCCTGCGCAATCGCTTGAATTGCTTGAATCGCCAAATCGCTTTATGGCGTATACGCATAATATAGCGATTCTGCAATTCAAGCTGTTCAGCGATTAAGCGTTTTTTTGAAAAAAAATATCATGAAAAAAACAGAAAATACAATATATACGATGGTCATCTTCTCAGAGAATAAGATGGGAATATTGGCACGGATCGTAACTAATATAACTAGAAGGCATATCAATATTGATAGCATCACTTCGTCCGTATCTAGTATAGAGGGTATACATAGGTACACGATAGTAATGAAATTATCCGAAGAGCGTGTGAGAAAACTAACAGCTCAGATAGATAAGCAAGTTGATGTATTGAAGGCTTTTTATTACACCAATGAAGAAGTTGTATATCAAGAGATCGCATTGTATAAGATACCTGCAAAATCGTTTTACGACGGGGATTCCTCAGAGGCATTGGTGAGGAAGCATAATGCTAGAGTTCTATCTATCGAATCAGAATATATAGTGATTGAGAAGACTGGTCATTATAGAGAAACAGAAGCGCTATTAAATGATTTACGACCGTTTGGAATTTACGAATTTGTAAGATCGGGTAGGGTAGTCATAGTGAAGCCAATGGAAAGACTTAATAGTTACCTTGCGAGTATCGAAGAGGGACACGAGGAGGCTTAAAGTATGTTATACTACTTGCCTCGTTAAATGGCGATCAATAAATTACAGCAACTGAGCACATAAGCCAGTTAAGAAAAAAGACAGAATTACAATTATAAAATAGTTAGGGACAAAACAGAAAGATCTAACAAAATCAACAATTTAAAATAATTAAAAAGATGGCAGTATTCAATTTTGGAGGTACAGAAGAAAACGTAGTAACTAGAGACGAATTTTCTTATGAAAAAGCTAGAGAAATCCTAAAAGATGAGACGATCGCGATTATCGGTTATGGAGTACAAGGACCTGGTCAGGCATTGAATTTAAGAGATAATGGATTCAAAGTTATTATTGGTCAAAGAAGTCCTTCTAAGTCGTATGATAAGGCTATAGCTGATGGATTCGTACCTGGAGAGACATTGTTTTCTATTGAAGAAGCTTGTGAGAAAGCAACGGTTATCCAATACCTGCTTTCCGATGCTGCGCAGATTCAACTCTGGCCTACAGTGAAGAAATACTTGACTCCAGGAAAAGCATTGTATTTTTCACATGGATTTGGTATAACATACAAGGAGAAAACTGGGATTATTCCTCCAGCAGATGTAGATGTAATCTTAGCTGCTCCAAAAGGATCAGGTACATCATTGAGAAGATTATTTGTAGAAGGTAAAGGATTGAATTCTTCTTTTGCAATATTTCAAGATGCTACGGGAAGGGCGAGAGATAGAGTCATCGCAATGGGCATTGGAATCGGTTCTGGATACTTGTTCGAGACTACTTTTAAGAAAGAAGTCTACTCTGATTTGACAGGAGAAAGAGGAACGCTTATGGGTGCAATCCAAGGATTGTTCGCAGCACAGTACGATTTGTTGAGATCAAAAGGACACTCACCATCTGAAGCATTTAATGAAACAGTGGAGGAAGCTACAGAATCACTATATCCACTAGTTGCAGAAAATGGAATGGATTGGATGTATGCGAACTGTTCTACAACGGCTCAAAGAGGAGCATTGGATTGGTGGAAAAAATTTAGGGATGCAGTAAAGCCAGTATTCGAAGAATTATACGAAAGTGTAGAGACTGGTAAGGAAGCACAATTGTCTATTGATAGTAATAGCAAATCTGATTATAGAGTGAAGTTAGAAACTGAATTGGACGAGTTGAAAAACTCTGAGATGTGGCAGGCAGGTAGGGCTGTAAGAAGTTTAAGACCGAAGAATTAATTGGGTTCTAAATATAGAATGTGCTATTTAACCCGAATTATGCAATGGAACTTCGTACTGAAGGTATTTCAACATGTAATAGATTTTCTATTACATATTTTGTGTTTAACTACTTAGGAAGCTAGATTATTATTTATTTCTAGTTTTCTAAGTAGTTATAGTTTTATGATCATAAGTGAGAGGAACTAAAATCATGTCAAAAAGGATTATATTAGCATTATGAGTCTAAAGAATGAGATATTATCATATTTGCGTAAGCATAAGACAGAATTTGAAATTGAATATTCAGTTGTCAAGCTCGGTCTTTTTGGTTCAATCGCTGAAGGTAATGATCATAATGAAAGTGATATAGATATAATTTTAGATTTCGCTCCTAATACTGAATCTATTTATCAAAAAAAAATGTCAATTCGTAAGGCGTTGCAAGAACGATTTGGGCGTAATGTAGATATCTGCACAGAGAAATTTCTTAAACCATATTTTAAGGAAAATATACTTAAAACAACTACATATGTCTGATAAAGATCGTGCTAATTTATTAGCAATCTTGGATTCTGTGGATAAGATAAAAAGGTATATTTCTGAATCTAAAGACGCTGTATCTTTATATGAAGATGAATTAAGGTATGATGCTGTGTTAATGAATTTTATAAATATTGGAGAAGCTGTTAGTAGACTTCCTATGATTATCACTGAAGAAATAGAACTTCCATGGAATCAAATTAGAGGTTTTAGAAATCTTATAGCACACAACTATTTTGGTGTAGACGCTGAAGAACTTTGGCAAACAATTAATGAAAACCTTCCTCCGCTTAAGCAAGAAATTAAAAACTTTTTAGAGAAGTAAGATCCTTTGGATAATCAAATATTAAATAAGGATTAGAACTCTGTCTATACTCAAAATCATTATGATATCTACCCAAGCAATTTCCGATGCCCATCTTCGTATCAAGGACGTTGTCCTAGAAACACCATATTTACAGAATTACAACTTATCGGAGCAGTATGGTTGTAATATTTTTTTGAAACGAGAAGACATGCAGTCGGTTCGTTCATTTAAGATTCGTGGTGCTTACAATAAGATTAAAGGATTATCAGCGGAGCAAACATCTAATGGAGTTGTATGCGCAAGTGCAGGTAATCATGCGCAAGGAGTTGCAATTTCGTGTTCTAGATTAAAAATAAAGGGGACGATCTACATGCCCAACCCTACACCGAGTCAGAAGATTGCAAAAGTCAAACAATTTGGTGGGACATGGGTAGATGTTATATTGACTGGTGATACTTTTGATGATGCATATGAAAGCGCTTTGCTGGCAGCTGAAAAAAAAGAAATGACCCTTGTTCATCCGTTTAACGATCCTGATGTTATAGCAGGACAAGGAACGATTGCTAAGGAAATGCTTGAGCAAGTTGATGCACAATTGGATTATCTTTTGGTCGCAGTTGGAGGAGGAGGACTTTTGTCAGGAGTAGGTAGTTATTTCAAACAAATGAGTCCGAATACTAAAATCATTGCTGTAGAAGCGGAGGGTGCTGCTGCATTAAATGCTTCTCTAAAAAATGGAAAACTTACACGTCTTGATAAGATAGATAGTTTTGCAGATGGTATTGCTGTAAAGGAGATTGGAGACCTAACTTATCAAATCATCCAAGAAGTAATTGATGATAATATTACTGTGCCAGAAGGCGCAATCTGTTCAGCAATCCTCAAATTATATAACGAAGAAGCGATTGTTGTAGAGCCAGCTGGAGCAGTATCTATCGCGGCATTAGAGCAGTTACAAGACAAGATCAAAGGAAAAAATGTAGGGATAATAGTCTGTGGAGGGAATAATGATGTTAACCGTACCCAAGAGATCACGGAACGGGCGTTACTGTACGAAGGAAAGAAACATTATTTTATTATTAGGTTTCCTCAAAGAGCTGGAGCCTTAAGAGATTTTCTGAATGTCCTTGGTCCAAATGATGACATCGCTCACTTCGAGTATACTAAAAAGACAAATAGAGCTAGCGGCCCTGCATTAGTGGGACTTGAAGTGCAGAATAAAACAGATTTCGAATCTTTAATCAATCGTATGACTGACCAAGGAATCAACTTCGAGCATATTAATGATAACCCTATGTTATTTGAAATGTTGGTTTGATGGATTTATTTGGAACTTTTGAATAATTGTTATAAATATTAATGCTGTTTATATTTTATGGTTAATAAGACTATTTTGCAAGAGTAAAACATCTAAATATGAGGAGTCCTTTTCTAATAATTCTACTTTCGTTATTTATAAATACAATTTCAAGTCAAAATATAACACCTAAAGATTTAATATCTAAAAGCATTCAATATCATGACCCATCTGGTATATTGATGAAGAAAGATGTGTCTATGTCTTATACAGGGATAAGACAGGGAGGGGAAGAAAGTAAGACATCAATTGCTTTTAATATCAAGAAGGAAACTTTCCAAATGGAAAGTGTAAATGATGAAGTTTCGATAATGAGTTCACTGGATAAAGAAGAGGTAACAATCCTTGTTGATGGAAAAGAAAAATACTCTAGTGAGATTAAGGATAAATATGGTCTGAATCCAGAACGTGTGGTAATGATGAAGAATTACTACCAGTATTTATGGTTAATGCCTATGAAACTCAATGATCCAGGTACTATTGTAGATTCTAAAGTGAGTCGGGTAGATTTCTTTGGCAAAAATCTTTTTCAAATTAAAGTTTCATATTCTCCAGAAGTAGGGAGAGATATGTGGTATTTCTATTTTAATCCTGAGACATATGCATTGCAAGGTTATAGATTTTATCATGATGAGTCTAATAATGATGGCGAATATATAATACTCGAAGATGAAGCCATTTTTAAAAATGTAAAACTTCCTAAAAAAAGGACTTGGTATACCCACAAAGAAGACAAATTGTTGGGAACAGATATATTAGATAAGTTGTCTTTTTAGTATTTCGCCTTTAGAATATTGTGATGATGTTCTACATGGTAGGCTGACCACATTATAATTTCTCTAAGTATCATTCGGCCCATTGCAGGGTGAGGAATCAAGTATTTATTTAATTGTTTGTCTGAAAGCCTGTCTAGCTTTTTGAGAAGTATGTTCTTTTGTTTAGATAGTTCTGCTATTATGTTTTCTTTTTCGCTAGGTGGTGTCAAGGGCATGTTATTAGAATAAGGAGAGCTAACTTGGCCATTGACTTTTGCTAGTTTTTCCAAGTATCTTGATACCAATTCATCATAAGACCGGCAAGGTCTGTTTGCTTTTCCGAACTTATATTGCAATATGAATTTTGGAATACCGAGAGCCTTGTTTAATGGTTTTGTACTTTGTATCAAATGAACTATATGTTGACCTGTTGTCCATTTGTTTTCAGGTCCCTTATTCCATTTTTGAGTATCATGATCAGCTAAAAATTGAAATAGTGAATCATGCTTTTCATTTATTAGATTTTTAATCTCTGGTTTGTTCATGTTGCTTTTAGTTAGAGTTCAATATTCAAGGTGGTTAGAGTTCATTTTTCAAGGTAGTTAAAGTTCATTTTTCAAGGTAGATTATTCTGCCAAATATAGTTGTAGCAATTCGACCTCAAGGAAGGAGGTTAGACTTGTTATAACTGTTCCATTCTTCTTTTGATAAGTTTCAGACTCTGGCGTTATAACAAATGATCTTACTGGTTTTATGTCTTCTATGCTCGTGTAGAATCCTTTTGACAATGATGGGGCGTTGCTGTATTTGATTTCGATACACCAGAGTTCTCCACGTTCATTTGCCAAAATAAGGTCACATTCTGATCCTGCATGTGTCCTGTAATAATAAGTATTCCAGTCTTCAGGGAGGATTCCTATGACCTGATTTATGACATAACCTTCCCAACAATTACCAATGAGCTCAGAGCCATAAAGTGCTTCCAATGATCTAATACCAGCTAAGTGATGATGCAGTCCCGAATCAGTGAAATACATCTTAGGTGACTTGACCAATCGCTTACCATTATTGACAAAATAGGGTCCTAATAACCTTATAAAGTATGAACCTTCTAGTATGTTTATATATCGGGTAATAGTGGTGTGAGCCATGTCCATTTTTTTTGCTATTTGATTATAGTTGATAGGGCTGCCATTGAGATAAGCTAACATACGCAGGAGGATCATAGTCCTAGGCGTAGAGATTGATATTCCTCGGTCAGTAAGATCTCTATCAGATATATTTTTGATGTAATTAGCCAACCACCTACTTTTCATTTTCTTACTTTCGGAAGTAATTACACTAGGGTAACCACCTTCTAGCCAGTGTTCTCTCATCGGTAACTTGTCGGATATCTCTAGCAGGTTTATCGTTGAGAGTACTGTATATGCTATCCTACCAGCAAGAGATTCGGAACTGTCTCTCATCAATTCGGGTGATGAAGAACCTAATAGTACAAATCTTCGTGGTCGCCGATCTTCATCAACTAACGCTCGAATTAGTGGAAATAAAGATGGCATTCGCTGTACTTCATCAATTATGACACATTTAGTTTGATGCGATCTGAGATAAGTCTCCGCATCGTCTAATTTTCGTAAATCTGAATTCAGCTCTAGATCTATATATAAGGTTTCCTCAGAAGCGATCAATGACTTTGCAAGAGTAGTCTTGCCGACTTGGCGTGCACCAAGAATTCCTATTACCGGAAAAAATGAGAGGTTCTCATGGATGTTTTTTTCTTCAAGTCTAGAAATGATCATATAGGTTGTTTATCAAACAAATATAGTAAAAATAGTTCAATATTCAAGGTGGGTATAGTTCAATATTCAAGGTGATAATAGTTCATTTTTCTAGGTAGTAATAGTTCATTTTTCAAGGTAGTCATAGTTCATTTTTCAAGGTAGTCATAGTTCGTTTTTCGAGGTAGTCATAGTTCATTTTTCGAGGTTATAATGGTTCATTTTTCAAGGTGCTTAAACTTTATCTTTTGAAACCGTGAATCCCACGTTTCAATTTCATAAAGTACGCTAGCGAATCTTTAAATAATTCCTTTTAGTCTGTATCACTTTTTTTAACCATATTTGGTAATAAATTTAATATTAAAAATGAAGAAACAAATCATAAATACAGTAAATGCACCTTCTCCAGTCGGACCGTATAATCAATCTGTAAAATCAGGAGGGACATTATATTTATCAGGACAAATAGCCATCAATCAATCGACTGGTGATCTTGTGATGGATGATATAGAATCAGAGACACATCAAGTTATGAAGAATATCGGATATGTATTGACTGAAGCTGGTATGACCTATGAAAACATTGTTAAGTGTTCTGTTTTTGTAGCGGATATGAATATGTATGCTCGAATCAATACAGTATATGCTGAATACTTCAATGAAGACACCGCTCCTGCTAGGGAACTGGTGGAAGTAGCTAATTTACCAAAATTCGTGAATGTAGAAATTAGTTGTATCGCAGTCGATTGAGTTACTTAAGAATATACATAATCATTAGTTTGTTTGCCATATTTCCTTCCATGGCTCAAAGTCAAATGGTTGTGAGAGATATAGGTGATTATGTACAAATAGCTCTTCCATTGACAGGTTTAGGTGTGAGTCTGGCAACAAAAGATAAGGCAGGAACCTATCAAATATTGAAGTCGTTTGCACTCCAAACAGGTTCTACCATAATATTAAAAAGAGCAATAAATAGAAAGCGACCAACAGGAGGGAAGTATAGCTTTCCATCTGGACATACATCTTTGTCTTTTATGGGTTCTACGTTTTTGTGGAAACGTTATGGATGGAAATATGGAGTCCCCGCAACTATAGCAGCTGGGTTTGTAGGTTATAGTCGTGCAGGAATTGATGATCCGGTGCATCACCCATCAGATGTATTTGCAGGTGCAGCTATAGGCGTGTTGAGCAGTCTTGTTTTTACAAAGAATAGAGCATCAGGTAATAGAGTTGATATCATTGGAGATACTTCATATATTGGTATTAATATCCAAATTGATTTATCAAAATAATAATGTCAATAACTCAATTAAAGTTTGAATAATGTAAAAATGAATATAATTGTGAATAGAATATTTTGTTTGTTATTGTTACTATGCTTATCTCAGAATGTTATTGCTCAGTACGTTACTCAAGCATCCGCTGGTTCTATCGTGATTAATGGTGATATAGAACCAGTTCGAGATGCACTCAATTTTTTTAGTTTTGGCGTAAGTCGTGAGCTAAAAAACAACTTTCTTGTAGAAGTGAAAGTTGGTTTTGGTAAGGCTTATGGATTAAATCCTGAATTGGCACAAACAAGTGCTGAAGGTGGCTACCTTGTGGAGGATCCTTACAGTGTACTTGGTGAAAATAAATGGTATCCTGCATACAGAAATAATCACCTCATGTTAGATGTTGGATTAAATTATAGACCAGAATTAGGAATAGAGTGGCTTAGAATCTTAGGAGGTGCGGGATTAGGTATTTCAAAATCCACAAGAAGTCTCAATCTTCTAGACATAGAAGACAATTTCTATGACAGAGAATTCAGTAATATTACAACAGAAGAAAGAATAGGAATTATAAAAAGTTATTATGATGTAACCTACGAAACACCATTTAAAGAAGGTTCCGATATTACTCCTCATCTTTCATTACAATTTGGTTTGCAAATTAGATTGAATAAAAATTTATTCCTTCATTTCGAAGCAAGGCACCATATAACAACATCTGATTATCTTGATGTCTTAAAGTATAGTGGACCTACAACCGAAACGGGTAATAACGATTCTGTATCTATGTTCTCTGTCGGGTTTTCTGGATACCTTATTAGAGATGTTCAGACGTAAGCCCTCTTGTTTTATAAAATGAATATTAACTAATGTTGATCCCCAGATCAACCAAAACTTAAAATTATTATGTCAACAAATCAAACGAAAATTCCTATCACCTACTGGATCGTTGGTGTACTTGGAATATTATGGAATCTTGCTGGAATTGCAAATTTTGCCTTTCAAGTGTTTTTTACAGATTCTATGATTGAATTAATGTCTGCAGAGCAAAAAGAACTCATACTAAGTAATCCTTTATGGATGAAGATTGTATTTGGGGTAGCTACTGTGTTCGGTCTTATTGGATCTATAGGATTAATTATAAGAAAGAAATGGGCAGTTTCAGCATTACTTGTTTCTATGATTGCCGTAGTTATTCAAATGGGATATTCTTCTTTTGCAACTGACTCACTCGAGGTTATGGATCAAAGCCCAGCTTTTCCAGCTATGATAGTGTTATTCTCTGTTGTATTATGGTGGTATTCTAAGAGATCAGATTCTAGAGGGTTTCTGAATTGATGAAATATTAAAAAGAAAGCATAGCCTTGGGGTTGTTCAAGTCTGTGCTTTTCTTTAGTCATTTAATGACTACAAATTTTTGTACACCTATTAGCCGACTGTTATTATATGCTTCACATATGTATATGCCTGGTTTTATATTACTCACATCAATAGGTGTTTCTTTAGATGTTCTTAAGAGTTGCATACTTGTGTTATATATTTTTACTTCACTTATGGTGTGAGAAGATTTTATACGAATTTCATTTGTTGCAGGGTTAGGGTATACGGTAAAATCAATCTCCTCTACCTCCTGTGCAGCAACCCAAGTACTATCCGCGCCTAATCGATAGTTAGGGAAGTAGGGCATGGCAAATGCATTTGTAGTAGGTAACTTATAGTCATGCTGTATAAAATCGCAGTCTATTCCTCTTGCATCAGGATTATGAATTACATGCATATACTGGCTGCTATTTCTGCTGCTCATATAGATCTTATCATCTGGAGCTTTCTGCATGAGCCAGAAGTTAGTAGGGAATGGTGCTGTAAATCCATCGTATATTCCGACTGTCTCTTTGCTGTCAAAAAAAAACTCTGGATCAACAGTCATGTCAAACTGCCATAGCGTATTAGTCTCAGCGATGTAAAGATAATCTCAGGATGGGGAGAATTCTATATCAATGACTACATTAGATTGAGCATCTATCCAAGAATCAATTGTAAGATATTCGGATAAGTCACCTGACATTCTATTAAATGAAAAAATCTCTAAAAATCCAAAAGGATCAAAAGTAACCAGAAAGTCTCCATTTGGGCTCATTTTTTTTGTAGCTCCACCATTAAGTGTATTAATGTTATTATTTATTTTTTGAGTAGTATGATGCCGAGGGCCGTGTTGATCAAGTAGTACTTTGTAATAAATATTCTCAAATTGATCTTTGTATAAAAGCCACCAATCAATGCCATTTGCATGTTTTGTAGCCACTGTTCCACTTCGGGAAATTGTATCTGCGATGACTGCAAATTTATTTTCAACATATAGATTGTTATTGTTATCCAATCTAATACTAGCCGCATAAAGACTATCTGATATTACGTAAGGCTTTTCTTCATAGTCAATTACATCCCTATAAAAAAGGTTAGAGGTCAGTAGATAGTTACATATATAAT
>Ga0209187_1002840_pt1 | contig 15572 bp, 12 predicted proteins | sample BantaG_FD_187430 | JGI IMG/M metagenome (GOLD analysis project Ga0209187, IMG submission 187430) | Marine algal microbial communities from Bantry Bay, Ireland - BantryBay_4 metaG (SPAdes) (version 2) | ecosystem: Host-associated > Algae > Red algae > Unclassified | place: Bantry Bay, Ireland... | reverse complement strand
GCGTCCGGTGGTGGCCCAGCGGACGAGAGCGGCTGGTTCATCGGCGGACAGTCCGTGTTCGATCAGCTGAGCGGTGATCGAGGCAAGGCGCGAGACGCCCATGAGCATGACCTTGGTGCCGGGTGTCTTGGCGATCTGGGCGTAGTCGATCGAGGTCTTGCCCTTGGTCGGGTCCTCGTGGCCGGTGAAGATGGTGAGTTGGGCATTGCAGGCGCGGTGGGTGACTGGGATGCCAGCGTAGGCGGGACCGGCGATGCTGGAACTGATACCGGGAACCAGCTCGAAGGCGACTCCGGCGGTGCGGAGCTCCTGGCCTTCCTCACCACCGCGGCCGAAGATCAGCGGATCGCCACCTTTGAGGCGGGCAACGACGTGACCAGCTTCGGTCTTCTCGACGATCAGGGCATTGATCTGGTCTTGAGTCAGGGTGTGGTCGCCGGCTTTTTTGCCGACGTAGATTTTCTCTGCCTCTGGCTTGGCCCAGCCGAGGAACATCGGGTTGCACAGGTAGTCGTAGACCAAGACATCGGCGGCTTCGATGCACTCTTTGCCCTTGAGCGTCATAAGTCCCGGATCGCCGGGGCCGGCGCCGATGAGATAGCAGATGCCTTTTGTGGTTTCGTCGGACATGGGAAGAGAAATTTAGGAATGGAGCGCGTTGAGCAACGTGGTAGCGACTTGCTCGGGCTGGTCGCGGGGACCGCGGACTTGGCCCTCGACGACGGGGTCGGGGCTGTTGGGATCGTCGGGAAAGAGGCGGGCGTGAAGAGTGATCTCGCCGTTGTCGTGGAGTTCGGAGACGACACCGACCGGAGTGTCGCAGCCGGCCTTGAGCACATCGAGGAAGGCACGCTCGGCAATGACTCGGTCGCCGGTGTCGGTGCAGTGGATGGCCTGCAGTAGCTCGGGGACTTCGGCTCCGGAACGCTGGTGGACTTCGATGCCGACGGCACCTTGGGAGGCAGCAGGGAGGAAGACTCGAGGGTCGAGGATATGGTAGTGGAGATCGGCTTCCGCATCGAAAATGCCGAGTCGCACCAGCCCAGCGTGGGCGAGCATGATGGCGTCGAGGTGGTCTTCGCCTTCGAGAAGTTTACGGATCCGCGTCGGGACGTTACCGCGAATTTCGACGGCTTCGATGTCGGGGCTGACTTGCTGGAGCTGGCGGATGCGGCGGACGCTGCTGGTGCCGACTCGGGCGTTTGCGGGCAGGCCTTCGATGCCGTTGTCGGTCTTGCTGATCAAGACGTCCTCGATCGGAGCGCGGGGTAGAACGGTGGATATCCGGTAGCTGTCGGCGAGTTCGGTTGGCACGTCCTTGAGCGAGTGGACGGCGAGGTCGATGGTGCCAGCGGCGAGGGCCTCTTCGAGTTCTTTGGTAAAGATGCCCTTATCGACGATGTCTTCGCCGGAGACTCCGAATTCGGAAAATCGAAGGTCGGTGCGCTTGTCGCCGATCGTCTTGATCACGACCCGTTCGAGCTCGATTCCAGGGTGGGCTGCTGTGAGGGCGCGCTCGGTCATTTCTGCCTGGACGAGGGCGAGGGCGCTTCCGCGGGTGCCAATTTTCAGGGTAGCCATGGTTCGGTCGGGTCAGACGGTAGCGGAAAAGCCGGAGTTGTCATGCCCCGCTGGTGCCAATGAACTCTTCGGCTTCTTCGGTGATGACTTTTTCGCACAGCGCGATCTGTTTCTCGCGCTTCTTTCTGGCCTGTGCGGCGATGCCTTCGATGGTGTCGATGTCGTAGAGGTAGACGTTGTTCAGTTCATCGATGGCCGGGTCAATATCGCGCGGAACGGCGATGTCGATCAGGAACAGCGGGCGGCCTTCGCGGCTGTGTATGGCTCCGTGGATTTGCTCGTGATGAACGACGTAACCATCGGCCGAGGTCGAGGAAATGATGATGTCGATCTCGGGGAGTTGGGAAGGCCAACGGTCGAAGGCGAGTGCGGTTCCGCCAAGGGGCGCGGCGAGGGCTTCGGCGCGTTCGATCGAGCGGTTGGCGACGCGGATACCGATGGCGCCACGGGAGGCGAGGCTCTGGGCGGTGGTCCGGCTCATTTCACCGGCGCCGAGAATCAGGACGTTGCACTTCTTCAGGCCGCCGAAGATCTTTTCCGCTAGATCGACCGCGACTGACCCGACCGAGGTCGAGCCGCGTTGGATTTCGGTCTCGGTGCGGATGCGTTTACCGACACGGAAAGCGTTCTGGAACAGCTTATTCAGTCGGCCCTTGGTGGTGCCGGTTTCTTGGGCGATCAAGTAGGCCTTTTTCACCTGACCGAAGATTTCGGTCTCGCCGAGGACCATGGAATCGAGCCCCGAAGCGACGCGGAATAGGTGCTTGGCAGCGTCGAGGCCTTCGTGGTGGTAGAGGGGGAGTTCAGTCAAGGCGTCCTCGTTTAGCCCAGCGAACTTGGTCTTGAGAAAATCGATGACCTGGGTGGTCGGGGGAATGGTGCTGTCGGCCTCGGCGGCGGCGTAGACTTCAACGCGGTTGCAGGTCGAGACGACGACGCATTCGCCGATTTGGGCGGCGCTGTACATTGACAATAGGGTGTCGCCGACGGCTTCCGAAGGTACAGCTAGGCGCTCTCGGAGTTCTACCGGGGCGAGTTCGTGGTTGATACCGACGCAGATGAGAGACATGCGAGGAGGTGGATACGGATCGCGGTTAGCGCCGGCCCAAAATGGTCAGAGTGATCAAGGGCAGGGCGAAGAGAACCACGGTGGCTCGGGCAAGAGATTGCGGGGCGAGCTTTCGTCTATGGTTTACGACCAGCAGGATGCCGTAGGCAAGCCAGACCGGAAAGGCGACGAGGATCTTGCCCCATCCGGGGAACACATGAATAAAGAAGGCGGTGACGATACCCACGGTGAGTAAGATCATCCCGACGAATAGCAGGCGGGTGACTGCGTTAGCGAGGTAGCTTACAGGCGGAAGATTGTAGAATAGGGGAGTCAGCGATTTTGCCTTGAGAAGCCTGTCTTGAATCAGAAACATGACGGCGGCGACGAAGGCTAGGGCGAAGGCTCCGTAGGAAATGAGTGATACCGAGGCGTGGGTTTCCAGCCAAGGATCGACAATGCCTGCGGGCGGAGTGGGGATTCCGGTCACCGCGCCACCTGCCAGACCGAGTCCGGCGAACAAGGCTACCAGCGGCGCGGTGAAGACCCCAAGTAGGGACAGTCGGTAGGTCGGCCCGATGACGAAGTAGATGAGCACCGTGCTCCAGCTCATAAAGACGAGGATCTCGGGGAGAGAGGTGATCGGGCACCGACCGCGCATTTGTCCCTGATGATGAAGATAAAGCGTTTCGAGCACGAATCCTGCTCCCATGAGCACACGGGTGATCAGGGAGGCGTAACGCATTCCTTTGCTTACTTCCAGAATAGCTAGGGCGGAGGCTGCGAGAAAGCACGCAATCGCTCCGGCCAACGCCCACCAAGCTCCCTGTGCTGTGATTTCCATTGTTTCGTTAACGACTCTTCTATTCCTAGATGCGCAGGTCCACCCGAGGTGGTAGCCTGCGCCGAATTTCCTACACCATCGACTCCATGAGCCAAGAAGCTATCGAGAAACTCACCAGTGCCATTCGCGACGTTCCAGACTTTCCCAAGCCGGGGATCGTCTTCAAGGACATCACTCCAATCCTCGGAGACCCGAAGCTTTTTCCTCTCATCGGCGACGTGTTGACCGAGCAGGTCAAGGACCTGAAGATCGATAAGGTCGCGGGTATTGATGCTCGGGGCTTCATCTTCGGCACCCAGATTGCCGAGCGGTTGGGCGTTGGGTTCATTCCTGTCCGTAAGGCAGGCAAGCTTCCCTACGAGACGAAGTCCCAGTCCTATGCGCTTGAGTATGGTGAGGCTGAAGTCGAAATTCATATCGACGCCGTCGAGCCAGGCCAGAACGTCTTGATTGTCGATGATCTGCTGGCCACCGGTGGCACCGCAGCTGCGGCCGTGAAATTGGTCGAGGAGATTGGCGGGAATGTCGTTGGTATTTCTTTCCTGATCGAGCTCGGCTTTCTCAATGGGCGTGACGCCCTCGGAGATACGCCGGTGTTTGCTGCCATTGTCTACTAGCCCCCAAACCCAATCCAGAGAGGACATCGCTTTGGCTAGCCATCGTAAGAAGGTCATCGCCCATGCCGAGGAGAGCCTCGATCTCGAGGAACTCGAGGGCATGGAGCGCCCCGAGCGTCTGGATGCTTACAAGCAGTTCCTGAAGCTCGAGAACCACCGGCTCAAGCTCGAACACGGTGCGGGAGCGAGCGGCTATGATGTTGCGAAGAAGCGTTCCGATCTTCTCGATATCGTTTTGGAGCGGCTTTTCGACGACGCGTTCAAGGCGATCATCGATAGCGGTGAACAGGCGCCCATCGCGTTGGTTGCTGTAGGAGGTTATGGCCGGGGGCTTCTGAATCCTGGGAGCGACATCGATCTACTGTTCCTGACGGGGCGCCCCACCCGATCGCTACTTCCCGCGACCAACGATGCGATCGAGCAGATCCTCTACATGCTCTGGGATGTCGGGTTCAAGGTCGGCCACTCGGTGCGTTCGATCCCTGAGGTGATCGAGCAGGCGAAGAAGGATTTCCAGAACTTCACCGCCATGATCGAGTCCCGCTGCCTTGCCGGAAACCAGCGGCTGTTCGAGGAAAACGAGGAGACCTTCTACAAAAAGTGCGTCGTTCCTCTGGGGGATGCCTATCTGAAGGACCGCTTCCAAGATCGAGAGCGCCGGCACAATGCGGCCCAAACAGTCTACCTCCAAGAGCCACACATGAAGGAGGGCCAGGGCGGCTTGCGAGAATACCACAACGTGGTTTGGCTAACCTATGTGAAGCTGCACGACACCGACCTGCAGGTTCTTGTCAGGAACGGAATGCTCAGCGAGACCGCTCACAATGAGATCGAGAAGGCCTACGACTTCCTGCTCACCGTACGCAATCACGTTCACTACGCCGAGAAGCATCCGACCGACATCCTGACGCTTCGGCTCCAAGGGGTCGTCGCTACCGAGATGAAGTACCCGGAGCGCACGATCCTACGTCGGTGCGAGTCTTTCATGCGGGACTACTATCAGCACACGAGCAATCTGCTCATGCGCTGCAACGAAATCTACGACCGCTTCAAACTCCAGAGCCGGAGCAATCCGCGGGGTATGCAACGCTTAGGCGCCCTAGCTAGGAGCCTGCGAGGAAGGAAGGAGTTCGACGGATTGCACGTCGAGAATAACCGGCTCTATGCGGTAGATACTGACATCTTTGACGAAGATCCGAGCCGCCTGATGCTCCTGTTCCAGCACGCTCAGGTGCTCGATATACGCATGAGTCCGCAACTGATCGACCTCGTGCAGGCGAACTACGCGACGATCAACAACGCCTTCCGCTACAACAAGGCGAACCGCGAAACCTTCGAGGCCATCCTCACCCGGAAGGGCTCCGTCGCCGCGAGTCTTCGGCAGATGCACCGCGTCGGATTCCTCGGGCGATACTTGCCTGAGTTCGGTGCTCTGACTTGCCTCGTCCAACACGAGTTTTTCCACCGCTACACCGCCGACGAACATACGCTCAAGACGATCGATCAACTCGATGAACTCGTCGGCAAGGACGATCCTGCCCTCGATGTCTACCAGAAGATCTTCCACCATCTAGAAGATCCCTTCGTCATCTATCTGGCCTTGATCATGCACGACACTGGTCGGGCGGCGAACATGCGTCATCACGAGGATGCCAGTGCGATTCTCGCCTCCAAAGTCTGCAACCGTCTCAAGGTCAGCCTACCTCGCCGAAGGATGATCCTGTTCTTGGTCGATCATCATCTGACTCTTTTCCGGACCGCGACGACAAAGAACATCGACGATCCGGAAATCATCGCCGGTTTCGGCGACATCATTGGTAGTAAGACCAATCTAGATACTCTTCTTCTCCTGACCTACGCCGATTCGAAGGGCACAAGTGACGAGTCTTGGACCGGTTGGAAAGAGTCACTTATCTTACAGCTTTACCGCAACACTCGTGACTACCTGAAGGACCGGGACGGCTTCGAAAGCGCTCAGATCCGAGCCAGAGAAGAGCTTCGGGAAACGGTCGAGAAGAAGCTCGGCGAATCCTACATGGAGGAGGTGAAGGCTCATTTCGATGGCATGCCGCCGCGCTACTTTAACTTCCGCTCGAGCACCGTCGTGGCTGCGCACATCAAGCTGTTTCGGAAGTTCTTCAAGCGCCTCACCGGAGAGAGCGACGAAGACGAGACGCTCGTGCCGACACTCGAATGGGAGCCGAAGCAGAAGTCTGGCTGGACCTCGCTTCGGGTTGCCACTTGGAACCAGAGTTTCCTCCTCGCTCGTCTCTCCGGAGCCTTGGCGGCCAACGGAATCAGCATCGTCGGTGCCGACTTGTTCCGCCGGAAAGACGACCTTGTTCTCGATCTGTTCCGTGTCTGTCGTCCAGACTACACGCCGGTCGAGAATACCACCACCTTCAAGGCGGTCGAGAAGACCTTGGCCGAATCGGTCAAGGTGAAAACCTTTGCCTTCCAGCCGCTCATTAAGAAAGCGCTCGAGGCGGCCCGTTCGGAAGGTTGGGACGAGCTTTCTGTGCCCACCCGAGTCGTCGTGCGCAACGACCCAAACGGGCGCCACACCCTCGTCGAGATCCAGGCCGCCGACCGCATCGGCTTGCTCCACGACGTTTTTTCCGCCATCGCCGGATTGGGCAACGAAGTCTGCCACGCCCGTATCAATACCGAGAAGGGAGCGGCGGTTGATACCATTTATATCTGGGACGAAACTGGGAAACCCCTTTCTGATCCAAACCGGATGACCCAGTTGCAGGAGACAATTCATACACTGATTACCTAGCTACCTCCCTTAAATGCCCCAATACGCTCTACTCTCCGACCTCCACGCGAATCTTCACGCGTTAGAGGCCGTCCTCGACGAGGTTGCCACGACCGATGCAAAGGCCATCGTCTTCGGTGGCGATCTTGTTGGCTACGGCGCCTTCCCGAAGGAGTGTGTCGACCTTGCCTGTGCGCTTGGTGGACACGCCGTCATGGGTAATCACGACCACTACGTCACCAACCTAAACAAGGTCGGTAACTCAGAGCTCCCCGATGGATGGGAAGAAAACCCTGTCTGGGCAGGGATTGAAATCGCCGTGCGTCAGCTGTCCGATGACCAGCTTGAATGGCTCGGCAAGCTACCTTGGACCCACCACTTGGAAGGTGCCCTGCTCGCTCATGCCAGCCTCCATGACGTCAATGACTGGCCCTATCTCCGCAATGGAGAGGAAGCGATTCCGACGATCGACATCCTCCGCGAGAGGCTGCCTCATCTTGGGTTTTTTGGGCACACCCACCGCTTAAAAATTTTCCCCGATCTCGGCTCAGACTTGGTGGTCGGCCATATCGAGGAGGACTCCTTCCACATCCCTGAAGGCTTAGCTTGCGCCGTAACTATGGGCTCTGTCGGTCAGCCACGCGAGGTGGATGACCACCGCGCGACTTGGATTCTCTGGGATTCCGACCAACGCCTCGTCCACTTTCGCCGTACCGAGTACGACTGTTCGGCTGCCGCCAAGGCGATCCTTAAGGCCAAGCTGCCCTTCCACTCGGCCATGCGCCTTGTCAGTGAAGAACAGGCGACCCGGTTTCTCGTCGAAGGCGTCGAGTAAGCCCAGGCAGAAGCTTGAGTCAGAAGGATCGGGCGCATTCCGTGTAGACAAAAAAATTACCGCCCCCCGTGTGTGGGAGGCGGTAAGAAGTCGATTGGGGGAACGATACTATCGACGGCGACGCGTCATAAAGCTCAGACCTCCGAGAAGGGCGAGGAATGCTCCGGATGGCTCGGGTACTACCAGAGTATTGTCGATCGTGTAGGAGAGTCCGGCGGTGTTGCGTCCAGACTTTTTTCCGAAGACCGGGTGAAGGTTCATTCCTTCAAGACCGGTTGCCGAGAAATTGGTGGACGCGTAACTCTGAACCACGGCTCCGGTGGTGAAGTCCGAGACGACCGAGCTGACGCTGAATAGGTCGCCTCCCAAGCTGGTAACCGAAAATTCCACATTGTAGCTGCCGGAGGGCATGGCGGAGGTTGCGGCCTCGTTGTTGGCGGGTGAGGCAGCCGCATTTGCCGCGCCGGTGGCAATACCGAATTCGGTGGGTGCGAAGGGAGCAAAGTTGTAGCCCCAAATTCCCACGCCGGTGGTGGCGTCCACGAAGCCCCAATTAATTCCGCCAGCGGTATTCCCTTCCGTGTAGATGGTATCAAAAGTAAGGGTCGCGGTAGTTCCCACGGCCAGATTGACGCAGGACCCCGAATCGGTCAACGCATAGGTATTCCATGCATTGGTCGAGTGGGTTTGAAGGGTCAGCCCAGTGGAACCATCGGCACTCGTGCCAAGACTATTATTGCTACCTGAACCGAAAGAAACGTCGGTAAGAATACCGGTACCAGATTCAAAATCGTAGACTTGAGCGGAAGCGGTCGAGAAAGCTAAGAGGAGTGTGGCAAAAGTGAACGGGTACAGTTTCATTATTATTAAATATATGTTAATTATTATAATTATCAAATTAAAAGAAGAACAAACGACGTCTTAGCTCTGAAAGCCAGGGCTCGAGAAGAACTCGGCCATCGATAGGGCTTATTCGGCCCAACCAGGGATACGATACCAGTGCGGCGGCCACACCAGCTTTCTTTGCCCACACGTATGCCAAGCCCTCGCAATCCCGCGACCCGCTTTGGCTGCCCGGCGGCAAGGTCACTGGTCTCGGCAGGGTCGCTGGACAAGTTGTAGAGTAGCTCGATTCTCTTTCGCCATTCCTTGGGTAGAGGCCGGTAAGCAGGCCGACACGGGTCGTGGTGGATTTGCCATGGTTGTAGAAGTCGGTCCCCATCACCCACTCGGTGGCAAGGCGGCCGATGTTCGGCGTGTGATCTCGCCTCCGTAGCAACCGATGTCGGGCAGCCCATGTCATCGACCATGATCAGAACGATGTTCGGGCTGTCGTCGGGGCGGGCGATGCTGAGTGTGAGTTGTAGCGGTGGGAATCGAAGGCGGATCGCGATGTTAGAATCGAAGCGCATACTGCGCTCCTTGCGGAAATTTTTGCAATAAAGTGGGGGCTGAAATCAGCAAGGGAGCGATTCGGGGAGTAGGAGTAGAGGAAATAGAAGGCGGAACACGTTGCTGGAAACGACGTCGGTGGTGCGCTCCTTGCGAAGGATTCGCCGATGAAGCTGGGCATGGTTGGAGTTATCGGGGATTAGAGATCCCAGAGTTTGTGGATCGGGACGGCGAGGATTTGGGGATCTTGGTGGAGGGGTAGAATGGAGTCGCCGTCGTAGAGCACGATCCCGGAACGGAAGGCGGATCCAACCTGATCTGCGAGCCTGAGGAGTCCTTTGGGATCGGTCCGGCCGGGACTGGTTGATGCCTTGATCTCGACACCCCAGATGTCGGAGCCATGGGACAGGACAATATCGACCTCTACCTGGTCTTTATCCCTGTAGTGGGAGAACTGGATGTCTTCTTCCATCCAACCTGCTTGGGCATGGAGCTGCTGCAGAACGAACCCCTCCAGAGCGTGGCCGAAGACCTGACGTTTTTCTGTCCAATTCTCGGGGCCAAGATCTGCCAAACTGGTGGCAAGCCCGCTATCGGTGAAGTGGAGTTTGGGCGTCTTGACCAAGCGCTTGGAATCGTTACGGTGCCAGGCGGGAAGCCGACGGATGAGGAACAATCGTTCCAACAGGACGAGGTAGCGCTCGATCGTCGCCCTCGTATGCCCGAGGGCACCGGCGATGTTCGAGATGTTGAGTAGGCTGGCGTTCTGGTGGGACAGGTAGGTGAGTAGGCGACTGACATCCCGACCGTCCTTCACTTGCGCGATGTCGTGGATGTCGCGCTCGATGACCGCTTGCACATACTGCTTTTGCCAGCGTCGCCCTCTGCTAGAGGGACGCTGAAATGAGCCGGGAAAGCCACCCTCGGTGATCCGGCGGGGAAGGCCGGATGGTTGCAGTGGGCTGGATGGTTGCAGATCAAGCCCGACCTCTCCGCCTAGCCAAGATCGCAGAAAATTCCCAGTCGTTCCTTGTTTCTCGGCTTCGGTGAAGGGCTGGAGGTAGAGGCATTCCATCCGGCCAGCTAAGGAGTCCGCCAAGCGGGGTAGCTGGAGCAGATTCGCCGATCCGGTGAGCAGGAAACGCCCAGGGTCCCGATTGGCGTCGACACTGCGTTTGATCGCCCGGGTGAGCTCTGGTGCCCGCTGGATTTCGTCGATCGTCACCTTCTCCGGCAATTCGGCGATAAAGCCGCGGGGATCGGAAAGCGCGAGTTCGAGGACATCGTCGTCGTCCAGAGTGAAGTAGGGCCGGTCTTGTTCGAACTGGACTGCTAAGGTCGACTTTCCGGTCTGGCGCGCTCCCAGTAGGCAGACGACAGGAGTATCCTCCAATGCTTCCTGCAATGGCCCTTCGAGTCCACGAGAGAGGTAGGCTGGTGAATCATTTGCGGGCATGGTAGGAGAATATTGTGGACGGCGAATCGCTCTTTAATGAAGCGTCCAATTGCTCTCTACGATACCGTCCAATTGCTCTCTGTCAAAGCGTCCAATTGCTCTCTCGGTGCTCGTCCAATTGCTCTCTCACTGGTCTTTACTGCCTTTTCGTCGGGGCAGGTATGCCTGAAGATAGGCGACGAGGTCGGGCAGTTCCTCAGTGCTCAGTAGCGCGGCGAGACCGGGGGGCATGAGCCTCGAGAGGGGTTGGCTTGGCTGACTCCGCAGGGGAGCCAGAGCATGAGGGCGGCGTCGGTCTCGGCGGTGGCGAAGCCGGTTAGCCTAAAAACGGCAATGGGTCGTAAATTCTGCGCACCTTAAGGGTGAGCGGAACACGAGGCTTTGGTCGTACTCACGCCTCTCATTCCAGAAAAAGCTGAAAAGGGAAGACCGCCTTACTGCGGGTATCTACTGACCCACCCCGAAGCCGATCGGCGCCTGCCCAGCCGCTTTGGTGGTGATGCCAGGATCATGAGCGAAGATCTCGGCCAAGGAGTAGTCATCCGCGCCATCGTCATTCAGCGTCTTGCCGAAGCGTTTTGCAATTCGTGCAGCGCGCTCGGATTCGATGCGTGGAAAGTCCCGGTAACCGAGAAGCCGACCGTGGCGTGTGATTGCCGGATCGAGGCGGGTGATCGGAGTGTTGCAGGTCGCGATGATCGTGACCCGGAGCATGTCCGCGAGCAGACCATCGGACGCATTCAGTAGCACCGACAAGCCACAACGGTCGCCCTCGTCGCGCGAACGGACCAGTTCGTCGGCGTCCTCGATGAGAATCACCTTGTGCAACTCACGCCCCAATTGGTCGCTTGGCCTCTCATCGATCCAAAAGTTCACGAACGCGGGGTGCTCGAACAGCTCCCATTGCTTGGCACCAAGGTAGTAAAAGACCACCTCTCCCTCGTGCTTGGTAATCAGGTGGCGTAGCAACGAAGTCTTGCCCGTTCCCGGAGGACCCGTCAGCAGGAATAGCCCCGGCTGGCGCTGAAGCAGTAGCTCACCTGCCCAAAGTGTCCAAGCCGCACCATCGGTCCCGTAGAGCAGAATCAAGTCATCCAGGTCCAACTCAGAGGGCTTCGGTAATGGCGCCATGCGGCTCTCAGGATCACCATGGCACGTGCTGATCACGCCGAACTGACCCCGCTTGGGTTTCTGTTTTCTGGGTTTCGCCTCCGGCAAATTGTTGAGTAGATCGTCCAGTACTGCCTCGGCCTGCCTCACCGTCGACGCATGCACGGTGAACTGTGTGATCGAGCCCCCGATGTTGTGCACAAACGTAGCAACCCCAGGCCCACCATCGATCCAAAGGGTATCAAGAACTGTCGAAGTCTCGCCCGTATCCTCGTCCTTCCTCCGCCCAGCAGTCACAGCCAACAGCTTCTCCGCATGCGCCTCATGCAACTGATCAATCAGACCTAGCTGACAAAAATGCTCCAGCGTACAACATTCCGAGACTCCTAGGTGGTCGTGGACACGGAGGTGCTGTCGGTGGTGCGCGTAGGAGGCGTCTTGGTAAGTGAGCATGGGGAGCGGATAGAGAGCCTTTGAGTAAAAATCAGTTGGCTTCGCCAAGTAGTTTGAAGGCGCCGCTATGTCGTAGAAAGAGGAGTTTGGCGTGCTTTCTTACGTCTTTGGATGGGGCCTCTTGGACTTGCATATTAAGATACTCTTGTTGGATTTCTGTTAGGAGTTTCGGAGGGGTGGTCTTCGCCCATACAAAGATAGATTCTCTTTCGGGGGTCTCCGTTCACGCCTGTTGCTTCACGTAGGGCGTCTACAAGTCGACTGTGAAGGTCTCCGTTGACGGAAATTTCTCCGCTTGCAGTTACAATTCCAGTGTCTGGGTGAAAGCCTTGGTCGGCGATCGTTTGGGCCCGGTTGTTGCGAAGAAAGGATACTTTTGTTCCGACGGGTACAACATTTAGGTTTACCAAAGTGGCCAGATGCGGGACCCGATCGCTGAGATCCTGATGATTTAGGGCACTAAATAATTGATCAAGAGTCCCTGTGAAAGTTTCGCCAATAGCGTCTACAAGGTCTGCAATTTCTTGCGTTTTCACTCCAATTTCTGTAAGGGCCTTGTTCCAGTCCCGGAGGTAACCGCGCCCCACCTCACTGAGGTTCGGGTTGTTGAGGGCAGGCACAACAATAGTATCGTGAATTTCCTGCCAGGTACACTGAACCCATAAGGGGGAATGCTCAGCAATTACCTCCTCGTTGGCATTTTGGGTAGTGACCAGAATTGGAAGCCTATATCCCGTCGTAATATCATTGTCGGTCATCCATTTGGTGTACGTATCGAGTTGGCGTTTGGTAACCCGATGTTTGACCTTCGTTTCGATGATGATGCTGAGGTCTTTTTTGTTGTCACTTTCACCGAATTTGAACGGAATATTTCCGAAGATATCAAGGCGCTTCTTTTCTGAAATCTGCTTTTCGGTACTCCACTGAAAGTCGTGGTGGTCAGCAATGATTCGAAGAAACTCTGCCTGAGTCAGGTCGGGAGATTTGAAATTGCCGGTGCCGTTGGGGTTCCACAAAGTAGGGGGATTCGCTCGTTCAACTCGTTTCCTAGCAGCGAGTACGAGAAGGCGCTTGAGGCAGAAATCTCCGAGTTGGTGGCTTTGATTTGGATGAAGACTAAACGCTAGAATATGTTGGTGGATTTTTTCCTTCGCCTCGTCGCCAATGATTGCGAAAAGTCCTTTTTGGCTGAGAGCGGCTTCCAGTTGCTGAAACTGAGGCGATACCAAGAGGGCTTCTGTCTTTTCGAAGAATGTTGAATGGTTGGGCATAACCGAGAATACGCTCCCCGAGAAAGAAAGTCGAGTCGTAATTACGACATTAATGCCGTATTAACGTATTTATAGTTGTATTTCGAAGCATTAGGGGCTATTTATGAAGCATGAACAAATACAGGCATGAGCTTAAATCTTGGGGGCATCTTCGAAGCGAACTTCTTGAACGTAGTCGGGGAACCGATCGAAGTAGCTTTTCTGCAAGTGAGGCTGAAGTTTACGAAATCCTCCAGCGCGCCATCCCACTCCTAGAGCCAATTCGAATGAGCGGTGATATTAATAGGAGGGTGTGGGTCGATAATTTTACTCCACAGGTTGAGGATCCTGATGCCAAAGAGCTACGCCTTCTGCAGTACTATCGAGGTAAGAAATGGGTTTCCGAATCCAGAAGGATTCATCGCTCTCCGGTCTATGAAATGCGTGAAATTTTTCAAGTTCTGCTTGTCTATGCCCTAAGAGTCGCAAGGAGCACTACTCCACCACTGGATGTGTTCGGAAGCCTTAAGGTTGATCAGGTTATCGGATTGGAAATGGACCAGTGTTTGACCTATCTGGAGAGAATTGGAGGGACCGAAGAGTCTGTTCTTGTAGAACCTACTCATGTTCTTCGAGTGAACATCCTCGCTTCAGATGATGGGCCTGAAACTGAATCAAGTTTAAGAGCGGTCGTTGCGATGCTTCGAGAGACGTTCGCTGCCGATGACAGTGCAATTTCGTTCTCGTATTATGAGCGAGAGGCCTTCGGCGAGGAGGATCTTACGTTGGGCGATCCTGACCACGACTGGCTCGCCCCTGATATTGCAGGTCCGGCCTTGGCGGTTCAGGATATCGAGACCTACCTAACGCGTCTGACAAATACCCGGCGGGGTATGCGCCAAGAGGAGCGGGGAATGGTCTTCGCTCTCTCTGGTGGAGAGCATGAGTGGAATTACTTCGCGCATTCCGCGTCGTCAGATCCTACTGCTTGGGTAGGGTTCCTACATGAATTTGAGAAGGATTACGGAGTCAGTAATCCTGTGGGTATTGCGGCCTGCCTCACGATTGGAATTGCTGCCGCCGCCTTGCATCATGGAGGTGGTGACATTTTTGAACTCTACCATCAAGAGTCACGCGGGTGTCTTATGGATTTCTGCGCAGACAAGCGAGACATTCGGAAAAAGGTGCTTAGCGCAGACATCTGTTCGGATTGCCTCGAAACCTTGGAGAAGAGGGTCTCACGAAGGTTTCTAAAGGATCTGCGGACGCTTCTCGAACGGATGCGTGCGGAGACGATGGCGCTTCCTTCCGCCGTTGGTGATCTGGGTGCAATTCCGACACTAGATCCTACCAATCTGTTTCCACTACGTCGCGAATTTCCGCCATTGGTCACTGACGGCGACTACTTGGAGCAGTTACGTCAAGAAGTGCTTGTCGCTACTATCCTCATTAACTCGATCACTGAGTCCGCTCCCATTTCACTGCCTGAGAAGGGCGTTGAACTGAAGGACTGGATCATCGGAGAAGCGGTTAATGAGGGGCTGGGAATTGAGGAAGAAGGCGAGTGGATTCTAAGCGATGTCGCGAAAGGAAAGAAGGCGACCAATCTCCAACACAAGGCGGAGGTTCTTCGCGGGCGCTTGACCGAAATCATTCAGGCGGCACTGAGCTCTGGCGGGGGCGGCACCAAAAACTCGATCATTTTTGTGTCCGACATCGACTATAACGACGGGCGTTTCTTTGTTGTCGGCACGGTAGCCACCCTATTCGGAATGCGCCGTTGGAGCGAAGTTCTAGATTCTGATCCGAAGGAGCTTGGTCTTCCAAAGTCTGGTGGATCCTATCTTCGCGTCGAAGACGAAGTGAATAAGAAGTTGAGGTTCCATTCGATCGCTAACGGAATTGGTTATGACGCAGGTCAAGATCCAGCTAGGCTGCTTCTCGATTTACCGATCGGAAAGCCGGTCGATTTGATATCAGGCTGACCCTGACTACCCGAACCCCCGCCTCGTTTCCAGAACCCCTTCGTCACACACTCACACTACCACCATGCCCAGACCTAAACGCCGCCCCCTCCTAACAGTCCGCGAGTGCTTGCAGTCTCCGGATGCACTGAAGACCCATTTAGGTGGGCCGGTGCGGCGACGGAGAAGGGGCTTCGACCGAAAACCAACCTACAAGCGTATGCACAACGAACCAAATTTGACCGACCTCTCTCCTCTCAT
>Ga0209187_1002833_pt1 | contig 15587 bp, 5 predicted proteins | sample BantaG_FD_187430 | JGI IMG/M metagenome (GOLD analysis project Ga0209187, IMG submission 187430) | Marine algal microbial communities from Bantry Bay, Ireland - BantryBay_4 metaG (SPAdes) (version 2) | ecosystem: Host-associated > Algae > Red algae > Unclassified | place: Bantry Bay, Ireland... | reverse complement strand
CTTGGTTTTAGCTTCTTCTTCCCATTCCATCTTGGCAAATTCCAACTGGCGAACCAACTTGGATTCGTCGTCACGCAAATCAGCGGCCTTTTCGTACTGCTGATTTTTGACGGCCTGGTTTTTCTTTTCTTTCAACTCTTCAATCTTCTTTTCCAGTTCTTCTACGTGCTTGGGAACATGAATATTTTTCAAGTGCACTCTCGCACCAACTTCATCCAGTACATCAATCGCTTTATCCGGTAAAAACCGGTCACTAACGTAACGATCACTTAGACTTACACATGCTTCAATCGCATCGTCAGAGTAGTTAACATTGTGGAAATCTTCGTATTTAGATTTAATATTATGTAAAATATGAACTGCTTCTTCCGCAGATGGCGGATCCACAATTACTTTTTGGAAACGACGATCCAGCGCACCATCTTTTTCAATGTGCTGACGGTATTCGTCCAGCGTAGAAGCACCAATACATTGGAGTTCTCCCCTTGCAAGAGCTGGCTTAAAGATATTGGAAGCATCCAGTGATCCGGTAGCACCACCCGCACCAACAATGGTGTGAATTTCATCAATAAACAGAATCACATCCCGTGATTTTTCCAGTTCATTCATAATCGCTTTCATCCGCTCTTCAAACTGACCACGATACTTCGTTCCCGCCACGAGGGCTGCCAGATCAAGCATCACAATTCGCTTGTTAAACAGGGTTCTGGAAACTTTACGCTGGTTAATACGCAGCGCCAGTCCTTCCACAATGGCAGTTTTACCTACCCCCGGTTCTCCAATTAAAATTGGATTGTTCTTTTTACGACGACTCAGAATCTGAGAAACTCGCTCAATTTCAGTCTCTCGACCAATAATTGGATCGAGTTTGTCTTCCTCGGCTAACTTAGTGATATCCCGGCCAAAGTTATCCAGCACCGGAGTACGAGATTTACTATTGCCCTTACGCTGATAGCGGGAAGCATCCTCTTCTTCAAAGGGTTCTTCGGACTCAGAAGGAGCCTGATTAAAAATATCCGGTGAAACGGAGTCCGATTCCTGACGGACAAAATCCAGTTCGGATTTAAAAACATCGTAGTCTACTTCAAATTGGTGCAGAATACGGGATGCCAGGTTATCTTTGTTCTTTAAAATAGAGAGCATTAAATGTTCCGGCGAAATTTCTTCGGCCTTCATCATCTTTGCTTCAAGAAAAGTAACTTTCAGGACTTTCTCAGCCTGCTTGTTGAGTGGCAAATTGCCAACATTCAAGGCAGCACGGCCGGAAGGATTACGAGAGATCGAATCCTCGATGGTTTGCTTTAAATCAGAAGTATCAACTTCCAGACTGTCCAGAACGCGGACGGCCAGGCCGTTATTCTCTTGCATAATACCCATCAGGAGATGTTCGGTTCCAATGTAATCGTGTCCCATTCGAATCGCTTCATCACGACTCTTAGAGATTACTTGCTTGACTTTCGGTGAGAATCTTTTGTTATTCATACTGTGTAATCTTCAGTTTGGTCTACCATAAAATAAGGTAGAATGTGTGAGACAATATTAAGACAAATTAGCCAAGTAAACAACCTTTAAAAGGGATTTTGCCAATTTAGAAATTGCTGACTTTTCCTATTATGCTGTAAAAATAATGCCACTATAAATGAATCATTAATATGTGAGGTAAATTTATAATGTTTTTAGCTCTTTTTTTAATAACTGCCATTAAAATTTACCGCATCTGCTTGTTTTAATATAAAATTTTGGTTCTTGTACTATCTAACCAAACATATAATAACGAGGAAGGGTTCAATAATATACCGTAGATAACCTTAAAATATTGTTAATAAATCCGCCAATTAACACATTTTCGGATAATTAAATTGACGGATAGATTGCAGTTTAGGGGCAGGGTGTTTTTTGTTGAGAATATTTTATAGGTTTTGGGTATTAATCTTTACATTTGTGAACTTAGAACATCAAAAGAGCAGATTTTACTTTTAGAAAGGACGATTAAATAGACCATGAACCTGTCTAACCTGTTTGATCAAATTCTTATTTTTTTTCTCTGCCCTTAAACAGATAATTAAGCTGATGAAATTTACCGTTGACAAGCAAGAAAGATACACTTATCTGAAACTCGAAGAGACTACTTTTAATAGTCTAATTGCACCTGACTTAAAGTCAGAATTTGTTTTCTATCGTAACGAAGGCATTAAAAATCTAATTTTAGACCTCTCCTCAGTAGAATATGTCGATTCTTCTGGATTATCGGCTATCCTCACCGCTGAACGCCTCTGGAAGGACTTTGGAACTTTTGTCATCACTGGTGTGGTTAGTGATAATATCAAAAAATTAATCACTATCTCTCGTCTGGATACCGTTTTAACCATCATTCCTACTCGTCAGGAAGCTATTGACTACGTGCTGATGGACGAAATTGCTCGAGAAATCGATTCGGATTCTGACGAGACCTGATAACGACTCGGTCGTTTTTTAAATAAGATTATTATGACTTTTGAGGTAACCATTTTGGGATCGAATGCGGCAGTACCAGCATTTGGACGACATCCGTCTGCTCAGATTCTAAATGTTAATGAGCAGTGTTACCTGATCGATTGTGGAGAAGGCACCCAAATCCGGATGAATGATTTCAGTATTCGCAGGCATCGAATTAATCAGATTTTTATCAGCCACCTCCACGGCGATCATATTTTTGGTCTGATTGGTTTACTTACATCCTATAGTTTAGGGCAAAGAACCGAAAAGATGGATATTTTTGGTCCTGCCGGTATTCAGGAGTTAATCGACGTACAAATAAAGTATAGTAAGTCTCACTTAACTTACCCGTTGAATGTACACATCGTAGATCCAACTCAATCTACGATGATTTTTTCTGATAAAAATCTAACGGTTACTACTATTCCTTTGGATCATCGAATTCCTGCCTGTGGCTATCTTTTTCGCGAAAAAGACCGATTATTAAACGTTATTCCCGAAAAGTTAACCAAATATGGAATAGATTTTAAGCAAATTAACGAAATTAAAAAAGGGAAAAAAGGGACCAACGCCGCCGGAGAAGAAGTGGAGAATAATCTGCTAACGCTTCCTCCCTATATTGCCCGGTCTTTTGCTTACTGCTCAGATACGGCCTATAAACCAGACATTATTCCGCTCTTAAAAGACATCGATCTGCTTTACCACGAAGCGACTTTTACGAAGGAGAAAGCCGAAAATGCGATCGCTACTAAACACAGTACCGCAAACCAGGCCGCAATGATCGCCCGAGATGCCGGCGTAAAAAAACTGTTAATTGGGCATTTTTCCTCTCGTTACCATGACTTGAATGTATTACTGCACGAAGCAAATTCCGTTTTTGCTAATACACAGCTTGCCATAGAAGGTACCACCTTTTCGGTGGAATTAAGACGAATAGAGTAGGTTGAAAAATTAACTTTTCAAAGGTTTGTACCATTAAGTTTAAGATAATTAGCCGTTATCCATACATATTTGGGGTTAAACCTTTACAAGGACTAGCTTATTTTGTAAATTTGCTGTTCAATGTTAAGCTTGTATATCAAAATATCAATGGCTCTGACTACGCTGATATATAGCTTTTCCCCTAAAACTTTGTTGATTTGTTACAATCGTCCCTTAAACTGTTTGCGATTGAAAATTGACTTTCTGGTAGATCGTTAACTCCCAACGTATATTTTTTATTCAAAATCACAACCACCACCTTTGTTTTAGAGATAGTTTGCTATCATCTAGGATAGAAGTAGTTTAAGAAGAATTCACAATAGATAAATGGCTTAGCCATAACTATTTCGGTTTGTTCTTAAACAACTTTATGATAGATTGATCGGCATGCTCCCTGTCGACAATTTTCGGAATTTAACCACTGAATACAATCGAAACGAATTCTTACAACTTGGGTAATCCTGTATGATACCCATACCACAACTTACATCCTATGAATCAGGAACGAGACGTCCGGCATTTTTTAGCCAATTCTATAAACAGTTTTTCATTTCGATGGATATCAGTCACCTTGGTATTTCTTCTTACCTTTTCTTTATGGTCTTTTGCCGGATCAGAACATGGATCTAATCCTTTAGTAGAGTGTGATAATAATACTACCGACGGAGGTACGATCGGTTTCGATGCGGTCCTCTGTGACGGAGACAACGACCCTGGTTTACTGGTGAGTTTGACCGAGGCTACCGGAGGAACCGGAGAATTGGAGTATCTGTGGCTATCTTCTACTACCTCTTGCCCAGACGATCTCACACAGTCGATTCCTGGATCTACCGAAGCTACTTATGTACCAGGCCCGCTATCAACCACTACCTGGTTTCGACGCTGTTCTCGTCGTTCGCCTTGTAGTATCTGGAGTACGGAAAGTAATTGCGTTAAGATTACCGTCAATGCAGTCTGTGACGATTGTGATGATGATACAGAACCACCAGTATTAAGTGGTGTTCCTAGCGATGCTGTAGCGGAATGTGATAATATACCTGAAGTTCCAACTGTAACGGCTACCGATAATTGTGTGGATGATCCCGAGGTGGTTTTAACACAAGAGAGAGAAAATGGCGATTGCCCCGGTGAGGCTATTCTGCGACGTACCTGGACAGTTTATGATGATAATGGGAATGTAGCGGCTGCGACTCAGGTAATCACCATTCGAGATACTGAACCACCAAAGATGTTTGGGGTACCAGCCAATATCAGTGTTGCTTGTGATGAAATACCACCTATCGTAACAGTTACCGCTAAAGATAATTGTACTGACGAGGATGATTTAACCGTTTCGCGGGAAGAAGAGAGAATTGATGGAGATTGTAATCATAGTTATACCTTGCGCCGAATCTGGCGGGTAGTAGATGAGTGTGGAAACAAACTAGAAGAAATTCAAACTATTACCGTTACCGACGAAGAAGCTCCGGAACTCGTAAATGTTCCTCAAGATATTAGCGTGAATCCAGCCAATGGAGAAACCGTTCCCACTCCCGCTAACGTTTCTGCAAATGATAATTGTACCGATGATCCTAATGTGGAATTAGAGGAATCTTCTGAAACAGATGGTTGTGAAACGATCATTACCCGCACCTGGACGGCTACTGACGATTGTGGAAACGAATCTACTGACCGTCAGATCATTACCATCTTGTGCGATGATGAATGTGAAACTCCAATTGTTACAGACATTGTAGTCATAGAAGCGCATTGTGATCTTGCGGACGACGGAATTGCCACGATTGACATCAATGTAAATATTGCAGATTATAGCTTTGCCTGGACTCCAAACGTTAGTAACACCGCTTCTGCTACGGGACTTTCCCCCGGAACATATGAAGTGATAATTACTGATTTGGAAACGGGAACTTGTACCACGACTATCGAATTTGAGGTCGGTACAGCGGATGGACCAGAAGTAGAGAACGTGGATATTACGGCGGCCAACTGTTTAGCGGAAGATGGAATAGCGATCCTTTCGCCCGATGATTTTACCTACGAGTGGAGTGATAATGTAGTTAGTAATAATCGAGACGACCTGGCCGCGGGTACTTACTTTGTTACAATCACGGATCCTGATACGAATTGTGAAAATGTAATTCCAGTAATTATTCCGGAAGAAAATAATTTAGTGATTGACGCAAAGCTTAACGAAAAGACTACTTGTGGAGACAGTAATGGCTCTGTTACCATATTTGTGACAGGAGGTAGTGGAAACTATAATTATAGCTGGGGACCTGATGATAGACGCGATGACTTGGCTGCTGGTCCGTACAGTATTACCGTAGTTGATGCGGCCAGTGGCTGTGAAATCGATATCATGTTTGCGCTGGACGATCAGTTGAGTGTGGCCACGATTGAAATACAAGATACTTTAATTCAACTCGGTTGTGTAGAGGATATGAACGGAACGGTCGATTTTACCGTCAATCCAGATACTGACTTTAATGGCGTTCCTGAAATAGTGATCGTAAATCAAGACGGAGCGTCCGTTACCAATGGTGAGCTGGGGCCTGGTAAATATTGTATCATGGTGTATGATGCCAATGATTGTTTAGTAACGGAGAATTGTTTTGAAGTATTAGGTACTGACCTGCTGGATGTTGACGTGCAAACAAAAGATGCATCTTGTACTGCCAAGGGTTCTGTTTTAGTATTAGTGACCGGTAGTGATGCTCCTTACACTTTTGACTGGGCAGATGTTCCGGGTAACGATAATGATTCGGCACGAGCTGGCCTGGATGGCGGAAATTACGACCTGACGGTTACGGATGCCTCTGGCTGTAGCGCAGTTGCTCAAAATATTAATATCGGAAGTCCTGGCAATTGTGAGAGCTGTGAAGAACCAGAAGTTACCAGCATTGTAGCACGCGAAGCTACTTGTAATAATAATGATGGCGAAGCAACCATCGAAATAAATGGAAATTCGGATGATTATAGTTTTACCTGGACACCCAACGTAAGTAACGGTGCTTCTGCAGATGATTTATCTGCCGGTATTTATTCTGTTTTGATTACAAATAACGAGGATTCGGATTGTTTTACTTCCGTAGAGTTTGCGGTAGGAAACGCGGATGGTCCCGAACCAACGAGTATCGATATTTCTCCAGCCACTTGTCTGGCTCAAGATGGAGAAGTAACGTTGTTACCAACGGACTTTACTTATACCTGGAGTGATAACGAGGTAAATAATAGTCGGGGTGATCTAGCCGCCGGAACTTATTTTATTACGGTTAATGATGTATCCACCAATTGTCTGGACGTGATCACCGTAGTGGTGCCTTCCGAAAACGGATTGGAAGCGACAGCGAATATTAATCAAAATCCGCAGTGTGGTGAAAATAATGGATCCGTTACGATTGAGGTAAGTGGAGGTAGTGGAAATTACGGTTTTAGTTGGGGAGGAGATGATACCCGGGATAATCTTGCTTCAGGAGTTTACAATGTTACCATTGCGGATCCTGAGACGGGTTGTTTTACAGAACTACTATTCGCTCTCGATGATAATGTATCGGGTGCTGAAATTAATATTGAAAATGAAAATGATATTGTCACTATTCCTTGTGCGGGTGATGTTAATGGAACGGTAGACTTTAATGTTGTTGTGCCTGATGCTGATTTTGATGGTACTCCACAGATTGTTATTGTAGATGCAAACGGAGATGAACAAGTGAACGGTGAATTAGGGGTTGGAGCGTATTGTATTTTAGTAACCGACAACGCTGGTTGTTTGGCTGCTCAGACTTGTTTTGTAGTGGAAGGAAATCCTTTACTCGACATTGATCTGATTGCTCTGAATAAAACTTGTTTGACCGATGGTTCTATCATCCTGATTACCACGGGTGGGGTGGCACCTTATACTTTTGACTGGGCAGATTTATCCGGCGGTGATAATGGGTCAGATCGCTCCGACTTATTACCCGATTCTTACCGGGTTACGATTACCGATAGCGAAGGATGTAATGTGGTCGTAGACAATATTGAAATTATTGATACCTGTATTCCCATCGATGGTTGTGTTACTCCAATTGTGGAAAATACGGTAAAAATTGCGGCTAGCTGCGGAGAGTCTAACGGATCGGCTTTCCTCGAAATGGTCGGTAATAACGAAGAATTTGCCTATAGCTGGATACCAAATGTGAGCGACAATGCTTCTGCCAATAATATTCCATCCGGAGTATATACAGTGACGGTTAGTCGATTGAATGATCCTCAGTGTCAAACCACCACTACCTTTGCGATTCAAAATGCGGATGGTCCACAGCCGGAGATTATTTCCACTACGCCCGCTACTTGTAATGAGTCGAACGGTACGGCTGTTTTAGGTCCGGTTAACTTTCAGTACGAATGGTGTAACGGTTTAACTGGTTTTAGTGTAAATAACTTACCTGCGGGTTCTTGCTTTGTAACGGTGACAGACTTTTCTACGGGTTGTCTCAATTATATAGAAGTGATAATTGAAACATTTAATCCACTAGAAGTAACAGTTAATATAGAGGAACTTCCCGGTTGTAATGACAACGACGGAGAAGTCAGCATTGACGTAGCCAACGGAAGTGCCAGTTATAACTACGCGTGGAGCGATGGTGGTGGTGGTGCGAGTCGTAACAATTTGACGGCTGGATTCTACACCGTTACCGTCACGGATAACGGCGCTACGGGTTGCGAGCAGATTACGAGTTTTGTATTGTTAAATGATGTAGACGCTGCTGCGATTATAGACATCGAGGAGAATTCGGTTTTATTAAGTTGTATTGGAAACGAAGATGGAACCGTTGATTTTACCGTTGATACGGATGCTGGATTTGAACTACCTGTCAATACGATTATTTACGATGTCAATGGCCAGGAAGTCAATAACGGAGATTTAGGAATCGGTGATTATTGTATTGCGGTTACCGATGCGGATGGCTGTTTTGCGGGACAAAATTGCTTTAGCGTAGAAGAACCAACGGCAATTGTTTTAGATATCATTACCCAAAATCAAACTTGCGATACCATGGGAATGATCTTCGTAACGGCCTCTGGAGGCAATGGTGACTACACTTACAACTGGCAGGATATTCCGGGTACGATGGATGATGCGGATCGTACGGATTTGACCGTGGGTGCTTATACGCTAATAGTTACCGATCAAAATGGATGTACGGCGATTGCAAATAATTTGCCCATCATTGATGAGTGTAGCGACTGCCCCAACACGGATACTGTAAATGTTAACCTTCCGATTAATAGTTTGACAGAGTATTGTTTTGAATTAGAATCTTGTTTTGATTCGACGGGCGTTACCTACGAATTACTCGATGGTGGTTTTGCCGGAACTAGTGATTTCGGTAGCTGGAGTCTGACCGAAGAGGGTTGTCTAGAATATATTTCAAATGATATACCGGGAGTGGGAGTAGACACCATTTGCATTATTGCGAATGACAATGGACTGCCAGATACAACTTGTGTGATTATTTCCATCCCCACCGACTGTGGAATATCCACAAGCGACACCTTGTTACTTCCTACCTTCGATTGCGAAGCTGGCGCTGACTTTTGTTTGCCCATTGGTATTTTAGAAATTGATAATTACGAAGTGACGGACAATGGAATGTTCTACAACGGCAACTTTGTGGGTTGTCAGAGCGATACTTCTTTAATCTACCGGTTTGATAATTTCTTAATTGACTTCCCCGTTGCACCTTACGAACTAACGGGATGGCCAGTGAACGGTGGAAATGTAACCGTAGATACTTTTAATACCATCGCCGAATTATTTACAATATTATCCGCCTTGGATCCTGGTGGTAATTGGGAACTGGAAGGTAATAATATCGTGACGCGGAGTATCAATGGAACCTACGGTGCAATGGCACTAAGATCTTTTGATTCTTCGGATCAGCGTCTGATTCAGGGAGAAATTAATATCGACAATGATGGAACTCAAATATCGCTTGATAGTGGTTTCCACCAAATTATAACCCTTAATATGGAGGAAGGATGTGTGGATACTTTTAATCTACTGATCGATTGTCGCAACTGTCCCGGTATTTATTCCGGACCGGCAGAAATAATTGCCGACAACTGTGAGGGTACCGTACCGCTTTGTGTAGATCTTTCCATTAGTCAAATTATCAACTACCGAATCACCGACAACGGCGTACCTTACACCGGAGAATTTCTGGGTTGTAATGTTGATTCGCTGGTACAATACGATGTAAACAGTTTATTTGGTTTAAATCTTTTTGGAGTGCAAGAATGGTCGGTGTCGGGAGAAAACTTTAGTGCCGATAACCTGACTAGTGCACAAGAATTAGTAGATTCGATGAACGTATGGTTCCCCGCTGGAAACTGGAGACTGAACGGATTCCTGATTATTGGAGACAATTTTAATAATAACTACGGTCCTGCCATCATTACGCTTGGTGGAGTGGTCGTCGAAATAGTGCAGGCGGGATTACAGCCTATTCCTTATGGACTGGAATTGGCCATCGACACCGGATTTCATCAGGTGATTGTAGAAGATCTACAACAAGGATGTTTAGATACCATTGAATTAAATGTTCTCTGTCGACCTTGTCTGGAAGATGTCTATTTGGGCCAACCACAAGTTTTGGCTGCCGAATGTGACACACTTACTCCGATCTGTCTGGAACTAACCGTCCCACAAATTTTGAATTACGAGGTAACCGATAATGGTTTACCTTACACCAATGGATTTTTAGGATGCAACGTTGATACGACCGTCCTTTACGATGGCATTGCTTTTAGCAATAATAGTGTTTATACGCTCAATAGCTGGCAGGTAAATAACAATTTCTTTTCGATGGGACAGTTTATCGGTCTTGGCGAATTGGTAGATAGTATGAACGTTTGGGATCCAACTGGCGATTGGGATTTACGAGGATTTGAAATAATTGGAGGTGATTTGATGAATACTTACGGAAATATGGCCGTGTCTCAATTTGGTGTAATTATCGACAACGCAGAGCCTGGATTTAATTTACAGCCACAAGGCGCACAGATGGAATTGGATACCGGAATGCACCAGATTATCCTGAGAGATTCTATAGCTGGTTGTGTAGATACTTTTAATGTAAATGTTGTGTGCGACGACTTTGTTCCGTTACCAACAGATACCATACCACTAGAAATTTTGATCAATTTTACGGACACTTTCTGTATGGATACCACCGTATTACCAGGCATCATTGATACGATTTTTAATGTCTGCGCGGATAGTTCGGGAACAAATGTCATCTTTACCATTGATCCTGAAACCTATTGCGTGAGTTACCAGGGAATTGGAATTGGAACAGATCCAGCTTGTATCGTTCTTTGTGATGACGTTGGGCACTGTGATACAACCGTATTATTGGTGACCGTCAACCCACCCACGCCCGAATCTATTTCTACAGAAATATTCTTTGGGGATATGGATCAGTTCTGCCTGGACACTACGGAATTAGCTGGAAATATTGATACGATCTTTAATGCCTGTCCGGAGTTATCCACTAACAATGATATCGTCGACCTGGTCGATGGTAGCTGGTGCGTACTTTTTGAAAGTATCGGTTTGGGACAAGATACCGCTTGTATTGTGATTTGTGATGACTTTGGAGTTTGTGATACCACGTTCTTTGCCATTACCAATTTGACACTCTTGGGAGAGGCGCCCTTGGCGATGGACGATGATACCTTGACCATTATCAATACACCGTTGGTCATTGATATTATAGGAAATGATACCGTTAATGGTGCGTTTATCAGTCTGGAGGTTCTCACCTTTCCTGCTAATGGAACCATTGATCTTGGGGCAAACAATAACTTTATTTATACTCCAGCGCGGGAATTCTGTGGTGTGGATAGTTTCCAATACGTACTCAGTACCTCGACTGGACAAGATACGGCCACGGTGACGATTACGGTGCTCTGCGAAGAATTGACCATCTATAATGGATTCTCGCCCAACGGAGATGGAGTCAACGATACCTGGATCATTTTAGGTATAGAACGCTTCCCGAATAATCGGGTACAGATATTTAATCGTTGGGGGAACAAAGTTTACGATCGTCAAGGATATACGAATGATGACCCATTCTCAGGCCAGTGGGACGGTAACGATTTACCAGATGGCACCTATTTTTATCTGATTGAAGACGGAGAAGGGGAACAATATAGTGGATGGTTGCAAATTCACCGATAGTGGCCTAATAGTCTTTAATAGAATTATTTAAATATTTTATTAAAAATACATATGTTTATGCCCGTAATAGAATAAAACCTATTACGGGTATTTTTTATGTACAAGGCATGATATTTGGATAATTTTTTATAGTCATTGTATCTACTAATAGACTGGCAAAATATGAGAAAATTAACATTGGTTATATTAATGATTGGAGGACTGGTTGTACAGATTGCTGCACAGCAGGATCCAATGTTTACCAAATACATGTTTAATAGTCTGGCTTATAATCCTGGTTTTGCGGGTAGTCCAGAATATTTATCCGTTCGTGCTTTACAGCGTGGACAATGGTTGGGCATTGATGGCGCACCGACTACGCAATCCTTTACGCTCCACATGCCTTTTCAGGAAAGGGTAGGATTGGGGATGAGTGTCGTGAATGATAAAATTGGTGCGACGGGTTCTACCTCCGCATATTTGTCGTACGCGTATCGCGTTCCTTTTGGTAATGGAAAATTATCAATGGGAATACAAGCAGGTGCTATGAATTGGCGAGCAGATTGGTCGCTTTTGCGTTATCGAGATCCACGAGAACTGGATGCCTCTTTCTCTTCTGATACGCCCACCCGTTGGATGCCAAATTTTGGGGCAGGGATATTTTATTACACACAAAAATATTATGTAGGATTTTCGGTTCCACAATTAATTTCGTGGGATTTGGGAGATGTGGCTCCGTCGGGTGGGAGTACTTCGACCAAAGGTGCTAAATACTACCGACACTTTTACTTTTCTGCCGGTGCCGCTTTTCCACTGAATGGCGATGCCTTATATTTTAAACCTTCGATCCTGATTAAAAGTGTAGGTTTGCTGGGCGAACTCGCTTCTCAATCCAATTCCTTAAATGTCGTTGGAGCCCCTACCGAATTTGATATAGATTTTAGTTTTTTATTCTTTGAAAGTTTATGGTTAGGGACTTCTTTTCGTTCTGCCTTTAGCGCAAAAGCTTTTGGGGGTGAAAGTTCTTTTGATTCGATTGACTTCTGGGGTTCATTCTACTTACCGAATGGATTACGAATTGGAATGTCTTACGATTATACCATCAGTAAATTACGCCCGGTATCCGGTGCTTCTTACGAAATCATGCTAGGGTATGATTTTAATTTTACAGATAAGAAGGTGACGACACCGAGGTATTTTTAAAAAAAACGCGTAAATACGATTCATGAATCGTATTTACGCGTTTTTTTACCACAACTTCCATCCCGGCTGATCCTCGTCTTTTTTCCCTTCGTCCTTTTTCAATTTCTTTTGCTCTTCCGAAATTTTATCCGTCAGTTTATTAGAAATGGGCGGTGGCGTCTGCGTAGGTTTTACCTTCCATTGTGCAATGAGCGATTGTACTTCCTGCATCAATTTTTCTCCTTGTGCTGGCTTCACCATTTTTACAAAATTAGCGTAGCCGTATACCGAATAGACGAGGTTAGGACTGGTGCCCCATTGTTTACCTTGCCATCCGGTTAACTTGATTTGATGGAGTAGGGCTCTAAATTTTCTTAAGTTTTTACGACTGATTCCCAATTGTTCGTTGACCACCAAACCCGTTACTTCCTGTCGTGCTCCCTTACGCATGATGCGGAGCTTTTCGGGATGTAAGACAAAGCCTTCGGACTCTGTCACTTTACGAACGGCCCATAATAAATTTGTCAAATTTTCGGTAGATTCACCTTTCGCAGAAAAACTCAAATCATCTGCGTATCGAGAATAATTGAACCCACTTTTTTTCGCTAATCCAGATAATCGCTTATCTAGTTTATAACAAAGAATATTGGTCAACATTGGACTGGTTGGTGCGCCTTGTGGCAATACCCGTGGTCCTTTAGCCACGAAATATTTTACGTTATCCATCTCCATTTGGTCCACATCCGGTTCGGTACAAAGCGAAGCGAGAATAGTCGCAATGTGAGAAGAATATCCTAAATTGGTAAAAACTCCTTTGATCCGAATAAAATTGACCGTTGGAAAAAAGTCTTTAAAATCCAGGTTGACGACTAGGTCCTGTCCTACGTGTGGGAGCGCATTCGTCACAATCGAACTGGTCGCCTTAAATCCGTGCGCCTGCTCGTGTACCGGGATTATATTGAGAATATTTTCCAGAATCCAGTATTGTACTTTTTTTAAGCGGGGCATGGGTGCGGAAATCAACCGCTGACCACCGGATTTCTTTTGCATGTAAAAACGCTGGTAATGACTTACCTTGGTGACGCGTCGATTGTACGCCAGAAAACTTAACTGCCCTACTTCGATTTGCATGGCTGCGGCCAGTGCTGCTGCGTCCGCAAAATCGGGTAGTTTAAATTTTTGGAGTTGTGCGGTATTACTTTTTTTATCTGCCAGCCCTACGGAGATATCATCGCCCAGGTAAAGAATTTCTTTGGTTTTACGAACTTTCCAGGCCGCCGCTTTTTCTTCTTTTTCTTTAGCTCGTTTTTCGCGATTTTCCTGTTGCTTGATCCGGGACTCCTCCAGTCTTTTTTTACGGTACTCATTTAAAAGTTTTTCCGGATCTGCTACCTTTCGTTGTTTGGCAACTAGCGTTGAAATTTCTTTACGGAGTTCACTTTGGCGATTAAGGAGTACTTCCGGTAGAGAAGGTTTTTCTTTGTTATCTTCCCAGAACCCAAGCCGCTTCATCTCGGCAAGAATGAATTCCTGCTTCCCGGTTTCTTTGATCAAATCGTAAAGGTCCTGACGGGTTCGTGGTTGAGACATTTTTGTTGATGTTGAAATGTTGAAATGTTTAATCGTTTAATCGTTGAAATGTTTAATTGTTGAGGCGCTGGATCTTATAATTCAACGATTCAACAACTCAACATTTCAACAAAGAAAGACCCAAAGTAATTTTCGTAGATGCTTTCAACCGGACGGCTCAACTCAAAGCATTACTACACTAGTATATCTATTGACTTCACGGAAGTCAAACCGCAATGGGTATACTAGTGTATGTAATGCAATATAAAGAGTCGGCCGGTGACGTATGCAAAAGTTGTACGCATGACTGGCGAAACACCAGCCGGGTGGCAAAATCTTTGGGTTTAAAAGGGCTATTAGCTATTGGCCATTGACTAGTTGGCTTCCCTCTATCGCGGGAAGCTAACCGGCCAACTGGCAAATAAGCTAACAGGCATTAAAAAGAAAAACTTCGTAGATGCTTTCAACCGAATGGCTCAACTCAAAGCATTACTGTAGGGTAGTGCATATTGACTTCATGGAAGTCAAACCGCAATGTGCACTACCCTGCATGTAATGCAATATAAAGAGTCAGTCGGTGACGTATGCAAAAGTTGTTAGCGAGACTGGCGAAACGCCAGCCGGAATGCAAGTTTTTCTGTGCCTGTCTTCATGTTGTTTAAAACAAACAGGCTCCACCAATCACTTTTGAGTGGTGTGTATTCTAGTCGCCAGGATGTGCTCGCACGGTCCCTGGAATAATTTATTTTTTTGAAAAAACCGACAAGTACAGCTGGCTTTCACCAGTCGCTGGTCCGGATTAATCAATAATTCAGTATCATGATTTTTACCTTGATCGGTTACCCGACCGGTTATTTTTTTATGATGGTCTTCCACCAGTGTCAGGGTGGAGGTCACGTTATTTTTGTCTATGAAGGTACGGGCCAGTTGCTCGCGTTCATTGGCAAATCGTAGCTGGTCAAACGGTAATGGATCTTGCGTTAATTCGCGTACACGATAAACATCGCGATTCAGATCGTACATTACCCGCCCGGCCTGGGTATAAGCAGACAAGGCGCCCATAATCACTGCCCGGTCCAGTTTTAATTTTTGGGCCAGTTCGTCGGCCGTGGCAAACCAGGATTCTTTAAGGGCCTCAAAAACTTTGGCTTTGGTGAATAAATCGATCTCC
>Ga0209187_1002831_pt1 | contig 15596 bp, 14 predicted proteins | sample BantaG_FD_187430 | JGI IMG/M metagenome (GOLD analysis project Ga0209187, IMG submission 187430) | Marine algal microbial communities from Bantry Bay, Ireland - BantryBay_4 metaG (SPAdes) (version 2) | ecosystem: Host-associated > Algae > Red algae > Unclassified | place: Bantry Bay, Ireland... | reverse complement strand
TTTATTGAGCTTCATGTGAATAAGAAGACCAATCAGGTTTATGCGCGCTTGCCCAAGGCAGAGAAGGACGGGGTGAATTTGCGGGTTATTCATTCCGCGCGCCTGACGGCGGGGCTGGGGTCTAATCCTGTTGGGCTGGACCGGGGGTGGGGCGAGGGCGGCCGCGTCATTGTCTTTCGCCGTATGGGCGACAAGATGATCCTTGAGGAAGAGAACCTGCGTTACCGCGCCAATCCGAATAATCCGCTGGAGGCCCGCGCCGTGCGCGAGAGTTTCGCGCGCTCCTTTATCGCCTCGCTGCCAATTATCAGCCATCCGCGCAAAGGCGAAATGGTCGATATGACAGGCTTCCTGACGTCCGATAGTTTGAACCTCGTGCAATATTTGAAAGATGCGGATCAGGGCAGTTTCTCTGTTGCCAAAGACCGGACCTTTGTCGATACGAAAAACGCGCTGGCCTTTCCTGACAATACTGAGATTGATGTCTTCTTCACCCTGAGTTCGAGCGACGCCGGGGCCGAAGTTGCAACAACGGCGGCGAACGGCAAAGATGCGACGCTCATCCAGCATCACAGTTTCGTCCGTTTGCCCGAAGATGGATTTGAACCGCTCATCTCTGACCCGCGCGCTGGGGCGATCGAGCAAGTGCATTATAATTATTCCGCGCCGCTCTCCGCCAATATCGAAACCCGCTTTGCACGTCGCTATCGGCTGGAGCGCAATGAGGACGGCGATGTCGTCAAACCCATCGTGTTTTACATCGACAGCGGTGCGCCGGAGCCTATCCGCTCTGCGCTGGTGGACGGCGCAAAATGGTGGGAAGACGCCTTTGCCGCCGCCGGATGGGAAGGGGCGTATCAAGTGAAGCTCTTGCCGGAAGATGCCCACCCGCTCGATATTCGCTATAACACGGTGCAATGGGTGCATCGCCAAACACGCGGTTGGTCCTATGGCGGCGGGGTCTCTGATCCACGCACGGGTGAAATGCTCAAAGGCCACGTCAATCTCGGCAGTCTTCGCGTGCGGCAGGACCGTATGATTTTTGAAGGCCTGCTCGGCGCGGGCAAGACAGATACGGGCGATGCCGATGATCCGGTGCAGCTCGCGCTGGCCCGTATTCGCCAGCTCTCCGCGCATGAAATCGGCCACGCGCTCGGTTTTGCGCATAATTTTGCAGGCAGTTCTGATGATAAATCAACCGTGATGGATTATCCCGCCCCCGATGTTCGCTTGATAGACGGCAAGCTGGATGTGTCCAACGCTTATGGCGTCGGCATAGGCGCGTGGGACAAGGTTGCGGCCCGTTGGCTCTATGGCGAAAACACAGATGAAGAGCGGGACGCTTTGCTGCGAGATGCCGCCGTGGAGAGCATCACTTTCGTCGCGGATTTGGACGGACGCAGCGCCGGCACGGCCCATCCCGATGCGAGCGTGTGGGATAACGGGTCCGACCCTGTCGCGAGTCTGAAGAATGTCATGGCCGTCCGCGCTTTCGCGCTGCAGAAATTCGGGCCAAACAATTTGCCTGTTGGCCGTCCCCAATCGGATTTGAATGCGGCGATCGTGCCAATCTATCTCTACCACCGTTTCCAGACTGCGGCGGCAGCCAAGTTAATTGGCGGAATGACGTTTTCTTATGGCGATGCAGGGCCGGCCGAGATTGTCTCGCCGGAGCGCCAAAAGGCCGCGCTCAACGCCGTGCTGGATACGATTGATCCGAAAGCGCTCGACCTGCCTGACGATGTGTTATCGCATCTGACCCCGCGTCTGGGCAGTTGGAGCTTTGCCGATAATGACCGAGAGCTCTTCCGCAAAACCGCCCATCCGGCGTTTGATACGGTCAGCGCCGCAGAGACGGCGGCCGATCTGACATTCGACGTGTTGCTTCACCCGCAACGCGCTGCGCGTCTGGTGGAATTCCATCGCCGCGATGCAAAGAACCCATCTCTGGATTATATTTTGGATCAAACCCGCAAAAAGGTGATGGGTTTTTCAACGCGTGGGCGAACGGGCGACATCGCGCGCACCGTGCAAACGCAATATGCCTTCGCCCTTATATCTCTCGGCGACAGCGATGCGTCCCCTGTTGTCAAAGGTTCAACAGTCATGGGGCTGCGGGAACTCGCAGAGGATTTGCAGTTAAATAAAGATCCAAAAACCGAATGGTTGGCACAGCGTATAAGGGATTATCTGGCGCGGCCAATGACGGCCTCCGCGCCGACAAGCCCGGCCAAAGCCCTCCCGCCCGGCAGCCCAATTGGGTCTGAGTAATGCTTCACAAAGGCGGCTGTCATTGCAGGACTGTGCGCTTCGAATTTGACGCGCCCGCCGCCATCGATGTCACGGATTGTAGCTGCTCTATGTGCGACATGACGGGGCATGAGCATGTATTTATCGATGAGGCAGATTTGCGCTTTCTGTCGGGTGAAGGCGAGCTGACGGAATACAGGTTTAACACCGGAAAAGCCGTGCATATGTTCTGCAAGGCCTGCGGCATAAAACCCCTCTACCGCCCGCGCAGCCATCCGGACGCGTGGAGCGTAAATCTGCGCTGCGTCGATGCGGGAACGCTGAGGGTGGCGAAACGCATCGCCTTTGATGGCCGCGATTGGGAGGGGAATATTGCAGGGTTGAAAGCGGAGACGTGATGCCGGGCCGGATTTCTAAACTATCCGGTCGGGCCTTTATTGGGTTGCTTTGCGCAATTTCAGCTGTGGTCTTTGTTCTCATGTTTTTCCTCACCCCGCCTCCCGCAGAATTCCAGCATGTCCGGACAGAACGAGCAGAGGTTGTCGAGGTCTGGGGGTCGGGTGGGCCAAAAAATTATACGGGCAAAGCCACCGCGCGTGTGAAGTTTGAAAATGGGGAAGTGGGTTTGGCGTCTTTTCAAACGCGAAGGGTTATTCTTGCGGGTCAATTCGTTGACGTCGATATACTTGAAGCTGACGGAAAAAAACCACGCTACCGCCTCACCCAATCTCCCGTGAAGCCCTGACGCCGATCAAGACTAAGTCTTTACCTTGGTGTTTTTAAAGGCAGCCCAGACTTGTTCCGATCTTTCATGCCGCCATCCAAATGTGTGACATTTGTAAAGCCTAGCTCTTCTGTTGTGGTGAGTGCTTTTGTGCTTCGACCGCCGCTTTCGCACGTGATGAGATAGGGCGTATCTTTGTCCAGTTTTAAAACATATCTCTGCAAGATAGCCTTTGGAGTTATCGGGTTTCCGGCCTTGCCCATAACCCTGTTAAGTCCTAATCCCCGCCCATGAACGAAACCTTCCAATCCATTTCCGGCCTTGGCCAAATCGCGGACCAATATGACGCTGTGTTTTGCGATATTTGGGGGGTTATCCATAATGGCCGCGCTCCGTTCCATGAGGCGTGTGAGGCGCTGGAGCGGTTTCGTGAGCGCTCTCCGGTTGTGATGATTACGAATATCCCGCTTCCGAGTGTTGGCGTGCCTGATGATTTTAAACGCATTGGCGTGCCGGGCGAATTTTACGATGCTATCGTGACCTCGGGCGATGCGACGATTGACTCCCTCGCGCGCCGCGCGCCCGGGCCTGCCTTTAAGATTGGGCCGACCCGCGATGATGCGCTCTATGCGGGTCTGGAGCTGAACTTCACCGATCTGGACGCGGCTAGTTTTATCTCCTGCACGGGGATGTTTGACGATAATGAAGAGCCGGATGATTATACCGAGCTGCTTGGCGAAGCGCGCGCGTTGGGTTTGCCGATGATTTGCGCCAATCCTGATATTAAGGTGAAACTAGGCGATAGGCATATCTGGTGCGGCGGCGCGCTGGCAAAGATGTATGAGGATATGGGCGGTGAGGTCATTTATGGCGGCAAACCCCACGAGCCGATTTACCGCCTCTGCCGGGCTTGGCTGAATGAGCTCACGGGGCATGTCCCGCCGCCCGACCGAATTCTGTGTATCGGTGATAATATCTTTACTGATCTGGTCGGGGCGCAGCGCGAGGGCATGGATTGCCTCTTTATCCAAGATGGCCTCCACGGCGATATAGAACATAAATTCAAATCGCTGCTGACCCAGCACGACATCGAAGCGCGATATGTGGCCCCCAAGCTAACTTGGTAAAACAACTTTATATCTGCCTCTCATTTGTTGGACTAGGTCGTGCGCAACCCGAATATGAGTTTCAAATCCCGTTCACGAATAAGAGGGCAATAACGACGGATTTGCCATGGAAAGCTGATACATCCCCTGCTAAACTGGGCACATGACCGGGACCATAAAATATTACCTCGAAGACCTCGAAGTCGGCATGACGGCAAAAACCGTTGCGACGATTACCGAAGATATGATCGACACTTTCGCCGATATTACAGGCGACCATAATCCTATCCATGTGAATGAAGACGCGGCCATCGCAGCCGGATTTAAAGGCCGTATTGCGCATGGCGCGCTGTCCGCCAGTTTTATTTCCGCCGTTTTAGGCAATGATTTGCCGGGACCGGGCGCAGTCTTTGTCGAGCTGAACCTGCGCTTTCGCAAACCTGCCTTTATCGGAGATGAAATTACGGCGGTGGCTGAAGTCATAGAAATCAATGAGCGCACGGGCCGTGTGAAAATGCGCTGCCATTGTGAAGTGGACGGCACTAAAATCTGCCGGGGTGATGCCGGCGTCTTTGTGCAGAAGCGGCCAGTTGAGTGATCCGTAAATAGTGAACCGTGATCAGACTTTTTATCTACTGCTGATTACTGAGGACTGATCACCGAGACTCACAATGAAAACACTCCAACGATACACAAACCTTACCGCCAGTGACCAAGGGGCCGTCATTGCGCTTGGGAATTTTGACGGGCTGCACCGTGGTCATCAGGCGGTCATAAAACGGGCGCAATCCATCGCAGATGAGATAGGCGCGCCGCTGGGTATAGGGCTGTTCCGTCCCCATCCTTATCGTTTTTTCAAACCGGATGCGGCGCCGTTCCGCCTTATGAGCGCCCGTATCCGCGAACAAGTTATGGCGGAGCTGGGCGTTAAATATCTTTACGAAATTCCGTTTGATGAAAATTTGCGCGATATGGATGACACTGAATTTGTTGACCGGGTTTTGCATCAAGGTCTGGGCATACGCCATGTTATTGTTGGCGAAGATTATGGGTTCGGGAAGAACCGTTGCGGTGATGTAGAAAGCCTGACGCGGCTCTGCGGCAAGCGCGGGATTGGCGTCACGGCGATCTCGCCGGTGGGGCTTCATCAATTATATGGGAAATATGGGTCCACCGAAATTCGCAAAGCCCTGCAAGAGGGCGATGTGTTTCACGCCCAACATATGCTCTCACGGCCTTGGCGTGTGGACGGTATCGTTCAAAAGGGCCAGCAACGCGGACGGACCATAAATTTCCCAACAGCCAATTTAGATTTTGCAGACCTCGTCCGCCCGAAATTCGGTGTGTATGTTGTCGAGGCCTGCATTGAAGGCGAAGACATCTGGCGACCCGCCGTGGCCAATACGGGCAGCCGCCCAACAGTTGACGGCGAAGAGGCCCGGCTCGAAGTGCATTTACTGGATTTTGACCGCGATCTATACGGACAACTCATCGACGTGCGTTTTCGCAGCTTTATCCGCGCCGAGCAAAAGTTCGAAAGCTTTGACGCCCTGAAAAATCAAATCATGCAAGACGCCGATGGGGCCAGGGCCATTTTGGGGGTGGCAACGTAATACAAATCTTGTTCAAGCGCCCCCGGGTAAGCGCCGCTCAATTGACATTCGTTAAGGCTAATTTGTAATCGAGAATTCACGTTAGTCAGCTAATGTCTCTGCTCAACGTCAAGGGCAGTCACATGCTACAGTCTGAAATGAATGATATTATGACGGTTTTGGCCGTAGGGATTTTTGCCGATAAGAAAATTCACTCAAGCGAAATTAAGGTCTTTATTAAGTCCGTTTCGAGTATCAAATTATCACACCAAAACATCCCTAAAATTTCAGAGGCAAAAGCGCTGACCTGGTTTGAGATGAATAAAGATTTGGTGCGCGAGAAATTTGAAGGCCCAAGGCCCGAGTTCGATAAGTGGCTAATTCCCATTTTAGAGCGGGTTGGCGAACATGCGGATAAGGACGCTTTCCGACGATTGCTCAACGAGATTTTCATGGCCGATAATGAAGTCCACATCAGTGAAGCGGCCCTTATGGTATTGGTTGAACGTGTGTGGGGTTTGACTGCGGCCTAGGCTATCGCGGCTTCGACTTGATCCAGCCGATCCTTTCCAAAGAACATATCATCTTCTACAAAAAAGGTGGGGACGCCAAAGACGCTGCGCGCCACAGCTCTATCAGTATTATCCGCGAGTTTCGATTTCACTGCGGGGTCCTGCGCTGCGGCAAGTAATCCCGCGCCGTCCAATCCCGCTTTCGTCATGACCGCAGCGAAGACGGCGGGATCACTCATATTGTCTCCGTCTTCCCACATCGCTGTGAGGCCCGCTTTGACATAAGGCTCTAAAACACCGCCTTGCTTTGCCGCGATTGCGCCCCGCATCAAAATCAGTGTGTTCACCGGAAAGTGCGGGTTCATTTTGAATTTGGACAAGCCATGAAGCGAGATGAAGCGCGTCATCTCCAGCCGCTCATAATCCAGCTTTCCTTTGACATTGGCGTAGGACATCCAGGGGGCTTGGTTGCCGGTTAATTTGAAAATGCCGCCCAAGAGGCAGGGCGTAATATCCAGAGCTGCATCTGTCCGGGCTAATATCGGTTGAATCGCGTGCCATGCGAGATAGGCATTCGGGCTTCCAAAATCGAAGATGAACTCAACTGTTTTTGACATTGTGAAACCTTAAAATTTTTCAACCCATGGGCGCAGGTCCAACTCATGTGTCCACGCCGTTCGGGGTTGGTTATGCAGCATGACATAATTGGCCGCCACATGATCGGGATTTAAGATGGCGTCTTGCGCTCTCTTGGCATCTACATCGGGCAACATACTGCGAATGAAATTTGTATCAATCGCCCCGTCTATCACGACATGGGCAACGTGAATATTCTTCGGACCCAACTCGCGGGCCATGGATTGTGCCAAAGCGCGTAAGGCGAATTTTGCGCTGGCGAAAGCGGCAAACCCGGATGACCCGCGAACACTCGCCGTCGCGCCCGTGAAAATGATTGTTCCGCGTTCGCGCGGCAGCATATGTTTTGCCGCTTCGCGCCCGGTAAGAAATCCGGCGAAAGTCGCCATTTCCCAGACTTTACGGAAAACGCGGGACGTTGTTTCGGTAATTGAGAAACGCACGTTCGCGCCGATGTTAAAGATAACGACTTCGAGTGGGCCGATATTATTTTCTATATTCTTAAACAGCTCGGTGACGGCGTCTTCATCGCGTGCATCGACGGGGCAGGCGGTCGCCTGGCCCCCGCTTGCATGTATTTCTTTTGCAAGCGTGTCTAATTTATCCGCATGCCTTGGGCGGCGGGAGAGGCAGACATGTAGACCCTCACGCGCAAAGGCGCGGGCAATCGCAGCGCCCGTATCGTCTCCGCATCCAATGATAAGTGCCGTTCCGGTCATGGCGTAAGCCTAAAACACACCGGCCTATAAAGACAGAGCAGCCCGCGAATAGGCCCTATTCGCCTTTATAAATAATTCCGCCTTTCATGACGAAATCAACATCCATCAACTCGCTGATATCATCGCGAGGGTCGCCGTCCACGCCAATGAGATCCGCATATTTCCCGGCTTCCAATGTGCCGATGACACTGTCTAATTCGATATGTTTTGAGGCGACAACGGTTGCGGCGCGAATGGCTTCGGTCTCACTCATCCCGGCCTCAACCATATATTCAAATTCTTTGGCATTCTCGCCGTGTTTGGAAACGCCTGTGTCTGTGCCGAAAGCGATGGTCACGCCGTTCTTGTGCGCGAGGGCCAGCATGTCGAGCATTTTGGGACCGACCTCTTGCGCTTTTTTATAGCTGGCGGGCGGGAGGAAATCCCACTCTTTGACGGTCATACCCGCGAGGACGGTCGGCACTAAAACCGCGTCATTGTCTTTGAACAGGCGTGCTGACTCGGCGTCCATAAATGTGCCGTGTTCGATAGATTTCACGCCGGCTTTTAAGGCTGCGTCGATGCCGTCTTTGCCGTGGGCGTGGGCGGTAACTTTGCGGCCCATAGATGTAGCCGCGTCAACAATCGCGGAAAGCTCGTCATCCGTCATCTGCTGGCCGGTGCCCGCATTTGTATTGGACAATACGCCGCCGGTAGAGGCGATTTTAATCAGGTCTGCGCCGTTTTTTATAGCCAAACGGGTCGCGCGGCGGCAATCATCTGCACCGTCGCAATTTGTCGGGCGCTGAAAGTGCTCTAAAATGTCTGCACGGTAACCATTCATTTCGCCGTGTCCGCCTGTGATGCTAACATTACCGGAGGCGCGGATATGCGGCCCCGGAACTTTTCCGGCTTTAATCGCGCGGGAAAGTGCCTTGATTTCCGGCGGGCCGCCCACATCTTGGACAGCTGTGAAACCAGCCATCAGCGTTTTGCGGGCGTTATCTGCCGCGTCAAAAGCGACATCTCCGGGCTCTTTGGTGAAAGTTTCTAGGCGGCCATTGGGATTCCATTCGCCGCGTAAATGGACATGGCTATCGATAAGGCCGGGCAGGAAGAATAATCCATGTCCGTCAATAATGACCGCGTCTTCATCGTCTAGAAAGCCCGCCTCAATGCCGACGATTTTGCCGTCATGAATAATGATGGTCTGATCTGAGAGGACCGCTTCACCCGGAACCGCCATCACATGCCCCGCATGGATGAGGGTGTAATCCTCATAACTGTCATGCGCGTCGTCATGTGCAAAAGCCTCAGACGCAACGGCAAAGCCGCCAACTGATAAACAAAGGGCGAGATAGGAGGTCAAAAGTCTGCGGTACGTAATGCGATAGGTCATCAGACCTGTTAACACATTCTTAACCTTTGGGAAGCGGACTCGCCTTTCAGGCGATTGAACTCAGCGTAATATTACCAAACCCCAGATAGACAAGATTCTCGCCATTTGGCGTTCGGTAGACGCCTTGCAGATCACCCAGCAGGCAAGCCACGGCTGCGAGGCCCCATCCATCATCCCCTTCGCAATTTAAGGAACGGTCTTTGAGTAAATCGATATCATGCGTTTCAGCATAGGCTTTGACGGCTGAGGCGGCGGCATTATCCGCGGGTGGACACATGGGGTGGTCCCAACCCCAGAGAAACTCCTTTGGGCCTGCCGACCAAGTTCCGATGAGCGTGACGGGCGCGACGGCCATTTTATCGCCTTCAAAAATAAAGCGAATGACACCCTCCTCGAAATCGACCTCAAATCTATCTGCGCGGCCAAACCCCCAGCTTTCTTGATGGGCGGATTGTAGGGCGCTGATGTGATGATTTGCTTTTCCCATAAGCCCATCAAAATCGGTGGGGTGGCTCACTTGCGCTGAAGCAGCCTTTCCGGACAGTTTTTTCTTTTTGCCAAATCCAAAAATATCAGCTCTCCTTTAAGGCATGATGGGCAATATCAGTCCTGAATTGTTTGTCGGCCCAGTCAATTTCATCCACGACAGCATAGGCGCGGTTGACGGCCTCTTGCAAAGTTTCGCCGGAGGCGGTGACATTCAATACACGCCCGCCATTGGCTTTTAACTTGCCGCAATTCGTGCCGCGCCGCGTTCCGGCGTGGAAAATAACGATACCGTCTTTTTCATTGGCGTCCCCGACGCCCTCAATCACAGTACCTTTTTCATATTCTCCGGGATAGCCTTTCGCGGCGAGGACAACATTCACGACGGGCTCCTCGAACCAAGCCGGGGCTTCGGTTTTATCCAGCTCCCCGGCTTCTGCCGCCAGCAGGATCGGCAAGAGATCGGATTGCATCCTACGCATGACGACCTGGCATTCGGGGTCGCCGAAGCGGGCATTATATTCGATGAGTTTCGGGCCTTCATCGGTAAGCATAAGCCCTGCGAATAAGACGCCTTTAAACGGGTGCCCGTCCTTGGCCATTCCGTAGACCGTAGGCAGGATGATTTTCTCCATGACGGTTTTTAAAATATCGTCCGTAAAAACAGGCGCGGGAGAATAGGCTCCCATCCCGCCCGTGTTCGGGCCTTTGTCGCCGTCGAAAGCGCGCTTGTGATCTTGCGCTGCGATAAGGGGAAGTGCGGTTTCCCCGTCCGATATCGCGAAGAAGCTGGCTTCCTGTCCACGCATGAACTCCTCGATAAGGACGGTCTTTGACGCATCGCCGAATTTGCCGGAGAAAAATTCTGCGAGCTCGGCTTCTGCCGCTTTCAGAGTTTCAGGTATCACCACGCCCTTACCCGCCGCCAATCCGTCTGCTTTCAAGACGTAAGGCGGTTTCATGGTCTTCAGAAAGGCGGTTGCCTCTTCAATGTCCGTGAAAACGCCATAGCCAGCCGTAGGGATATTGTATTTATCGCAAAGGATTTTCGTGAAGGCTTTAGAAGATTCGAGTTGCGCGGCGGCTTCTGTCGGGCCGAAACATTTGACGTCCATATCTTGCAGAGCATCCACAAGACCCATCGCTAAAGGCTGTTCCGGGCCGACCACGACGAAATCATAGTCTTCGCGTTGGACGAGGGCGAGTAATCCGATGATGTCGTCCGCTTTCACATCCACAATGTCGGCGACCTCTGCGATGCCCGCATTCCCGGGCGCGCAGTGCAATGTCTTCACCAGCGGCGATTGCGCCAATTTCCAAGCCAGAGCGTGTTCACGCCCGCCGGAACCAATAAGAAGAAGTTTCATGTCAAGACTCGTAAAACGGCAGTTAAGTGATTGCCTCATATGCGGGAGAGGCGTGGACCGCAATGAGCGAGGCTCAACCCATTCACATTTTCGTTTTGTATAACTACGGTTTTGCGTCTTGTGGCAGGAGGCGGGCAGGACTAAACCTCGCCACATGTCAGGTTCCTCCGTTTCAAATCCACAGCCTATTTCCAACAAGGCCCAGATGATTGATTATCTGGCCGCAGGGTCCAAACCTAGATCCGATTGGCGGGTGGGGACTGAGCATGAGAAAATTGGATTTTGCGACGCGAAGAAACAACCGCTGCCCTATGACGGACCGTGTTCGATCAAAGCCATGCTGGAAGGCCTCCAGCGGTTTGATTGGCAACCGGTACTTGAGGATGGAAATCTGATCGCATTGAAACGCGAAGGCGCGTCTGTGTCGCTAGAACCCGGCGGGCAATTGGAACTCTCCGGCGCGCCGCTGGAGCATATTCACCAGACTTGCGCCGAGGTGTCTCGCCATTTGCGCGAAGTTCGCGAAGTCGCTGATGAAATTGGCGCTGGCTTTCTGTCGCTCGGCTTTCGTCCTGATACAAAATTAGAAGACGTCCCCATCATGCCAAAGGGCCGCTATAAAATCATGCGTGACTATATGCAGAAAGTCGGCACGATGGGCCGGGAAATGATGTTCCGCACCTGCACGGTTCAAGCCAATTTGGATTTCGGGTCTGAAGCCGATATGGTCAAAAAATTTCGCGTCAGTCTCGCCTTGCAACCTATTGGGACAGCGCTCTTCGCAAACTCGCCTTTCACGGACGGGAAACTCAACGGTTATAAGTCCTTTCGGTCCCGCATTTGGATGGACACGGATGCTGACCGAACCGGGATGTTGCCATTTGTGTTCGACGAAGGCTTCGGGTTTGAACAATATGTCGATTATGCGCTGACCGTTCCGATGTATTTCGTCTATCGCAACGGGCAATATTTAAACGCGGCGGGCAAGGATTTTCGCAAGTTCCTATCGGGTGATTTAGACGTTGTCCCGGGCGAGACTGCCACCATGCAGGATTTTGAAGACCATCTGTCGACGATATTTCCTGAGGTTCGCCTCAAGCAATTCTTGGAAATGCGCGGCTGTGATACCGGGCATTGGGACGAGCTTTGCGCTATGCCGGCGTTTTGGACGGGGCTGCTATATGATGGACCCGCTCTGGATGCGGCTTGGGACATGGTCAAAGATTGGACAGCAGAAGAGCGCCAGACTCTGCGAGAGACCGTGCCGACATTCGGTCTGCAAACACCATTCAGAAAAGGCATTATCAATGACCTTGCGAAACAGGCTTTGGATATTTCTCGCGCGGGACTAAATGCGCGCGCAAAATTGAATACGCATGGCGAGAATGAAACGGTTTTCCTTCAGGATTTGGACGCGAAGGTGGCGTCAAAGCAATCCAGTGCGGACCGCTTGATTACCAAATATAATCGGGAATGGGCGGGCGATATCATGCGTGCCTATACAGAGTGTATTTATTAGGTTTAATGTTTGATAAGGCTAAAATGTATCTGTCAATTCAATCACTAAACGACGGCCCCGGCGGCGCGTAAAGCTCTCTTGCCGGACAAGATTGCCCAAACGATCCGTATCGAAAATTTGACGGTCTCGCTTAAATTTGAAATCCGCGATATTCTGTACGCCGACAGTCCATTGAATGCCCAGAAAATCTTTATGAATAACGCTAAATTCAATTTCCGGTCTGATAAACTGGATCTGTGATTTCTCATTTACACGAAATCTCGGTTGCAGGCCGGATTGTTCGATTTCGCTCTCAAAGGCCCAGGGTGAGTTTGGGAGATCATATCGCGCATTTATTTCATAGAACCATTGCGTATCGCCGGAGAATGGGCGGCTCTCATTCGTGATGGGGTCGTCTATTTGAGATTCAAATACCCCGCCTTGAAGACCCAAACGCAGTCCCTTTGTGACAAGCTCGTCTAGAACCCAGGTCAAATCTGCTTCCAAGCTATATTGATGACCTCCATCAATATTTCCCGGTCCAAAGCTGCCGTCTGCAAATTGAATATTCTCAATACTGTCTTCGAGAAATTGCATTTCTGCCTTGACCGTACCTGATAAACCGACGGCGATATTGCGCTGCACTTCCGCGCCAATGACCCAGCGTTGATCCGGGACGATTTTATCATTTCCGGCCGTGGCGTTTACGTCCGTGACATTGACTGTGGACACGAAATTACCGAATCCGAGCTGTCCAACGCGTCGTTCCAAATTACCCCGAACGGTCCATTCCGGCGAGATTACATAGCTGGCCGACAGGGTCCCTTTGGGCCGAACGAAATCTCGCGGTTGTGCTGGAATACTCAATACATCAATTTTTGAATATTCCGCGCCGAGGGAGGTTTGGAGATTGAATTTTTCGGAGAGCCTCCACCCATGGGTCACAAACGCTTCAAAGCGGTTTTCTTCTACCTCTACGAAATCTGTTGTGTCAGCCGCCCCGGTGAAAGTGAAAAGCGAGTCCGACTTCAACGTATTGAGCGCATATTCACCAGAAAATTGGAGCGTATGATCTTTCGCAGGAATGACATTATATTCGCTACGGAGGATGGTTTCTGTCTCTTTATCGTCGCGGAAAATGGTTTGCCTCAATGGGGTTTGGCCTAGCTCGGAGAAAACAAAGCGAGTCGGAAAATCTGAATCCTCACTTCGGTAAAGCCCGATCAGTTTCAACTCCCCCGGTCCGGCGGGTAGGGCGTAATCGGCCCCGATTTCATATTCGATCTCATCTTCACCCGTTCCGACTTCGCTAACGCCTGTTCGGCCAGCATTAGTCACAGCTGTGAACCGCTCTCGGACGGATGTGTCGCGATTTAACAAAGATGCGGATAGGTTTACATTGGCGACGTGACCCGCCAGCGCGCCGGACTGGGGTGTCCATCCCAGAGATAGGCTGGCATTAGGGCGTTGATTAGACAATGTAAGACGTTCAGTGCGGTCCTCGAACAAGGTTCCATTTGGCAGTGAAAATTTCTCAACGCCGACTTCATCCAGAATGAATTGGCCGAAATCCAATTGGGCCGAAACGCTGACATCACCGCGTTTTCCGGTCAGCGTGACCCCGCCTTCGAGAATTTGGGGTTGAGAGCGCTCCCGAAACCGGGCTGAATATCTCCAGCTTCCCGATAATTCACCGGCGCTGACAATGATGTTGGCAATTTGTCCCTGAAGGCCGGGAATATCCAGCGAAGCGCCGTCCAAGATTTCGATTCTGACCACCGTTTCCGAGGTGATTTGTTCTAAAATATCGCGCGGGCTTTGTGACTTCGAACTCGGTCTCTTGCCATTGATAAGAATGTTTTGAGAGGCTTGCCCGAACCCCCGGCCGCCATCTCCACTATCAAGGGAAAACCCGGGAAGACGGGCCACCATATCAAGCGCTGTTTGCGGCTGAAATTGCGCAAAATATTCAGGCTCGAAGGTTTCAACTCCCGATTCACTGAGAATTATGGGGGCGGAATCGACTTTAGTGTCTTGCGAAAAGGCAGGCGTCACCATCGACCCGAAAGCCGCTGAGACGAGTAAATTTCTCAATATTATGTGTTTCACCTGATACCCTTATCAAGCCCTGACCAGTGGCGTAAACCGTGCCTCTAGTCCACTCAAAGTTTCACCTCAACCCTTCGCAGTCTTGCGTGTCCAAGGATTGTATTTATCGACCGACATCCAGCCATTGCGTGCGCGTAGAACCTGTGGCAGGTCAAATAAAAAGTTAGGGGAATTTAGATGAACTATTTTGTAGCCATCCTGCTGGGATTCATTGCTCTAGGGCTTGCCAATGCACTTTGGCAAATGCGTAAACACCCAAAAGGTCTTTACATTTTGTTCTTCGCCGAAATGTGGGAGCGGTTTTCATATTACGGCATGCGTGCGCTGCTGATCTTTTATCTGACAAAACATTTCCTTTTTACGGACGGCCAAGCTTACGGAATTTACGGAGCTTATACGACACTGGTCTATATCACGCCCGTGATAGGCGGTTTGATAGCGGATCGATATCTAGGTCAGCGAAAGGCCATTCTCGTCGGCGCAATCTTGCTGGTTTTAGGCCATGCAGGCATGGCGATTGAGGGCGCACCGGTCACTGACCCGGCATTCCGCGATGCAACCGTTCTAAATATCTTCTATCTCAGCCTCGCGCTTATCATTGCGGGTACCGGCTTCCTGAAGGCGAACATCTCCGCGATTGTCGGTGAGCTTTATGAGAAAACCGATATTCGCCGCGACAGTGCATTCACGCTCTTTTACGTCGGTATCAATTTGGGCGCTGCGGGCGGGGCTTTAATTGCGGGTGGCATCGGCCAGACTTATGGTTGGAGCTATGGTTTTGGACTGGCGGGCCTTGGAATGCTGGCGGGTCTGATTGTCTTTGTGTGGGGCAAGCCTTTGCTGAAAGGCGCCGGCGAGCCGCCAAATCCGGCCTACTTACGCGAAAAAGTCGGCGGCATCTTAACCCGCGAGTGGATGGTGTATATTCTGTCTTTTGTCGGGATCGGTGTTATTTGGTTCCTGATCCGGGATGAAACCACGGTTGGTATTACCCTGCTCATCGCCATGGTGTCGGTCTATGGGTATATTCTCTACCGCGCCGTTGCGACGCTTGAACCGCATGCGCGAAATCGAATTCTGGCGGCGCTTTTCCTGATTACCGTGCAGGTTCTGTTCTGGGCGCTATTCGAACAGGCAGGCTCCTCGCTTAATTTGTTCACGGACCGTGCGGTCGATATGACCATTCTCGGACAGGAACAAAAAGCGTCTATCTTCCAGT
>Ga0209187_1002830_pt1 | contig 15597 bp, 9 predicted proteins | sample BantaG_FD_187430 | JGI IMG/M metagenome (GOLD analysis project Ga0209187, IMG submission 187430) | Marine algal microbial communities from Bantry Bay, Ireland - BantryBay_4 metaG (SPAdes) (version 2) | ecosystem: Host-associated > Algae > Red algae > Unclassified | place: Bantry Bay, Ireland... | reverse complement strand
CGACATCATAGATACTGTCGAAGATACGATCTTATGGTTTCAAAATAATGATGCTCCTGATCTGGTATTTATGGATATCCAATTGGCGGATGGTCTTAGTTTTGAAATCTTCCAAAAGGTAGAAGTTGATTCACCTATAATATTTACCACAGCATTTGATCAATATGCAATTCAGGCATTCAAGGTGAATAGTATAGATTACCTTCTCAAGCCGATCCAAAAAGAAGACTTAGATGCAGCATTGAATAAATTTACAAAATCTACTAAGCCTACAAATATTGATACCAGTGTCTTAAAACAACTTCTCGGAAGTATGCAAAAACCTAAGACTAGAAATGGTATCTTAGTCAAAGAAGGGAGCGGATTTGTTCAAGTTGAGATCCAAGAATTTGATTATTTCTATTCTGAGGACAGTATGACTTTTGGCATTACAAAGGACAAGCGATTTATTATTGAGGAGACGATAGACCAATTGTATTCAACATTGGATGAGGATAAATTTTATAAGATTAATCGTGGTCAGATTATTGCTAAAAGATCAATTTTGAAAATAGAGCCTTACTTTAATCATAGAGTGAAGCTCTCAGTACAGAATCCTAGAGATTTAGAATTTATTGTTAGTAGGCAAAAGACAACAGAGTTTAAGGCATGGATGAATAGGTAACGGGAATTATATAATACTGAATTTCCTCTAAATATATAATTAATGGTTATTTACTCCTAAACATTTACATCGTTTTTCAATGATTATACGTAAAACCAATTTTTTGAATTTAACTTTTCGCTCGTCCAAGTGATTCTTGTTTCGAAGAAACAAACGAGAGGTGGCGAATGTTCTTAAGGCGTTCATTTTTTGCATTGCCTATTGAGATTAACATCTCAAAAAAAAAACTCTTGCGCGTTTGCTTTGCAAGCCACTCTTGACCAAAAAACGCTAATCTTTACCCAGCAATTAACGCTTTTAAGAAAAAATATCCTAAACAGTCTTAAACTCACCTCCGCAAGCTTCGTCTAAAGTGACGCACGTTTGCTTTGCATCGGATGTTTTCTTCGAAAGCCATCCCTTGTACCACTCTGACTCAAACATAATTCTGTTTTAACGGAGATTTGTCCTTTAAAAACTATGCTGACTAAGGACAAATTTCCCTCCAAAAGAATATTGCTAAATTAAAGTGGGTTTTACAATAATAAATGCTACTTGTGCATACACCTAGGTAATAGGATGATTTAGCATGGTGTAGACCACGGAGGTTTCCAAAAAACCTCCGTGGTCTCGTTACTTTACGCTCGTGGCAGTTTTATCATATATTTCTTCTTAATTACGGTCAATTTACTGTCTCTCAACCAAGGATTATAATACTTCAACATTCTATAGGTAACTCCATTGTGTTTAGAAAATTCTGCCCAACTTTTAACTGACTTATCTACTTCAACATAATATACATTGTCAATCCTTTCGTATAGCTCATGAGGTTCTATAAAAAAACCATATCTCTCTGGGTTTTTCATAATTTCTTTAATGGCAATAAGACGAAAGACATATCTTCCGGTTTCACTATTTACATTAATGTCATAGAAAGATGTTTGACCTTGTTGTTTCAAGGTTCTAGCAAATTTTGTTGGTCCCACATTATATGCAGCAGAAGCATTGGCCCAAGATCCAAATCTTTTGTGGAGTTTCTTAAGATAACCACATGCTGCTCTTGTTGCTTTTTCTACATGATACCTTTCGTCTACCTCGTCATTAATTTCTAACCCAAGTTCTTTCGCAGCAGCTTTTCTGAATTGCCAGAATCCTTTGGCACTTGCAGATGATTGCACATTTCTAAGACTACTTTCAGCTACCGCTAGATACTTGAAATCATCTGGAACTCCTTCTTCAGCAAGTATTGGCTCAATGATTGGGAAGAATTTGTTAGCCCTTTTTATATTCATCAATGTCGCTGATTGCCAATAGGCATTTACTGACAATTCTCTGTCTAGTCTTTCTCGCGTATCCATATTGATAGGCATAGCTTCTCCAGCAAACGATGGGGAATCTACAGTAGGTGTACGAATTACTTGAGGTAGCGCATTAAGTACTTCTGTTTCTGTCTTTTTTTCTCCTTCTGTAAAAGAGGTGAAAACAAATGCACAAACAGATAAGAACCCGATGGCAGAAAATATGGATAAGGCTAATCTAGACATAGCATTTTTTTAAAATTAGATTAAAATCAATAGAATTGAAGTTGTAAAACAGTTTCGAAAAGCTAAGCTGAACTTACGATTAGATAACACTCAAAAGTAAAAAAATATTCTCTATTTAGTCGACTTAACTACTTTTCTGTTGTGTAATTCATTATTTAAAACATTGTTAAAAGAAGCATTTGAGTATGTAATTAACGTCTATAAATCTATGAAGAGATGCAATTGGATTAATAAATTATTAGATAATAAACAAATCCAAACAGAATTGGTATTTAGTGTCAAAAAAATATTATTATTGGTCATGCGAGTAGTATTTAATCTTTCATCATCCATTATTTTTTAAATGAATATTGCCATTCTATCTAGAAATCCTGCACTTTATAGTACACAAAGCATCGTAAATGCAGCACGAAAAAGGAATCATTATGTAAGAGTATTCGATCATATGCAATGTGATCTTGTAATCGAGGAAAATTGTCCATGTATATATTATCATGGTCAAAAAGTGAAGAATATTCAAGCTGTAATTCCTCGAATCGGGAACTCGGCAACGACGTTTGGGGCTAGTGTGATCCGCCAATTTGAGTTGATGAAAACCTTTACTACGCTAAAAGCTGACCCACTTCTAAAAGCTCGTGATAAAATATCTTGCATGCAAATTTTAGCAGCAAATGGTGTCGCAGTTCCAAAATCTACCATCACAAATAACATCATGTCTACAGGTCAGATGATAGATGAAGTTGGGCCTATGCCAGTTGTAATTAAATTGGTTAACGGGACACATGGCCTCGGTGTAATGCTAGCTGAAAAAAAGAAGATGGCAGAATCAATTGTAGAAGCTTTTCATAAGACAAAACAAAAGGTATTTTTGCAGCAGTTTATAGAAGAAGCAAAAGGTGCTGATGTAAGAGTATTCGTTGTGAATAATGAAGTAGTCGGTGTAATGAAAAGACAAGCGGCCGAAGGAGAATTTCGTTCTAATTTGCATAGAGGAGCAACTTCCGAAGTTATACAGCTAACTGACATAGAAATGAAAATAGCAAGAAAAGCTGCTAGAGTCTTAGGGCTTAATGTGGCTGGAGTAGATATGTTGCAAACATCTCGAGGTCCTTTGGTGTTAGAAGTAAATGCTAGCCCGGGCCTAGAAGGAATAGAAACGACAACTGGTCGAGACATAGCTGGTAAAATTATTAAATATGTCGAAAAAAATTACAACTATATATGATCGAAAATCTTGAGATAAAACACACATTTGAAGAACCAATTGAAATAGGAGGCGTATCTGTATATCCAGGAGAATATGCATTAGCAAATATCAATGTAGGACGGCTTCCGTCTGATACGAAGATTGATATCAAAGCACATATATTTAGAAGTAAAAACCCCGGACCATGTATTCTGGTTTTGGGAGGTGTGCATGGGGATGAGATCAATGGTGTTGAGATTGTAAGAAAAGCCATTGAAGAAGATCTTTTTAGTGATCTTGAACGTGGGAGTATTATTGCAATTCCTTTATTAAATGTTTTTGGATTTATTAATTTCAGTAGAGAAGTGCCTGATGGAAAAGATGTCAATCGTTCATTTCCTGGGATTAGTAGCGGTTCATTAGCTTCGAGAGTAGCGAATACATTAACAAAGAAAATACTACCATTTGTAGATTTTGCAATGGATTTTCATACAGGAGGTTCTTCAAGATTTAACTATCCACAAATAAGATATAGTAAAACGGATAGAAAGGCAGAAGAGTTAGCAATGGTTTTTGGCACGAAATATATAATTCAGAAACCTTTAATTCCGAAATCTTTTAGAAAGACAGCCAAAGAAATGAATATTCCTACAATTGTTTTCGAAGGAGGAGAAAGTGTTCGATTAGATGGTCATTCAATTTCAGTTGGACTACAAGGAATGAAAAGAGTGTTGGCTCACCTAGATCTAAAACATGAAGTGGTTTTTGATTCCCAAGTAAAATCAATCATGTTAACAAAAACATCCTGGTTAAGAGCTCCATATTCTGGAATATTTATCTGGTCAAAAGCGTCTGGAGAATTTGTACGAAAGGGAGAACCACTTGGTGTCCTTAAAGATGCATATGGAAGCAAATCTATAACCGTATCAGCAACAAGGGAAGGGCACATTATTGGTCATAGTAACGCTTCTGTTGTTAATCAAGGAGATGCGCTTTTTCATCTGGGATATAATGCACAGCCACTATGAATCGATGGATGTTGATTTGTCTTATTTCTATTCAAGGGGTATTAGGCTTTTCCCAAAAAAATGAAATCAAATCAAAAATAGAGTCAGTACTCAAAAATAAAGCATTTGACTATGCATCAGTTGGTATATCCGTAGCGTCACTAGATGGAATAGAAATTTTAAGTTTTGAAGGTAATAAAAAGCTTATTCCAGCAAGTTCACAGAAGCTAATAACCACTTTTTATGCGCTAGATATTTTAGGAGCGGACTATAAGTTTAAAACACGAATTGGTTATTCTGGAAAAATTGATCGATCTGGCACCTTAGTGGGTAACCTTGTCGTAATAGGAAGTGGAGATCCAACTTTTGGAGCAAAGAGATTTGGTCAAGATTGGAGAGAAATAATAAATCAAATTGTCATTTCAACAAAGGAAAAGGGTATCAAGTGTATTGATGGTAATATTGATATAAGGACCAATGTATTTGACGGACAACCCATTCCCGGTTCCTGGCCATATGGTGATGTAGCCAATTATTTCGGCAGCGGATCTTGGGCACTTAACTTGAATGAAAATGAATACGATCTGTATTTTAAACCGAGAGTGAAGCAAAATCAAATTGCTCAAGTAGAAAGTATCGATCCAGAAATTCCATATCTAAGAATAGACAGTGAAGTAGTTACTAAAGCAAAAAACACTGGGGACAATGCGTATATTTATGGTGACCAATATCATTATAATAAAATAGTGAGAGGTAGTATTCCATACTCTACCAAGGCCTTTAAAATTAGAGGTTCTATACCCAATCCTCCATTATCTTTTGCGGCATTATTAAGTGAAGCCCTAGAAAAAGAAGGAATTATAAATAATGGATTAAGTATAACGGAACTGCCAATAAAAAAGTCTGATTTTAATGAATTATTGAGTCTAAAATCAGAATCGTTGTCAAAGATTGTATCGGCGGCAAACTTCGAAAGCATCAATCTGTATTGTGAAGCAATGCTTAGATTAATAGGGAAAAAAGAGAAAAACGAAGGATCAATAGCGTCTGGCTTAGAAGTAATATCTGAGAAGTTAGAATCAGAAGGGATTGATAAATTTAGTTTTCAATTGGAAGATGGAAGTGGATTGTCTCCCAGAAATAGTTTAGCACCAAGTTCATTCACATTATTCTTGAATGAAATGGTGAAAAAGCTGGGAAGAGAAAATTTACTAAATTATATACCTCAAACTGGAGTATCTGGTACAGTTTCTACATTATTACAAAAGAAAAAGTCTCAGAAGAAATTTTATCTCAAATCCGGATCAATGGGGGGAGTATTGTCGTACACTGGATTGTTTCAAGGAGCGTCTGGTGAGTGGTTCACGATTTGTTTTATTTCTAACAATCACTCACACGGGAACAGGGCTGTGAAAAAGCAAGCGGAGAAAATATTTGAGTTGCTTTATTTAGAGTTGTAATTTTAGATTACTTTATTAAGTGTTTTATCCTATAGAATCTCAGTTGTTGATGCTTTAGCTTCGAGCTGCATTTGAAACGTCGAAAAAGAAAACGAAGCTAAGGAATTGATAACTTTGGACTATGACTAAATAATAAATAATCGTTTTCGTCTGGTGGATAGATAAATAACCAATTTTTAACAAAACAGTGTCGCTCCTAGTGATCAACTTTTTTACTTTTACACGTTTGAATATTACGGTTTAGATACTATGAATTAATTCGACACTATCAAAAAGTAGATTAATATATGCGCAGGAGTTTATTCGTGATGTTATTTTTATTCTTTTCATTTAATATGATGGCACAGCTCGAGGTTTCTGTTATAGATGAGAATAATATACCAATGCCATATGTTGATGTATATACTACTGATTTTAGTTTTACCGAAGTGACTAATTCAGAAGGTAAAGTAGCGATTCCTGAAGGATTGAATGGGAATGCTATAATCGTATTTAATTTTTTAGGATACCAAGAAGTTTCAAGAAAGAAGTCTGAGCTAACCGCTGGTGAAATTATACGTATGACTGAAGGCCTAATGTTAGATGAAGTGACAATGGTAGGTCGTACTGATAATCAAAGTCGTGATCTTCCTGGAAAAGTAGAAAGTATAAATGCAAAAGTATTTCAGTTGACCAATCCTCAAACAGCTGCTGATGCACTTGGTCAACATGCTGACGTATACATTCAGAAAAGTCAAATGGGTGGAGGAAGTCCTGTCGTGAGAGGATTCGAGGCGAATAAGGTGCTTTTAGTTCTTGATGGAGTAAGAATGAATAATGCAATCTATAGAAGTGGACATTTACAAAGTGCAATTACTGTAGATAATGCAATGCTAGAAAGACTAGAAGTATTATATGGTCCTGGTTCATTGATATATGGTAGTGATGCGATAGGTGGAGTAGTCCATTTTAGAAGTAAGAACCCAAAGCTCAATTTTGATGATAAACGTAAAGTCAATTTTTTTGGCAATAGTTATGTCCGTTATGCTTCTGCAAATAATGAAAAATCTGCGCATATAGATTTTAATATTGGTGGTAAGAAATTTGGTTCTTTGACGTCGATTTCGACTTCTGATTACGGAGATCTTAAGACAGGATCGAAGAGGGGAGAAAAATATCCAGATTTCGGCAAAAGATTAATTTATGCTGATAGGATTGATGGTGAGGATGTAGTAGTACAGAATGATGATCCTAACCTTCAAGTAGGCACTGGATACAGTCAGGTAGATGTGCTTCAAAAATTTCTTTATCAGCCGAGTCAGAATGTTAGATTAATAGCCAATCTTCAATATTCTACAAGTACTGATGTGCCGAGGTACGATGCTCTATCTGAGCTTGATGGCCAAAGTTTATCTTTTGCAGAGTGGTATTATGGTCCGCAAACGAGATTCTTCTCTAGTCTTAGGACTGATATCAAGAGTACTTCATCTTTTACTGATAAGCTGATATTGATAGCGGCGTATCAGAAGATAGATGAAGATAGGATTGATAGACAATTCGGAAGTGTAAATCTTGATCGTCAAGAAGAGGATGTGTCAGTATTTAGTTTGACCGCTGACTTGCATAAATACTTTGATGTTGAAGAGACCTTCGAAATTAATTATGGGGCAGAATACAATAAAAACATATTGGCATCGGCAGCTTTCAGGACTAATATAGAGACGGACGAAATTACAAACGATATACTTACACGATATCCATCTGGCGGCGGAGAAACGGATAATGTAGCCGCATATACATTGATCAAAAAAGGATTTTCAAAATTCGATCTTTTCGGAGGATTACGTTATAGCAGTAATGGGCTAGATGTTAAATACTTAGAAAGCGATAATCTGCCTTGGCCAGAAGAATATTACACAGGAATATCTACTAGAAATAATTCATTGAGTTGGTCTATAGGCACAGCAATCAAGCCAATATCTGGATGGAAGATAAGTGGTCAAGTCTCATCAGCATTCCGATCTCCAAATATTGATGATCTAGCTAAAATACGAGTAAGAGTTGATGAAATACAAGTGCCAAATATTGGACTGGGTCCAGAGACATCCCTTAATGGAGAATTGACAATCGGAAAGCAGATAGGTAAACATACTAATATCTCAGCAACTGGTTTCTATACGACCTTGAATGATGCTATTATTAGAGATGATTTTTCACTTCCAGATGGGACAGCATTCTTAGTTGATGAAGGCGATACGCTATTCACTGTTTCTAATATTAATGCTAATAGTGCTAAAGTAAGGGGAATATCTGTGAATTTGAAAACATCGGTAAATGAACATATAAGTTTTGATGGCTCTTTCAACTATATAAAAGGGCTTACTTTAGATGATGGGGATATTGAATCACCTCTCTCACATATCCCTCCTATCTATGGTAGAGTATCAGCTACCTATTCTGATAAGCAACAGAAACTGAATCTGAATATAAGATACAATGGAGAAAAACCGCTTGCTCTTTACGGAGGGTCAGCGGATAACCTCGAAAATGCAACTCCAGAAGGTACACCTGCATGGGTTACGGTGAACCTCTATTATCAGAGGCAATTAAGCAATAAATTATCTGCGAGTATTGGTCTTGAGAATATTTTGGATGTGCATTATCGGCCATTTGCATCTGGGGTGAGTGCGCCAGGCAGGAATTTGGTGATTAGTTTGAATGGGAAGTTTTAAATATTGTGAGGGAGCTGTCCAGAATATAATTTTATGTAGGGATTCATACAATTCTGTAGTTTAAGCAGATTAAGTATGAATGAACATCATTATTCTAAGTAAATAAATTGGTGCAATTAATGAAATTGTAATAAAATAGGATGTGTAAAAGTGCCTTGACATTAGATCACAAACCAATTGTCGTGCATAAGTCGCCTTAAAAATGAGGTTATATCGTAATATATGGCTTAAATTTATTTTAAGTGAGATAGCACTCAAATTAAATGGTAAATAGTATGAAATTAATTGGCAAAAAAATAAATGAAGCGCGAATTTCGAAAGGCCTTACCCAAGAAGATTTGGCCAGTCAAGCCCAAATTAATATTAGGACTATTCAAAGAATAGAGCACAGCGAAAGTATTCCTAGAGGTAAGACTTTGCGATTGATAAGTGATGCGCTTGAAATTGATATTTCTGACCTAAAAGGCGAGCTAAATACCAGTAATCTTAACATTCCTAATATTGACTTGCCTAGGATTGTGATCGTGGGTTGCGGCTTTGCAGGAATGAAGCTGGTAAAAAAAATCAACGCTAAAGCATATCAAGTTGTCTTGATTGATAAAAACAATTTTCATACTTTTCAACCATTGATGTATCAAGTGGCCAGTTCTGGGCTTGAACCAGATTCTATAGTATATCCAATTCGTAAAGTTTTTAAAGGGAAGAAGAACTTCCATTTTAGAATGGCGGAAGTTCAAAATGTCGATGTAGAGTCTAAAAAGTTGATAACAAGTATAGGAGATGTTGACTATGATTATTTGGTTGTTGCTACTGGTGCTACAACAAATTTTTTCGGATTAGAAAACATTGAGAAGTTTGGTTTTACAATGAAAAGCCTGCGGGAATCATTAGACCTTCGAAGTGTTGTGATACAAAATTTCGAAAAAGCGCTTACGCTATCTAGAATAGAAGAAAGACAGAAGTATATGAATTTTGTGATTGTCGGAGGTGGTGCTACAGGAGTAGAGTTAGCTGGAGCATTGGCAGAATTAAAGAAAAATATACTTCAAAAGGATTATCCGGATCTAGATCTTAGCCAAATGCACATCCATATTGTAGAAGCATCCAGCCGAATACTCAATAATATGAGTGAAAATGCATCTGCTAAGTCGTATAAGTTTTTGAAAGATCTAGGAATAAATGTATGGTTGGATACGATCGTGAAAGACTACGATGGCGATTTAGTGACAACGAATAATAAGAATTTCGAAAGCAAGACTTTAGTTTGGTCCGCTGGTGTAAAAGGAGCTCCTATTGATAATCTTGATAATACACTTAACAAACACAATCGAATCAAAACGGATGAATTTAATAGAGTAATTGGATACGGAGATAATGTTTATTCGATCGGTGATGTTGCGTGTATAGAATCTGAAGAAAATGAAAATGGACACCCTATGCTAGCATCAGTAGCTGGTCAGCAAGGTCACCATTTGGCACTCAATTTTAATCGGATGGCAAAAAGCAAAGAATTGCGACCATTTAAATATAAGGATAGAGGAACGATGGCAACAATTGGTAAAAATAAAGCTGTTGTTGATTTGCCGTTCTTTGAATTTTCTGGCATTTTTGCTTGGATAGTATGGATGTTTTTGCATTTGATGTTACTCGTCGATTTTAGAAACAGGCTTATTGTTTTTACAAATTGGGCCTGGAGTTATTTCAATTCTGATAAAGGTTTGCGATTGATAATTAGGAAAGTGAAGAGAGTGGGGGAGAGTTAGATAGATTAAGATAGACGCATTACAGCAAAGGGTAGACGATTTACGGTGAACGGGTTATGGTAGGCAAATTGACTAATGTCGATTTCAATTCATTGGAATCCAAAAGAATCTTTGCGCAGCAAAACTGAATAGATTATGCGTGACGTTATTCTGAATAATATTATTGATCGCACAACCACACGTAAAAAAGAGGTGTGCTACACTTAAGCAACACACCTCATTGGAATTGAATTTCCTTTATATTTTTATCCTAAAGAAGCAACATGCTTCATCAACTTTGACTTCAAGTTAGAAGCCTTATTGTCGTGCCATGTATTTCTCTTAGCGATTTTGTCAATCATTGATATAACTTTCGGTAAGAAAGTAGCTGCATCTTTTGCATCAGTCATTGCTCTTAATTTAGCAATAGCTGTTCTTGCAGACTTCTTATAATATCTATTTCTAAGACGGATTTTAGCGTCTTGTCTGATTCTCTTTAATGCTGACTTATGATGTGCCATGTTGTGTTTTTTATCTATTGGAGTGCAAAAGTAATATATTTTTATGGACTGTGAAAGGAGTTTTGTGTAAAATGTTGACTTAAAAACATATTAATTTATTTATAATATATTAAATGTGCAATTCTTATGAGTGTTGTGATAGAATAATATTAACATTACAAAATCAACTATGGCTTAATTATCACCTAAGAATTTTAGAATCTTCTATTGTTAATTTACTATCAATTACGATTCTATTATTGTTTTTTTTGCATAATATGGATGATTATCGAATATGTGAACAAAATATGCATTATTTAGTCAATTTTAAATGCAATAAGCTATTGTAAAATCACAATTAGTATTTTATTTGTATTGCTTTTAATTTAGGCTTATTAAAGCTAGGATTACTATTGGTGACTTTAGTAAATAAAGAAGGTCAAAACTGAAGTTAAATTGAACATAGATTTCAAAACAAAATTGAATTTTAATATTTATTTCCATGAAAGATTATTCATACGTATATAATGCTCATCCTACATTTATAGAAAAGATGTACAAGGAATTTCAACAAGCTCCAGATGGAGTAGACAGTGGATGGAGAACTTTCTTTGAAGGATTCGAATTTGCCAGTGAAGGTGCAGAAGGAGTAGCGGCAACAGATGGTATTCTTGGGGGAGGTAATGTCACCAAGGAATTTGGGGTACTTTCATTAATTCACGGTTTCAGAACTAGAGGGCATTTGATTGCGAATACTAATCCTATTCGTAAAAGAAAAGATAGAGCACCTCACTTGGACCTTGACGATTACGGTCTTATTGATTCTGATATGGATACTGTATTTGAGGCTGGGAAGGAGATTGGACTAGAAAATGCAACACTCAGACAGATATTGGATAGATTGTATAAATTATACACAAGTCATATTGGTATTGAGTATGCTCACATTGAAAATAGAGAAAAGAGGAAATGGCTTAGATCAAAGATAGAGACAATGAATCTTGACGGGAGTTATGGATTAAGTCTTGATAAGAAAAAGAGAATCTTAGAAAAGCTGAATGGCGCTGTAATGTTCGAAAAGTTCTTACATACTAAGTATGTAGGGCAAAAAAGATTTTCATTAGAAGGAGGAGAGACTACTATCGCTGCATTAGATGCCGTCATTAACGCTGCAGCATCAGACAGAGTAGAGGAAGTATTAGTTGGGATGGCACACCGAGGAAGGTTAAATGTTTTGGCTAATATCATGGGCAAAACATATGAGCATATTTTTAATGAATTCGAAGGAACTGCAGTGCCAGATATGAAATTTGGTGATGGAGATGTAAAATATCATCTTGGATATAGTTCTCAAGTAAAAACACCGGTAGGTAAAGAAGTCTATCTGAAATTGGCTCCCAACCCATCTCACTTAGAATCAGTGGACCCAGTATTAGAGGGATTTGCTAGAGCAAAAGCTGATTTGTTATACGAGAGTGACTATGATAAGATCCTACCAATTCTTATTCATGGTGATGCAGCAGTCGTTGGTCAAGGTGTAGTGTATGAAACAGTACAAATGAGCCAACTTGAAGGATATTACACAGGAGGTACGCTTCACTATGTTATTAATAATCAAGTAGGATTTACAACCGATTTTGAAGATGCACGTTCGTCAACTTACTGTACAGCGGCAGCGAGTTTAGTACAAGCTCCTGTATTCCATGTAAATGGTGACAATCCTGAAGCAGTGGTATGGGCAGCGGAATTAGCCATAGAATATCGTCAGAAATTTAACAATGATGTATTCATAGACATGGTATGTTATAGAAAGCATGGTCACAATGAAGGAGATGATCCTAAATTCACCCAGCCTGAAATGTATAAATCAATCGGAAGCCATAAAAACCCAAGAGAAGTATACTTAGAGAAGTTGATATCGCGTGGTGATGTTGAGGAGAAGATGGCAAAAGAGATGGAAGATACGTTCTGGGCTGATCTTCAAGGAAGACTTGATTCTGTCAAAGAGAAGCCTCTTCCTTATACTTATCAAGATCCTGAAAAATCTTGGAAGAAACTTAAAAAGAATACTAAATACAGAGATCTCAAGACAGTGAAAACTTCTGTGACAAAAAAAGTAGTAGATACTATAGTAGATAAATTGATTAACCTTCCAGAAGGATTTACACCATTATCTAAGGTGTCAAGACTTCAGAAATCGGCAAGAAAACTGATCGATGCTAAGAAAATAGACTGGGCATTTGGTGAGTTAATAGCTTACGGTTCTATCTTGCTAGAAGGTAAGAATGTAAGGATGAGTGGACAAGATGTTAAGAGAGGTACTTTCTCTCACAGACATGCTGTGCTAAGAGATGTAAAAACGTATGAACAGTATAATAGACTAAGTCAACTTTCTGATAAACAAGGAGAGTATATGATTTACAACTCGCTCTTATCAGAATTTGCAGTACTAGGATTTGAATATGGGTATTCGCTTGCTTCTCCTGATTCCCTGGTTGTTTGGGAAGCACAGTTTGGTGATTTCTATAATGGGGCGCAGACAATAGTAGATCAATATATATCAGCTGCCGAAAGTAAGTGGCAAAGAATGAGCGGATTGATCATGCTTCTTCCTCACGGATACGCTGGTCAAGGACCAGAGCATAGTAGTGCAAGAGTAGAACGATTCTTACAATCTTGTTCTGATTTTAATATGATAGTTGCTAATATAACAAGTCCAGCGAATTACTTCCATCTACTAAGAAGACAATTAGCTCTTCCTTTTAGAAAGCCACTTGTTGTGATGTCACCAAAATCACTACTTCGTCACCCGAAGTGCGTTTCTGATATCTCAGAGTTAACGGGCAAAAATGCATTCGTAGAAACATATGATGATCCGATCGCTAAGCCTACAAAAGTTAAGCGACTATTAATCTGTACTGGTAAGATTTATTACGATCTATTGGCAAAACAAGAAGAAGACAATAGAGATGATGTAGCAATCGCAAGAGTAGAGCAGCTGCACCCATTCCCTGAAGATCAAGTAAGAAATATCATATCTAGATATAAAAAGGCTGACATCCGATGGGTACAAGAAGAACCTGCCAACATGGGTTGTTGGGATTTCATCATGAGATACATGCGTAAAGATCCAATCGAACTCGTATCAAGACCAGCTAGCGCTTCTCCTGCCACAGGATTCAAAAAAGTACATGACAAACAACAAGCAGAATTAGTAGATTCAGCATTCGATCTAAAAAAGTAGAATTCAATCTATAATGGGATTCCTAAGCTCGCAGAGATTCGAAAGCCCAGACATTAAGAGTAGGATTTTTTAAAAGTGCATATAAATATGAATAACTTTAGTCTGAATAAAGAGCTTTCCAATCCCTTTGGGCTTGGGAATCTCGAAATGATGCACAATTAGACTATAAAGGGATTCCTAAGCTCGCAGAGATTAGTAAGCCCAGACATCAAGGATAGATTTAAGAGTGCTTATAAATATGAATAACCTTAATCTAAACAATGAGCTTTCCAATCCCTTTGGGCTTGGGAATCTCTGAATGATGCATAATTAGACTATAATGGGATTCCTAAGCTCGCAGAGATTCGAAAGCCCAGACATCAAGGGTAAATTTTAAAAGTGCATATAAATATGAATAACTTCAATCTAAACAATAAGCTTTCCAATCCCTTTGGGCTTGGGAATCTCGAAATGATGCACAATTAGACTATAAAGGGATTCCTAAGCTCGCAGAGATTCGAAAGCCCAGACATCAAGGATAGGATTTTTTAAAAGTGCTTATAAATATGAACAACTTTAATCTAAACAATGAGCTTTCCAATCCCTATGGGCTTGGGAATCTCGAAATGATGCACAAGAAATTTTATGTTAGACTATAAAGGGATTCCTAAGCTCGCAGAGATTAGTAAGCCCAGACATCAAGGATAGATTTTTTTAAAATGTATAAATATTAATAACTTTAGTCTGAACAATGAGCTTTCCAATCCCTTTGGGCTTGGGAATCTCGAAATGATGCACAATTAGACTATAATGGGATTCCTAAGCTCGCAGAGATTAGTAAGCTGACATCAAGGGTAGATTTTTTTAAATTGTATAAATATTAATAACCTTAATCTAAACAATGAGCTTGCCAATCCCTTTGGGCTTGGGAATCTCGAAATGATGCACTAGAAATTTTTATGTTAGGCTATAATGGGATTCCTAAGCTCGTAGAGATTAGAAAGCCCAGACATCAAGGATAGGTTTTTTTTAAAGTGCATATACTATTAATAACTTTAATCTAAACAATAAGCTTTCCAATCCCTATGGGCTTGGGAATCTCGAAATGATGCATAATTAGACTATAATGGGATTCCTAAGCTCGCAGAGATTAGTAAGCCCAGACATCAAGGATAGGATTTTTTAAAAGTGCATATAAATATAAATAACCTTAATCTAAACAATGAGCTTTCCAATCCCTTTGGGCTTGGGAATCTCGAACTCTCAATATCTCGAACTCTCATAGTCTAAAAAAATAAACATATGATAGGAGCTTATATAGAATTAGGATTTGATCATATTCTTGATCCTCAGGGATATGATCATATCCTTTTTGTAGTAGCACTGTGTGCTATTTATCTTATTCAAGATTGGAAGAAAATCTTAATTCTTGTCACTGCTTTTACCATTGGCCATTCTCTTACTCTAGCCCTTTCTTCTTTAAAGATTGTAAATATTTCTGCCTCTCTTGTAGAGACTTTAATTCCGATCACAATCATACTCACATGTATTTATAATATATGGAAAGCACAATCGCTTCGC
>Ga0209187_1002827_pt1 | contig 15599 bp, 9 predicted proteins | sample BantaG_FD_187430 | JGI IMG/M metagenome (GOLD analysis project Ga0209187, IMG submission 187430) | Marine algal microbial communities from Bantry Bay, Ireland - BantryBay_4 metaG (SPAdes) (version 2) | ecosystem: Host-associated > Algae > Red algae > Unclassified | place: Bantry Bay, Ireland... | reverse complement strand
GGTGACCAGTCCTTCAGTCATGTCTTTCATCTCTTGAATAAAAGCTGAAGGATTGTATTTTTTAGATTCTATCAATCTAAGTTTTTGTTCCCACTGACCAGTGAGCTCTGCAGACTTGAGAAGAGGATTGCCTATGGTATCAATCAGTTGAACGCCAAGATCAGTTGCCATCACCAGTTTCTTTTTACGATAGGCATACTGTCTTCGGAATAAGGTCTCAATGATATTTGCTCTGGTAGAAGGCCTTCCGATGCCATTCTCTTTCATGAGGTGTCTGAGTTCGCCATCTTCTACAGTCTTACCCGCGGTTTCCATGGCCCTTAGCAGTGTAGCTTCAGTATAATACTTAGGTGGCTGTGTTTGTTTTTCTAATAGGCTGGGAGCGTGTGGTCCTTTTTCCCCTTTAGTGAATGTAGGAAGGAAGACTTCTTCATCCTTAGTCTTACCATCTTCATCCTTCTTTTTACTTTTTGGATAAAGGACTTTCCATCCAGGGTTGACTATTTCTTTCCCTTTGGCCTTGAAGTTGATGCTTTCTGACTCTCCGATGACGACTGTATTATTCACATCACAATCAGGGCTGAAGTTTGCTATGAAGCGCCTGCAGATAGCATCGTAAACCTTAGATTGATTTGCATCCATAAGCGACTGGACACCTGTGGGAATGATGGCATGATGGTCCGTTACTTTTTTATCATCAAAGACGCGCTTTGATTTTCTGATTGGTGATTTTAAAAGTTCGACAGTATACTGTTGATATCCAGATAACTTCGATAAGATGCCCTTAATCTTGGGATATACATCATTGGGAAGATAAGTCGTATCAACACGCGGATAGCTGACGGTCTTCAGTTCGTAGAGCTTCTGAACCAGCTTAAGGGTCATATCAGCAGAGAAACCAAATCTTTTATTACAGTGTACTTGTAGACCAGTCAGGTCAAAAAGTCTTGGAGCATATTCTTTCCCTTTCTTTTTAGTGGATGATACAATGGTAAATGGTTTATCTGTTATTTTATTTAGGAGGTCTTGACCATCTTCTATTTTTTCGAAGCGCCCTTTGTCATATCGAAAGATCACATCTCGGTAAGTCGTTTGTAATTCCCAGAATGGCTTAGATACAAAGTTGATAATTTCATGATGTCTCTTGACGAGCATGGCGAGCGTCGGTGTCTGCACACGACCGATAGACAGGACCAGCTTACCAGCACCATACTTTAGCGTGTAGAGCCTCGTCGCATTCATACCCAGGAGCCAGTCACCGATGGCTCTAGCAGCTCCAGCATGAAATAGCGCATCAAATTCTGAAGCAGGTCTTAGGTCTTCAAATCCTTCTTTGACTGCTTCCTTAGTTAAGGATGAGATCCACAACCTTTCGACGGGTCCTCTATATTTCGCTTCTTTGATGACCCATCGCTGGATCAGTTCCCCTTCTTGACCTGCATCCCCACAGTTGATCACCAGAGAAGCTGACTTGAATAACTTCTTAATCACTGCGAATTGCTTTTTCACACCAGCATCTTTCATCAGCTTCGTGAGAAACTTATCTGGGAGCATCGGCAGGCTATTCAGATCCCAACGTTTCCATTCCGGCTTATAATCATCAGGCTGATATAGACTACAGAAGTGACCGAAGGTCCAAGTGACAGCATAACCATTCCCTTCGAAGTAGCCGTCTTTGCGACTAGATGCGCCAAGGACTTGAGCTATCTCGCGGGCGACTGATGGTTTTTCGGCGATGCATACTTTCACACAGGAAAGATATCTGTATTATACTCATATGGTAAAATATAGGATGTAAATTATTAGAGTATTTTATTAAAAATTATCTGGACCTTTGAGAGACTTTCATATTTCTTAGAGGAAAATCTAAAAATCCAAATTGGACAAATTTCAGTTGATAAAATAATTCACGATAAAGTTGAAAATCTTTGGTTAGGAACGTCAGGGAATGGATTAATAGAATAATATAAAACTGTCCTGTTTCTTTTGGGCCACTATCTAATTTATTGGTTATTTAACTGGTCAGCCAAATATGCACCCATACTGACACATCCCTGAATCAAATAACCACCTGTTGTCGCATTCCAGTCAAGCATTTCTCCTATACAGTATTGCCCCTGTAAATCATTTAGTTCATAGTTCTGACTGATGGCATCTACATGAATACCGCCCATGGTTGAGATTGCTTCATCAATCGATGCTGATGCAGTCAATGTTATGGGAAAATGCTTAATGGTATTTATCAGAGTTGAATGATCTAAATATTCATATTTATTCAGATGATTTTTAATTAAATTTATTTGTGCTTTATTTAATTTTAAGATTTGTTTTAAAGTTTCTGTCGTATTATAATTTGAGTTATTTATTTTATTTAATATTGTCTCTGGTGTGAGTGTTGGCTTGAAGTCTATGTGGATCACAGCTTTTTTATTTAATGCTAATTCAGATTGAATTGCTTCGCTTAGCGCATAGATAGCGTTGCCTTCAAGACCAAATGCAGTGATGACCACTTCCCCCTTTTGTAAAAGACCACCAATGGAAATAGATATATTCTTTAATGGCTTACCAATAAAACTTTGAATATAATCAGCATTCCATTTTACTTGAAATGCACAATTAGAGGCTTGAAAAGGTGTTGTTTTAATCCCCTGATTATTAAATAGTGACAACCATGAACCATCTGAACCTGTCACTTTCCAGCTCGCCCCGCCTAAAGCAAAGACAATAAGATCAGGGTGGATGATATCGCTTTCATTCAGGATAAGTTGATCACTTTCAGTCCATCCAGTGAATTCCTTATTATATAGAATACTTATTTTTTTTTCAGCTAATACTTTCTCTATAGCTTTTAATACTTGGATGGGTTTAATTCCCTCAACTGGAAAAACCCTTTTGCTGCTTCCTATGAAAGTGGGGATACTTATGGAATAGAGCCAGTCTCTCAAGTCTTGATTTGAAAAATAAACTAAAGCATCATTTAGAAGGCCCTTAGGCGTATAGCGTGTTTTGAGGATGTCTATGTGTTCAGCATGAGTCAGATTAAATCCTCCGTCTCCTGCTACTAAAAACTTCCTGCCTAAGGACTTTTTCTTTTCATATATCGTAACATCATAGAGATCAGTATCTATGAATGCGGCAAAGAATAACCCTGCTGTTCCACCTCCTATGATGGCGATTGATTTTTTCATTATTTAATTAAAGCGATAAGCTTCCCAAGCTTTTCGCTGTTTATCAGTTAGATATGACCAACACAATATTCGACTCTGTTTATTACCTTGTGTCATAGGGATCACTCGCTGATCAGTGATTTCTTTAGATTCTAAGAGGGCTTGTAGTTTAGGTATATTAGTTTCCTTAGAGACCAGTGTGGTAAACCAGTAGCAGGAGGTTTTGTAAGTTTCGCTCTCTTCAATCATTTGACTGATGAATTGTAGCTCTCCTCCATCGCACCAGAGTTCGTTTTCCTTTCCACCAAAATTAAGTGTCGCTTCTTCCTTGTGACCAAGATTTTTATTTTTTCTTGTCGTAGCTGCTCTGGCTTCGTCTACAGACTCATGGAAAGGAGGATTGCATATCGTGATATCGATCACTTCATCAGCTTTAAAAATGCCGACAAAAATACGACTAGGGTCGCTTTGCTTTTTAATCTCAATTTCAGAGGCGATGAGTTCATTTTTCACTATGATATCAGAGGCTGACTCTACAGATACAGAATCTATATCGCTGCCAATAAATGACCAACCATAAGTCTGGTGTCCAATTAATGGATAAATGCAGTTAGCACCGACACCAATGTCTAAGCATTTTATATCTGACCCTCTGGGAACTTTAATTTTCGTTTTAAAATTCATTCGTTCGCCGATTAAGTCGGCAATGTGATGTATGTAGTCGGCTCTTCCAGGCACTGGCGGACATAGATATCCATCAGGTATATCCCAGTAATCTATTTTGTAATGAAGTTTTAATAGAGCTCGATTCAGTGTTTTTACTGCTTCGTAATTGAAGAAATCAATACTATCATTTCCATGCTCGTTCTGACTTATATATTCCTTTAATCCAGGAGTGACTTTTACCAAGGCTTGGAAATCATATTCTTCACGATGTAAATTGCGCGGATGTAATTCTACTTTTAGTTCTGGTTTCTTTATTTCTTCTTCCATATATATGCTCTAACTCACAGAATTAATAAACCTATTTGTTTAACGGTTTCCATCGGACGATCATACCAGAAGGCGAGAAAATCCGAGTGATCGGTATGATAGCTTTCCTTAAGATGTTTAGTCGTCTTAGGTGTATCTTGATCGATGGATAAATCAGCAAGGACATTTATCAGCCATTCACCTTTGGTCTTTTCTACTTTTATCGTTTGGCTCATCTGTTTATTATGTAAAGTCAGATGAATCATGTCTTTCACGATCTTAACTTCTCCTATCAGACCTGTCCAGACTATGAGGGAGCTTGGCTTCAGGCCAAAAGCTGGTATTTCTTCTATACTGTATTCTATAAAGTCTTGGTCGATAGTCGTATTAGGAATTTTAAAATCAAACCATTTTTGCAGGGGATAATCAAAGCACATTCCATGCATATAGTTATACAAAGATTTTTTCAAGCCGTAGCTAAACTTGTCATGGTCTATCCCTGAACTGTCAGTAAAAGCCACTTCATTATCAGCAAAGCTAATCTCTTGTGGATGAGCTACGACACCATATGTTTCTGGATCCATACCGACTGGACTGTGAGCCGTCATCGCAAACTGATGCCAGAATCCTGAATGAAGCACACCGAGCTCAAAAAGTTGCCTTACCATTTCTAGGCTGTCTACTGTCTCTTGCACGGTCTGTGTGGGATAGGCATACATCAAGTAGGCATGTACCATGATACCCGACTCAGTGAAATGGCTGGTTACTTGAGCCACTTGCTCTACTGTCACTCCTTTTTGTATGAGTTCGAGCAGTCGATTAGAAGCCACTTCCAGCCCTCCAGACACGGCGATACATCCAGAGGATTGTAGTAGTCTGCATAAATCATAAGTGAAGCTTTTTTCAAATCTGATATTTGTCCACCAGCTGACTTGCAATCCTCTTCGCAGGATTTCTAAGGCGAGTGATCTCATCAGAGCTGGTGGTGCAGCTTCATCCACAAAGTGAAAGCCCCTTTCTCCCGTCTGCGTTATCATGGTTTCCATGCGGTCCACCAGTAGGCTGGCAGTGATGGGTTCGTATAATTTGATGTAGTCTAACGAGATATCGCAGAAGGTACACTTACCCCAATAGCATCCATGTGCCATGGTGAGTTTATTCCATCTGCCGTCACTCCACAAGCTATGCATCGGATTAGCCATCTCGATGACTGAAATGTACTCATCTAAATATAAGTCACTATAGTCAGGCGTACCCAGATCATTTTGCTGATAGTCCTTTCTTAAAGAATGATTATTGTAAACGACTTCTCCATTGATATTAAGAAAAGTCCGCTTGTACAGTTCATGATTGGGATTTGTCGCACTTGGGTGAAGCACATTAGAAGCTAATATCTCTATGGGTAGTTCTCCATCATCCAGCGTGATAAAATCAAAGAAATCAAAGACTCGAATATCTGTCAGTGATCTTAATTCTGTATTGGGAAATCCGCCTCCCATGGCGATTTTAATCTCTGGATTTATTTGTTTTATGTATTGGGCGCACTTGAATGCGCTGTACAAGTTTCCAGGAAATGGGACAGAAAAGCAAACTAATTTAGGCTGATGCTCATCTATCAGTTTATGAAGTAAGCTAAGTGTAAAATCATCTATAAAATGAGACGGTCCCAATAGCTCAGCATGCAGCTCATCAAAGGTATTTGCACTCATCCCCAATCGCTCAGCATATCGACTAAACCCAAAATGAGGATCGACACAAGCCTTTATAAAATCCGCGATGTCTTCTAAATATAGTGTGGCTAAGTACTTCGCCTTATCATGAATACCCATCGCACCAAATGCCCATTCTATATCCTGAAGCTGGTCGAATCTTGCAGCTTGTGGTAAGAACTGCTCAGAACATATCAGTCGGGCGATCGTCGCATTCTTACCTTTTAGAAATAGAATGACTTCATCTATAGTACTGATGTAATGCTTTCTTAGACCATGAATGCGTCTGACATTTTCATCGGCTATATTGTCATTTCGTTCTGCTTCTGCAAAGACCTTTTGTAATCCTTCAGTACAGAAAATAGCATTGATGACATCGATCCCAAGATCAGCTTGGTATGCACTTATATCTTTTGTATTTAGAAAGCCTTTCAAGTAGGCTGTCGCTGGATAGGGCGTATTGAGCTGTGTGAAAGGTGGTGTTATAAGTAGAAGGTGTTTCAATAGCTATTAGTCGTATATATTATATGATTGGACCTTCTTTCACTTTGATTAGAATTCTGATCCATAATAAATAAGTAAATCTATCTATATGCTTTGCCCTAAGCAAGGAATTCTTGGATAATATAATATGTGTTTTTTTCTAAACTTCCTGTAATCTTTGTATACCGATACTATTTATACCGATAGCTATTGGTAAGAAAATAGAGATAGTATCATACCCGAAAGAAATAGGATTATTGCTGTCAAAGTTCCTAACTAATTTCACTTTGGCGTAGAATGGGATCATTCACCTTCCCTCCTTCAAAGAAGACGGCATATCTCATTGGCCGTTTCTTATTAAGAGACATAAAGAAAAAGGTATAGACAATATCGTCTACACCTATTTTTAATTCGGCTTAGAAATACTGCTTACTACTTCTTCAGCATCTTCATACCTATGTTCAATAAGTCGTCCATCATATTGCCATCACCATCTTGGTCTAATAACTTACCAAAGACATTGCCAAGGCCCCCTCCGCTTTGAGGTTGGCTTTGACTTTGGCCACCACCTAATAATATGTTGGCTAATCCACCAAGATCTAGTCCATTGGATTTCTTCTTTTGCCCAACGACTCCCATCACGACTGGTGCGATCAATTGCATGAGGACTCCAGATTTAAATATATCTAAACCACTCATTTGACTGATGATCTGAGCTGCCTCTAATTGTTTATTGCCTAGTAGATGAGTGACGATGCCGTCGCCATTCATGGTCTTAGCATTATTAACTTTCTTCTGGCCCGTAAAAGCTCCAATGAGGTCTCCTAAAATACCTCCATCGTGATCTTTCTCAAGCGCACCCATAAGGCCACTACCAGACTGTTGATGGTTAGCGCTTCGCGAGATAGCATTGACCAATAGCTCTGAGATCCCTTGACTAGCTCTTTTGACTTGATTAGGATCAGATGCACCTACTTGTCTTGAGAGCTGCATGATAACATTATCATTGAGGTGTTTACTTACTTCGTTAATTAAATGATTCATTATAATTTTTGTGGTTTTGGTTATATGATGAGCTTTCATTAGCTCATTAATTGTCTCTTAATTCTAAAAACAAAGAGATGAATATAAAGCTATATTTCTTGAAAGTGACAATTTTAATTTTGTCTTAGCGGAGATAGCTTGAATAATTCTTATTTATTAAGCGATTACTAACATTACCTTTATTGGTAAAACCGATGATCCAATCTGCCTTTATTGTAATTATATTCCTGCTCTATTCAAGTCCAGTCTTATTTGCCCAAATTTATTTAGATCGAATCTGTGAACCAGGCCAATACGAAGGCGGCGTTGTCAGTACAGGATTATATCAAGCCAGCGAAACGATGAGTTCTGATGATAACTTAATCAAATACAACGGCTACTCGAATCAAACCCAACAATTTAAGAATAGATATTTAAGTAAATAGGCTTACCTTAGAAAGATGAAAATGATCTTTCTAATTCTTACCCTCTTATCTAATATCAATCTGCTTAGTCAAAACGAGCTTTCCCTATTTTTAGATTCTACGCGTCACAAGATTGAAAAGGAGATTTATGGTCATTTCTCTGAGCATTTAGGGACCTGTATATATGAAGGTATTTATGTGGGTGAAGATTCTGACATTCCTAATATAGATGGATATCGAAAAGATGTAGTTAGCGCCTTAAGAGAGATGAAGGTTCCTGTATTGAGATGGCCAGGTGGATGTTTTGCAGATACCTATCACTGGGAAGATGGGATAGGTCCTAAGCATGAGCGCCCATCGATAGTTAATGTATTCTGGGGTGGAGTGACCGAAGACAATAGTTTCGGGACACATGAGTTTTTAAATTTTTGTGAGTTGATAGGAACAGAACCATATCTAAGTGTCAATGTCGGTTCAGGTACTGTGCAAGAAGCAAGGGACTGGGTGGACTATGTGACATCTAATCATCAAAGTCCGATGACAGCACTACGTAAAAAGAATGGACGCGAAGAACCATGGAAGGTGAAATTTTGGGGCATAGGGAATGAAAATTGGGGATGTGGTGGGGACATGGCTCCTGATTATTATGCTAATATATTCAGGCATTACTCTTCCTATATTAAAGGAGAAAATTTTCAGAAAGTCATCTGTGGACCAGCGGGCGATGATACAGAATGGACGGAAACCATACTTACAGGATTAAACAAGAAAACACACTTAGCCCAAGGACTTTCATTACACTATTATACGCTTCCTACTGGTGATTGGTCTAATAAAGGGTCGTCAATAGATTTTGGCGAAAAAATGTGGTTTGAGACGCTGCGAAATACCATGTATGTTGAAGACTATATAAAGCAACACTTGGCTATCATGGATAAGTACGATCCAGAAAAAAAGATAAAACTAATTGTCGATGAATGGGGTACCTGGTATGATAAATTACCTGGCACAAAAGATGGATTTTTACAACAACAAAATACCTTGAGAGATGCTTTAGTAGCTGGAATTAATCTGAATATTTTTAATAATTTTGCTGATAGAATAAGCATGGCTAATCTGGCTCAGATTGTAAATGTACTGCAGGCTGTTATTTTAACTAATGGTCATCAGATGGTTAAGACTCCTACTTATCACGTGTTCCAGATGTATAATGTCCACCAAGATGCTGCTTTGATACCGATAAAAATACAGAGTGAACGATATGAATATAATGGTGAATCTATTCCAGCTGTAACAGCTTCTGCGTCAGAAAAAGATGGTGTGATCAATCTAACTCTGACTAACTCTAATCCAAATAAAAGTGTTGAGATAAATTCTAATCTTGAAAAAGATTTTAGCACAGTGACAGGCAGAATCGTGAATGGTAAAAAGCTAACGGATTTCAATGATTTCGGTAAAGAAGAGTCTGTTTTAATTCGGGACTTTAAGGATGTAAAGCTTAATGGAAAAGCTTTACAGATAGAAATTCCTGCACACTCTGTTGTCTTGCTTCAGCTTAGGTCATAGAACTCTATATCTAAATTATTGTTAGTAAAGTAACTTCTCTGTAAAGTAATTCAACATCTTTTCTACTTCATCAAACTCTGTATCTGTGACAGATACCTCTGTCAAATTAGGCATGTGCTTAGCAAAGTAAATATGATTATTAGACATTTCAAATAAATTAGACGACAGGGCTGCTGGATATTTGAAGTTTGGATTTATCTCAGAAATCACCTTAGAGACAGAGTTAGTCAAGTTGTTGTAGTTAGTAAAAAAACCTTTTGCATTTTCTTTATCTACTTCTTTCGTATGATATGCTTTGATGCCTTCTGAGATGACGACATCATGCAGAATACTTTCATTAATATAATCTACATCAGGATTTTCTCTAGAAGCAGAGACGAATGAATTGATGATGATTCTTAATTTTTTTTTCGGATCGACAATATTTCGACTATTGATTTCAATAAGAAAAGCGACCCACTCCCAGTACCACGATACCAGATAAAGCAACAGCATGTGCTTATTCTCAAAATACCGATATACTGATGCTTCTGTAGACTTTATAGCGGTAGCCAGTTTTTTAAATGTGAATGCCTCGAAGCCTAGTTCATTGATGAGAAGGATGCTGTGTTCTAATATTTTTTTGCCTAGTACAGAATCCTGGGGCTCTCTGAGGAAAAGGCCTTCATTCAGTGTGATTCTTATACCGATGCTCATGGTTTAAATTTATTCTGATCATAAAGGTAGAGATTATAGCCTTAATCTATAGCTTTAATTTTCTATTTGATAGTATTGCTACATGCGGCATAATCTCCAGCCTGAATTAATATTCTTAGTTCGCATACAAGAAATATTTATAAACTATTAATTCTCAATCATTTAAGAACCACGATTTTTACACTTATAGAATTAAAGCACTACTATACCGATGCTATTTCCTATCAATAGCTATCAGTATAAAATAGATCGAGTATCATACCCGAAAGAAATAGGTTTGCTGATTTAACAAGTCTCAAATCAATTTCTACGAAATATTTTCAATGATATCAAGAGAAACTACCTTTCGCTCTATACTAATGATAGAAAATCTAATAGCTTTCTTATATAAAATGATTTCCACCTCGCTAAAATCCGAACAGAGCTTATTATCTCATGTGTAGTTCTTTAATTTTCTATATCTTTCTATCGTGATATTTCAAAAAAATAAATCTTGCTTTACGTCCGGACTTGTTAGCATACTCCTTATGCTTTTACTATCATCACTCTGCATCATGGAAGTTCAGGGGCAACAAGATTATCAACTAGTATATACACAGGACTATGAGTCACCACAAGCGATCAGAGCCTTCGAGATGTCTGACCAAGATGCTTGGAAAATATCACAGAATCAAAATAGTAATCAGACATTAGAACTATACGGGAAAAGTGATGATTTGGGCGAAGCCATTATGCAGGCATCGGTTATACATTTTACTGATGGAGCTATTCGTTTTGGATCTTTTGACGATACAGCTAGATTTGACAATATAAAGATGTGGGCACCTAACATTAAAATTAAAAAAAGTGGATTTTTCCGATAGCTTTGTTAATTCATGATTAATTCTCCAAGGCTATTCATCTACCTACTATTTATAACGGTCATAAGTTGTTCAAATGATGACGATGCTACGCCTCATGTGACAAGTGTTTTAGGCACAGATGCATTTGATGAAGAAAAGAGCGTGGTCTATACACTTGACGAAAGATTTACCTTAGACCTGTGGGCTCCTGGGCCATTATTATCGAATGCGGTAGCGCTGAGTTTTGACAATCAAGGTAACGCTTATGTAGCTGAAACAAATCGACGTAAAAGTTCTGATATAGATATTCGTCAGCATAGTGACTGGATGGTGGAAGATTTAGCATTAGAAAGCATAGATGACACTCGAGAATTTCACCACAGAAAACTAGCGACTGAACTGAGTGATAAGAATAAGTGGCAAGAAGACTTTAATGAAGACGGCATTCATGATTATCGTGACTTGTCTGTACAGTCAGAGACCATCAGAAAGGTGTATGATACTGATGGAGATGGTCGAGCAGATGCTTCTCATCTGTATACGGAAGGGATTAATGACATGCTGACAACTATTGCCGCTGGAGTCTTGTACCATGACGATCGCATCTATGTGACCGCAGCACCGGATCTTTACAGCTTCGGTGATCTCGATGATGATGGTGATGCCGATGAGCGTGAAGTGATTAGCACTGGCTATGGCATTCATATCGCATTCGCAGGTCATGACATGTCTGGCCTGACGATGGGTCCTGATGGAAAGCTTTACTGGTCCATAGGTGACATGGGTATGAATGTAACAGATGAGACTGGTAAAAACTGGAAGTATGCACATGAAGGTTCAGTGATGCGATGTTATCCTGATGGTTCTGATTTTGAAGTGTTTGCACACGGTCTTCGTAATCCTCAAGAGATAACATTCGATGCCTATGGTAATTTATTTACTGTAGATAATGATGGAGATCACGCCGGAGAGAAAGAGAGATACGTTCATATTCTGGAAGGTTCAGATTCTGGATGGCGAATTAACTGGCAGTATGGTAAATACGGGAAGCCATATGAAGATTATAAAATCTGGATGGATGAAAATCTTTCAATCCCATATCATGAAGGGCAAGCAGCATATATCATACCGCCTATAGCACTGGCTGATAATGGTCCTGCAGGACTGGCATATAATCCTGGTACAGCGATGGGCGAGGCATGGAATCATACATTTTTCACGTCCTACTTTACAGGAAATAATAAAAATTCTAAAATAACTTCTTTCCAAGTACAAGCAAAAGGCTCAAGCTTTGAAGTGATCAATGAGCAGGAAGTGCTGGTCGGGATTAATGGAACAGGAATTAACTTCGGCCCCGATGGGGCTCTCTATATTAATGACTGGAAAGAGAGTTATGATAAAAAAGAAGAGGGAAGAATATGGAAACTAGATACTAAGAAAAGGAATGACAAAAGATCTGTTACAAAATCTATTTTACAAAGAGGTGCGACAGAATTGAGTATAGAAAATTTAAGTACATATTTAGACAATGATGATATTCGTGTCAGGCAGATGGCACAGTTCGAACTAGTGAATAGAAAAGAAGCTCAAGTATTATTACAATATGCAAAAGATGAAGAGAGTATCTTCGCAAGGCTACACGCGATCTGGGGATATGGTCAATTATTGAATCGTGACCAAGATTTATTAGAAGCTATCATACCCTTGTTAGATAGTCAGGAAGACCACGTCAGAGCTCAGGTTGCTAAAGTTTTAGGCGATGCAGCTTATCATCAGAGTGGTCCATATCTAAGGGCACAGCTAGACGATACTTCTCCTTATGTGCTTCGCCACATCATAGAAGCTATCGGTAAAGTCGGTGACATAGACAGCTATCCTTTCTTAATCGCTCATTTAGAAAATATCTCAGAAAGTCGAGATCCTTTTATGCGACATACCATAGCATATGCATTATCTAAAATAGATGATGGTCGTAGACTGCAAGAATTAAATAAACATGAATCAGTAGATGTCAGAATAGGTGCCGTGCTTGCATTGCGACATTTGAGGTCAGCAGCTGTAGCTAAATTTTTAAATGATTCAAATCCACTTGTCATCACAGAAGCTGCACGAGCCATTAATGATGATGCTTCTATACCAGAGGCTATAGAAGCATTAGCTGGAATATTAATGACGACACCGCATCAAAAAGAAGCATTGATCAGAAGAGCGATCAATGCTAACTTGCGCATAGCCGATGCTGCAAGTGTGGACCGATTAGCTGCTTACGTCATAGATAAGGCGCATGATATGCATATGAGAAAAGATGCTCTATGGACTCTGGGTTATTGGGATAAGCCTCCAGTCTTAGATAGAGTCGATAATCAATATAGAGAATTAGATAAAGGTGACCTAGCAGCAGCGCAGAAAGCCTTTAAGAGAATATATGAGTCATACTCAGAACAGGATGATTTGGAGTTTAAATCAAAGATTTTAACTGTCTCTGGAAAATTAAAATATAGGGAGGCTGAGACCGATTTAATAAAGTACGTAGAAGATGTGTCGATTAGCGAAGAGCTTAGGGTAGCTGCTCTGCATTCATTAGCCATGATCGATAGTAGACACTTGACGGAAAGTATCCGTACAGCGATTTCAGATGAATCCACAGCCATTAGAATAGAGGCACAAACCATTCTCGACAAGGTTAAAATACCCCCTGCCGAAAAAGTAGAACTTATCAATCAAATACTCAAGAAAGGAAGCGTAAAAGAGAAGCAGTCGATTATCAAAACACTCGCTAAAATCACATCCCCTGAGGCTGAAAATAGATTAGCTGACTTAGTAAAGAATCTTCCCTTTCTGGAAAAAGAAATCAAACTTGATGTGATGCAAGCAGCCGAAGCATATGAAACAGAAAATATTACGTCACTTATAGAAGCATATAAATCAGCAAAGAAAAAAGCAAATAAATTATCGCAATATGCAGAGGCTCTTTACGGTGGAGATCCAATGCGAGGGCAAGCCATATTCGCTTATGATGAATCAGCTCAATGCCTGCGATGCCACCAAGTCAAAGACTATGGAGGAGAGGTGGGGCCGCCCTTAGATAATATTGGTTCCGTACTGACCAGAGAGGATATTTTATTGTCACTGATAGACCCGAGTGCTCGTATTGCGCCAGGTTATGGTATGACCTCAATTGTATTTTTAGACGGTAGAGAATTACTCGGTACTGTGACATCAGAAACGCCGACAGAACTAATCCTTAAAGATGGTAATGGAATGGAGGTAGTGATTAACACCAGCCATATTCGGGAGAGAGAGAATTTACCATCTGGCATGTTTTCTCAAGAGAATATTCTGTCAGTATTTGAGATTCGGGATTTGGTTTCTTTTCTTGTGGGGCTGGAGTAGGGGGATTTTTTATATCCTTACCTTAAGGCCACCATAAAAATGCCGCTCAGGCGCTGGCTCAAAGAATCGTCCTCCGAATGCATTGATTCTGATATTATCATTGTAAATGGTATTAAGCAGATTATTAATTCCAAAGAAAGGACTGATAGTAAATCCTTGTACACTCAATTTGTAGCCAGCTTTAAAATTGTATAATTGATAGCCAGGTACCAGAGTCGTATTAGCATCATTAGCGTATAATTCGCCTACGGTTTGAGCAGATAAAAAAGCACTGAATGCATCATCAGTGTAGCTGAGTTGGAGATTCCCAAATTGCGTAGGAATCCCTGGCAAAATATTTCCTGAGAAGTCATTGTCTCCAGCTATGAATTCACTATAAGTCATATCAGCATAACTGTAAGACCCTGAAAGACTCAGTTCTTCTGTCAAATCATATGAGGCTGCTATTTCTATTCCTTTTCGATTTCCTGTACCAGCATTTCTAAAAAATATACGGTCTGGGAATGCTTCTAATTCGAATGGGACTAACTCGTTTCTGATATCGATATGAAACAAAGCTATATCCAATTCTAAGCGACTGTAGATAGCCTTCCAGCCCAGCTCAACATTGTTAGATTTTTGAGCTTCCAGCTCTTTATTAAATCCTGCTTGTCCAGATGGGTTAGCTGATATTTCTGATAAGGAAGGCGTCTCAAATCCATATCGATAACTAAAATAAAGATTCTGATTTTCATTGACCCTATAACCGATAGATGCAGATGTAGATAGTGCATTAAGACTTCTACTTCCTGAATCTTCGCCATTAGTCAGAAACAGATCTTCTGCTGAAAGCTGATTGATGTCCCATCGAGAGCCTACAGAAATCAACCATTTTTTTATTCTCCAGTCAGATGCATAATACAAGCCTACATTATTAAAATTTTCTATCTGGCTTAAGGTCTGATCGCCTTGAATCCCCATGATGTTTCTATATCGGTCACGCTGGTCTGACTGGCGAGCAATGTCAATTCCCATTTTATTATTAAAAACAGAATTTCCTTTTACGATTCTATGATTGATACTGGTCCCTGCTCCCCAATACTGTCTATCCAAATTAATCCAAGCACCAAATTCAAATGGCAGCAATCCTTCAAACTTCCGATTGGACCAAAATGTATAAGCGTCCAATGTTAAGTTGTCTTTGATATTAGTTTTGAGGTTAGCGCCTACTTTAAATTGACTAATAGATTCACCTGTGGCAAATTCCACATTTCGATCTCTGGCTTGTCTGCGATCTGCCTTAACAGCATCCGCATTCAGTCCACCTGCATCATCTGCTGTAGG
>Ga0209187_1002825_pt1 | contig 15614 bp, 9 predicted proteins | sample BantaG_FD_187430 | JGI IMG/M metagenome (GOLD analysis project Ga0209187, IMG submission 187430) | Marine algal microbial communities from Bantry Bay, Ireland - BantryBay_4 metaG (SPAdes) (version 2) | ecosystem: Host-associated > Algae > Red algae > Unclassified | place: Bantry Bay, Ireland... | reverse complement strand
GTGGATACGTGGGTTGACGCAGAATCTTTTCGCTAATTTTGTCAAATTTGTGCAGAATCTTTTGAGTAATGGCTGCGTACTATTTGTGTTGGTGTTGCGCCTTGATCCGAACTATTCATGAAACGCCCCATCCTCTTATAAAATTTCGAGCCAAGAGCTGGTCTCAGGTACGTCACCAAGTAACACTCAGTCATAGTCTTTCATCGCTGGCAGTTATTCCAACAGTCTTGCGATTTTTATCTACCATCAAGCTACTGATAAACATGGTATTCTGAAGTTCGCACCCGGACTCAGTGCGATACTCACATGAACATATCGGCGCGCGCTTGGCAGCGCTATACCCAAAAATTACGAGCTCGGCATTGCCCCTGTCATGTAAGCTCTGTGAAATAGATAGGTGTTGTGCAACAGAGATAAAAATCATGACTAAATCGTTTTGGAGTCAACGACTCAAATTATTGCCAGTACTTGCTAATGCAGTATGCGTTTGCCTTGGTTTCAGTAATCAGGTGCATGCCGCTGGCGAATTTATTCCTAAACTGACGCCGGGTCCCATCACATTTCCCTCAGGTATTAACTCAAGAGGGGACGTTGAAGGCTTGATATTGCCCGGTAAGCAAGGGTTTAAATTCATTGGAAGCACACAATTTGCTGGTACTGGACTACGAGTTTTTGGTCGCAGCCAAACCACAACGTCCAGCGACGGAACGAACAATTTTCTAGAGTTTCGCCTTGGCGCGAGCGCGATCGACAATAAAGCGTTCTCATTGGCTTACATGCAATGTTCAGGGTTGTCCGCCATTTATCGTCTGGCCGTAAAAGAACTTGCAAATGGCGTTGGTACCGTAGAGCTGGATTTCAGATTTGACGCGCCAGTCAACGATTTGCACCTTGTAGCGTTTGATATCGACGAACTGGTAGGCAGAAGTAGAGAATCACTTATAGTCAATGCCTACAAAGCCAATTCACCCAGCATTGCGAATAAAATCAATGCAAAAAACTGGAAGATAGTATCGCAAGGCGACCTTAGCTTGTACAACAGTGGACGACCGGATCAGATTACGTTACCACCTCTGTGGTACGCCATCAAAGCCGATACATCAAATAGTTTCGGTTTGCTACAAGCTCGCGGTCGGTTGCGTCACGAAACAGGCAGTAATCAAAACCGTGATTTTACCGTTGTTACCACATCTGAAGGTGTGCGGCGATTACGTGTGATTTTTCGTGGTCCCAGAGCAGAAACCAGAGGCCCAAATCCAAGTATTGGCGCGCATACTTACATTGGACTGTGGCATCCAGATCAGCGTTGCGGTTATTGAAGATCACAGCTTGCACGACACTGTCGTGGCCCAGGCCTGAACTTGTCAGAAAATTAAAGCCTGCTGACTAAATTATCAGAGCACGATGAATACGTAAGATTGTAGAGTGATTAAAAAGCCTTCAAATCGCTGCGGATGGTCAATTTGAGTCTGTCTTCCGCGATTTGATGGAAGTCTATAGCGTCTTCATGTTGAGTATGTGATCAGTTGCTGCCCCATATCAACCGATCGGCAAGCAGTAGCGACTGCAGTGCATAGCCCATGGGCATGTGCTGTCGTACAAAATGCTGTTCTTTAAGCGCCAGACAACAATACGAACAAACGCTCTAGATTTTTGCATTGTTTAAGAGATGATTATTAGTGTCCGTCCGAAAACACTGAACGATTGAAATAAAATCGAAATCCGCGAATTCAAAGAAGTAAGTACCGTTGATTTTTGCTACCTTATTCATCATTCATGAGTGATGACTTGCGTCAGATCAATTTATCCTGATATTTTCCCCAGTCAGGAGCTTGATGATCGACGATAAATTTCGCAATGGGAGCAGTTTCGGCACCAACAAGCAGAAATTCGGGAAGCTGGTGACGTAGGGCGATCTTGACCACCAGCTCGATCAGGGCAACACCCTGGCGAATGATGCGTAACCAGGATCTTAAGCACTGCCACACAGGCCCACCAATGCTCCTTAAAATCGAGGTGTAACTGCGCCGCCGAACGTTTTTAAAAAGACGCTGGCTGAGATTTTCGCTGAGTCGCTCTGATATCAGCATTACGCTAACCAATCCGAAACGCACGGCGTGGGACTTGACTGATTAAGTTCTGAGCTGCTCACCGTGACATTGATACAGAAACGTTAATTGTATTTATCAGCAAACTCAACATCCGCGTACAATAATTAACAGCAGCTTATCCATTCGCCAAGACGCCCCCCAGATTCATAATATGCCAACCTATGCCCCATCAGGGGATCAATCGCGTCAGGCGCTCTATCAGATGATGGGGGAGCTTTTAAGTGCATCTGGCCAATTGCCAGATTTTACGCAAGAGCAGTGGCAGAGGATTGTCCATTTTTCAGGGGATGCGCTGGTTGTAGCTCAACTATATAAAATCCTGGAGGCCAACAATTTACTCGACCAGTTGCCCGATGATATCAATAGCTACTTGCAATTGGTATCTGAGCTAAACGCAGATCGCACGATTAAGCTTTTGGCTACCTTTACGCGTCTTGCCAAGCATTTGAACAGCGCAGGTATTCATCCAGTACCCCTGAAGGGCATTGCCTTGTTAGCGGGAAACAAGCCGGGGGAGCCACTGCGTTCTAGCAGAATAACCTACGATGTAGATGTGCTGGTTCGCGCTGAAGAGCTGCAATCATCACTGCAGGTGTTGCAGTCAGCGGCCTACCAACAAGTGGTTAATCCGCTTGATAAACTGACTGAGAACGGCGAAAGTCCTTTGTTGGGTCCTATCTGTCTGGAAGATTTCCGCAACAACTTAGCTTTTACCCGTTCGCATGTGCCACCCTTGGTAGATGAAGAAGGGGATTGCATTATTGATTTGCACACCGCCGCCGCAACTCTGAATAATCCACGAGCAACCAAGCTTACGCAGCTACTGTTCGATTTGTCGGTGCTTGAAATTGATGATGCTGCAGGCGTTAGCTATTCAATGCCTGACCCCGTAGCACAACTAGTGTTGGCCGTCTATCACGCTCACATTAAGAATAGGCATCAATTTTTAGGGATCGTTGACTGGCGCTTGTTGCTTGATATGACAGCTGTTTTGCAGGCGTATCCAGAGAGGGCGCTTGTTGAGGAAACAATGAGTACGGCAGATGCGTTGGATATGAGCCGGGAGATGTTCACAGCATGGAAACTTGTGGCCCGATATCTCAACGTTAACATTAATCTCGAGGGTCTTGAAAACCCCAGAAATATGCGAGCGTTAAGCTGGTTTTACCGAAAGAGTGAATGGCGATGGCTGGCCGCGAGCTGCGAGCTCTGGATAAAAATCGGGAAAGCCTTTGCGCTGTTATCCGTAGGGGAGCTTAAGCAGTCTTTAGGAGCGCAGTCGAGCTTTACTGGCCTCATCGCGCACTTGTCTTACCGTATTCGGCGCACTTTAAATCGCTGATGCAAACAATCGCTTACTTGCAGGCAATTGCGGCGCGATTTCGCTTATAAAGCGCGCGTTGTTATTCACTTCGATGCAAATCTCTTCTGAATCGGCTCAATTCAAAGTCGTCCTATAGAATCGTGTCGGCATTTCGTTTACTTCACTTGAATAATACGACACATTCTATTTCAGTTTGTCTTGTGTTTTTCAGTCATAGTGGTCCCTCGAAGATTGGCTCTGCATCCGTTTAGTCTAGTAGATGACAAATGAGAGATATAGTACATTTTATTGGCTGGCGATTCGTGTGATTGATATGTGCAAATCTTGGGCTCAGCTAAGTATAGAGCGCATTGTAAATGCCGGAAAGTAGTAGACGGTGGATCGGACAATGAAACTGTATTTACGTTGTTCCGACTGGGAGGCATTTGCAGGTACGATTTTTATATAATCAGGGCGAATTGAATTAAATCGAACTTCCTACACCACGTATGTGTAATGTCTGAAAAAAGCATTTCAAACAAAGAGGTTTAATTGTGCTGTATGTAAAATATCTAAATTTCTGAAGAGGAAATGGCATTTCCAGAGCTACCGCAGCGAGTGCGTCCATGCGCTGGTATCAGCATCGATCCGATGGAAAAGCAGCATAAAAATTACACATTGAGTATCCCAGTAGAACTTTAACTGTGACTTTGGGCGCAAAGTTTCACCGCAATACCTCGTATACTTGTGCGCTACGCTGAATCAGAGGGGCCAGGAGAACTAAGCTTGGAACCCTACAAGCCTTCACGTTCAGGCGGGTTCATCGCTAGCGCAGTTTCGGCCCTGAATTGTTTAGAAAAAAAATATGAGTCAACAGCACCAAACTGAGAGCCAGGCAGCACCACCACGGCGGGAGCGATTTTCTAGTACGCTGGATGGCGTCCTGCGAAATCTAGCAAGTACTGGTCGTGGGCACAAGCAAGCGATCAGCATGCTGGCAGACTGCGTCCTATCAATCCTATCGCTCTGGGTGGCTTACTCGTTGCGCCACGGCGAGCCATTCAGCGATTTCAGACATACGTGGTACCTGTTCTTACTGCTGCCGATTTTAACGGTTCTCATGTTTGGCGGCTTCGGTGTCTACCGGTGGGTTATACGCTCCATAAACTATCGATTGTTAAAGCAATTATTGAAAGGCAGCTTTATTTCGGCTTTGACTCTTTTGATCGCTTTTTTTCTGATCCCACCAGACAGATCAAACCCCCGTTCTTTGTTCGTAATTTACGGTTTGCTGTTGTTCTTCGGCACAGTTAGTGTGCGGATGGTGTGGAAAACGCTGTTTGATTCTGATGGAAAGGGTGAGCCGGTTGCTATTTATGGTGCTGGTAGTGGTGGTCTTCAGTTAGCTAGTTTGTTATCAACAGAGAGCGATTATCACCCCGTCCTGTTTATCGACGACGACCGTGCATTGTCTAACTCTACGTTACTGGGTCTGCGGGTGGTGCATGGCGCGGACGAGGAACTTGCGGCAAAGCTGAAGACACACGAGGTTGGCAAAATCGTATTAGCCATGCCAAGTTTGTCATCGGCCGATTATCATCGTAAGTTGCGAGAGCTCGATGTCTTGTCTTTACCGGTCCTGACTATGCCAAGCTTTGTCGAGTTGATGTCTGGCAAAGTGCGTGCCAGCGACATTCGTGATGTGTCGATCAGCGATATTCTAGGACGAGGTGAGGTGGTACCGAATGTGGAATTAATGTCCAAACGGGTAAACGGCAAAACGGTATTGGTCACTGGTGGCGGTGGATCGATAGGGTCGGAGTTATGCCGACAAGTAATGAACCTTTCACCAAAGCGACTCATAATTCTGGACAATTGTGAAGCGAACCTCTATTACATAACAGAGGAACTCAACAGGCTTGAATCGGCTACAAAGATAGCTGCATTTACCCCGCTCATTGGCTCAGTGCTGGATAAAAACAGGCTGACGCGACTGTTTAGCCAGAACAAAATAGACACTGTGTTCCACGCTGCCGCTTACAAGCATGTGCCCATAGTCGAGGCGCAACCTGATCAAGGAGTTGAGGTAAATGTTTTTGGAACATTAGCTGTTCTGGATTGTTCCATTAAGTATGGTGTCAGCGATTTTACGCTGGTATCAACTGACAAGGCTGTCAGGCCAACCAATTCCATGGGAGCAAGCAAACGGTTGGCAGAACTTGTCTTGCAGGCAAAGGCCAACAAGTGTCAGGCCACGCGAATTTCGATGGTGCGTTTTGGGAATGTTCTTGGTTCATCAGGCTCAGTTGTGCCCAAATTCAAGCGCCAAATACTTGACAATGGTCCCATTACATTAACTCACTCCGATGTTACACGGTATTTCATGACTATACCGGAGGCGTCTCAATTAGTGCTACAGGCCAGTGCTATCGCCAAGGGGGGTGATGTTTTTGTTCTGGACATGGGAGAACCTGTGCGTATTGAAGAGCTGGCCACAACGATGGTTCGCTTATATGGCAAAAAGCTTATGCGTGATACTGGTGATTCGACCGATATCGAAATCATTGTCGAAGGGCTAAGACCTGGAGAAAAGCTTTTCGAGGAACTGTTTATTTCCGATGCCTCTTTTAAAACGGAAGTGCCAAAGATCTCCTCTACCAACGAATTGTGGTTGGAGTGGGAACATCTAGAGCCAAAACTTGAAAAATTGATGCGATTTGTACAGTTGGAAGATGTGAAGGCTATCCGCTCAATACTGATGGATTTGGCGTTCGTTAGCGAAAATCATGCAGAAAAAGCCGATGAAAATGGCGCGATTCAATGGGATAAGGACAGCACGCTCGCTTTCAGCGAGGTAGTCTCTGAGCGAGTCTGATTCCTCCAGCGGGTTTCGTAAGTTGTCGACCTTAAATTAAATACTCGGCGACGTCGTATACTGATGACCCCGATATGTTCTTTTGATCGCCTTACAATGTTGGAATGGTTGAGGGCACCCTTTGTCCACGGCCTATTCAATGTTGACGGGAAATCATCTTGGTTGTGATAGCAGCTGTATACTGCCACCGAGTTATTCGCCTCCCCACTAGAAAGCAATTCAGTGCGGCCGCATAAGTGAGATATTAATCTATATTGTTAAGACATAGTTTTGAAAAACAATGAGCGCTAAGACACTTGCCATTGTGGGCATTACTGCTGTCTCATTTATGGATTTCAGAGGTAATCTAGTCAAGCGTTTTATCAAGGAAGGTTTTGATGTGCATGTGTGCCTGCCCGACTGTGATGTGCCCACGGCTGTAAAAATAGGTGAGCTAGGTGCTCGTTTGCACCACTATCCCGCAGATCGTAACGGTAAAAATCCTTTCACCGATATATACACTGTGTGGGTGCTTCGTACTTTGATGTTAGTCATTCAGCCTACTCACTTAATAGCCTATACGATAAAGCCTGTTATCTATTCAAACTTGGCATTGCTTAGCGTAAAGCTGCGCACTCGAAGCTTTGCGTTGATTACCGGGCTGGGATACTTATTCACTTCTGAAAACACCAAGGTGCGGCTATTTAGATTTTTAGTAACGCCTGTTTACCGCTTGGGTCTTATGCGCTGTGAAAAAATTATCTTTCAAAACAATGACGACAGAGAATTGTTTGTGGAGCTCGGTATTGCCAAAGAGTCTAATAGCTTTACCGTTAGTGGATCAGGCGTTGATGTCAATCACTACTCTTCAGTGCCCCTGCCAAAGCATCCTGTATTTCTGTTGATTGGTCGACTGGTCAAAGATAAGGGGGTCATGGAGTATTTTCAGGCAGCAAAGAAGGTGAAACAGATGTGGCCTGATGCGCAGTTTCTAATGGTCGGTTTTCTGGACTCTAACCCGACATCTATTAGCCAGGTAGAACTCGATGCTGGCCTGATGGGCGCGTCAATGGAGTTTCTGGGGCGTTCAGACGATGTGCGGGAGGCTATCAGCCGGTGTTCTGTGTATGTGCTGCCCTCCTATCGTGAGGGCACACCCAGGACTGTCCTAGAAGCTATGGCCATGGGGCGCGCCATTATCACCACTGATGCTCCGGGATGCAAAGAGACCGTTCAGCCCGGTAGTAACGGGCTACTGGTGGAGCCAAAATCTGTAGATAGTCTTGCTCAGGCTATGTGTCAGTTGATGCAGAATCCTCAAAGGATAGAGTCTATGGGGCAAGCCAGCCGCATACTTGCCTGCGAGGTTTTTTGTGACAACCTTGTCAATAATGAAATATTACGCCTGATTCACCAGACAAATTGGTGAAAATGCACGTTCTGTAAGGTTTCAATTAGGTCAACTGGCTCAATCTGTTCGGTGTGCAAATTTTGAAATACGTTGAATTCGTAAACTATCTGAATGTGGATCTGATGTATTGTGCTCATCTGCTGCCTTCTTGGCCGCATTAATACGATTGCGATAGTAGAAACGAGGTGAAATGAGCGAGTCAGTATTTGTATATGGAGCAGGAGGATTTGGAAGGGAAGTCGCGTGGCTTATGGACAGTACTGATCAAACCGACTTCACGATACTTGGTTTTATAGACGACCACCGTCCGCAACCAGCAGACTGGCCTGATCCGCGTCCGGTGTTGAGTTTAGCAGCGGCTAGGGAGCTATCAGCAAATGCTTCCATTATCATTGGTATTAGCAGTCCTGGCATTCGGAGGAAAATATCGGAGCGCTTGGCCGAGCTGAAGGTTTGCATGCCGGCGCTGGTGCATTCTTCAGTTCGATTAAGCGAGAGAGTTGTCTTTGGCGAAGGGTGTGTTATTTGTGAGGGCAACCTTCTCACGGTGGATATAGTTCTGGGCGCTCATGTACATATCAATTTGAATTGCACAATAGGGCATAATGTACGGATCGGCGATTTTACAAGTTTAGCGCCTGGGGTTCATGTGTCAGGAAACGTTAGTATAGGTCGTGATGTGTATATTGGAACTGGGGCTAGTATTATCAATGGAAGAGAAGGTAAGCCTTTGGTTATTGGTGATGGTTCTATCATAGCGGCTGGTGCTTGCCTTACGCGGTCTGCTGATTCCAACGCGTTATATGCAGGTGTACCTGCGGTTGTTAAGAAAAAGTGGTAAAAACGATGCATGAAGGCTACGTTGAAAAACATGGAAATTATATCGGTATAAAGACAACACCGATTTTGCCGACGCTTCCTAGAACATCTGGATCGTGGTACTAGTCGAATACACTTTTGTTTCGCTTGGGCTAGTTCTGCTTCTTGGCTTGTCATTGAAACACAAAACGTTGGCGATAATACTTTCGTTTGCCTATGTCCTGAGAGTAACTCTCGTCTACTACGATGTCTATGTTTCTGACCTACCCGCGTCCGGTGAGGACACTTTGTTGTTTGATTATTGGGCTACATATTGGATAATAAACTCGCCGACGCAGATATTTGAAAATGTTTATCTGGGATCTAGATTTTACGGCTGGTTTGTCTCCCTTGTGTATTCGGCGTTTGATGAAAGTCGGTTTGTAGCGCAATGGTGCAATGCCCTTTTAGCCTGCTTGGCGATACGCTATTTCTATCTCACCGCCAGATTACTTTATGCGCCCAGGCTAGCCAGAAACCTCACTTTTATTTTTGCATTCTGGCCAACCTATGTGTTGTTCTCGTCTGTTCTTTTGAGAGAATCCTTTATAGTTTTCAGCTTAGCGGCGGGAATTTTTTTTCTAGTGCGTTGGCAGTTTACAAGCCAGCCAGTAGACCTTGTGTTCACAGGTATGGCGTTTACCCTGGGTGCTGCCATGCATTCAGGGGTAATACTTGCGTTGGTCGCTTTGCCAGTTGTTGTTCTTTATTCAGGATTTGGGGCAAGAAATAAACAAGGTGGCCGACGCAGAAAATACAGGGGAGGCAAGGGGATTCTTGTTGTCCTGGCGACGATAGTCATGTGGGTTGTTCTCTCTTCAGGCATAGGGTTGCAAAAATTCTCTCGCAGTGAAGATCTAACCGCCAGTTCTGTTGTAGATATACAAAGAAACTCTGCCAGAGATAGAACGGCGTATTTAGGTGATGTACAAGGAACATCCTACTTTCAACTCATATTGCAGACGCCTCAACGGGTAATTTATTTTTTTCTCAAACCCTTTCCATGGGATGTGCAGAATTTTTCTGACATCATTGGTTTACTGGATGCTTTGCTATACTTCTGCTTGTTAGTGATTATCATATTAAGACTGAAAGGCAGGATATTCACTCGTAACGAGATGTTGGTGCTCGGTATAGGAGTGTTGATCGCCTTTACATTTGCTCTAGCAACGTCCAACTACGGTACCGCTATTCGTCATCGAATGAAAGTGCTGCCGGTGCTCGCCTTGATGGCAGCAACTCCATCCGCGTTGTACAGAATGCAGGGCGAAAACAAGCCACAACGGTTGCGAAATCGATAGGCGTGTACCGATCAGCCAGAAGCTGTCTCTTTGCTACTTTAGCTGTGGTGTCTGCATGAGAAATCTGCCAGAAACCGCTTTTCTTGCCTTGTCCAATATATCGATAGCGTTTGCCAGTTGGGTACTGGTGGCGTTAATTGCACGTAGCGAAGGTCTGTATCAGGTGGGTGTTTATGGTCTGGCGCTAGCCGTGTTTGCGCCAATAGTTTTTGCCTTGGCCGCAGATGCTCGACTGCGTATTGGATCGGGTACCAATCAATCAAGTGTGTTTGAGATGTTCTCTCTTCGGCTTGTTCTACAGCTTGTTGCGCTAGTGGTGGTGGTGTTGATTGTTTCTATTTTCAAGGTCAGTGGCGATGTAGTCAGTATGATGTTGGCGGTTTTTTGCATGCGTGCGGCAGAGTCCAACTTCGATTTTATTTACGGACAATGGGTAGCTGAAAAGCAACTCAAGCGCGTTGCTAAGTCGCAGTTACTCAGAAGCGCAACTAGTGTGGTAGTAGCTGGCGTAATGATGACGATAGGTTTTGGTGCTGCAGTTACCCTATTTGCCATTACTCTGTGTCAGCTTGCGCTGTTAGCGCCAAGTTTATCAGCCTGTTTTGGTTCGATGTGGCAGGCTGAGGGTGTTCATTTCAGCCCTGGCAAGTCAATTGCGAAACTTGTGAGAACGTTTTTACTGGAATTCAGAGTTTCAGTGTACTCTGCGCTTTCAGCACTCAATGGGAGCATGCCACGCTATCTGCTGGCGGCAATCGGTAGTGTGGAGAGTGTGGGATTATTGACTATATATCTGCAGTTTTTTGCGGCGGGGACTACGTTGTCTACAGCGGTTAATCTGGCCTATTCCCGTAACGTTGGGGCAGATGTTAAAGCAGCGAACAAGGCTGCTGCTGGTAAAAAAATAGGTGCGGCGGCTCGTGGGTTGATTTTCTCATCGTTTATGATCGGTGTGTTCATGCTGCTAGGGTGTGTACTATTTGCCCCTTTTGTCCTGGATGTCATATTCACTGTGGACAGATCTGCAGCAAGGCTTGAGGTTGGGCTTGTGATGGTCGCAGCCTTGTTTGCATATGTGGGGGTGTCGGCAAGTAGCATACTGTTATACTTGCGGGAGGTTAAGCTGCTTGTTGTTTGGTTGGTTGCCGCTATGGTTGTTCTGATCACCTCTTACCTCTGTGCGATATCTGTCGGGTATGCCCCTTTGGTAGCAGTAAGCATGGCAATGATTGCGAATCGTTTGTTTCTTGCTTGCATGAATTTATTTGGCTGTCGTTTTTATGTCATCTCAAATGTGAAATGTACTAGGTGATTGCAAATCAAGAAATAGTTAACTCATTAGAATGTAGAACGTTTTGAGCGAGCAAAATTCAAAATCCGAGGAATTCGGAGGTCTCCATAATGGACGCATAGCTTTTTATCGATACAAAAAGATATTAATATTAGTTGCAAGAATATTCATGGTATTTCCTGCTCCAATACTTAATTTCCTTTGGTCAGTATTCTGGTCGGGGCAATCGAGATTGTCGGTGTCGATGCGTTTTTGTGTTGCTAGAGCCAGGCTCAAATCATGTGGTGATTGTGTGTATTTCGGTGCAGGGGTGAAGATAACCGGTTGGGATGCTATTGAAATCGGATCCAACGTGAGTATCCACGATTTATGTGTTGTTATTGGCGAGGGTGGAGTAAGTGTGGGAGACGATGTATCCATCGCGCATGGCTGCTCCATAATTAGTACAAACCATTCTTGGGAAAATACACTTCTTCCAATACGCGATAATCCAGTGTTAACGGGTAGTGTTGTTGTTTCCAATGATGTCTGGATTGGCTGCGGTGTGAGATTGCTTGCGGGCGTGGAAGTCGGGTCCAGGGTAGTGGTTGGTGCTAATAGTGTGGTAAATAGTATATTGCCACCTGGATTTTTGTATGTAGGTGCCCCTGCAAAAGCTGTTCGAAGCATAATTGCTGATCCTTGTTAACAAAAGCTGAACGTGCGAAGACCATTGTGAAGGTCTTCAATATCCATCGGGGTGTAAAGTTGCATTCTGACTGGCAAAGAGATGGCTTCGCAGCATACCAACAGTGTCGCCTGAGGCCCGAGGCCGACGAATAATAGGTAGTCCAAGTCATTTCTTCTGGCATCAGTGAAAGCCGCAGTATGCTTCGGGCAACTTTCTCAATCACATGCCCTCGTCGCATCGTCTGCACGCTGAATGGTCACCGGCAAGGTTTGTTAGCTGGGCACAAATTATCGGTATCGCCACGACTCAGGTCGTCAAGCCCCTTCTTGCAAATCGGCCACTCTCCGAGCACCGTTATCGATCCTGCTCAGGCATCTTGACCCTGACAAAACGATACGGAAAGCCTCGTATGAAAACTGCCCGATCTCGCGGGCTATCAGCGGGCAGCATTACATCGGCTCAGAGCGTCGAGCCCGTGTAGAGGTGCCTAGCTACGAGGCATCCAGCAAATCCTTGCACTGTCTTTCAGCCCTCCGTGTGCCTGACGACGCGCACGGTGGCGGTTACAGCATAACGTATATCGAATAGTCTTGTGCTCTCAAGTGTCGCACTGGTACTTGAAGCCACCCAGTGCGGCCTTTCACTAGTGCTCTGGGTACACGATCGTGATGGCCTGCCAAACAATGTTCTTCCCGATAGTCGCGCTCGCTGGCCCTCACGATATCGCCAATCCGAGCGCTGGACGCCAGCCCGGCACATATTCAATATGTCACGTCAAAAAGTACTGCGTTTACGGTGTCGAGCCCAGCTTTCCATCTGTCAGATCCAAGCTACCACTCGCCTCAGCGTCATCCAGATGCTTTTCGAGGAGGCTGAGCTGCTTGCCATTGGTTGGCCTCTACACACGTATTTTAAACTTTTCTATACTAAAGCTTAGTAGATATTTTTTACTGCCAAATCGTATAGTGTTACAGTTGTTCACGGTTAACGCCTTTGATAGCACAGGAACGACAGCTGTTGAATCTATTTGTACATTTACGCCATATTTTCTATTTTCATATGTTGATCGCAGCTCCACTTCAAGCTAGTGAGCTCAGATTCACCCATCTGGGCAATGCTGACGGGCTGCTTCAAGGCACCATTACTGCCCTGACGCAGGATCAATATCAGCTCATCTGGATTGGCACTGAAGATGGTCTTGCTCGCTACGACGGCCATAAACTCATTACATACCGTAGCGACCCGGGAGACCCAACGACCATCCAGGACAACGTAATCACCGCCCTGGCAGTCGATGCCACGAACAGACTATGGGTAGGATCTGAATCTGATGGCGTCAGCTACTATGACTACCAGAACGATGAATTTGTGCCATTGGCGGCGCAAATGATTGGTAGTAAGGTAAGGAATATATTTGCCAGCCAGAACTCTGACTCTACTTTTATAGAAACTACACTGGGTCTGTTTATGGTGGACAGAGACAGCAAGGTTACGTTCGTACAAAAGCCTGACGGATCGACCCGCGTTCTCGTAGCATTCGAGCAAGGTAATAGAATCACGGTAGTTACCAGTGAGGGCACACTTACCTCATTTACACTTCCAATGCTAGAAGCTAACGAGACAAATATCTGGCAGAACAAAATCCTGCAAACATGGAGGCTTCCGTCATGTGGAATGCTGATGCTTGCACAAGAAAGTGCGGATGAGAGTCAACTAAAGCTTTACTGTTTCAACGGCACCACCACAGCTGAAAGTCCGCTCAACGAGTACTTGACCCACGCAGGTCTTGAACCCTCAGCTCTCAACAGCATATCCGATATCGTTGAGCAAGATGATGGTGTGATTTGGATAGCAACGAATATCGGGATTGTAAAAATCGCGCACTCTGAAATTTCCTTACACTCTCATATACCTCACGACCAATATAGCTTGTCCAGTAATCGACTCTCCAGTCTGCTTTTGGCGAAGGATACACTTGTCATTGGTACTAAATTCGACGGTTTGGACCTGCACTATACCGGGAACGTGGGTATCGAGTATTTTGATTTGTTGAATAGCAGCTCACCACACGATGATGGCATCAATCCAAAACCCGCGAATTCGTCCTGTGGCGCAACACAAGCCAATGACCACAGTAGAGTCTGGAGCATACTGGAAGACATGCAAGGTGATCTATGGGTGGGAACCAACGCAGGTCTTGCGGTACGACGCAAAGGCCATTCGAAGTTTGTTGACTTTAGCAGTGTTGGCTCCGGCGAAAATATTCTGGAATTTTGCTCTGTTTGGGCTTTGGCAGAGGCAGACAACAGAATCTGGATTGGCATCTGGGGGGGGCTAGTTTCGTTAGAAAAGTCATCAGGCAAACACGTTTATTATAAAACAACCACTGACGAAAAAGACAAAAGCGGCCTACTGGGGACATTCGTCAGATTGCTTCTTCACGATAAAATCAGGAACAGCCTCTGGATTGGCACCAATGACAATGGCCTTAGTCGCCTAGACTTGGCAACGGGAGAATTTAGGCACTTCCCGTTCTCTGAAAACAACCCAGATCAGATCCCTCATCGAAGAATTCGAAGTCTCTACCTTGACCCTGACAATCGACTTTGGATAGGAAGCGGTGGAGGACTTTCGCTATGGGATGAAGTTGATGACACGTTCAAGACACTTGGTGCTTCGTCAACGATAACGGATTTGAGTGACGAAGATGTCAGAACAATCAATTATTACAAGTGCAACCGTTTCTGGATTGGAACTGGTAATGGCATCAATCTATTCAACGCCGATACATTTAGCGTCGAGCAGAGACTGAACGAGAGGGATGGTTTATCGAACTCTACGGTGTATGCCATGGTGCCGGATGAACAAAACCGTTACTGGATAGGCACTGCGAACGGGCTGAACAGATTTGACCCTGAGACCCACGTTTTTGACAGTTTCAATTACCAATACGGTTTGCAATCAAACGAATTTAATTTCAACGCATGGCATATAGCTGCATCGGGGGAGATCTTGTTGGGTGGGATCGCTGGATTGAACATCTTAGATCCTGATACTTTTTCTCGATATGATTCAGAACCATCACAGCCAGTGATAACAAGTATTGTTAGTAGCAATGAAAACGCCGAGACTGTCGTTGTTTCGCGATTCACAGAACAAAATGAAATATTGAGAATTCCTCCATCTTTCAAGCAATTGGAAATCACGTACTCGTTCCCTCATTTTATCAGTCAATCCAGACTGTACAGCCAACATCAACTCACAAAAAATAATAGCACTTGGTCTTCTCCACAAACTTTAGCAAGCACGGCAAGCTATTCCAATATTGAGTCTGGCAGCCACTCGTTTCAACTGCGGCTCAATGATGAGACATCGTTCAATTATCCGATTGTGTTTTTACCTTTTTTTTGGGAGAAGAAAACATTTATAGCGCTATCTACTCTTGCAACTATTGCTGCGGCAATCTATTTTCTAAATTTATTTAATAGAAAAAGGATTTATTCCAGCCTCAATATCCTTACGAGGCAGCATTACCACATCCTGGAACATGAACTTACCCCTCACCTAAAACAGGTAAAAATCAACCTAAAGACTTTGACAGACACATCCACTAGCAGTGAAAAAGACTACCTTGAAACATCTGTAAATCCGCTTATTGAGAAATCATTGCATTTTTTAAATAATGTCAGGGATATTGTGGATTTTGAACACGCTGCAACGCAGCCTAAGAAGTCATACATGCTCGAAGATGTGGTTGACGAATCTCTATTGATTTTCGCGGATCAACGTCACAGGATTATCAGTGACAAGGTCGC
>Ga0209187_1002822_pt1 | contig 15649 bp, 13 predicted proteins | sample BantaG_FD_187430 | JGI IMG/M metagenome (GOLD analysis project Ga0209187, IMG submission 187430) | Marine algal microbial communities from Bantry Bay, Ireland - BantryBay_4 metaG (SPAdes) (version 2) | ecosystem: Host-associated > Algae > Red algae > Unclassified | place: Bantry Bay, Ireland... | reverse complement strand
CGTCCGTGATGGCATCGATCCCGACATGGGGCATCGATGCATGGCCCCCCTGCCCCCGTATCGTGATCTCGAACAGGCTCTCGCTGGCGCAGATCTGCCCCGTTCGCGTCGAGACCTGCCCCATCGGCGCACCGGGCAGGTTGTGGATGCCGTAGACCTCCTCGACCGGGAACCGCTCCAGTACCCCCTCGTCGATCATCGCCCGCGCGCCGAGGCCGTGCTCCTCGTTCGGCTGGAAGAGGAAGACGACTGTGCCGTCGAAGCCCTTTTCATGCACCAGTTTTTCGGCGGCCCCGAGCAGCATGGTCGTATGCCCGTCATGGCCGCAGGCGTGCATCGCGCCGGGGTTTGTCGAGACGTAATCATGGGTGCTCGTCTCGGTGATCGGCAGCGCGTCCATGTCGGCGCGCAGGCCGATGGCGCGATGCCCGGTCCCGGCACGCAGGACGCCGACAACCCCGGCACCCTCCTCCACCTCCAGTCCCAACTCGCGCAGGCGCTCGGCTATGACGGCTCTCGTGCGCTCCTCCCGGAAGCCGAGTTCGGGGTGGCGGTGCAGGTCGTGGCGCAGGGCTGTCAGGCGGGCAAGGAAATCGTCGGTCATCGGGGGGCACTTCCTGATCGGAGAGCGAATGGAGATGTCTGACCAGGCTGGAACATCAGATGATGACCTCTGGGGCGGATTTGGGGTGGTCCGTCACCGGCTCCCACCCCGTTTCGGTGACGATGACGCTGTCGCCCACCTGCGCGCGGTAGGTCTCGACCGAAACCGACCCGTCCACCGCCAGCACCATGCCCGGTTGAATGATCGTGGTATCGCCGGTCAAGAGTTGCGGCGCTTCCAGAAAGCTGAACCCCGTCGCGCGACCGCAGCGGAACGGGTATTCGTATCCCGCGCCCTGAATGACCTCGGCATAGGCGGCGTGGACGTTCTCGGCGGTGACGCCGGGGCGCAGGGCGTCGAGCGCCGCCTTCTGGCTGGCGACGGCCACGTCGTACACCGCGATCTGATCGTCGGGTGCGTCGCCGATCCAGAACGAGCGGTCGAAGCCCAGCTTGAAACGATGGAAGTTCGTCATACCGCAGAAGCACAGGAACACCGGCTCGCCATGGTGCATGATGCGGGTGCTGGCCCGGTGGTGGGTCTTCACGACGGTTTCGCCCGACGCCATGATCTGGAGGAAATGGGTGTTGGGTGACATGTCCGCATCGTCGTAATGCGCCGCCAGCAATTCCGCTGCCTTGCGGGTGCCTGCCTGCGAGGTTGCAATCGCCACCTCGAATTCCGGCACGCCGTCACCGATTGCCGCCCGTCCCGCCGCCATCATCGCATTCGCCACCTGTCCGGCATGGCGGGCGAGTTGCAGTTCCGGCGGCGACTTGATCATCCGCATGTCGTTCAGGATGGGCGTTGCAGTCCCCAGTTTCTCCGCATCGATCAGATCATCGACATAGGCGCGCACGAGGGGGGGCATATGCCCCGGCTCTATGACGACCCGCGCCGCACCGCGCACGGCAGCGGGCAGTTCCTCGCGCCATTCGTTCCCCATGCCATCGTTCCACGCGGCGATGCGGTCCACCCGTGCGGCGGCCTCGGCACTGTTGAGGTCGATGGTCGGCGTAACCAGCAGACTCGGGCCGTCCTTCGGCACGACGAGGATCGTGGGCCGCCCGAACTCCATGTGCAGGTAGTCGTAATAGCCCGTCAGGTAGTAGACGTTGTCATCATCGGTGATGAGCGCGACGTCGATACCGGCCTCGCCGAGCCGCTCCCGGAATCGCGACAACCTTCCCTCGAACATCCAAACGTCTCCTGATCAACCGCGCGCGTGCATCCGTTTCTTGCGCGCCCGGGTCTCGCGGGTGCTCTCCTCGCTGCCGTCGTGGAAGGTGCCGAACCAGCGGTCCCAGGGCATCTCCTGATTGCCGTAATTACATTCGTAATAGCGATGGTGAAGCTGGTGGTAGAACGTCCCCAGCGCAAGCCGCCGCTTGTCACGGATCAGCAGGTCCTCGTAGCCCGTATGCGTCATCGCCGCCCCCGGCCCCAGATAGATGACGTGGAAGATCAGGTGTACGGGATGGCTCGCCATGATGAGATGGATCAGCAGCGAAGACAGATACAGCAGATGCTCGACCGGGTGCATCGAAAAGCCCGACCATGGCCCGACATTGACGTTGCGATGGTGCAGCGAATGCACGTGCCGATAGAGGAACGGCACGTGCAGCAGACGATGCACCCAGTAGAAGTGAAACGCCGACCAGATCGGCAACAGCACCAGCGCCGCGACGAACCAGACCGGGTTCGAGGCGAGCGTGATCGTCGGCGCATAGCCGTTCGCCATGGCCCACATCACCAAGACCTGAAAGGCGGTCAGTTGCGCGACTCCGCTGGTCAGCGACCAGAACATGTTGTCATGCACCTGATCCGCGAAATCCCACAGGCGATTGCCCTTCGCCATCTCGCGGCGGTCGAATTTCAGCGTCTTGCCCTGCCCCTTGCGGGTGTGGAAATACCAGTGCAATCCGCCCGCAACGACGACCATCAAGCCCAGATTTATCGCCCAGACCTGCGCGATCCAGCCGACGGCAAAGCCTTGCGCCGATTCCAGCGGCGGATAGAGTAGCCACCAGCACAGGACGGCCAAGCCTACCATCAACATCCGCTCGCTCAGCATCAGCCAGTTGCGCGCGAACCAGTGTGCCAGGAAACGGGGTTCCGGAGGCCAGCGGAACACCGATGAATCGGCGAGGGGCAGGTCGGGATGGTAATTCCACTCCCGGCTCATCGGCTCCGCAAGGGGCGGGGGTGCGACAGGGTCCGTCATCGAAGGCTCCATAACAGCGGTAGAAACGCCTTCAGCGTGGGAGAGCGCAGACGTCAGGGCTGGTCTCCCGGCGACACGATCCTGTCGCTTCCGTGTGCTGCATTGCTTACTTTCACACGCCCGCCGGGTTCTCGACATCGCGGCCCAACATCGCCAGATCGGAATAACGGTCGCCGATGCGGTGATGCGGGCGTCCGCCCGTGGCCGCGCCGAGGGCCACGACCAGCTCGTCATGGGCGGGGGCGTCGTAGATGGAGAACTGCACCGTCAGGTAATGCGAGCGCCGCCCGGTATCGTGCTTGTCCATCAGCGGGATCTGCACTTGCGTGTTCGCCGGACCGCGCGTGTTGGTGAAGCCCAGATAGCTCTTCGCGCCGACCGCCTCGCGGTAGAAATTGCCGAATTGCAGCGTGTGGATCAGGGCCGAAGCGTGCTCGATCTCGCAATCCGTGCCGGAGATGCAGGCCTTGCCATAGGCCTCGATGGCATCGCCGGAGCCTGCCAGCGCGATCAGGCGCTCGGTCAGCATCTGCCCGAGTGGCGGGGCGAGGCGCTGGATATCGGGTTGCAGGTCTTCGACATGGCCACGCCCGTGCCACGGGTTCTTCACCACCGCCGCGACGCCGATCATGCGCAGGGCGGGGTTGGCGGCTTTTGCGCCTTCGCGATGAATGTCCTCGTCGAAGGTGACGACCTTGCGCAGTTCGGGTTCCATGATCTTTCTCCTAGTATGTCGAAGGTTCGCGCGAGGCGATGCGGTTGACCGTGCCCCGCGTCTCGTCGCCCTGATAGATGCCGAACGCGCCGTCCCGGTGCTCGGCGGCATAGCGGGTCAGCATGGAGCGTTCGGCGGCGTTGCGGATGCGGTCCAGCGGCAGGGCGTCGATGGCGTGGAAGCGGTGCCCCTGCGGCGGCGTGCCCGTGGCGGAACCGTGGTAGAAGATGCCGTGCCGCCCCGTCGCGCTGTCGCGGTAGACGGCATAGAGGAAGTCGAGATCGACGGTCAGCCCCGCTTGCCGGAACCGGGTCGTCAGCACGTCGATATCGGGCGTGCCGACCGGCGCTTTGGGCACTTCCAGCCCGCCCCCCGGCGCATTGGCCAGCAACAGCGATCCGTCCTGTCCGATCAGCGCCCCGACCTCGGTTTCGCCCCCGTGCGAAGCGGCGTCGATCAGGTCCTGTTCGGTACCGGCGGAGAAATACGTGCCCCTGAAATACCCCAGCGGTTGCCCCGGCCCGGTGGCATGGCCGATGACCCGGCCCAGCAGGACGATATGGTCGCCCGCATCGACGACCCTTTCGCGCGAACAGACGAAATGGGCGAGCGAGGCGTCGAAGACCGGCATTCCGGCGACGCCCGCGCGCCATTCGGAAAGCTCGAACTTGTCCGCCGCGCGCGAGGCGAAGAGGCCGGACAGATCTTTCTGGTCTTCGGCGAGGATGTTGACGGCGAAATGCGGGGCGGCAGCGAAGACCGGGCAGGAATGTGCGCTCTTGGCGACGCAGACCAGCAGCAGGGGCGGATCGAGCGAGACGGAGGTGAAGGAATTGGCCGTGAAACCGCGCGGTGTGCCGTCCGCCTGCCGCGTGGTGACGATGGTGACGCCGGTGGCGAAACAGCCGAAAGCGTCGCGCAGGGCGCGGCGGTCGGCATCCGATTGCGGCTCAGGCGGCATCTCGGCGAGGTAGGCTTCGGTATGCTCGCCGATGCGCGGCGGCGTCGCGGGAGGCGGGGTCGGCGTGGCGGAGAATTTCAGCGGGTTCGCGGCGACGGTCCAGGGCTTCGCGCCGTCCGGGTGGGGCACCTGCGCCAGCATCCCCCGCGCGGCGACATGGGGATCGGCGGCGATGTCGGCCATGGTGTTCATCGGGCCGAAGGGCACGAGGCCGCCCAGCTTCACGGTCAGGTCGCCTTTCGACAGCGTGGCCGTCCATTCGGCGACGAGTTGGTCGAGCGCGTGGCGGTTTTCCGCCCTCGCTGCGCGGGTGGCGTAGCGTGGATCTTCCGCCAGTTCGGGCCGGTCCATCGCCTGCGCCAGTCTCGCCCAGAACGCATCGTCCACGATCCCTAGCGCCACGGCTCCGTCCGAAGCGGGAAACAGGCCGAAGGGCGCGAGGAACGGGTGGCCGTTCCCCTCCGGCCCCGGCACCTGCCCCGTCATGTCGTGCAGATAGACGGCGCGTTCGCACAGGGACAGGACCGCGTCGTACATCGCCAGATCGACGAACTGCCCTTCCCCCGTCGCCTCCGCATGGCGCAGGGCGGCCATGATGCCGAAGGCCATCGTCATGCCGGAGAAGATATCCCCCACGCCGGGGCCGACCTTTGTGGGCGTGTCCGCATCCGGCCCGGTGATCGCCATCAACCCGCCCATGGCCTGTGCCACCACGTCATAGGCGGGCCAGTCGGCATAGGGGCTGTCGCCGCTGCGCGGATCGCCAAAACCCCGGATGGCCGCATAGACGAGGGCGGGATTGGCTTCCGCGAGGCTTTCATAGGAGAGATCCAGCCGCTCCATCACGCCGGGGCGGAAATTCTCGACCACCACATCGGCGGTGGCGGCCAGCGCGCGGAAGGCGGCTTGCCCCTCGGTGGTCTTGAGGTCCAGCGCGACACTGCGTTTCGAGCGGTTCAGGCTGACGAAATAGCCTGCCCATTCCTTTTCCGGGTCGTCCTCGCGCCACGGGCCATTGCCCCGGCTGGTATCGCCCCCGGCGCTCTCGATCTTGATGACCTCGGCCCCGTGATCGGCCAGCATCATCGTGCAATAGGGACCGGAGAGCATCCGGGTCAGGTCGAGGACGCGCAGGCCCGAGAGGATGCCGTCAGCCATATCGCCTATCCAGGAAATCGCGCAGGGGGTCGTTGACCGCCGCCGGGTCCTCGGCGAGGGCCATGTGGCGCAAGCCGGGCAGGATGACGGTTTCCGCGTTCTCGGTTTCGGCGGCAATGGCGCGGGTCATTTCCGGCCCGTTGCCGTAATCCTCATCCCCCGTCAGGGCCAGCACGGGCAGCGACAGCGGCGGTTCGGGAGCGACGATCTCGGCCACGCCTTCGGCCAGCACACGGTAGATCGTAGGATAGATTTCGGGGTCGTTGGCCAGCACCCAGCCGCGCACCCGGTCCATCATCGCCGGGTTCGTCGCCCTGTATGCATCGGTGAACCAGCGTTCCAGTGCCGCCTCCACCGTGGCGGCGGGGCCGTCGCCGCGGGCCTGCACGACGCGCGCGAGGATCGCGGCCTGTGCTTCGGGGGTCCGGCGGTGGGGCGAATGCAGGATGGCGAGGGCAGCGGCGCGCTCCGGGAAATTCTGCGCGAAACGGCGCGCGATCATGCCGCCGAGGGAAAACCCGGCGATGGCCGCGCGCTCGATGTCGAGATGATCCATCAGACCGGCAAGCTGCCGCGCGAACATCGAGAGCGACGGCGTTTCCGGCGGCGGCGCGCTTTCGCCGTGGCCGTACAGGTCATAGCGGATGACGCGGTAGCGATCCACCAGCGCCGGAACCGTCCAGTCCCAGCATTCGCGATTCAGGCCCAGACCGTGGATCAGGATGACGGGCGGTCCCCTGCCCTCTTCCTCGTGGGCCGTGCCACGCATCAGGCCGCGCCTTCCGGTCGGTACGCCACCACCTCGACCTCGACCCGGCAATCGACCAGCAGGTCGCTGACGACCGCCGAGCGCGCGGGCGGCTCGGTCGGGAAATACTCGGCATAGACCGCGTTGAAGCCCGGAAAATCGGCTCGCTTGCGCAGCCAGACCATCGCTTTCACCACATCGCCCCGCTCGCATCCGGCCTCGGCAAGCGTGGCGGTGATGTCGTCGAGCACCGCGCGGGTCTGCTCCTCGACGGTGCCGGTTGTCAGGGGCGCGCCGTCCTTCATGGGGATCTGCCCGGTCAGGAACACGAAATCGCCCGCACGAATAGCCTTGGAGAGCGACAGCACGCGCCCGCCGATTTCGAGGGGCCCTCCGATCACGGTTTTTCTGCTGCTCATCGCTTTCCTCCCCGGTGGAGAGGTCAGCTTGCATGGAAAATTCGGCGCTATTCGATATTTTTCGCCACTGGATGACGGATATTCGCAAGCAAGTCGCGAAAGATGGGTGAAGTCTCGACGTATAGCAGAAGGGATCATACGCCATGGCCGACATGATACGCTACGACATGCTGATCGACGGCGAGTGGGTCGGCGCATCGGACGGTGCGCTGTTCGACAGCGTCAATCCGGCGACCGGCGAAGTCTGGTCACGGGTTCCCGAAGCCACCGCCGATGACGTGAACCGCGCCGTCGAGGCCGCGCACTGGGCTTTCACGAGCGGACCATGGGCGGGCATGACCCCCACGGCGCGCGGCAAGTGCCTGCGCCGCCTTGCGGAATTGCTGGCCGACCAGTCCGAGGAACTGGGCCGGATCGAGAGCGTCGATACCGGCAAGATGCTGAAGGAGACGAAGTGGCAGGCGAAGTACATCGCCGAATTCTTCCAGTTCTATGCGGGCTGCGCCGACAAGATCAGCGGCGAGACCCTGCCCATCGACAAGCCGGACATGTTCGTCTTCACCAAGCGCGAACCGCTGGGGGTGGTCGCGGCGGTCGTGCCGTGGAACAGCCAGCTTTTCCTCGTTGCCGTGAAGGTCGGCCCTGCACTGGCCGCCGGGAACACGGTGGTGCTGAAGGCTTCCGAACACGCTTCCGCCGCCATGCTCGCCTTCGGCAAGCTGATCGAGGAAGCGGGTTTTCCGCCCGGCGTCGTCAATATCGTCACGGGCCACGGCGACCCCTGCGGCAAGGCGCTGACCTCGCACCCGCTGGTCGCGCGCATCTCCTTCACGGGCGGTCCCGGCGCGGCGCGGCATGTGCTGGAGAACTCCAAGCGCAACTTCGCGGAAGTCTCGCTGGAGCTGGGCGGGAAATCGCCGTTCATCGTCTTCGATGACGCCAATATCGAAAGCGCGGTCAACGCCTCCATCGCGGGCATTTTCGGGGCAACGGGGCAAAGCTGCGTCGCCGGATCGCGCCTCTATCTGCACGAGGATATCGCGGACGGGTTTCTGGAGCGCATGACCGCGCTGGCGAAGGAAATCCGCATCGGTGATCCGCTGGCCGACGAGACGCAGATGGGGCCACTCTGCACGACCGCGCAGCGCGATACCATCGAAGCTGAGATTGAACACGCCGTCTCCGAGGGCGCGGAAGTGCTGACGGGCGGCAAGCGGCCCGACATGGCCGGCAATTACTTCGAGCCGACCATCCTCGCCTGTCCGCGACAGGATCTGCGGATCGTGGATACCGAACTCTTCGGCCCCGTCCTGTGCGTGCAGCGCTTCAAGACGGAAGAGGAAGCCCTCGCGCTGGCCAATGACACCGAACACGGGCTGGCGGCGGGCATCTTCACCCGTGACAGCGCCCGCTCGCTTCGCATGGCCAATGCCGTGCGCGCCGGGATCGTCTGGGTCAATACCTATCGCGTCGTCTCGCCCATTGCCGAATTCGGCGGCGTCAAAGGCTCCGGCTATGGCCGCGAAAGCGGCTTTCAGGCGATGTACGACTACACGCGCCCCAAGACGATATGGATGAACACCTCCGACGAACCGATGGTCAATCCCTTCGTGATGCGGTGAGGAGACGGCAATGTTAGACACGACCCTGATAACCGCGCTCGGCCCCTGTCAGGCCCCCCCTGAGCAGGCTTTCTGCCTCCCCGCCCGTTGCTATACCAGCCCCGAGGTCGCGATGGCCGAGGAGACGGCGATCTTCCGGTCGTCATGGCTGGGGATCGGGCGCGCGGATGTCGTGCCTGCGTCCGGCGATTATATCGCGCTCGATATCGCTGGACAGTCGATCATCCTGCTGCGCGACCGCGAAGGGGGCTTGCGCGCCTTCGCCAATACCTGCCGTCATCGGGGCGCGCGATTGCTGGACGGCAGGGGGAATTGCCGGGGCATCCGCTGTCCGTTCCATTCATGGGCCTACCATCTCGACGGTCGGCTCGCCGCCGCGCCGCACATGGAGAACGCACCGGGGTTCGAGAAGGACGATTACGGCCTGATCGCCTATCGGGTGGTCGAACGGTCGGGCTTCGTATTTCTGTGCCTCGACGACATGGCCCCCGATCTCGATACGGTGCTGGGCGATTTCTCCGAAGTCCATTCGCCGTGGCCTATGGAAAGCCTCGTCACCACACGGCGGCAGGAATCGCAGGTCGGCTGCAACTGGAAAGCCTTCCTCGACGTCTTCAACGATTACTACCACCTGCCCTTCATCCACCCGGATTCGATCAACGACGTGTACGAGCCGCCCGAACCGGCGGACGAGGTGACCGGCCAGTATGCCAGCCAGTTCGGCATCACCGAAGGCACTGGCGGTCTGCTTTCCTCACAACAATCCGAAGCCTTGCCACCCATGTCGGAGCTGACGGGGCGCGAAAAGAAGGGCGTGCGCTATACTTGGGTGTTTCCGAACATGGCTTTCGCGGCCGGAACGGATGCGCTCTGGGTCTACGAGGCCTACCCGCTTGGCCCCGACCGCTGCCATGTCGTGCAGAGCGCCTGCTTCCCGCCCGAAACGCTGGCGATGCCGGGCGCGGAGGCGAAGATCGTCACGTATCACGACCGGCTGGATGCGGCTCTTGCGGAGGATGTGGAGGCGCTGGAAAACCAGCAGCGTGGGCTTTCCAATCCCGATGCACGGCAGGGCCGTTTCCAACCCCTTCTCGAACCCAACGTCGCCGCCTTCGCCCGATGGTACGCGGGCCGCATGACCGGAGAGACCGCCCGATGAAATTCCAGCTTGCCGTCAACCTCGAACGCCTCCACGATTCCATTCCGATGGAGAAGGTCGCGCGACACACCCTCGACATGGTGCAGATGGCCGACCGGGGCGGGTTCGAGATCGTATGGGCCGCCGAGCACCACGCGCTGGAGATGACCATCGCGCCGAACCCGTTCTCCATCCTCGCCTGGTGGGCGGGGGAAACTGATCGCATCCGCATGGGTCCGGCGGTAGTGAACGCCGCCTACTGGCATCCGATCAAGCTGGCCGGGGAAGCGGCGTTCTTCGACCTCATCAGCGGCGGGCGGCTGGAATTCGGCATCGGGTCGGGGGCGTATCAGCGCGAGTTCGACCGCATGGCCCCCGGCGTCAAGCAGACGGACGGCTGGCGCTACATGCAGGAGATGCTGCCCGCGCTCCATGCCCTCTGGGCCGGGGATTACGAGCATGACGGCGAGTTCTGGCAGTTCCCGACCTCGACCTCGGTCCCGAAACCCGTTCAGGACAAGGTGCCGGTCTGGGTCGCGGCGCGCTCGCCCATCACCTACGATTATGCGGTGAAATCGAAGGCGAACGTCATGTGCTGGCCCTTCACCCGGCCCCATGCGGAGGCGGAGCTTTACAAGAGCCATCTGGAGGCCAGCATCGAGAAGTTCGGCGGCGATTTCCGGCCTATCTTTGCGCTCATGCGCCACACGGCGCTCTATGAAAACGAGGCGGGGCGCGATCAGGCCATCGGCGCGATCACGCGGGTGCTAGGCCAGTTCGAGAACCTCTACCGCAACCTCGGCGACGTGAAGAACGGCTTTCCGAAGGAAATCCCGCTCTCCGAACTCGAAGGACGTGAGCAATACGACCCGGCCATGCTGGAAGAAAACCTGATGTTCGGCCCGCCCGACACGGTGATCGAGAAGCTGCGTATCTACGAACGGCTCGGGGTGGACGAGTACATCTACTACGCCAGCATGGGCCTCGACATGGACGCCCAGAAACGCTCGCTACAACTGTTCATCGATGAAGTCATGCCTGCCTTCGCGAGCTGAGGAACCCGGCCATGAGCCTCATTACCTACATGACGCGCGTTCATTTCGAGGATGGCGGTCTGGAAGCGGCCCTTGCCGACGAATTATCTGCGAACGGGATCACCCGCCCGCTGATCGTGACGGATGCGGGCGTGGTGGCGGCTGGCCTCGTGGAGCGGCTGCGGGATGCCTTGCCCGCCGGGATGACGGGGGAAACATTCGACCGGACGCCGCCTAACCCGACCGAAGCCGCGGTGCGCGATGCTGCGCGAGTTTACGCGGAAGGCGATTGCGACGGGCTGGTCAGCATCGGCGGCGGCTCCTCGCTCGATCTGGCCAAGGCGACCGGATTGGCCGCGACCCATGACGGGCCGCTCGAAGGCTATACCGCCTCGGCGGGCGGAACCGACCGCATCCGCGATATTCTACCCCCGCACATCGCCATTCCGACGACGGCGGGAACCGGGTCGGAGGTCAGCCCGAGCTGCGTCATCATCCTCGACAACGGGATGAAACGCGGTATCCGTAGCCCGTTCATGTATCCGACCGCCTCGATCTGCGATCCGACCCTGACGTTGACCCTGCCCCCCGCCATGACCGCCGGGACGGGAATGGACGCGCTGACCCATTGCGTCGAGACCTATATCTCCGCCGCCTGGAACCCGCCCGCCGACGGAATCGCGATAGACGGTCTCACGCGCGCGGCGGCGCATCTGGAGATCGCCGTCGGGGATGGTGGCAATGCCGATGCCCGCCGCGAGATGATGGCGGCGGCGATGAACGGGGCGCTGGCCTTTCCCAAAGGGCTGGGGGCCGTCCATGCCGCGAGCCATGCGCTCGGCGCGCTCGACCCGACCCTGCATCACGGGATGCTCAACGCCGTGCTGTTGCCCGCCGTTCTGGAATTCAACGCCACCGCCGCCGGGCATCGCTACGACGCGCTGGCGCGGGCCATCGGGATCGATCGGGGCGCGAACGTTCCCGGTTGGATCGCCCGTCTGAACGAACGTATCGGCATCCCTTCCGGCCTCGCCGCGATGGGGGTGGATGCCGCCATCGTTGAGAAGGCCGCGCCGCTGGCCGAGACCGATCACACCAACCGCACCAATCCGCGTGTCGCTGTCGCCGACGACTATCGCGCGATCCTGCAAGCGGCGATGTAAGGAGACGGCCATGAGCGACGGCGTAACCGTCACCCGCGACGGCCATGTGATGGAGGTCATCCTCGACCGCCCGAAGGTCAACGCCATCGACGTGGCGACATCACAGGCGCTGGCCGCCGCCTTCGCGGAGCTGCGCGACGACAAGGAATTGCGCTGCGCGATCCTGACCGGGGCGGGGGACCGCATCTTCTCCGCCGGGTGGGATCTCAAGGCCCTGAACGCGGGCGACATGCAGCTCGATAACTGGTGGGAGACGGACGATTACGGCGACGGCGGCTTCACGGGCCTGACCGAGAACTGGTCGCTGAACAAGCCCGTCATCGCCGCCATCAACGGCCATGCCATCGGTGGCGGATTCGAGATGGCGATGGGGTGCGACTTGCTGATCGCCGCCGATCACGTCGAATTCGGCCTGCCGGAAATGCCGCTGGGGATCGTGCCGGATGCAGGGGCGCTGCAACGCCTGCCTCGCCTGATCCCCCGCAATATCGCGATGGAGATGTTCCTGCTGGGCCGCCGGATGAAGGCGCAGGAGGCGGCGCATTACGGCCTCGTCAACAAGGTCGTCCCTGCCGCCGACCTGATGGACGCCGCCCGCGAATGGGCCGCCAGCATCGCGTGGTCGGCTCCGCTGGCCATGCAGAGCGTCAAGGAAGTACAGCGCGAAATCGAATGCGTGCCATTGGAAGCCGCGTTCCACAAGATGCGCACCGACCCGATGCCGACCTATCGCAAGATGCTCAAATCCAGCGATGCGGCGGAGGGCGTCGCGGCCTTCGTCGAGAAGCGCGAACCGAAGTTCCGGGGCGAATGATGTATCTGCCGATCGAGAGCGTCACCCGCATCGCCAGCATCGGTGGTGGCCCCATCGGCGGCGGCTGGACCGCCCATTTCCTCGCGCGCGGCTACGACGTGACCGCCTATCTGCATGACGCGGCCGAGCGCCCCGCCTTCATGGATATCGTGGAGACGGCGTGGCGCAGCCTGACCGATCTGGGCCTCGCGGAGGGCGCATCGCTCGACCGCCTGACCATCACGACCGATCTGGACGCGGCGGTGGCGGGCGCGGGCTTCGTGCAGGAAAGCGGACCAGAGCGGCTGGATGTCAAACAGGCGCTCTACAAGCGGCTCGGCGAGATCGTCCCGCCCGATGTCGTCATCGGCTCCTCCACCTCCGGCCTGATGATGACCGATATTCAGGCCGATTGCGGCACGCCGAAGCGCACCGTCATCGGCCACCCCTTCAACCCGCCCTACCTGCTGCCGCTGGTGGAGATCGTCGGGGGCGAGCGCACCGATCCGGAGGCGGTCGAATGGGCAGGCGCGTTCTATGCCCATGCGGGGAAATCGCCGCTGCTGATGAAGAAGGAAATCCCCGGCTTCGTCGCGACCCGGTTGCAGGAGGCGCTGTGGCGTGAGGCGCTGCACATGGTCGCGAACGGCGAGGCGACCCCGGCGGATATCGACAACGCCCTGATGAACGGCCCCGCCCCGCGCATGGTGGCGCAGGGGCAGTGCATGGCCTTCCACGTCGCCTGCGGCGCGGGCGGCATGGCCACCAATCTCGACCAGTTCGGTCCGGCGCTGAAGCTGCCGTGGACCCGGCTCGAAGCCCCCGAACTGACGAAGGAGCTACGCGACAGGATGGTCGACGGCTGCGACGCCGTCGCCGGAGACCGACATTTCACCGACATGGCCGCACAGCGCGACCGTGAGATCGTCGCCGTCCTGCGCGCCCTGCGCGACGTGCGAACACCCTGAGAGGAGAACGCCATGACCAGCCAGGAAACCGCCACCGCCTTCTACCACGCCTGCGAGAGCGGCAAGGGATGGGAGGGATGCCGCGAGCACTGCCACGACGGCGCTACCTTCTCGGCCCAGTCCGGCGCGATTGCCGAGATCGACACGCTCGAAGGCTATTGCGAGTGGATGAAGGGCTTGCTGACCATCCTGCCGGACGGCTCCTACGACCTGAAATCGACCGCCATGGACGTGGCGAACGACAAGGTGACGTTCTTCGGCGTCTTCTCGGGCACGCACACCGCCGAGGGCGGACCGGTGCCGCCGACGGGCAAGAAGGCCGAAGCCGATTACGTCTACGTCGCCGACATGAAGGACGGCAAGGTCGCCCATGTCACGAAGATCTGGAACGACGGCTGGACGCTGCAACAGCTTGGCTGGGCCTGACGGCTCGGTCGCGGTTCAGAGGAACGGCATCGGGGCCATCAGTTATCATCTGTACATGATCGCAAACTCTTTTCAGTTCTGCATGCGGGCCGCGCCGTACAGGATGATGAGCGAATTGCAGAAATTCTTGCAACGATACCGGGTATCCGGCAGCCATGCCAGAACATGAATAAGAAGCGCGGGGTCCACTCTGCGCAAGGGAGGAGAAACCGATGGATCATCTCGACAAACTGTCCAAGGACCTTGCGACGGGCAGGACGGACCGGCGCGGCTTCATGCAGGGGGCGCTCGCCCTCGGCCTCAGCGTTCCGGCGGCCAGCGCCATCGCCAGCAAAGTCGAAGCCGCGACGCCGAAGAAAGGCGGAATGCTGCGCGCCGGTCTGGCCGGGGCCAGCACGACCGAAAGCTACGACCCCGCCACCTATGTCTCGATCTTCCAGCAGATGGGCATGAACTTCGCGGTCCAGAACAACCTGACCGAGGTGAACGAGAACAGCGAGATCGTCCCCGAACTGGCCGAGAGTTTCGAGGCGAGCGCCGATGCGAAGACGTGGGAGTTCAAGCTGCGAAGGGGCGTCGAATTCCATAATGGCAAGACCTTCGAGGCCGAGGACGTGCTCGCCTCGCTCAACCATCATCGCGGCGAGGATTCGGAATCCGCCGCCAAACCGCTGCTCGCCGCTATCGAGGACATGAAGGCGGACGGCAAGCACACGGTCGTCTTCACGCTGGCCGAGGGCAATGCCGACTTCCCCTTCGTGATGAACGATTATCACCTGCCGATGTGCCCGTCGAAGGACGGCAAGATCATCTACGAGGACGGCGTGATCGGGACCGGCGGCTACGTCCTGGAGGAACACGAACCGGGCGTGCGCATGGAACTGCGCCGCAACCCCAATTACTTCAAGGGCGACGACCGTGCCCACTTCGAGGAAGTCGAACTGATCGGCATCGGCGATGTCACCGCTCGCCAGAATGCCCTGATCACCGGCGAGATCGACGTGATGAACCGGGTGGACATCAAGACGGCCGGTCTGCTGGCCCGGAACAAGAACATCGAAATCGACGAGGTGACGGGCACGCAGCATTATACGCTCCCGATGGATACCCGCGCCGCGCCCTTCGACGACAATAACGTGCGCCTTGCGCTGAAATACGCCATCGACCGCGAGAAGATGGTCGAGACGATCCTTCAGGGCCACGGCAAGGTCGGCAACGACCACCCCATCGCCCCGGCGAACCAGTATTACGCAGGCGATCTGGAGCAGCGGGTCTACGATCCCGACAAGGCGAAATTCCACCTGAAGAAGGCCGGTCTGGACACGTTGTCGCTCGACCTGCACGCGGCCAATGCCGCTTTCGAAGGCGCCATCGACACCGCCGTTCTCTACAAGGAACACGCGGCGAAGGCGGGCATCGACATCAACGTCGCGCGCGCGCCGAACGACGGGTACTGGTCGAACACCTGGATGAAGAAGCCCTGGACCATGAGCTACTGGGGCGGTCGCCCGACCGAGGACTGGATGTTCTCCGTGGCCTATGCCGCCGGTGGCGACTGGAACGAGACGTTCTGGAGCAACGATCGCTTCATGGTGTTGCTGAAGGAGGCCCGCGCCGAACTCGACAGCACGAAGCGCCGCGAGATGTATCGCGAGATGCAGATGATCGTGCGCGAC